>Ga0209755_10003462_pt1 | contig 19791 bp, 17 predicted proteins | sample TergutCo191P1_FD_187301 | JGI IMG/M metagenome (GOLD analysis project Ga0209755, IMG submission 187301) | Cornitermes sp. P1 segment gut microbial communities from Petit-Saut dam, French Guiana - Co191P1 (SPAdes) (version 2) | ecosystem: Host-associated > Arthropoda: Insects > Digestive system...
GCAAAAGATTATTGTTATACTTTTCCTCATTTGCATGAAATTTTCGCAGAATAGTCTCCATAATTTTTTGCCCGTGAAGTAAATCAGGAAGACTGCTAATATTTTCTTCACTTTTTACAATGTTAACTATCCATGTTTTACCATTTATTAAATTTCCACTTGAATCTTTTAGTTTACCATTTCTGTTACAACGGCCTGCTGTTTGAATAATAGAATCGAATCCTGCAAAAAATCGAATTGCCTCATCAAAATCAATATCAACGCCTGCTTCAATAAGACGGGTACTAATACAAACACATTTCTTTATTTTATTTTGAAGATGTTCTTTTAATTGACGTATATCCCTTTTTCGGTGAGCAGGACACATATTTGTGCTTAGATGAAATATTTTCCAATCTGGATGCTGCTTTGAAAGAGCTATATAAAGTTTTTGTGCCTGCGATTTTGTATTAACAACTGTTAAAATGCTTTTTTCATCGGATTTTTCTATAAAACATGCAACTTCATCTAATGTCCATCCTTTAGCAGTGGTTTTATCAATAAGCTCTACACGTTTAAGTTCTTCAAAATGACTTGTAATATCAGAGATAATTTCATTATCAGCAGATAATGGAAGGGCGTAGTCCGATTTTAGTTTATCAAGACCAGGTTGTGTAGCAGTACATAAAAGAATTGAAACATTAGCGCTTTGGCATAAAAATTTCATTGCCCATGTAAAAAGATAAGTACAGGAGGCAGGCAATGTTTGAATTTCGTCAAAGATAATAATTGAATTGGCAAGCTGGTGCATTCTTCTGATTTTTCGAGCTCTTGAGCCGAAAAGCGCCTCTAAAAATTGAACCATTGTTGTAATTATTATCGGTACATTCCACGTCTGTGATGAATCATTATAATTTTCGGTTTTTTCTCCATGTTCAAGATTTGAATGGTGTTCCAAAATCGTTTGACCATTCTTGCCATCAGGATCAAGAATATTACGAATTACATCTGCATTCTGATCAAGAATTGATGTATACGGAGCAATAATAAAAATATGGTCTTTTTCCGTAACCTCGGCATGTGCAAGAGCATATCGTAATGAAGCTAAAGTCTTTCCTGCGCCTGTTGCGGCTGTCAGAGTATATATACCATCTTTTCGTTTTGCAAATTCAACACATCGCTCTGAGATTTGATGCCGTATTTTATTTAACATTCCTGCATTAGGGAATTGCTTAAGATGATTTTCAAGGTTATTTCGAAGATGCTTCCAGTCAGCTTTTACTATAGCCTCTTCTTCCTTTACAGGTATTCCCTTATCGAATAAAGCACTTGATCTCCTGTCTCCGTCAATAATGCAGCTTGATAAAAAACGAGCAACAAGCCCCAGATTAAAATAGCGGGCTTGTGATATTTCTGACTTAATTAGGTTGCGTAATATTTCAATAGTTTCAGTGATAAATTTTTCATCTGTCAGTATGTCATCAAGCTTTTGTTTTATCGATAAATCAAGATTTCCAACCGCTTCATTTACATGAGTTTCTTCTTTATCTTTTATTAGTCGTTCAAATAATTGCGCTGTTCCGTCGGCCTTTATAACATCCGGTAATCCTGCTCCGTGGTGATACATAGCACAGGCAGCCAAAAGTTGCGCAATTAATTCATTACCATTTTCTTTTGATAATTCATTATATAAAAATTGACCACCTGCTGTTCCATGATCATCTTTTTCGCCGATAATACCATTTTTATGGCTTTTTTCAAGGTAATTAGCCCATGAATTACAATTTTTGCCCAAATCGTGAACAAGACCTATTAACAATGCGGGTTTAGGAAGACCGATTTTTTTTGCAAATAGTTCCACATACATAGATGTTTCTTCCAAGTGTGCTGTTAGTATTTGATAATCAAGAGTAGACCCTGTCTTATACCTAGCTTTATACTCCATGTTTTTACAACTCCTATATTGTTTACTCAATTCCTTAAATATTTAATATTAATAATATATCTCCTATGAATGAGTTTGTCAACATATTTTTTAAAAATATAAAAAAAATACGTCCCAAGATATAAGGACGTACCTGTTTACTCAAATCCTTGCTTCAACCCACGCACCAGTCAGTGTACGACTATTGCTTACATTAAAAGTTCATTAATTAAGCATAGTTAATATATATATTTACACAATGCTATACAAATGTTATGGATTTTATAGAAAAATGAAGAAGATACTAGAAAAATTGTAAAATTGAGTAAATTTTTCAAGAGATTCTCTGCTGCCTCATCCCCCTCTCACAACCCCTCCAACACCTCCATCATCAAAGTACGCTTATCATATTTCGCCCGAAATTCTTTTCTTAAATCCAACGCTGTTTTTCTCCCGTCCTTGTAACCGGATAATCTCTTTAATAAAAAAAGAATGTGCTCATAAAAATGCCTTCCGGTAAAATTCTCAGCGTAAAACCTAAGAATTATTTTGAACATTTGATATATTTTTTTATGACAATCGGGTGTAATACCCTGATAATAATTTTCAAGTTTATTCAGCGAAAGAAGTTTTTCTATATTGCTTTTCAGAAATTCCTTATCCTTTTCAGCAATCAACAAGCCAGCCGCAGATTTATTAAAATAATCTTTATTGCAATAATGCTGTAATATTTTTTTACGTTCATTTTGCCACTCTTCTGGATCAAACATTTCTTTGTATATTTTATAGTACTTTTCTTCAAAATTATTATAAATGAATTTATTTAAAAATTCCCGAATAGCGGAATAATCATTTTCTTTTTGAGCTATATCTAAAAGTAAAATATTACATGTATTATCAAAGGAATTATCTGTAATTTCATTTTGATTTTTAATAAAATTATTAATTAAATCTTTTGCTTCCTGAAATTTCTTTTTATTTATCATTTTTTTCGCCGCTTTCAGGCAAAATGATTTAATCTGAATATTTGCTTTTATTTCAGCCCAGGCTTTCTTTTTCTGACCCAGACAGTGATAATAATAAATTTTTCGCCGAATAATTTTTTCTGCTTCATGGGAACTTTTGTCTTTTACTTCATTGAGCAGTTTATCTTGCATGATAATAAATGCGTTCGTATCAACACTTGATATAAGTTTTTTAACAAGCCGTTGAAACCCACAAAAGAACTCGGTCTTTTTATATTTCTTTTTTCTCATTTCTGAAAGACAATAATCAAATAAGTCCTTTTTATTCGAATGTTTCAGAGCGCTAATTATAATATCAAACGGAGCGGATTGATATTCATCGGGAATATAAGACGAAATATCATCATCAATGTTATATAACCATTCGGAATATTCCTCAATGCAGGCTTTGCAGACGAAAATAGCTTCGTCATATTGTTTGCGTTCTATATATTTTCTTGCTTTTTCAAACCATTGATCCAGTATATCAATATCTAACCATTCCTCATGGTAATAATTTTTTTCATCAATAATAGATAACAGGAATAAAAGTTATCTAAATCTATTAAAATCAGTAATAATTAAATATTACCAATTCTTTAAAATTGTATAGTGTATTATTACGCCGACATCCCCTCCCCCTCCCGCTCAACAAAATTAAGCGCGCTTATCTTCTTAACCACCGGCGGCTGGTTTTTCTCCATCAAATACCTGCCAATCTTCTTATCCTCATTCATAATATGCTTAACAAGCCACTTTATAACAATCTTCTTGATATCTTTGCTCAAATCAGCTGATGAGCCGGAATTTAAAAAGCGGTGAACAAGATCGATTACAACAATTTTAAAATCGTCATGTAATTTTTTGTGTTTTTCATATTCGGGGTAATTACATTCTCTTTGCAGAGCTTCTTCAACATTAAAATGCTGTAATGTGTAATCTGCCAAAAATAAAAGCGTTTCTTTTATTGTTATCGTATCGCTGCCGTCATCGCAGGAAACAATCACTGAATTTACAAGATCAAATAATCCGCGATGCTGTTCATCTATTTTCTCGTTTCCGAGAGAATAGTAATCATCCCATTTAAGACCATTATTTTCATTCCTGGTAATCATGATAATTTCTCCTTTCTTGTCTTTTATTTATAGTAAAATACCATATATATACAATATAATAATATTTAGTATAAAAGTGTATAATAATATGATGAAAAAATTAAATAGATTCGTTGTAATAAAAAAATAATACAATAGAGGTTTTTATGCTGAAGGAAAAAATAATTTGTTATTGAGAGGCAATCTATAAAAAGGTTTTTAGAGATTGCCTTCAGAGTTTTTGCCTATTATACAGGCAACTTCCGCCAGCACGTCCTCAGCCATGACACCGTAACATGTTTTCTTCGACGCGGCGGTTTCGCCTGCTTGCCCGTGGTAATACGCGCCTAATACGCTTGCGGTAAAAACATCCGAACCTTGGGCGATAAAACCGGCGATTATGCCGGTCAGCACGTCTCCTGTTCCCGCTTTTGAAAGAGCGTTATTTCCTGTTGTATTGATATAATACTTTCCATTAGGATTGGCGATTATTGTGTGAGCGTCTTTCAACAGCGTTACAACATTAAACTCTTTCGCGAACCTGACGGCCACGTCAATTGTATTCGACAGAATTTCCGCGACAGGCAAACCTGTCAGTCTGTTCATCTCTCCTGAATGAGGGGTTATCACACACGGCGCTTTTAATTGCTTAAAAATACTGATATCCTCTGATACGGCAAAAAGAGCATCCGCGTCTAAAACAAGAGGCACATGAACTGTTTTTATCATTTCCTGAACAAACTCTGTAACATCCTGACTGCGTCCGATGCCGGGACCGATTATTATCACATCAGCGCTGTTAATTTCTTCGCTTGAAACATCTATGCAATTTTTAAAATACTTTCCGTTTTTTTCCGGTACGTTATGCGTAATAACTTCCCGCTGCCAGTGGTTTATCGCGTCTGCTACGCGGGGTAGTACGCACGCGCAAATTAATCCAGCGCCTGCATTATACGAAGCGGAACATGTAAGAGCCGCGGCGCCGGGCATTTCATTTGAGCCTGCGAAAACTATCACTTTGCCGAAATGACTTTTATTTGATCGCAGCGTTCGCACAGGAAGCAAATCCGCCGCTTCCTTATCCGTCAGAATTTCAGCTTCCGTATCAATTATATCAACCAGAGAATGAGGTATCGATATATCTTCAACATGAATCTTCCCCGCGTATACGGCACCGGGATAAGCGTATAAGCCAATCTTCGGAGAACAGAATGTTACAGTTTCGGCGGCCTGAACGGCGCAGTCCATTATCTGCCCGGTATCGGAATGAACGCCTGTGGGAATATCAACAGAAAGAACATATTTCGCATAACGATTAATCATTTCTGTCAGGCGCTTATAACTTCCGTCAACATTTCGATCAAGCCCTGTGCCAAGCATCGCGTCTACGACTACATCGTATGTCTTGATATCATTTTCAATTTCATGCAGTACGCCCGCATTTTGAATCAAATCTTTCGCGCACTGCTGTATCGGTATTCCGAGTTTTTTGACAATAGCGAGATTTACCGCCGCGTCGCGCCCGGCAGATCCGCTTATAACATAAATTATTTTAGCTTCAATTCCCTTGATATGCAGATGACGAGCAAGCGCCATTCCGTCGCCGCCGTTATTTCCGGCGCCGCAAACAATCAGGATTTTCGGATTTTTAATTCCATCGATCAGTCTACAGCAATGTTTCGCCAGGCAAATCGCCGCGTTTTCCATCAGCAGAACCGAAGGAATCCCGAACTCTTCTATGGCAGCCTGTTCCAACTGCCGCATCTGTTTGCTGGATACAACTTTCATATTACTCCTCTGAATGACAGCGTTCATGGGTGTAAAATCCAATGATTTTTCGCTAAAAATTTCTTTATCATACCATTATAATAACAAGTACGCTACAGGTATATGTCATAAGCAGGAAAAAACGATATATTATTAAGTAATAATTTCTATGGGGGTTTGAAATGAATAATTTACCTTTGACTTTTGTAATTGCTGTGTTGATTGTTTTTTTTGCGGTGAGCTGCGCAGGTAATTCTAATACAAGCAATGACGGCGATATTGATTATAAAATTATTCATGTTAATATTCCCGATACGTTTGCGAACGCTGCCGAACTTGTTTCACATATCAGAATAGGCTGGAGTTTGGGAAACACGCTTGATACATTCGGCAACACAAGTTCGGGTTATTCATGGCTCGGCGACGGCACCTTCGCCAATACGTCAGTTTCTCAAATGGAAACAGCATGGGGTAATCCTGTTACTTCAAAAGAGGTGTTTGCTGCGCTTAAAAAAGCCGGTTTTAACACAATCAGGATTCCTGTTACATGGTATAAAGCGTTAGGTGCAAACAATGCAATACGCGCGGACTGGATGGCGCGGGTTAAAACTATTGTAGATTATGTAATTGATAACAATATGATAGCTATTCTTAATTCCCACCATGACGAAAGTATTTTTAAATTTACAAACGCAGAGACAGAACAATCGCTTACCGTATATAAAAGAGTGTGGGAACAAATAGCGCAAACATTCAAAGATTACGATGAAAGACTGGTTTTTGAAGGATTGAACGAACCCAGAACCAAAGGAGCCGCGCATGAATGGAGCGGAGGCAATGCCGAAGAACGAAACAACCTTAACAAACACTACCGGCTTTTTGTCGATACTGTAAGAAACTCAGACGGCAAAAATGACAGGCGTATATTAATTATTAACACCTACGGCGCTTCCGCGACACAATCCGCGGTCGACGGATTGGAAATCCCCGCGGATACTGTTCCTGACAGAATTATCGTTTCTGTTCATTTCTACGAGCCTTACAATTTTGCCTTGAACACCAACGCTTCATTCAACTCATGGAACAGGAATAATTCGTCTGATACTTCGCCGATTACAGAAAGGGTTAACCGTGTTTACAATAAATTCGCAAGTAAGGGAATCCCTGTTATCATAGGCGAATTCGGCGCCATGAATAAAGGAAATGAAGAAACAAGAGCCAAATGGGCAGAGTTCTATGTAAAAACTGCCATGGATAAAGGAATACCATGTGTCTGGTGGGACAATGGCTCTTTCTCAGGCGATGGTGAATTATTTGGTTTAATTAACAGAAATAACAATGTAATTACGTATCCCAAGGTTCTTGCCGGTTTAATACATGGAACATCAGGCTGGAAGTTTAACCATTAAAAGCGGCCGACGGGAGTCGAACCCGCGTCACGAGCTTGGGAAGCTAGGGTAATGCCGTTATACGACGGCCGCATATTGCCTGATCCAGGGCTGACTCGAACAGCCGACCTGCCGCTTAGGAGGCGGCCGCTCTATCCCCTGAGCTACTGGACCTATTGGCATAGATTATCACCCAAAATAGGGTATTGTCAACAACCTCATTTTTCATTAAAATATAATAAGGAAACTATAATCGAGGTAGAATGTGGTTAAACGGTCAATTTTAGTTATTTTTATTTTGATATTTCAATTCGCGGCCCTTTTCGGACAGGAAATTATAACGGCTCAGAGACACATGGAATTGGTGTCCGGCTATTATGCCGGTATCCGGGATTTTGAAGCGAGTGTAACAATTCGTTCGGGTAATTCCAATATGGTAGGAAGGCTTAGCTATTTATCGCCTTCATTTCTTCGCATCGATTTTACACAGCCTTCAGGGCAGGTAATTGTTTTTAACAGCGAATCGCTTACCATATACATTCCCGATATGAGAGCCGTTTTAAATCAGCCTCTTGCCCGGGGAAGAAGAGCTTCCGGTGGCACTTCCGGATTAGGGTTAACTCTCTTAAAGAATAACTACGTTGCGTCATTTCTTGAAAGTCCGTACCCTGTGCCGTTAGAAGGTTCCGGAGAAAGAGTTATTAAATTGAGACTGACAAGACGATCAAACGCGGAAGGCTTCAGAGAAATAATAGTGAGTATTAATCCTGAAACAAAATTGATCCGCCGTATGGAAGGACGGACATTGGCTGATACCGAGGTCACTTTTAATTTTTCAAACATCAGAGTTAATCAGGGAATTCCTGAACAGCGATTTATGTATGATCCTCCGTCAGGAGCGAATACGTATCATAACTTTTTATTCAGAGATAATGACTAGACGCGGGAGAGCACTAAATGGAATCCCTTGGGGAAAAGCTTAAAGAAGCGCGTAACGAAAAAGGCTTAAGCATTGAGCAGATAAGCCGCGAGACAAATATTTCGATACGATATCTTGAAGCTCTGGAAGCGGAAAATTTTAACGTATTCCCCGCAGAACCGTATTTAATCGGCTTTCTTAGGAATTACAGCATTTTCCTCGATATTGACGTTCAAAAGGTAATATCACTTTACAGAGCAATTCGCATTCAGGAACAGCCGGTTCCGGTGGAGCAGCTTTTAAAAACTCCGCCGAAGATTCCCGGCTTTTTAATTCCCATGCTGGTAATATTGATCGTTCTGGGTTTAAGCGGCTGGGGAATTTATACTTTAATCGTCAACAGAAAAAATATAATTGTGGAAGATGTTCCTGTAGCCCGCTCTCCTGTTGAATACATAATGGAAGGAAATTCCCTTGATCGCAGATTGTATATAAATGATTCTGTTATAATTTCGATTGATTCGGAATCGTACAGATTGGAACTTTACAATCTCAGTGAAACAGTTACTATCCGCACTCCTGTCGGATTGGAAATCATGGATTTAAGCCAGGAGATAATGGTCGACCTTAACAATAACGGCATCCCTGATTTGCGCATAACGGTAGCTGATTTTGCCAAGAATAATCCTGACATGGGAACATTGCTTCATTTTTATATGATTGACGCCTCTGTTGCGTTATTAAACCCCGGCGAAATATCGCGCGTTTCAGACACTGACAGGGAGCAGACGCAGCCCGTCCAATTTACGGGAAGCCCGGCGGCATCCAGTATTACTGTGATCCCGTCTTCATCGAACCCGTATCCTTTCACTCTGCAAATTAATTTTCAGGGGTATTGCATGTTCCGCTGGGAAATTCTCAACGAGCGTGACCGGAGAGGGACAAACCAGCGTTATTTCCAGCGTAATGCGGCGCTTGACATTCAGGCTCAGAACGGCATCCGCATTTGGGTATCAAACGCTTCCGCCGCAAGATACCAGGTCATAGGCGGAGGAAGAACCTTTCCTCTGGAAATCGGAGCGACAGGGGAGGTCGTTGTATCCGACCTGCGCTGGGTCAGAGACGATGACGGCCGTTACCGCGTTGTATTAGTTCGGTTGGAAACCTGATGATTGGATGAAGTATTTTCTTGATCCGTTTGGCTGTGTAAAAAATCAGGTTGATGCCGAAAACATGATGGCACACCTTAACGGAGCAGGATGGGAAAGTACAACAGACGCGGATTTATCGGATTTAATAATCGTAAACACCTGCGGCTTTATCGAAAGCGCAAAAAAAGAATCGATTAACGCTGTAATTGAATGGCGAGATCACTATCCAAATAAAAAGATTCTTGTTACCGGATGCCTCTCGCAGCGTTATGCGAAAGAACTCCCCGAACTGTTGTCGGAAGCGGACGCTTTCATCGGCGTGGAAGACCCGTCAAAAATTGTACAGGCGGCGAATGATGTAACCGCCGTTTCTCCCAATTCAACTTGCAATTCTCAACTCTCATTTTCCAATTTAACCGGCGAACGCCCTCTATTATCGCTTCCCGGATCGGCTTATATAAAAATCAGCGACGGGTGCGATAACTGCTGCTCATACTGCGCTATCCCGTTAATCCGAGGCAGTCTTGTCAGCCGCACAATTCCCGATATCGTCGAAGAGTGCCGCGCCCTGCTTAAACGCGGTATTTTTGAACTCAATATAATCGGGCAGGACATCGGAGCTTATGGAGCGGATTTAAAAGAAGAAATCACACAGAGGCACGGAGGCACAGAGGAAAAACAGGGAGAAAGATCAAAACTTCCTGAGTTGTTAAACGCTATTTCTGAGATTGACGGAGATTTTTGGGTGCGTCTTTTATATATTCATCCTGATCATTTTCCTTTGGAAATTTTGGATATAATGGTGAGGGATAAACGCTTCATACCTTATTTTGATATTCCTTTTCAGCACGCGTCGGCAAAAATTCTTACTGCGATGAATCGCAATAAAGCTGGGCAATGCGATAATTCTGCGAATAAATACCTTGCGTTACTCGAAAATATCCGTTTCAGGCTGCCGGACGCTGTAATACGCTCCACTTTTTTACTTGGTTTTCCCGGAGAAACAGAGGAAGATTTTGCCGAACTGGTTGATTTTCAGCGGAAAGCGAAACTTGACTGGCTTGGGTGTTTTGCTTTTTCGCGCGAAGAGGGAACAGCGGCATACGCGATGAAAGAGCGCATCCCCGCAAGAACCGCCAATTTGCGAAAACTGAAAATTGAAGAGCTGCAAATTCAGATTACGGAAAAAAATATGGATCGTTTTACCGGTCAAAATTTAAATGTATTAATTGAAGAGCAATTTACGTCAGAATTTACCGAAGACGATACTGATAATAACGAAAATCTCTGGCTGGGACGTTTATTCTGCCACGCGCCGGAAATTGACGGCACTGCGGTTATTATAAGCAGCGAAAAAAATCTGCGGATTGGAACAATCATAAAATGCAAAGTAACAGCGCGACGCGGATTTGATTTGGAAGTGCGCGTTTAATTTTTTATTCAGAGATTACCATCAATATTTTCTTCCCACTTTAGCCTGAAATCATCCGCGACTTTTTTGAATACATTGACAATATTCGGATCAAAATGTTTACAGCTGTCTTTGCATATTATATCGACCGCCTCTTCATGGGAAAAAGGTATTTTATACGGCCGCTCGGAAACAAGCGCGTCATAAACATCAGGAATCGCCATGATCCTTCCTTCAAGAGGAATTTCCTCTTTTTGAAGTCCGCGCGGATAACCGGAGCCGTCCCATTTTTCATGATGCGATCCGGCAAATTTTTTCGCATGAAGCAAGAATCCGTCATCTTTTGTTTTGCTGATAATTTGATCGATTATTAATTCGCCTTTGACGCAATGCGTCTTGATAAGCTCAAATTCTTCTTTTGAGAGTATGCCCGGTTTATTTAAAATTAAATCGCTTATATTTATTTTTCCCACATCATGAAGCTGAGCGGACGGCAAAAGCAAACTCATATCCCAGTGTTTTAATTCGTCCGTATAAATTCCTTCGCTCATAAGTTTATCAACCAGTATAGTCAAATACCCCTGAGTTCGCTCAATGTGCCCGCCCGTTACCTGATCGCGGTTTTCAACTAAATCCGCGATAACGCTGATTGTAGCGTTATGCATATCACGCACTGTCTGCTGGCTGATTTTTACAATCATATCCGTTTCAATGTGCGACTGGATACGCCTGATCAACACAGGCGGAGAAAACGGCTTTGTGATAAAATCAAGCGCCCCCAGCTCAAAACCGGATATCTCAGACCCGGCGTCATTTGAAGCCGTCAGAAAAATTACCGGTATTGATTTTAAATTTTCATCCGCTTTCAAAACTTTAATAGCCTCAAAACCGTCCATATCAGGCATATCAACATCAAGCAGAATTAGATCGGGAGTAACTCGCGTAAGTAGATTGAACATTTTCTCCGCGGACGGCATGGCAAAGGTCTTGTAAATATCATCGAGCGCGGCGGTTGCCATTATCAGGTTTGTGTCGTTATCGTCAACTATAAAAATTGTTTTCATATTAACGTATTATAGCATAGTTTTTGGGAATTAATAAAAAATCCTTAAAAAAAATTATAATTTTTCAAAAACTGCGCGCATAAGATCAATAAGACCGGGCTGAGTTTTCTCATTGTATAAAAATTGCAGCGCCCTTCGGCTTTCATCAATTACGGCTCTGTCATCCAAATTCGCGGGCGTAAAAGCTCCTGTTAAAGTTTTAGCCGTATCGCTTTGATATGTATCGCCTGAAACAATATCATACAATGTGAAATGACATGAGGCGATTACCATTGGCGGTATTTTGTATTCAGGCATTCCTTTTTCCAATTTTGTTTCCGATCTGCATATCACAAGGTAACGCGCGGGAAACGAGCCGGAGTTATTTCGGACATGACGGATGATGCCGTCCTCATCAACATAGCCGGAAAGATACTGAGAAGGAATGTTATAATTTACAGCCTGCATATTAAAATTACGCGACGCGATTGTCCTGAATTGATTGATAATTATCATAGACTGATTAACCGTATCTCCGCTTTGCGTTTGAATATTTTCCAATCCCGTTATGACAAATTTTGCGGAATCAGGAATTTTGTTAACGGCGTTCTGAAACTCGGAAATAAAATTCGCTCTTGAAGGTTTTAAAACAAGAAGAGAGTTCTCGCGCTGAATCGAAAAAATATTCGCGTTTAGCAAAGCCCGCAGAATTCCGTCATAATATTTGCCGGTATTGTAAACAATACGCGCACCTCTGCCGTTTATTATCTGGGCGAATATGACCGTGCTTTTATATAATTTTTTAATAAAATGATCCATCTGCTCAAGCATTGCGGCTGAATTCGCTTCATCAATTATGATAATTACGCAATTATTGCGAAGCCATGAAAAATAATCATCGTAACCCGCAGGTTTCTGGTTTGGATTTGCGTTTAACGCGTTCCGCTGAATAAAAAACCGGTAAGCGAGAAAAGCGGCTTCTTCATTTTCTACATATTGTTTTGCCTTTTCATAATCCGCGGCGGATATTACCGCAAGAACACGCGCTATATACCGCCCGCCTGTAATTTCAATTTTCCGCGCCTGCTCTCTGACGCCTGTAATCGGTACGTTAGTTGAAAACGAGGATGTTTCCATATAAACGGTATAAGCGTCTTCTATGCCGCTTGCGAAACCCTGCGATTGAACGGTAATATCAGTGCGCCCCTGAAACCGCGTCGCGATTGAAGACGCAAGCTGCTGCACAGCGTTCTGCATGGCGTTTTTTAAAGCGTCCTGCTCTGTTGCCGAAGGCTGCGAGATACCAACGGCGTATTTGTATGCTGCGGTATCCTGCGGCGGATTGGTGTCCCAGTTTGATGGGATCTGGGCGAAGACGGCTGTTGTTAATAACAACACTGTGATTGATAATGATAGTTTTTTCATTGTTTTACTCCTTGTATTAATTATTTCTAAAAGATTTCACACAGAGGAAGAATTTTTACCACGAATGGAACCTGCGGTTCCTTCACCAACATACACGAACCTTTAATTTAAAAAGCACGTATGGCACGAACTGAGACTACTCTACTTTTTTTGTCGTCGTACTGATGACCATCGCCGAAATATTGACTCCACCCGTCATAACGATCGAGATACTGCTCCAACGCATCATAACTATTGTACTGCGACGAGGACCAGTACCAATTGTTACTAAAACCGCCTACCCCTTTTTGTTTTAAATTCTTATACATCAAATTGAGTTCATCTTTGCTTGGTAAAAACCAGTCTTTGTATCCATTTATCTCCATACCAATACATATCTGCGCTGCGCGATCGTTTTCTCCTAACTGTCTTAATCTGTTTACAATCAATTCAGTATTTCTCTTTCCGCTGCCTACCGTTGTTCCTGTTCCTGCTATATCTTGTCCATACGCTCCCCATTGCGCTGTAAAATCTGTTCCGGCAGGAGCCGCTTCTAAATACCGCCAGCCGTCGGAGATAAATCCTCTGTCGTAAAATATGATTCCGCCTGCGGGGCCTGTGTCGCCTATTTTGTATGTTCTTCCGCTTTCACCGGTAGAAATACCGGCAGTAAATTTTTTTACCAAAATAATAACGCTGTCATAAAAATTTTCGCTGCTTCTTATTTGAATATTATCACTATGAGAAATTTGTCCGCTGGATACACTTAGAATACTTAGCGTTATCGCGTAATCACCGCGCATGATATTAACGGTGCCTGTTATTATGTAACTGATTTGCTCCATTTTCAGTATTTCGATATTTTCCGCGCTTGAAATACTGCTTGTTTGAAAATTTTGATTTGCGATAAGTTTATCTATCTCGGTGCGGGTCATGATCCGGAATTTTCTTGTTGAGGAAAGTTCGCTTTCTACCATGTTGCGCACTGCCGCAGCATCCGCTTTTATTTCGCGGTTATCCATATTAGTACTGAATTCAAATACAGCAAGACGCGGCAGCGCGGCGGTTTGCGCCTGCGCGAAGAGCGCGGTAGTTAACATTGCAAACAACACGATTAAGAATGCTGTTTTTTTCATTGTTTTACTCCTTGTTTTGTCTTTACTTTTTGTTGTAAAGTTATTACACTTGAATAGTGAATGTTACTGTTGAGTTCAATCCTTCTGCTTTCAAACATGGTTTCACCGAGTCTGCTATTCGGAAGGCTATGATTAATGCGATCTATGATGATATTTGGGATGAAATAGACGATAAACACTTGCTTTTGGGTTTTGATAACAATGGTAATTTGCTTGAAGTTATGTATAATGTTATTAATGAACAAACTGTAAACGTTTTTCACACGATGAAATGCCGCAGCAATTATTTTCATTTGATAAATAATGGAGGTTGAAATTATGGCGATGATGACAGATGAAGAAGCAGATGCACTTGACGAATTAGTAACAAAAAATCCACCGAAAGTTACCGGTGACGGGAAAAGCGGTTTTTTTATGAAGCATAAAGGAAATATTGTAATTTTGGATGATGTATCATCAACATGGCTTCGAGCTAAGTCGGAATCTACACATAAATCACCTTCTGATATTATCAGCGAAATGATTCGGGAAAAAATAGCTGTCGCGTTATAATTTATATTCCTCATTATTCCCTTCTTACTGCACAACTTCTCCGTTTACAATCCTGAACACATACCATGTATTCCCTCTTAAATTATAAGGAACATAGAAACTGCGCAGATGGCCGTGACGGTTATAGACGCGGACAACCGCGCCGTTACGCGAAAGTTCTGCGGATGAAGAGTTATTGCGGTTGGTGTAGTCGTGGATGTAAACCTGATAAACCGCGCGTAAATCGGTTTCCATTATAGTGATGGTTTCCGGGCCAAAGCCGTCCATGTCGTCGCGGTCGAGCATGACTGATCTGTCGTCGGCGCTGTGCATGTTTCTGTAGGAAATGTGATAACTGCCTTCTTTTACAAGGTGCAGGTCTAAATCGGCAGGGCGCTGTCCCCAATCGAGAACGATGCGGAGATAGTCGCCGCGCATGACGGGGGAGACGGAAATACGGTTGTTAAAAACATTGTTTAGTTTAACTTCAAATTCAATTTCCGCGGTTATAAAACCCTGTTTGGAAAATTCCAAAGTGTAAAAACCGTCTTCCTGTTCGGGGAAGGAGATGATTCCTTCTCTGTTTGTCATAAATGTGCCGATTCCGTACACATTAACCGTCGCGTCGCCGATAGGATTACCGTCCATCGCGTTTAAAAAACGCAGAGGGATAAGCCCGTCCATTTTTATTTTCATCATGCGGTTGAGGATTGCGAGATCTTCGCCTGCTGTTTGCGCGAAAAGCGCCGCGCTGATTGCCGCTAATATAGCGATTACTAAAATTTTTCTTTTCATTTTTTTCTCCTTAAAAAACCTCAAATTTTTTCGGGGGGCTACGCCTCAAAACCCTTAATAGTTAAATAGTTAAAGTGTTAAAAAGCCCGCACGGCACGAACCGAGTAGGTACTATTCTTGTAGCCGTCGGACTGGCTGCCATCGCTGAAATTCTGACGCCAAGCGTCATAATTACCGTTCTGCGCCGAGGACCAGTAACAGTGTGTAAAATTAGTATTCTCCACTATTGTCTTAAAATTTCCCAATCCCTTCTGCCGTAAATTCTTATACATCAAATCAAGTTCGTCTTTACTTGGTAAAAACCAATCTTTGCAGCCGCCAAAATCAAAATTTGCGCACATTTGCGCCGCTCGTCCGGTTTCTCCTAATTGATTCAATCTGTTTATAATTAATTCTGTATTTCTTTTTCCGGCTCCTATTGCGTAACTTGTGCCGTATAAATCCTGTCCATACGTTCCCCATTGAACTGCATTAGGAAAATCAACAGGCGCGGCTTCCAGATATCTCCAGCCGTCGGCAAGATAACCTTTGTCGTAAAAAATGATGCCTCCGGCAGGGCCTTTGCCGCCAAGCCTGTAAACGCCGGGAGGATCGGGGAGGTTTTTCATCAAATCTCTTACAAAGGCGGGCATTTTATCAAATACTTCTATCATGCTTCCCATTCTTAGTGTTGATGTTGATATTATTTCAGCGGTATTTATATTTAATATATATGTTGTTACGGCTGTTTGTCCCGCAAGGCTCATTACCGTTCCGCGAATTATGCTGTTTGCGTTTAACGCTTCTCCCAATCGGGCGACTTTATTGCTGTCTGTCCAATCTGTCGCCTGAAATTGCATTTCCGCGATTATTTTATCAAAACTGCTTCTGTCTACTACTCTGACTGTTCTGTTGGAAACCAGTTCTGATACAAATAGTTCGGTAATGGCGTTGGCATCATCATTTGTTACCCCGCCTCTCGGCTCGAATGTGCTTACCGCTACGGTAAGCTGCTGCGCGAAGAGCGCGGCGGTTAGCATTGCGGCTAACACGATTAAAATTGCTGTTTTTTTCATATTTGCTCCTTATTTAAAAAGCCCGCACGGCACGAACAAAGTAGGCATTACTCTCGTAGTTGTAGTACCGTCCGCCTTCGTAGAAATCATTAAACCACGCGATACCAGTACTGTACTGCGACGAGGACCAGTACCAACCGTTACCAAAACCGCCTAACCCTTTCGCTTTTAAATTCTTATACATCAAATTAAGCTCATCCTTACTCGGTAAAAACCAATCCTTGTATCCATTTATCTCCATACCAATACATATTTGCGCCGCGCAATCGTTTTCTCCTAACTGTCTCAATCTGTTTACAATCAATTCAGTATTTCTCTTTCCGCTACCTACCGCTGTTCCTGTTCCTGCTACATCTTGACCACGAGCTCCCCATTCTGCTATAAACTCAGTTCCGGCGGGCGCTGCTTCTAAATACCGCCAGCCGTCGGAGATAAATCCTCTGTCGTAAAAAATTATGCCGCCTGCTGGCCCTGTGTCTCCTATATTGTAAGTTCTTCCCGTGCCCTGCCCCTGCACAATCGCTCCGCCTTCTCCTGCGGACATCCCTGCGTTAAATTTCGTCATCAAATTAGTTATGCCTGTGTACATTTCGCGCGAGCCGCTGCCCATAAAGTCGTTGTCGCTGTGGGAAAATTGGCCTGTTGATACATCCAGTACGCGCACTGTTACCGCGTAATCGCTGCCCATTGCAGATAACGAACCGGTTATTATATATCTGATATTCTGCAGTTCCAATTTTTTCAGGTTTTCTGCGCTTGATATGCTGCTTACCTGTATGCGCTGGTTTTCCAATAATAAATCTATGTCGCTTCGTGTTATTATCTGGTACTTGCGCGTTTTTACCATTTCGCTTTCGACAAGTTCGCGTACAGTTATCGCATCCATTCTTATCTTTTCGGTATTCGCGTTAGTTGTAAATTGCACTACCGCAAGACGCGGCAGCGCGGCAGTTTGCGACTGCGCGAAAACTGCTACCGCTGTAAATAATAAAATGCTTACAAATAAAAATGCTTTCCTCATAGTTTTACTCTCCTTTATTTTTTACCGCTAATCACACTAATAAACACGAACCATCGCTTGTATATCGAACAGCAAGTTGCCGAAGGCAGCAGTTCGTGTGGTTTGTGGTTAAACTTCTTCATTCTTTCGCTCCTTCACCTTAAAAAGCCCGCACTGCACGAACCGAGCTTGAATAATCCTTGTACTTGGTGGTCTGGCTGCCATCGCTGAAATACTGATACCACGCGCTATAAGTATGGCTCTGCGACGAGGACCAGTACCAACCGTTACCAAAACCGCCTAACCCTTTCACTTTTAAATTTTTGTACATTAAATCAAGCTCATCCTTACTTGGCAAAAACCAATCCTTAAACCCGTCAAAATCAAGGTTTGCGCACCATTGCGCAGCCCTTCCGCTTTCTCTATTGCGGTTTAAATGTTCTACAATTATTTGGGTGTTTCTCTTGCCTGAACCTACGGATGTGCTTGTTCCTATTAAATTCTGTTGATATGCCGCGCCCCATTGAATAGATGTAACTTCGGTCTCTACCGGCGCCGCTTCTAAATACCTCCAGCCGCCTGAGAAAACGCCTTTGTCGTAGAAAATAATGCCGCCTGCGGGACCGAAGTCTCCAACATTATATGTCCGGTTTGACGTGCCGCCTTGCGGTCTTGCTCCGTTTCCGCTTTTTTCTATCGCGTCCTGCATGCTTTGCACAAGATCGGGTATCTTATCAAAAAGTTCTATTACGTTACTTACTCGAAGCGTCGCTCCGCCGGGTAATTGCTGTAATTCCGGATATGTATATAATGATACGGATATATTTATGCTGTTTTGCACTCTGCCGATTACGCCGGATAATATTTGTGTGCCGTTTAACACCCGTTCCATTTCCGCTGTCTTCGCTCTTGCGGAAAAGTCGCTTATCTGGAACGCGGCTTCTGTATTTATAAGTTTTTCTATTTCCTGCCGCGGAACAATTTTGAACCTGCCTGCATTTTTATTTGTAAATTCATTGCTGAATTGACGATAAAACATAATAGATTCATTTCGGGTGAACACGCTGTCTAAATCTTCGAAGGGAAAAACTGCAATGCTTTCCTGGGCAGAGAGCCCTGTGCTAATAAACATTGCAATTAAAACAAATAATATTCTTTTCATTTTATTCTCCTTTATATTAATTAAAACCGTTATAACTAAGATTTGCACATAACTGAGCCGCGCGCCCCGTTTCACCTAACCGTCTTAATCCTTCTATGATTAATTCGGTATTTCGTTTACCAGTACCTATCGCTGTTCCCGTACCTGTTATATCATTATTATACGCTCCCCAATCAGCTTTAAATTCAGTTTCACCGGGCGCAACTTCCAAATAACGCCAGCCGCCGGCGAAAACTCCCTTGTCATAAAAAATTAATCCGCCTGCCGGACCAAAGTCTCCTATTTTATAAATTCTACCGCCGGGTACAATATCTCCGCTTGTTCCCGCGGACATACCTTCGTTAAACTTCGTCATCAAACTTGTTATGCCTGTGTACAGTTCCCGGGAGCCGCTGCCCATAAAATCGTTGCTGCTATGGAAAAATTGCCCTGTTGACACATCAAGCACTCTAAGTGTTATAGCGTAATCATTTCCCATTGCGTCTAACGAACCTGTTATAACATATCTTATATTCATCAATTGCAGTTTCAGTATATTTTCAGAACTGGAAATAGCGCTTACCATGATGCTTTGTTCTGCCAGTAGTTTATCTATATCGTTTCGGGTAATAATCTGATACTTTCGTGTTTCTACCATCTGGCTTTCCACAAGATTACGCACCGTAATCGCGTCCATTCTTATTCTTTCGTTATTTGTGTTGGTGCTGAACTCTACTACAGCAAGCCGAGGAAGTACTTGCGCCTGCGATGAGAGAGTAGCGGTTAAAACTAAAAATAACACGATTAAAATGGCTGTTTTTTTCATATTTGCTCCTTCCTTAAAAAGCCCGCACGGCACGAACCGAGACCGCATTACTCTTGTTGCCGCCGTGCTGACCGCCATCGCTGAAATTCTGAAGCCACGCGAGATAATTATCGTACTGCGACGAGGACCAGTACCAACTGTTACTAAAACCACCTAACCCTTTCGCCTTCAAATTTTTATACATCAAATCAAGCTCATCCTTACTTGGTAAAAACCAATCCTT
>Ga0209755_10003463_pt1 | contig 19780 bp, 17 predicted proteins | sample TergutCo191P1_FD_187301 | JGI IMG/M metagenome (GOLD analysis project Ga0209755, IMG submission 187301) | Cornitermes sp. P1 segment gut microbial communities from Petit-Saut dam, French Guiana - Co191P1 (SPAdes) (version 2) | ecosystem: Host-associated > Arthropoda: Insects > Digestive system...
ATTAATTTTGTTTCGCGTAACACATACCGCAACGGGTGCTTTTGCAGCCTCTCTTGCTCAAGGAGCGCGGGTATTCAAAAAATATGACAGCGAATTTGCAGATCGCATGTTAAAAGCTTCGATATGCGCGTGGGACTGGCTTATGCGTAATCCCGATTTTGAACCTTTTGTAAATCCGCCTGACACAAGGTCGGGAGCCTACGGCGATGAAAACTGCGAAGACGAAATTTTTTGGGCTGCCTGCGAATTGTTCTGCGAAACCAAAGAAGAGCGTTACATGAAATCCATGCTCCCTTTGGCGGAAAAAATCGATATTTACAAATTGGGTTGGCGCGATGTGGGCGGGTTTGGTTCTTTATGCTGCCTTTTTGCATCAAAGAATCTTGACGAAGACTTTTTTAATAAAATACGCAAACGCTTTCTTGATGCTGCGGACATTGTCATGGAAAAACATCTGCGAAGCGGATACGGCACGGCAATTGACCCTGAAGAATATGTTTGGGGTTCCATAATGCCGATTATGAATAACGCCATTATTTTAATATGCGCCAAATTGCTGACGGGCGAAGACAAATACAAAAACGCGGCTCAGGCGCAGTTGGATTACATGCTTGGAATGAATTCAACCGGCTACAGTTTTGTCACTGGTTTCGGCGAAAACGCATACCGTTATCCGCACCACAGACCTTCATTTGCAGATAACATAGACGATCCTGTGCCGGGACTTGTTTCAGGCGGTCCTAACAAACGGTTTCAAGACCCAACCTGCAAAAAATTTATACCTGCTGACATATCACCTGCTAAATCATTTATCGATTACACATGGACAGCGTCTGCAAATGAAATAGCAATTTACTGGAACAGCCCCGCAATTTTTGTAACGGCATATTTTGATCAAATTGCTTCCACATACATACATTCGCGCAGTTCATTTGCATGACATCGTATTTTGCGAAGGGCACGCTGTTCGATCTGACGGACAGTTTCGGGGGAAATATCAAGTTTATCGCCTATTTCTCTTAACGTGTGGCGTTCGCAGCCGTTTAATTGATAACGGTAGCTTAAAATACTTTTCTCTCTGTCTTTTAAATTATCCAATACGCGCATTGTGTTGTCGTAGGAAGCCTGCTTCATTAAATTGCGCTCGGGGCTGTATGTATAATCTTCGTGAATGTCAACTGCGCTGATATTTTCATCGTCATTTAAATTTTGCTCGAATGAAAGAGAGTCAGCCGCTATATTGACAAACGTATCAACATCATGAACAGAAATACCCAGTTCTTTTGCGATATCAAAATTGTTAGGCTGATGCATCAAGTTCTGGCAAAGAATATGATATGTGCGCTGTATTTTTTTTAATACTTCTTCCTTGCGCTGGGGAAGACGGACAAGGCGGCGCTTATTGGCGATAAAACGGCTTATAAACTGGCGTATCCAAAAACTTGCATAAGTGCAAAAGCGCACATTTTTACGGTAATCGAATTTTTTGGCAGCTTGAAGCAAACCAATGTTTCCTTCCTGAATTAAATCCAATATCGGAATATCGGGAACATTAAAAAGACCCGCAATTTTTACTACCAGACGCAAATTCGAGTTTACCAGTTTGTGTAAAGAAGCAGTTTTTCCTTCCTGTATCTTTTTTGATAAAATCATCTCCTCTTCAGAGGATAAAAGCGGAAACACCTTAATCTGCCTAAAATAGGTATCAAGCAGGTTATCGCTCGATTTATTCGATTTCTTATGCATTTTACCCTCCAAACCATTGATGGATATAAAGAAAATCCTACCCATCAGGATTACCCTTTTTATAGCAAATTTCGTGCCAAGTCTGATAATAATTACAAAAAAAGACTTAACTCTTTGTTACATAAGGAATTAGTCAAAGCCGATCCGGGTGATTTTAACGCGTTTTTCATAAAACTGTATGGTTTTTCATACATCGATTAAATATTTTTAAGTTGGTGACAGTCACGGTGACAGTCACTTAAAAATATGGTAAAGTAAGTTATGAAATGCGGTGTTACAGCGACTGTAAAACAGGATGATGTTTACTACTTTGTCCAATGGTCTCCGCTTTGCAAGGCGGATAAATATGATATTATCTCCAGGGTGCCGTCGCTTGCCGGTGTCTTTGAGATTTACTGGATGGACGAGAAAAAACGCCTGCGTCTCTTCGTTGTGGGGCAGACAAATTACGGCGGGCTTAGAAGCGAAATCCGTCGCATTACAGACCCCGAACTTTGCAAAAATGATGAGAAAGCTAAAAAAATCTTGGAAGAAAAAGAAATCTGGTACAGGTATGCGCCTACAGATTCAGCCAATATAATGGCTGATGTTATTTGGTTCTTTATGCAGACATATTTTCCGGAAAAAGAAAATTTTAAACATTCAGGCAGGTATGAAAATATTTTTTTAAAAGAGTCTGCGCCTGATAAATTATTATGGGTTCCTTAATTTTTTATGCTTGAATATATAGTTCCTTCTAATATTGATGACAGAGTGCTGAACAAAACTTCGCGGATGCTGGAGGACGGAGCTCTTGTTGCGCTTCCTACAGATACAAGCTGGAGCATTGTCTGCTCCATAAAATCTCAAAGCGCGATAAAAAAATTAAGAAAACTATCCGGCGAAAGAGACGAAAGGCATTTTACCCTGCTTTGTTCAAGTATTTCTCAGTTCGGCGAAGTCTGCAGCGTGGATAATTCGCGTTTTAGATTGATAAAAACCCTCTCGCCAGGACCTTATGTCTTTATTTTAAAAACGCTTTCCGGCACCGAAAAGTTTTTAGACATTCGCCGCAAGGAATTGGGCGTTCGCATTCCCGATTATCCTGTTCCAATACGATTAATCGAAACATTAAACAATCCGCTTTACTCAATTACCGCAAAAAGAAGTATGATAAAGAGTAACGACTTATATTTAACTGAAGATGATGATAATGACACTGAACTGGCTCCGATCCCTGAAGATGAACTTTTTGAAAGCGGATGGGAACTTGAAGATATCGAAGGGCTCGATTTGATTATTGACAGCGGAGAAGAAAGGGAAAGGGTTTTTTCCACTATACTTGATATGAGCGCGGATGAAATAAAAGTGCTGCGCCGGGGAGCGGGCGCATGGCCTGTTTAATTTTTTAGATGAGTAAAAAGAGATTTAAAAACAGAATTAAATTCGCATTCAGAAGAAGGATTTTTATAATACTTGTCCTTCTTACACAAATTGCTTTGTTCTTTTTTTTAATTGCAGGAACCGGGATTCTTTTGGAATATTCTTATGGTGTTTTAATGGTTTTAAGCGTAATTGTCAGTATTTTTATAATTAATAAACATGAAAAAGCGGGATACAAGCTGACATGGATTTTTCTTATTTTATTATTTCCTCTTTTCGGCGGAATCCTTTATATAATGCTTAATATTTGGTCAAATCCAAAAAAATTAAGACGAGCTCTTTTTAAAAATATACACGACAGCCGCGAAGCATTTTATCTTCCGGGAAACAGGCTTGATGAACTTGTCCAAACATACCCCGATTTTAAAACGCACGCGCACTATTTACAGGAATGCGCCGGGTTTCCCGTTTACGGCAATACAAGGCAGGAATATTTTCCGTCAGGCGAATCTTATTATTACAGAGTGCTAGAAGAAATGGAAAAAGCTCAAAAATATATTTTTTTGGAGTTTTTTATTATTAAAGAAGGTTTAATGCTGAATTCTATTTTAACAATACTGGAAAGAAAAGCCGCAGCCGGTCTTGATATCCGCATAATGTATGATGACATGGGCTGCTTTTTTACCCTTCCTTCCAATTTTCAAAAGACGCTAAAATTAAGAGGCATAAAAACTTTTGTTTTTAACAAATTCAGACCGATTATTTCATCGCTGCAGAATAACCGCGACCACAGAAAAATAATTTCTGTAGACGGCAAAGTTGCGTTTACCGGCGGATTAAACATAGGCGATGAATATATCAACGCGGTTGAACGTTTCGGACACTGGAAAGATTCCGCCATTATGATCGAAGGAGACGCGGCATGGTCTTTAACGCTGATCTTTTTGCAGATGTGGAACCTTGGCTTTAAGGAAAAAGATAATTATGCGCAATTTTATCCGCAAAGGGAAAATTTGCTAGAGTACACAGCAGAAGGAGTCGCTGAAGGTTACGAAGAATGGGGATATGTTCAGCCTTACGGTGACACGCCGATTGATAAAGAAAATGTCGGTGAACACGTTTATATTCAAATTATAAATCAGGCGAAAAAATACGTTTATATAAATACGCCCTATCTTGTCTGTGACGATAATCTTCTTTCCGCATTAACGCTTGCCGCAAAAAGCGGCGTAGATGTGCGGATAATCACGCCTCACCGCTGGGATAAATGGATCGTCGCCATTACTTCGCGTTCATATTACCGCCGTCTTATTCAGGCGGGCGTAAAGGTTTACGAATATACCTCAGGGTTTAATCACGGAAAAACATTTGTTGCAGACGACAATATAGCGACTGTAGGCACAACTAATCTTGATTTTAGAAGCCTTTACCTTCACTTTGAATGCGGCGTATTAATTTATTCAAGTAAAACCATAGCCGCCGTTAAAGAAGATTTTCTTGGTACCCTACCCGCTTCGCAGGAGATTACGCTTAAAGACTGTTCGCGCAATGCAGTTCAGCGTGTTATTCAGGATGTGCTTCGTGTATTTGCGCCTTTAATGTAGTTAAAGAGAAATTTTAAAGTCCACGCCAAATTTATACTGATTTCCGCTGCCTTTAATCGTGTTAGAAAAAAGCCATGCGCCATAAGTGTAAATTTCAAATGAAATAGGAGCATATTTTACCAGAAGAATCGAAGGCACCAAAGATAATTTTAATATAAGAGACTGCGCAAGATTAAGATTACCTAAATTAATCCCTGCGGCGTTATTGATATCGCTTGCGTCATACAACACATTTCTAACCGACAAAGTACCTTTTAACCTGTTAAAATATAAATGAGAAATATTATTTTGAATTTCCCATGAAAAAAGCCCTAATGAAATTTCTCCTCCGCAAATCCACGAGAGATTATACTCATTATTTTGTTCATATTCAATTGATGCGTGTTCTTTAAATATTGTTTCCGTATAATAGCGCGAATCGCCGTAAAGATTCATTCCATCGCTGTCCGCTGCTCCATAAAAATAAAAATTCAAAGGAAACATTGTTTCGGCGCTGAATTGTACCTGCGCTTCCGCTCTTGGATTAAAAAACTGCTGCCGGGAAAAATCAGAAATATTTAATCCTCTTACAGCAAAAGACGCGCCGGTTCCGAAAAATTCATGCTGTCTTTTAAATATATTAGATATGGAAAATGTTAAATAATACAGCGCCGCATGTCCTGATTGTTTCCATTCATACGCGCTAATGCCGCCGCTTTCATTCGCTACGCTTGCATAAGAACCGCCAAGCGCGATATTGTAAGATACACGCCCGGGCATAAATGGAAACTCTGCGTTTAATCCTATGCTTGTAATCCTTCTGGGTAAATATATTATAGATTCTTCTACATAATCTGAAAATTCCAGTGTAAGCGGAAAACCGGGAACAGTTGTCTGAAGAGAAAACAAGTCTACGCGCAGCATAAGATACGATATATCCGCGTAAAGAAGCATAGTTATTAAATTTCTGTCTGTAGAATCATAAAAAATAGAAAAAAGACCAAAACCATAGGTATATTCTATATTTTCGTTTTCATCAAAAGAAATATTTAGTAATATCATAGGAAGCCAAAAATTAAATGGATTCATATAATTAATACTAAAATAGGGTTTTGATTCGATTTCGGGAATCGGCTGTAAATTCGTAATCGGCGCATTTGTTTTCCCGTAAATTTCAGGCTGCGCTGTTTCAAGTTTTAATACCGCGTTTGTTCCTGAAAAATCTTCAATCGTTTGCGGAAATTGCAGAATACTGTCACCCGAAAAGAAATTTGCGCGGTAATAAATATTTCCGTTTGTGCAAACCGGATTAAAAACGCCGCCTGAAAAATCCCTTCCGCTAAAAACAGCTCTCATGGAATCAATATTAATGTATGCAAGTTTATACATCCGGTCATCAGAATTATAGCTAAAAAATATTTTCCCGTCTGAAACATTTAAACCGCGCATATACTTCCAATATTCATTATCGCCATTTGCGTTTTCTATGCAAAAAAGTTCTCCTGTCTCGTAATTATACAGCATTAGTTCTCGAATACCGTCTCTTGCGGCGATAAAAACAATTCTGTCATTATCTAAAACCTGCGGCCCAGAAAACATAAGTCTTTCGTTTCCATGAAAAATCACTTCCGTGTTTCCGTTAAAATCCATGAACACGATGCGGTTATTATGCAATTCATTGCCGATTCCGATTACGCCGTCTCTAAAATATCTTGCCTTGTAAATTCCGTTAAGTCTTCTTCCTGTAACAAAACCTGAAGATATTCTATGCTCAGTAACAACGGCGCTGAACATGCTTCCCGTAACGTGATACCCCGACACAAGAACATTATTTCCGCACGGTGAAACATCGATATCATTTGAATTGATTGAAGATGTGTTAAATACTCTTACCCTTCCTGTTTCTTCATTATAAACGCGGATTTTTTCTTCGCCGCCGTCCAATATGTAAACATTTCCGCCTCTTGCGGCAAGCGCGCTAAAATATCCTCTTTTTTTTGTTAAAAACGAATATTGCCGCGGAAGAATTTCGCGCGGAGCATCTTCGATATCATTTAAAGTAAACGATTCTTTAAAAGCATTCCACGCGTCCATAAAATTAAATTCGTAAGTCCGCCTGAAAGCGTTGTAAAAATCAGAACGATATACAGAAAAAGAAAAACCAGTGCTTTTAAGGTTTCCCATTGCGCGCCAAAGCTGCGCATATTTTTCCATTCCGTAAACATTTTGAAGCCATGCGGAAAAAAGTCCACCGTATTCATAAAAAACTCCGTTCTGCCCTGGTCCGTCATAAACGCCTGATGCTTGAAAAGGCGTTAAAAATTTATTTTCGTGAATAGCCTGCCGTAAAACATGCTTAGTAAGAGGATCGTTTGCTCTTCCAAAACCTGTAAGACTTTCAAAACTAATCGTTGCTCCTTCCGTCATAAATAGCGGAGATGTCCATAATGAAGGAGTTGCCCAATTGCCAAACGCTGTGCGTATTGCATTCATAAAAGGCGAGCGTGTACTTAATGTAATCGCATGAACAAGTTCGTGCAGAAAAAGACCCTTTAAGTTGTCTTCAAAAGTTGTCCATTCCAAATCCATTGCTGTGTCATACAGAACAATGCCGGGGCTTGGAACAGGTCTGTAATAACCGTTAAACAAATCAGTATTAGGTGCAAATGTTACAGGAATTCTTCCCGGAACCCTAATATCAAGGATTTCGCTTATTTCGTTATAAATACTGTCCGCATAACCCGATAAAAGACGCGCTGTATTTTCTGATTCGCTTGGATAAATAATGTCAAACTTTTCTGTTTTAATAACGCGAAATGATTGAAATGGGCGAAAGAGCTGCGCATAAAGCGGAAACGCGAACAGCAAAAACAAAATAATAAAAAATTTAAATTTATTGTTCATAATTATCCTTAATTTTTTGGTTTTGATTTCATAAACGGTTCAATGTTTTTTCCTATAGAAAAAAACAATTCCCCAAATGTATCCTTAATAATTTTTTTTGTAGGTTCATCCACTTCATTTAATGATTTTAATATGCGCCCTGTTACAGAAAACCACGAATGTTCAAAATCGGTTGTCGATTTTAATTCGGCGGCATTCAGCAAATGGTAAAGAGCCTCGATAAAATGCTCGCGTTTGGAATTATCATATTTTATTAACCAGTCATGAATTGTTTTATTAATAATTTGGCTGCTTTGGGTAACTTTATCTGTATAAATAAAATCGTTACGCGATACATCCCAAGAATAAAGACAGTGCTGCATAAGACCATTTTGGCTGCTTTTTATTATTTTATTTTTCCAGCCATTTTCCATCAGCATTCCAATAATAGAAGACTGCGGCACATAAGATTTTATTTTATTTTTAACGGCAATAAATCCTGAGGTTTGAATTTCTTTCTCCGGAAACCCTGGCGCGTCATTACTGTAAATTTCTGCAATTCGCTTTTGAATCTTTTTTTTACAATGCGAAGATGCGTAAATAGCGAGGTTTCCTCCTTTGGAATGCCCGCCTATCCTTAATTTTCCTTTTATTAAAGGCGCCATCCTTTCGATATATTCAACAGCTAAAATCTGCGAAGGAATAACATCCATAAAGCACATATTAAAATCTTCTTTCCAGCCGACAAGCGAAGAATCTGTTCCGCGAAAAACAATAAAAGTATGATTGTCGTTTGTAGAAATACAAAACGCGGAAAATTGAACTTCTATATCATTGTCAATATGATTAATAAATCCAAAAAGTTGGCAGTTTCCAAATCTCTTTGAAGCGCCCAAAGCCCTGATTAAATCGGGATCTTCTTTAAATTGCGAAGTTAATTTAAACCCCGGCTCTTTAGATTTTTCGTTGAAAATTCTAACTGCAAGAGCAATGCTTATACTTTCTTTATCTTCGGGAGTTGGAACAATTCCATCAAGCGTAAAATATGAAAGCTGAGATAAAATAATATTATCTATCGCGTTAAAAGGAGACACATTAAAATCAAGATCGCCTCTCCATGATAAATAGTCAAACATGTTTGCCATACTTGTAATTATAGTATAAATCATGTAAAAAAGAAACAGGAGAATCTTTTGGACACAAAACAAACAATTGCTGTTAATGAGCCTGCAATACGAAGTTCTCCTCTTGATACGCCAGTAACGCTTACGCCTGTCGATTGGAATAACAAAAGACTTTTTACCCTTTTTTGGCCGTTAATTGTTGAGCAGCTTCTTGTCGTCATGATTGGAATTGTCGACATGATAATGGTAAGCTCTGTCGGAGAACATGCGGTTTCGGGCGTTTCACTTGTTGAGACGATTAATTTTTTAATCATTACCGCATTTAACGCGATCGCGACAGGCGGCTCAGTTGTCGCAAGCCAGTACCTTGGACGCAAAGATGAAAAAAATGCGTGCAGTTCCGCAAGACAATTAATTTATATCGGCGTAATTATTTCTATTGTGCTGATGATTTTTACTTTGATTACGCGCCGCTTTATGCTAAGAGCGATTTTCGGCAATATTGCAGACGACGTAATGCAAGCCGCCGATATTTATTTTATTTTTATTGCGCTTTCCTATCCTTTCCTTGCGCTGTATACAGCCTGCGCGGCAATGTTCAGGTGTATGGGAAATTCTAAAGTGCCGATGAGAACTGTCATTTTCTTAAATATCTTTAACATAGCAGGAAACGCACTTTTAATTTACGGATTAAAGCTCGGCGTAGCGGGAGCCGCAATTTCGACATTTGCAGGACGCATTTTAACCGCCGCCATTTTAATTTATTTACTTGTAAAAGACAAAACAAGATATATAAATTTATGCGGCATAACAAAAATTAAATTCGATGGCAGCATGATAAAGCGTATTTTAAACATAGGCATCCCAAGCGGTCTTGAATCGTCCATGTTCCAAATAGGAAAAATACTTGTCACGCGTATTTTTACCGCATTCGGCACCGCCGCAATTGCAGCTAATGCTGTAGGAGCCACGATAAATTCCCTTGCCTTTATGCCCGGAAGCGGTTACGGCATGGGGCTTTTAATTGTTGTCGGGCAATGTATAGGAGCGGGCGATTATCTTGCGGCAAAAAAATACACTAAAAAAATAATGATTCTCTCTTATTTAACATATCTTTTTATCAACGTGAATATAATTATTTTTATGAACCAGATTGTCAGCATTTTTAATTTATCACAGGAAGCCCACGAGATGTGTGTAATGTTTTTACGGGTTCACTGTATTACGTCAACTCTTTTTTGGTGCCCCTCGTTCGTGCTTCCAAATGCGTTAAAAGCAGCGGGAGACGCGCGGTATATTATGGTTGCGGCGAGCTGCACAATGTGGCTTGTCAGGGTTTGCCTTGCATACTTCCTTGCGTTCGTTATAGGGCTAGGGCCGGTTGCCGTTTACCTTGCTATGGGCGCGGACTTCCTTTCGCGCGGAATTCTTTTTACAAAACGCTGGTTAAGCAATAAATGGATAGAAAAAAAGGTAATATAGTGTATAATACATTATGCGAATAATGACATGGAATGTTAACGGTATCCGCGCGGTAGAAGGACGCGGCTTTTTTGACTGGCTAAAAAAAGAAGACCCGGATATTATCTGCCTTAACGAAACTAAGGCAGAGCCCGGGCAATTAGCCCCTCATTTTATTGAACCGCCGAACACTTCATATTCTTCATTTTGGGCAAGCGCAAAAAAGAAAGGATACTCAGGCGTTGCGATTTACACAAAAATAAAACCCGATAATGTGCGTTTTCTAGGAAAGAGCGATTTTGATGATGAAGGGCGCGTCCTTATCGGTGAATACAAAAAATTTACTTTGATAACTGCGTATTTCCCAAATTCTCAGGATGCGGGAAAACGGCTCGATTACAAACTTGCATTTAATGACGCAATATTAAAACTCTGCAAATCAATTGTAAAAAACGGCAGGCACTTTTTGCTCTGCGGCGATTACAATGTCGCGCATACCCCGATTGATCTTGCGCGCCCCAAACAAAATGAAGGAAGCGCAGGGTATCTTCCCGAAGAACGCGCATGGATGACTTCATTTTTAGAAGCCGGTCATATCGATACGTTCCGCCATTTTCACCCCGATGAAAAAAATCATTATTCATGGTGGTCGTACATGGGACAAGCTCGCGCCAAAAACATCGGATGGAGAATCGATTACAATTGCGTAAATAAGGATTTTCTTTCGTCTGTAAAATCTTCTATAATAAGACCTGACGTTTTGGGCTCTGATCACTGCCCTGTGGAGATTGAATTATCATTATGAGAATAAAATACAACGCTCCTACAGTTTTAACATTTACTCTTTTTTGCGCGGCGATTTTATTATTATCAAAATCGATTTTTCCCGGTCTTATCGAAACTTGGTTTATGGTTCCTGGAAAAGATCATTTTAACCCAAGAAGCATTAATCATTGGGTTACTATTTTTACGCATGTCTGCGGTCATGCAAACTGGACGCATTTAATTTCTAATTTTACTTTAATACTTTTAATAGGACCAATGCTGGAAGAAAGTTATGGTTCTAAACCTCTTTTTATAATGATGCTTATTACAGCTCTTGTAACAGGAATTTTAAATATTCTTTTTTTTAAAAGTTTTCTTTTGGGCGCGTCCGGCGTTGTGTTCATGATGATTTTATTATCTTCGTTTACCAATTTTTCTCAAGGCGAGATTCCATTAACATTTATTCTTGTTTTAATTTTATATATGGGCGTTCAGCTTTTTAACAGTTTGAGCGATGATAATATTTCGCAATTTGCGCATATAATCGGCGGTTTATGCGGAAGTTTCTTTGGCTTTTTCCGTTCGCCAAAAATTATAAAAAGGTAGGCTGTCATGAAAAAAGAATTTCTTCAGTTTGACATTGTAAGGGATAACGCTATTAAACTTGCGCGTCAAATTTACGCTGATGGTTTTATCCCCGATGTAATTTATGTTTCGCTAAGGGGCGGCGCGTACCTTGGAAACATCATAAGCGAATATTTTAAAATTGTTCTTGAAAGCTCGTTACATGGCAAAACAAGACGGCCTGTATATTACGCGGCTGTTGTTGCGCGATCATACACAGATGTCGCAAAATCGCACCAAGTCAAGGTAGACGGCTGGACATATTCGCCGGAGCATCTACGCGTTGGAGACAAGATTTTGTTAATCGACGATATTTTTGACAGCGGAAGAACGATAAATCATCTTGCACACATTATAACAGAAAAAGGAATTCCGCGTGATGATTTAAAAATAGCGGTTCATGATTATAAATTTTTCTATGATAAAACTGAGCAGCTTCTTTATCAGCCTGATTACTGGTGCAGAAAACACGAAGCTTCGGTTCACGATGAAAGCTCCTGGATACATTACATGAGCCATGAACTTATGGGGCTTTCAGAAGAAGAATTACAAACGCATTATTACAACAGGGATAACAGTTTAAAAGACGCGCTTAATATAATAACGGAAACAAAATGACATTAACACGAATCGAAAGAGATAGAAATATTCGCCTTATATGCGGAATCGACGAAGCAGGAAGAGGTCCGCTTGCAGGTCCTGTCTGTGCAGCCGCTGTCATTTTAGGAAAAAAGTTTCCGGTTTATATTTTAAACGATTCAAAAAAACTCTCTCCAATGAAACGATACGAAGCGCAGCGGCTAATCTGCACAGACGCGCTTGCATGGGGTGTTGGCTGGGCATCGCACACAGAAATTGACGACATCAACATATTACAGGCAAGCCTTCTTGCAATGAAGCGCGCATACGATGAAATGATGAAAAAAGCCGCGTCCGCCCGCTCTCTCCCGTTAGGTGAAAAAATAGACGTAATTATAGACGGCACATATTGTCCGAAAATAAACGTTCCCTGCACAGCCATTGTAAAAGCAGACGCAAAAGTCCCCGAAGTAATGGCTGCCTCCATCCTTGCAAAAACCGAGCGCGACGCCTACATGGACGAAATGGCAAAACAATATCCTCAGTACGGCTACGAACAGCACAAGGGCTACCCCACGCAGGCTCACCGCGAAGCTGTTTTAAAATACGGACCAAGCCCTATTCAAAGATTGAGTTTTAAAGTGAAGGAATAGGGATTTTCAATTTATTACCACATTTATTAATAGACATTTATTGACTTTTGGTTTATATTAACTGTATGACAGTAACTGTAGAATTTAAGAATAATAACACACTCAATCTATTGAAAGAACTGGAAAATCTGGGTCTTATTCATGTACAACCTTCTGTTTCACAAGATACTGAGGCGCAGACCTGCTTACACAAGCAAAATTTTAAATCCGCAGAAACAGTGCATGAATCTCCTCCGCCTTATCAGAGACTGCGCGGGATTCATAAGAATTTAACAGGAAGCAATTCAGTGGAAAATTTTCTTACAGACTGCAGAGCTGATAAAGAGCGCGAGCTAGCCATTGAAAGACGTCAGGAAGAGGAGCGCAAACACTTTGCCAAATCAAAATTATCTTCTTGATGCCTGTGCAATACTTGCCTATCTTGATGAGGAAGAAGGCGCTGATGTTGTCAGCGAACTCCTTGACAAAGCTGGACGTAAAGAGATTAATCTAAGTATAAATGCCGCGAATCTTATAGAGGTCTATTATGACAGAATAAGAATAGTCGGCTCAAGTGAGGCTGATGCCGCTATTTTGGAAATTTATAATACTTTTCCTGTTACTGTAATAGAAACAAATACTTCCGCTATTGTTCGTGAAGCTTCTTACTTGAAAGCTGCAGGTAAAATGTCCTTTGCTGATTCCATTCTCGTTGCGACAGCAAAATGTACTGATGCAACTATAGTTACCTGCGATCACGTTGAGCTTGAGCCAATTGAGAAAGAAGGACAAATTCCATTTCTCTGGATACGTCCGAAGATATAATGATCCTTTAAACATAATTTTCAGTCTTGTCCCATAAGACCTTAATCCCTCTTTCTCACAACAACCCGCTTGTTTCCTTTAAACCCTCTGTCGCCGCCACCTCTTTCGCCTCTTTCGCTTCGTTCACGTCCACTTCGTTCGCCGCGTCCTGCACTGCTGCGTTCCCCGCGACCGCGTCCTTCGCTGCGCGAACTTCTTCCGCTATCGCGGCTGTTTCGTTCACTGCGTTCGCGCGGCGGCTTCCCTTCACGACTGCTTCGTTCACTGCGTTCGCCGCGATTGTAATCGCTTCGGCTTCCTCTTTCGCGCATTGGTTTTCCTTCGCGGCTGCCTCTTTCGCGCGGCGGTTTTGCATCGCGGCGAACATGATCGCGGCTGCTTCGTTCGCGCGGCGGTTTATCATCGTGATGTTCTTTTCTTTCGCCATGTTCGCTATTTGCTTCGCGCTTTATGCTTTTTGCAGATCCTGTGTGTTTTTTTTCGCGCATGGCTTTTTCCATAACTTTTAAAGATTCCTCAAAACCTTTTAAAAATTCCTGAAGATCCTCTGCAAATAAAATAACCGATTGACGATCAAAGCCGCCATTGTCGCGGTTTTTGCTTTCTACGATGTTGAGGTAGATATCCCCCATCCTGTTTTCTTTTACATTAAAAAAATACGTCCTGTTTGGCAAACTTACCGTACTTGAAAAAACTTCGCCTCTTACACCCATTTCATTACTCCTAATTATTTCTCATCTGCTTCTATTATCATCTTTCTTTGCCATTCAAGCAACCACCGTTCGACACTTACATCGCTTCCGTAAACATCCGCCATTATGCGAAAAACAGGCTCTGTGGCAGAACCGCGCATCCAAATGCAGGCATATTCGCCGTCTTTATTAAAAAAGAGGATTCTTAGCCCTCCCCTTCCTGCCTCGCCAAAACGATCCAGATTATGCTTTTGCGCCGTACCGTTATATGCAATGGCTTCCCATGATGTTATACCAAAACGCGTTTTTAATTCTTCTTTGCGCTCTTCCCACTCCCGCAGAAAAACTTCCTTATAACGGTCTTTAAGTATAGCATGATCCTGCGTTTTAATGCGAAGAATTGCGTCCTTGCTGTATGCGGGAGTTGTGACAAACGGCGGAAGGCTCGCTATAATATCGGCTAACGAAAAATTTTCTCTGTACTTATCCATTTGATTTGAATGTTTGCACCAAATTTCAAAAAGACCCGGTTTTCCATTGATCGTGCGAACCGAAAGCAATTTTGCGATTGCAAGAACTGTGTTAATCGGATCGCGCACCGCAGAAGGATGCGTAATGTTTCCTCCGGCGGAACCTTCGCCCAAAATGCGCACAAGATAGCCCTCTTCCCGCAAATTACGCGCAAGGGTTACGACATTTGCTTCGCCCACTTCCGCGCGAAAAACACGAACGCCGAAAGCCTCTGCTATTTTGTCTACGCGCATTGATGTCGGATCGTTAATCGCAATTGCAGCCTTAGTGAGCGCTTTACCGTCTTCATCGTAAGAAAATTCGCCTGTCCAAACAAGGTGAGAAAATTCAGCAATGCAGGCAAGCGCGAAAACCTCCTGCGCCTCTAAAGCTCTGGCGCGATTTAACGTATCGTCCCATATAACAAGGTTTCCGCGATCGCCGTCGCAGTCAGGAACGTATCCAAGCATAAAAGACGGATCGCGTTCATGCGCCTTTTCAAGTAATCGTTCGCAAGGTTCAAGCGATTCGCCTTCGGGAACAATGCGGTGCGCGATCTCCCCCGGCTTTGCATTAATGCAATCAAATTTAAAACCAAGCGCTGTTAAAAATTCTTTATCGATACTTAATGTCCGCGCGCTTCCGTTAAAATCGCAGACAATGCCAAGCGGCGTTTTTAAAAGATTTTCTTTTAAAGCGTCGGCAAGTAATTCGCTCTGATAATCGCCCCATACGACTTTATTGCAAAAATCGTAGTAGGATCTATATGCCTCTTTTTTAAAATCTTTAAGATTTTTTAACCACGGAGTACACGGAGAGCACGGAGGAAGAGGAGATTTTTTAAAACAACAATTCATTATATTATCTCGCCAAGACGCAAAGCTCGCAAAGAACGCCAAGGAAGAATTTTTTGTTATAATAGATTCAATTTTTGAAATGAAATCATTGTTCTTTATAGATAAATTAAAATTATTAATCAGTGCCGATGATTCGCCTGCCGATAAAACGCCGCCGTCTGTGAGACCAAACTTTAATCCGTTGTGACCAATCGGATTATGGCTCGCGGAAACATAAATAAAACCTGCCTTTCGTTTTTGCTCGTGTGGTTCATGGGAAAAATTCTTCGATCTTGCCCATGCCATGATCTCGGGCGCGGCGACAACACCTGCATACTGAACATCGCAGCCGTAATCCAGCAAAACAGGAATCATCGCTTCTATAATTGCTTTTCCTGTGGGGCGTGTATCAGTGCCAAGAAGGATAAGAGGCTTTTCGCCAAGATATTCTGCAAAAACTTTTGCCGCAGTTCCCGCAAAATTTTTATGTTCGTCAGAGATTTTTTCATTTCTGCTTTCTTCATCGCCGTCTTCGGCAAAAACGCCGCGCCAGCCTGATGCGGAGAGAATCATGCTTCATTATAACACATTAAGGTGACTGTCACAGTGTCTGTCACCCAATTCACCCAAAAGGGCTATTTTTGCGCTAAAAAATATCAAAATTCGGGTGAATTCTGTTTTTTTTATTTCTTTAAATTGGGTGTATTTTGTTTCCCCTGCTAAACCTACATTAAAAGTACCAGCCATTGCAAGGAGACAACAATGTCAAAATTGAACATTATTCAGCGCAGAGAATTGGAACCATTAATGTTAAAAGCTGAAAAATTGGCAAAGCATTATGAAAAAGCAACAAATTGTGCGGCTTATGTTTTGGGATCGGATTGGGAAACCTTAGTGACACAAATAAAAGCATCAAGTTCGGGCAGTTCAAATTTTATATGCAGTCAATGCAAATATCTGCAATGCAGTAATTTACATATGGACGCGGTAAATAAAGCGAGAGAAAACGGAGGATCATATATATATCTTTGTAACAAAAATTATGTTTTTTGGATAAGTCCTTTTTATTCCGGCGAGCGAATTGCAGGTTCGCTCATCTGTGGCGGATTGCGCAGATTAGAAGAAACTGACGACGAAAAAAAGCAAAAAGAACGAATTGAAGCGCTTGCTCATATGTTGCTTTTATGCGCGAATCGCATATCGACAATGAGTTTTGTGCAGAAAAACGCGGCTTCTCTTCATTCGACTGTAAATAAATCAATTAGAACCGATGAATTAAATACAGACGAAGATAATCAAATTAATACTAACAAAGAAAATTATACATGCCCCCTTGATATGGAAAGAATTCTTTTAGCTTGTTTGCGGCGCGGAGATAATATCGAAGGACAGAAAATTCTGGTCAAGCTGCTTAAAATTATTTATCTTGAAGTAAGGAGCAATTTCCAGGCTGATTATGTTATGACAGCTTTTCGTTTAAAAGCGATGGAATTGGCAGTGTTGTTATCAAGAGCGGCGGCGGATCCAAAAGACATAATGGATAACACCTCCCTTGAGGCAACCAACAAGTGTCTGACCAGAATCGAAGAAAGCAAGGATTTTGATGAAATAAAAGAAATCCTTTGCGCGATAACTGAGAAGATGTCGGGCATGATCTTTTCGTTCCATGGAGTGCGGCATTTTTCTGCTCTTAGAAAAGCGCAGCGTTACATTTGGACGAATTATACAAGAAAGATCAGCTTGAAGGAAATTGCAGATGCATCCGGTCTTTCTGCGCCGTATTTCAGCACTGTTTTTAAGGATGAGATGGGTGAAAACCTTTCGAATTACCTTAACCGGCTGCGTGTCGAAAAGGCTGCCGCAATGCTGGTAACAACCGGCTTGCCGATTAACGAGATCGCCTTTGCATGCGGTTTTGAGGATCAAAGCTGGTTCTCAAAAATATTTAAAGGTAATACGGGTTTTACCCCCGGAAAATACCGCGAGATTGGTATACATGCGGAGGGAGACAATCCGTAGTGAGTATTTTACCAAGGGAGAAAAAAATGATTATGGCTGAACAGTTGATTAACAAGCAGGACAAATTGATTGAAAAGGCCCAAAGAATCATGACTGATTACAACCATGCCACCGGCAGTTGTATTTGCCTGTATGACAGCGCTTACAGACCTCAGCAATTGGGCAGCATCGGGATGGAATGCAGCCCGGAGGTAAAAATTTGCCAATATTGCAAAAAAAACCCCTGTAGTGAAATGCATACAAACGCGATAAAAGAAGCAAGCAGGAAAGGCGGCTTTTATATCTATCATTGTCCTCTGGGGCTGCTCTTTTGGACAAGTCCCATCTATACCGAGGGGACATTTTCGGGGGCTATAAGAGGCTCAGGATTTTTGACAGAAAATAAAAAACCTATTGACATTCTTCTAAATGCCAATGATACTTTTGTTATGTGCAATAGTGAAATACCAAATGAAGAATTTAAGGAGCGCGTCAAATCTCTTCCACAGGCAGACGGGGAAAAAACCCAGTCCCTGGCAGAGATGATGCAGCTATGCGCGGAATCTCTTAGTTCCGGGAGCGAAGAATACCACGAAATGATCAACAGAAGAGCCCTGCAACAGGAGAGAATTTCTAAAATTATCGAAGAATTGAAGCTATCATCAGCAAATGCCGAAAAACTCGGTTATCCGTTGGAAAAGGAAAAAACACTACTTTCTGCTCTGCGAAAAGGAGAAGGCGCAGACGCAAAGAAAATATTGGATGAACTTTTAGCGATACTGTTTTTTACCAATCCCGGACAATTCAAGTATGTGCAATTGCGGATAATTGAATTGGTTGTTCTTATTTCCAGGGTCGAGATTAGCCCCGTTCAAAGCGGAAATATCTCCATGGAAATTAACAGCCAAAATCTCAGGTTAGTCCAAGAAGCAAAGACCATCGAAGAACTCACTGACTTTTTGCATAACATTGTTGACAGGGTATCAGGCACCATATCTTCCTTTAAGGGCATCCCCCATGCGGCAGCTCTTCGAAAAGCGGAAAACTTTATCATGGAAAACTTTACGCGAAAAATCAGTCTAAGAGAAATATCCGCCGTCGCCGGCCTTTCGCCGCCGTATTTTAGCACCATCTTTAAAGAAGAGATGGGCGAAAATTTATCGAAGTACTTAAACCGCCTAAGGGTAGAAAAGGCGAGCCGTCTTCTGCTAGACACAGAAATGTCTCTAAGCGAGATTGCCGCCTGCTGCTGTTTTGAAGACCAAAGCTGGTTCTCCAAGATATTCAAAGCCTACACCGGCATAAGCCCCGGCAAATACCGAAACCAGGGCGGCGGAATTATCAGAAAAATCGACGATAAAAATTTGTCCGAGAGTTTCAAGAAACTGAATAAATAGGTTAGGTGACAATCATTTTGCCAAACATCTTGATTGTCACCCTATTTTTTTCCCACTTTCGGTGACTGACTCAGTGTCAGTCACAGGGACAGACTAGGTGACAGTCACCCTGAAAGAAAGATTCTTACCACTAACCACACGAACAAATCCGAACCTGCTATTCGTATTCTTTTCTTTAAACCAAGAAACCCCGGATAGCAAACAAATAAATCTTGTGAAAAAAGAAAAGATATCGGACTATATTCGCGTAAACGAGCTTGCGAGCTCATTCGTGCTGTTCGTGGTAAAGGTCTTCTTCCCTCTTCGTGAAAATCCGTGGACAAATAAAAAAATCTCACTTTTTTCAAAATTTTTTCGTTTTCACTAAAGCAAAATGCCACTCTCATGCCATATAAGGGTGGAGAATTTTCATGTTTTTGAAGGTTCTCTGCCGGGTATCTTTTGATGCCTCGGGAAAATCATGAACGAGGTTACATCCATGAAAAAAGACACTTTTGTCTCTCCGCTTGAGGACTTTGCTTTCAAACAAATTTTCGGCGAACGCAGGAACATCGACAACACAAGGGCTTTCTTAAAAACTGTCCTTAATATCCCAGGGGAGGAGTATGTCGGGTTAACAGTAAAAAACCCGATCCTAAAAAAAATGTTCAGGAAAGAAAAATCCGGTGTTGTCGATATCAAACTAAAAGCCAAATCGGGTAAGTATTTCCACATTGAGCTGCAAGTGGAAAAAAGGAAAAACATGAAAAACAGGGTTCTATAT
>Ga0209755_10003464_pt1 | contig 19775 bp, 16 predicted proteins | sample TergutCo191P1_FD_187301 | JGI IMG/M metagenome (GOLD analysis project Ga0209755, IMG submission 187301) | Cornitermes sp. P1 segment gut microbial communities from Petit-Saut dam, French Guiana - Co191P1 (SPAdes) (version 2) | ecosystem: Host-associated > Arthropoda: Insects > Digestive system...
GTCAAGAATCTGCTTCCGAAACCACAGGACTTATTGAAACGTCAAATAACCGTGTGGAAAGTGGGTCAAGCATTGCGGAAGCAACAGCGAAAGCCTTAGATGCCATTGTTAGAAATGCCGCCGAAGTGTCGGAACTTATAAACAATATTTCGGTATCGTCAAGGGAACAAGCGGAGGCGATTTCGCAAGTAAGCACCGGGCTTTCGCAAATATCGCAAGTAGTACAAAGCAACTCGGCTGTTTCGGAAGAAACGGCGGCGGCTTCCGAGGAATTAAACTCACAAGCCGAAATGCTACAACAGCTTGTGGCATACTTCAAACTGTAACAAGTGTTATCGCACCACAACAGCGAACCCGAACGGCATCACAAGCCTTTCGGGTTCTTTTATTGAAAATATTGTAAGCCAGTAAACTTCAGTAAACTTTTCTCCACACGTCAATCTAATTTGTCCTGATGCCTAAAGAAGTCCAAGAACAAGGCAACCTTATCCAAATCGAAAAGATTTTCTTTTAATACACTGGTCAAAGGAAGCCTTTGAGATACGTATCACTGCTTGACCAATTTTGTCAAATTTTATTTTAAAATTTCGCAAAGCAGTCTCGAAATATTAGTTATTTACTCGATTTGTGACATGAACAGCATTTAGGTACATACTACCTTCAGATTTGTTGTGAAAAAATAATTTATCAGCTACAATCCTATATGGTTTATAACAAACAAAAGCATACCTGCGTATGTTGATATATAAATCATGAAACGTGGATAGGAGTGGTACTATGTGTGGAATAATTGGTTATGCCGGAAGCGGAAATGCGGTTCCTATTATTGTGGAAGGGCTTAAGAAGCTGGAATACCGGGGTTATGATTCGGCGGGAATAGCGATTCGTGGTGCGGCTGGTTTTGAGGTTGTAAAGCAAAAAGGGCGGCTTGCGGCACTTGAGGGGCGTATTAAGGACAGCCCGTTAAAAGGCAGCTTGGGCATCGGCCACACCCGCTGGGCAACCCATGGCGAGCCCTCGGATGTAAATTCTCACCCGCATCTTGGAAGCGGAAGCAGAATCGCCGTGGTTCACAACGGCATCATAGAAAACTACAAACAGCTTAAGGAGCGGCTGGAACGCAGGGGAATAGTATTCGCGTCCCAAACCGACAGCGAGGTTATAGCCCAGCTTGCCGAATATTACTACGACGGAAATTTACTGGATACGGTAATTAAAACCGCCAACGCGCTGGAGGGTTCCTATGCCTTGGGCATCATGTGCCTTGAAGAGCCGGATACTTTGGTTGCGGTCAAAAAGGATAACCCCTTGATTGTGGGCGTGTCCGACACCGGCAATTTCATAGCGTCGGACATCCCTGCGATTCTGGAGCATACCAACAAGGTCTATTATTTAAACGACAAGGAAATTGCCGTAATTACAGAAAAAGATGTGCGCTTTTTCAATATGGACAAAGAGCCCTTTGGCAAAGAGCTGGAAACAATAACATGGAGCGTGGACAGCGCGGAAAAAGGCGGCTTTGCTCATTTTATGCTTAAAGAAATCATGGAGCAGCCAAAGGTCGTAAAGGAAACGATTAATTCCGCAAACATCGAACTTCCCGATATTTCACAGTTTAACAAGCTTGTTATTACGGCCTGCGGTTCGGCATATAATGCAGGGGTTGTTTCAAAATATGTATTCGAGCGGCTGTGCAGGCTTCCGTCAATCGAGGTGGAGCTTGCCAGCGAGTTCCGATACAAGGATGCCGTCGTGGATGATAAGACGCTGGTTATTCTAATCAGCCAGTCAGGGGAAACCGCCGACACCATAGCCGCCATGCGCGAGGCCAAAAACAAAGGCGCGGTAACGCTTTCCATTGTAAATGTAGTGGGAAGCACCATCGCAAAGGAAGCCGACCATACAATTTATACCGCCGCCGGGCCTGAAATCGCCGTAGCGACCACTAAGGCGTTTTCCACGCAGCTTATAGTATTATACATGCTGGCCATAAAATTTGCGGCAAGGCTAAACAGGCTTTCCCCGGAGGGTGAAGCGGAATTATTGGCTGAAATTGCAACCTTGCCGGGCAAAATCGCCGAAATATTGGAATCCGTGGATTTCATCCAAAAATATGCGTCGGAATGCGTCGGCTATAAGAGCATCTTTTTCATCGGCAGAAATATAGACTATGCAATCGCGCTGGAGGGTTCCCTTAAACTGAAGGAAATATCATATATCCACTCCGAAGCCTACGCCGGGGGCGAGCTAAAGCACGGGACAATATCCCTTGTGGAAGAAAACACTCTGGTGGTTACGATTTCCTGTTGCAAAAGGCTTCACAGTAAAATCCTAAGTAATGCAGAGCAGGTAATCAGCCGGGGCGCGAAGGTTTTGCTGGTGGCCAATACCAACGAGGTCGAGTCAACCGATAAGCTTTCACAAATCAGGCTGCCCGAAATACACGAGCTGTTTTCGCCGTCGCTGTCCGTGGTGGTTTTGCAGCTTTTCAGCTATTATGTGGCCGCAAATAAGGGGCTGGATATAGACAAACCCCGCAATCTGGCTAAAAGCGTGACAGTCGAATGAAAATTGAATTTACAAAGATGCAGGGTTGCGGCAATGATTATATTTATATCAACTGCCGTGACTTTACGTTGCTTTCGCCGGAATCGCTGGCGGTACGACTTGCCGACAGGTATTTCGGCATAGGCGGCGACGGACTTGTTTTAATTGAGCGTTCGGACGCCGCCCATGCCAAAATGAGGATGTTTAACGCGGACGGCAGCGAAGGTAAAATGTGCGGAAACGCCATTCGATGCATCGGGAAATTTTTGTATGATAATCGTATTGTCCAAAGTACGGAAATGAGCATCGAAACATTAAGCGGAATAAAGACGCTGAACCTGACCGTCGAAAACGAACAAGTTTCATCTGTTAAAGTTGATATGGGCCGCGCCGTTTTCGAGCCGGAAAAAAATTCGGTAAGCATCGCCGGCGTAGAGTATGCCATAACATGCGTTTCTATGGGGAATCCTCACGCAGTGGTGTTTTGCCAAAATATCGACGACTTAAATCTTTTGGAAATAGGCCCGTTGTTTGAAAAACACGCCCTATTCCCAGACGGAGTGAACACCGAATTTGTGGAACTTATGGGCGATAACCTGCTAAAAATGCGTGTGTGGGAGCGCGGAAGCGGCGAAACGCTGGCCTGTGGCACGGGAGCCTGTGCGGCGGCAGTGGCGGCAGTCAAAAACGGGCACTGCAACAAAAACACAGATATAATTGTAAAGCTTTCCGGCGGGGAGTTGACAATAAACTATAACGGCGATAAGGTTTTCATGACGGGCGGATGCAAAAAAGTATTTGACGGAACGGTGGAAATATGAACGAGACCAAGTATATTTTTATCACGGGCGGAGTGGTTTCCGGATTGGGCAAAGGAATCACCGCCGCAAGTTTGGGCAGATTGTTAAAGCAGCGGGGCCTAAAGGTGGCTGCGCAAAAGCTGGACCCCTACATGAACATCGACCCGGGCACAATGAGCCCACTTCAGCACGGCGAGGTATTTGTCACGGATGACGGCGCGGAAACCGACCTGGACTTGGGTCATTACGAGCGTTTCATAGACGAAAATTTAACAAAGTTCAGCAATCTGACCTCGGGCAAGGTATATTCCGGCGTGCTTGAGCGGGAACGCGCGGGGGGATACTTGGGTGGCACGGTTCAGGTTATTCCCCATGTTACGGAGGAGATAAAAAATTTTATCTATTCCGGGTCCGTTTCCGGAACGGAAAAAACAGACGTGCTGATTACGGAAATAGGCGGCACGGTAGGTGATATCGAAAGTCAGCCGTTCTTGGAGGCCATTAGGCAAATCTCCCTTGAAAGAAGCGGCTGTTTGTTCATACATGTGACGCTAATTCCCTATATGAAAGCATCGGGAGAACGCAAATCAAAACCTACCCAGCATTCCGTCAAGGCATTGCGTTCCGCCGGCATCGCACCCGATATCATTGTAACGCGGGTAGACGAGCCTTTAACCACCGTCATCAAGGAAAAAATTTCCCTTTTCTGCAATGTGAAGCCGGACTGCGTTATCGAAAACATCACAATTCCGTCGCTGTACGAGGCCCCGGTGATGCTGCATGAAAACAGGCTGGATGAAATTGTCTGCCGCGAGCTTGGACTGAACATTCCCGGGCCGGATTTAACCGAGTGGAAAGCCATGCTTACAAAAATAAAGACCCGGCAAAAATCCCTGAACATTGCCATAGTCGGAAAATATGTAAAGCTGCATGACGCATATCTTTCAATTGTAGAAAGCCTGAACCACGCCGGGTTTGAAACCTCGGCAAATGTAAATATCCGCTGGATAAACAGCGAAGACGTATTGGAAAATTTCAGCATTTTTGAAGGAATCGACGGCATGATTATCCCCGGCGGGTTCGGCGACAGGGGCATCGAGGGGAAAATCGCCGCCTGCAAATACGCCCGTGAAAACAACATACCTTTTTTGGGAATCTGCCTGGGTATGCAAATTGCCGTAATTGAGTTTGCGCGGCATGTTTGCGGGCTTGACGGCGCGAATTCCGCCGAATTTGACGAGAACGCAAATCACCGTGTAATTGATATCCTGCCCGGCCAAGAGGGAATGCTTGGCAGCGGCGGCACGATGCGGCTGGGCGCGTATCCGTGCAAAATCATTGGTGGCTCATTGCTACATAAGTTATATGAGGCGGACGAAATAAGCGAAAGGCATCGTCATCGCTTCGAGTTTAATAATGATTACAGGGAAATCCTAACAAGCAACGGTCTGCTGATATGCGGCACATCTCCGGACGGCAAGCTTGTTGAAGCGGTGGAATTACCCAGCAATGGGTTTTTCACGGGTGTTCAGTTCCATCCGGAATTCAAAAGCCGCCCCAACAAACCGCATCCGCTGTTTACAGGGCTTCTTAATGCCGCCTTAACGCGGAAAAACGGAGGCTGATATGACCATTAATTCAAATTATAACAATTTAAACAAAAGCTATTTATTCTCCACAATTGCAAAAAAGGTAAAAGAATATGCCGGGGCAAACCCCGAAAAAAAAATAATCCGTTTGGGCATAGGCGATGTGACATTGCCCCTCGCACCTGCAATTGTTGACGCAATGCACCGGGCAGTTTCGGAGATGGGGGACGCCACCACCTTTCGCGGATACGGCGACGAGCAGGGTTATTTATTTTTGCGGCAGGCCCTTTGCGGCTATTATTCCAAAAAATCCGTAAAACTTCACGAGGACGAAATCTTTATAAGCGACGGGGCAAAAAGCGATATCGGCAATATTTTGGATATTTTCTCGAAGGAAAACACCGTGCTAATCCCCGACCCGGTGTATCCGGTTTACGTGGACACGAATATAATGGATGGGCGCGATATTATTTATATGAACGGAAACGAGCAGAATAATTTTCTGCCCCTGCCTGATAAAAATATATCGGCGGATATTATTTATCTATGCTCCCCGAATAATCCGACGGGGGCGGTGTACACAAAGGAGCAGCTGCAACTGTGGGTAGATTACGCCCTTGAAAACGACGCGGTTATTCTGTTCGACAGCGCGTATGAAGTATTTGTGCAAGACAAAGAGCTGCCCACCAGCATTTATCAAATAAACGGCGCGAAGGAATGCGCAATTGAATTCGGCTCGCTTTCTAAAACGGCGGGTTTCACAGGCACAAGATGCGGATACGCCATTGTACCGCAAGAGCTTAAACGCGGCGGCGTTCCCCTGCGGGAGCTGTGGTTGCGGCGACAAACGACTAAATTTAACGGAGTGTCATATATTGTTCAGCGCGGGGCGGAGGCCGTTTTTACGGAGGCGGGGCAACAGCAAATCAGCAGTAATATAGGTTATTACAAGCAAAACGCAAAACATATAACCGATACCTTGTCAGCACTTGGCATCTGGTATACCGGCGGCCAGAATTCCCCCTATATTTGGCTAAAATGCCCCGATGGCATGTCATCTTGGGAATTTTTCGATTATCTCCTAAACAACGCTAACATTGTGGGCACACCCGGCGCGGGCTTTGGCGCGAACGGCGAAGGATTTTTCCGCCTAAGTGCCTTTGGGAGCTGTGAAAACGTACATGAAGCCATGAAAATGTTAAAAAGGAGCGTTTAAATGAAAAATGTGCCAGAATTATTCGGAAGTTTGGTTTTTAACGATACGGTAATGAAAGCGCGTCTGCCAAGGGATATTTACAAGGCTTTGCAAAAAACCATGTTACAAGGGACTCATTTGGAATTGGACATTGCAAACGCGGTGGCCAACGCAATGAAGGATTGGGCCATAGAAAAAGGCGCGACACATTTTACGCATTGGTTTCAGCCCATGACCGGAATCACCGCCGAAAAACACGACAGCTTCATAGAGAAGGAAGGGAACTGCCGCGCCATCATGGTATTTTCAGGCAAATCCCTTGTGCGGGGCGAGCCTGACGCCTCAAGCTTTCCCTCCGGCGGGTTGCGCAGCACCTTTGAGGCGCGAGGCTACACCGTTTGGGATATCACATCTTACGCCTTTGTCAAAAATGGGACGCTGTACATCCCCACTGCATTTTGCTCATATTCCGGCGAGGCCTTGGATGAGAAAACGCCGCTGCTGCGCTCAATGGAAGCAATCAACAAGCAAGCTTTGCGGGTGCTGAAGCTGTTCGGCAATCACGATGTAAAAAGAGTCGTGCCCGACGTAGGGCCGGAGCAGGAATATTTTCTGATTGACAAGGAAATTTTTCTCAAGCGGCCGGATTTAAGATATACCGGGCGCACACTTTTTGGCTCACGTCCCCCAAAAGGTCAGGAGTTGGACGACCATTATTTCGGAAGCATACGGCCAAGGGTTTCCGCCTTTATGGCGGAGCTGGACGAAGAACTGTGGAAGCTTGGCATTTATATAAAAACAAAACACAGCGAAGTCGCCCCGTCGCAACACGAACTGGCGCAAATATACACAACCACCAGCACCGCCACAGACCATAACCAGCTCACCATGGAGCTGATGAAAAGCATCGCCGATAAGCATGGCCTCGCCTGTTTGCTTCACGAAAAACCCTTCGCGGGGGTCAACGGAAGCGGCAAGCACAATAACTGGTCTGTTGCCACGGATGCTGGCGTGAATCTTCTGGACGCGGGCAAAACAGAGGATTTGTTGTTTCTGCTGTTTTTGGTCGCGGTTGTTAAAGCCGTGGACGAATATCAGGATTTGCTTAGAATTTCCGCCGCCAGTGCCGCAAACGACCATCGACTGGGCGCGAACGAAGCCCCACCGGCGATTGTGTCAATGTTTTTGGGCGACGACCTGACTGGAATTCTGGACGCTTTTGAAGCCGGCGTCGGATACGAGGGCTTGGAAAAAAGCCAAATGGAAATAGGCGTAAAGGCCCTGCCCCATTTTACAAAGGACACCACCGACCGAAACCGCACATCGCCCTTTGCTTTTACCGGCAATAAATTTGAATTCAGGATGCTGGGATCGGCGTTTTCGATTGCGGAGTCTAATATTGTGCTGAACACTGCAGTGGCGGAATCCTTGCGCCAGTTTGCCGACCTGCTTGAAAAATCGGACAATTTCAAAAGCGACTTGGCCGAACTTATTAAATCCACCTACAGCACGCATAAAAGAATCATCTACAACGGAAACAATTATTCCGACGAGTGGGTAGAGGAAGCGGCGCGGCGCGGCCTGTCCAATCTAAAAACCACCGTGGACGCGCTGCCCCAGCTTATTTCGCAAAAAAATATTGACCTTTTCGCAAGACACCATGTGCTTAACGAGTCGGAAATACATTCCCGCTGTGAAATCCACATGGAAAGCTATTGCAAGACTTTATGCATCGAGGCCCTCACCATGGCCGATATGGTCAAAAAAAGCATAATCCCCGCCTGCATCGCCTATCAGCGGGAAATCGCGGCTCTTTTGGAAATGAAAAAGGGCTTAGAAGAATACGACTCATCCCTCGAAGCCCATTTGCTGCAAAATATTTCTCAATTATCCGCTTGCTTGCTTGAAAAATTAACTGCATTGGAAAATACTTTGCCGGAGGCAAATGACGCAAAGCACTACCGCGACAAGGTTTGTGCCGCCATGCAAGAGCTGCGCGAAGTCATCGACCGGCTTGAAACCCTAATCGCGGAAAAGCACTGGCCGTTTCCCACCTATGCAGATATGCTTTTTAGTGTGATTTAGCTTGGCACTTTACCAATAGTGGCCAGCATTCCGCCGTCTACGTATAAAATATGGCCGTTTACGAAATTGGAAGCGTCGGAGGCTAGGAATACTGCCGGGCCGGCGAGGTCTTCAGGGGTGCCCCAGCGGGCGGCGGGGGTTTTGTTAATGATAAAATTATCAAAGGGGTGTGGGCTGCCGTCCGCACCTTTTTCGCGTAGGGGGGCGGTTTGGGGTGTTGCGATGTAACCGGGGCCGATGCCGTTGCACTGGATGTTTCTGTCACCAAACTCGGCACAGATGTTTTTGGTCAGCATCTTGAGGCCACCCTTGGCGGAGGCGTAGCCCGCGATTGTTTCACGGCCAAGCTCGCTGGTCATGGAGCAGACATTGATTATTTTGCCATGGCCTTTTTCAATCATGCCGGGCAAAAAGACTTTTGCCATGATGAACGGGCCGTTGAGGTCGATGTCGATGACTTGGCGGAAATCCTCCACGGACATTTCCAGCATGGGTGCGCGCTTGATGATACCAGCGTTGTTTACCAAAATGTCAACGATGCCCACGTCCTCGCGAACACGCTTTTCAAAAGCGGCCACGGCGGCCTCGTCTGTGACATTGCAAACATAACCATTCACGGCGATTCCGGCGTCTTTGTAAGCGGCCAAGCCTTTGTCAACCAGCTCTTGGTTGATATCGTTAAATACGATTTTTGCCCCGGCTTCGGCCAAAGCTTTTGCCATGGCAAATCCAATGCCATAGGACGCGCCCGTTACAAGGGCGATTTTTCCGTCTAAACGAAAATTCATAGTCATACCTCCCTATTTTGTGATTTGTGTACTGCTTCTTAAAACCAGATTGGATTTTAATTCTACGTACTTTGGCTTCCCCTCGGGGAGGCCGTTTTTGATGCGGTCGATTAGGATTTTCGCGCTTTCTAAGCCTACTTCATAAAAGGGCTGCTCTACCACGGAGAGTCCCATCAGCTTTGTCCACGGCAGATTGTCGTAGCCACAAATGCCCAAGTCTTGGGGAATTTGCAAGCCCAATTCGTGGGCTGCACTTACCAAGTTAAGCAGAGCCATAGGGGTTGAAGCAAAGATTGCGGCTTTTTTCCCCCGGCTTTTGGCCAAAAAGTCCCGGAGGCTGGGCTCATACTCAGCCTCGTTGTTTAGCAGATACGCGAGGTCTTTTGAGGCCGGTACGTATTTGCTTGATTCGTCCAAAAAAGCGTTGTAACGGGTCAGGCGCACATTACTTTTCAGCAGGCTGGAGGAAAAAAAGCCCACAATGTCAAAGCCTTGGTCGTACATGGCCTTTATGGCGGTGCGTGTCATATCGTAATTGTCGGTTGTCACCATGTCCAGATGAGACTCGCAAATTGTGCGGTCGGCCAGAACGATTTTTTCTCCGCGCTCAGCTAGGGATTTTAGCAATTCGTAGTCATTATAGTCTACGATATTTACAACCAGGCCCTCGACTTGGCGGTTGAGCATGGACAGCACGTATTCCTTTTCCTTGGAAACCTGCTCGTCACTGGAGGCGGTGACTACTTGATAGCCTTCTTGGATGCAGTGGTCGATTACGCCTTTTACCAAGTTCACCGACATCGGGTTTGTAATATCAGAGACAATGACCCCAATCAGCCCCGTTTTCTTGGATTTTAGGCTCCGTGCTATAAAATTGGGCTGATAGTCCAGCTCTTCAATGATGTCTTTGACGCGCTGTTTGGTTTTTTCGGACATGTGCTCGTATTTCCCGTTCAAATAACGCGAGACCGTGGTTTTACTGACTCCCGCCCGCTGGGAGACAATTTCAATCGTCGTAGGCTTTGGCATTATTTGAGGTCAGCCATGGCGACGTGGTCCATATCCGTAAATGTAATGTTTTCGCCGCACATGCCCCAAATAAATGTATAGCGGCCCGTGCCACAGCCGGAGTGAATCGACCAACTCGGCGACAGCACAGCTTCCTCGTTGCCCATTACAATATGGCGGGTTTCGTTTGGCTCGCCCATAAGGTGAAACACGCGGGTGTCGGCGTCCATATCGAAGTAGAAATACGCCTCCATACGGCGTTCATGGGTATGGCTGGGCATGGTGTTCCACACGCTTCCCGTAGCAAGAATGGTCATTCCCATTACAAGTTGACAGGATTTCACAACGTCCGGGTGAACATATTGGTTGATTACGCGCTTGTTGGAAGTATCGCCCGCGCCCAAATGGACTTTTTTTGCGTCCTCCAGAGTAATCAAAGTGCTTGGATAGGCCTGATGCGCCGGCGCGGAGTTGAAATAAAACTTCGGCGGGTTTTTTTCGTCCTTCGCCGTAAACTGGATATTCTTCACACCCATTCCGATGTACAGGCCGTCCTGATTGTTCATTTCATAGGCCTTGCCGTCCAGCGTAATCGTACCCGCGCCGCCTATATTGATTATGCCGCCCTCCCGACGCTCAAAAAATGTGTCAACTCCCATTTCCTTTCCGGCTGTGAGGGTCAGGGCTTTCTTCACCGGCATTATTCCGCCGACGATGATGCGGTCGATGTGGGAATATGTCAGATTCGCCTCGTCCACGATAAACACCGGCTGAATAAGAAAGTTGCGGCGCAAGTCATCGGTGGTGTACTTTTTCACGTCCTCCGGGTGGTTGGAATACCTAGTTTGCAGCTTCATTAAAAAATCTCTCCTTTATAAATTAATTTTATAAAAAGCTCAAGCCCTATCTGTTTCCTCTGCTTCCCTCCAAATGATTTCAATTTGTTTCTTCAATTCTTCATACAATTCTGTACCGTATGTTGCTGTAAATGAAACAACTCCCTCTTGCGGACGTTTATCAATTAAAAAATAATACACCTCAATGAATGATTTTTCATTTGGCTTAAAACCATCCATTTCACCAATATTGCAGTCAACCGCAATATAAGTATACGGAAGCAGAATTTTTGATGTTTTTTCAATGATATTTTCATTTTCGCTTATTGTCTGTCCCATAAGTTCATCAAATGAGCCTCTTATAGAAACAAGATACCGCAGATGTTTTTCATGATTGCTTGTACGCATCTTACAGTAGTTCACTAAAACCTCATCATCTTTAACATCCAATGAAAGTAAGCGGATTGTTTTTTTTCTGTCAAAAGACTTAAATAGTTCGCTCATATTGCCTAATCTGTGTAGTGTTATGCCACTTATAAAAATATCGTGTGTGACAGAATCCATTTTTTCTTTCCAATTGATATTAAAGTAATCTTTTGACAGGTGAACATTATTTGATATTTTAATCTGTTCTCCGCTTTCATGTAAACTGGTTCTTCGTACCCATCCCATTGCTTCTGGAGTATCCCGCATTGCATTATGCAGGCTGCTGACTATTTCGGTATGCAGCTGGTCTTCATTTTCCCAAAAAGCAACCATACGCTCCGTCGATGCTTTTTCACGAAATTTTTTTAGACGTTGCGCGCTGACTTTGTTTGTTTCAATAAATTTTGCCCGCAGCAAGTCCGGTCTCCGGTGCAGCATCACTATAATAGGCATCCCTTTTGAAACAGCATAATCAAACTCCATTTCTGTATAGCTTACTTTTTTGCCATTCTCGTCTGTTCCTAAAGAGCCATACCTGCCGGCCACAATCAAAAGGTAAAAATCACTATCATCAATGACCCTTTTAATAATTTCCCACTGCTTTAAGCTTGATGCCGGAAAAAGCTCCATACCCGCGGGAAAACATTCGCATTTTAATATCGCTTGAGTTGCTTTCTTCCTTTCTTCAATTAAGTCTTCATAAGTTGAACTGACAAATATTTGATATCTAGTATCCATACCCTGCATTCTCCTTTGAGAATCAGCTACATAATTTTTTCATCTCGTTAATGTCTTGCTGATAACTGTCCATCATCACGCCCTCACGAAGGAGGCGCATGTCGGGCTTGTTTTGTTTAAGCCATGTAATAACCGGCGCGTAGTCAATTACCCCCGCGCCGATATTACGCCAGGTTTTTTCATTGTTTTCGATTACGATATCTTTGATATGCATGGCTACGATTTCCTGACCAAGCAGGTCTAATAATTGGGCAAAAATTTTGCCTTGGTCGCCTATGGTGTGGGGCAGAACAAGATTTACCGGGTCGAAAATAATTTTTAATTTTTGAGAATTAACTTCATCCAGCAACCGCCGCGCCAGCTCCGGGGTGTTTAACGTATGCTCGGCCACAGGCTCGATGCCTATGAATACATTTTCCTTTTCGGCACGTTCAGCCATACGGAGAACGCTGTCCTTTAGCAATTGGTAAACCTTTTCCCGTTCTTGGGTTGACGTGTTTATATCCATATGTGTTGTTTCCGTGCCTACAATGGAAATGCCAAGTTGCCGGGCAAAGGTTAAATTATTTTTGAAAATTTCCACATTTTCAAGCCGTTTTTCCCGGTCGGCCAAGGATGGCTCAATATAGCAGCCAAGCACCGTGATTTCAAGATTAGCCTTGCTGAACGCCTGCTCAATGGGGCTAAGCAGAGCATCCGTGATGTCGGCAAAGCTGTTTATGCCGACGATGGACTTGGCCGGCGCAAGTTGCACGCATTCAAAACCTGCATTTTTAATATTCGCCGCCAGCGCATCAATTTCCTGCCGTCCAAAATCATGGGCCCTTACGCCTATTTTCATTTCTGCCTCCTTAAAATCTCCGCATAGGAGAACAAAAACGGCGCGAGTCCTTTGGCGTCGTTGTTTACACGGGGCTCGGAAATGTAGTATTCATAAGTTCCATCGCGTTCCTTATAGTCGCCGTGGCCGGGCATTCCGCCAAGCCCCGCAACAAGGCACACATCTTTTAACACGAATTCATTTTCCGACATCACCAGCTTGTGTTTCACAATTGAATCAAAAATTTCCTTGCCATAGGCGAAATAAAACCCGGGCAGGTATCCCAGCCTCGCGCCCTTCATCAGGGAATAAGCAATAGCCGCCGAGCCGCTGGTTTCCAAGTAATTCCCCTCACGACTGCCCGCGTTGGTTACTTGATAGAACAGCTTTGTTTCCGGGTCACGGAAATTTAGCAAAGCATCCAAAAGCTCTTTTAGATATTTCTGCAAAGTTGAATATTCATGGAAAAATTGCTCGTCCAGCTTTTCTGCGGTGTCAACCAAGGCCATAGCAAACCACCCGATAGAGCGTGTCCAAAAATTGGGGCTTAGCCCTGTGGTATCGTCTGTCCAAAACATTTCCCGCGACTCATCATATCCATGGTAATACAGCCCTGTTTCCGGGTCACGCATAATTTCGTACACATGGCGGAATTGGTCAAAAACGTCTTTGTAATTTCTGCTGTTATTAAACATCATTTCGTACTCAACGTACAATGGTTGAACCATGTACAGGCCATCCAACCATACTTGATTCGGGTAAATTTTCTTATGCCAAAAATTGCCGGTGCTGATGCGAGGATGGGTCAGAAGCTGGGAGTATTGAAGCTCGATAGCTTTTTTATACCGCACGTCTTCCGTGGCGCGGTACAAATCAAACAGCACCTTGCCCATATTAATATTATCGCAGTTGTACTCCTCAACTTCAAAGCCTAACAGCTTCCCGCTGATGCTTACATAGAAGTCAACATACTGCTTCACAAAATCAAAATATTTTGTGTCATTTGTGGCATAGTACAAATCCATTATGGCTTTCATCATGCAGCCGTCGATGTAATTCCATCGCGGCTCCTTACCCGACATGGTAAATTCCACATTCCAAGCCGGTGCCTTGGGTGTGGACGCGGCCAGCAGACCGTCAACAAATTCTAGTATTTGCACAAAATCATTCCTTTCGCGTCGGTTGGGCAGTCATGCAAAATGCCTCCCCTATAATTTCATTTTCTTCCAGTTTTACGTCTTGGGCATTTTTTATGAAAATCCCAAGATTTTTTATCGTGTCAAAATCGTCCATCATGGCGGGGCATTCATGGATTCTTTGAGCTTCGTCGACAAAGGAAAGTATGCTTTTTTCCACAGAAATCCCGCAAACCGGGCTTTCCGGCAGGCCGTAAATAAAAACCGCGCTGCCAGTGATTTCCCGGGCAATAACCTCCGTTAGGGATATGTTTTTTATTGTGGGTGTAAATTCGTCGCGGGGGCGCGGCTCCTTGTCTCGCACATAATTACTTTTGCCGTCCGGGTCGCAGTTGTAGAACATGTTCACAACAAAGCAATGCCGTACTTTTTGCATCTCCACTTTGCTAAAAATGATACCGTCAACTATGGCGTCTTTGCCGCGCCCGCGCCGGGTCTTGATGCGCAACCCTCGGTCGGTTTCACGGAAAAGGCATTTCTCCACAGAAACATTGTACACGCCGCAGCTCATTTCGGAGCCGATTACCACTCCGCCATGACCTTTTTCCATAAAGCATTGCCGGATGTTTACATTTTTTGTAAAGCGCGGATGAGCGATACTCATATAGTATTTTCCGGCTTTTATGGCGATACAGTCATCACCCACGCTGAAATGACACCCTATAATATCAATATTGTTACAGCTTTCCGGGTTAATTCCATCGGTGTTGGGGGATTCCTCAATACTTTTTATTTTCAGACACCGGAGGCTCACATTATCGCAATAAAATGGATGAATATTCCACGACGCGCTGTTCATGGAGGTCAGGCCGCTGATTTCGATATTTCTGCAATTTACAAGAAAAACATTTTTAGGACGAAAAGCTTTATTTTTGACCTTGGGATTGTGCCAAAAACCGCCGATATCGCCATTTCCATCAATTACACCCTCGCCATAGATGTGAACGTTTTCGATGTCCTTTCCATAAATAAGGCTGGCATAACAATCCAACGGATGCCCCTCCCAGGAAGCGTTAATCGTAACATCTTTATGGTCGTAATTTTTTTGATACCCTTTTAAAATGGCCAGCTTTTCGCGGTCGAAACCATGGCACAAAACCGCCCCGCTCTCTAAATGTATGTCCACATTACTTTTTAGCAAAACTTGGTCAACCATGTATTTTCCCTTGGGAATATACACTGTCGAACCCGCAGGCGCGGCATAAATCGCCAAATTAATCGCCGCGGTATCGCAAGCCACTCCGTCACCGGCGGCGTTATAATCCTTAACATTGATGACAAATCCAGGTTTTAGTGTATTTACTGAAAAAACAATATCCTCGTCGAAAAAATTTTTGACAGCCACATTATAAACCATATCGCTTCCCAGCGATAACAAACTAATCACATTTGTATTGGCAGTCCCGTAAAATTGCCCGTTAAGAAAAATCTCAAAATCCCCGTTTTGTGCAAAATAACAGGACTCGCTGTTAAGTTCAAAAATAAAGCCGAAAGCTGTAACTTTCAGCAGTGTATAACTCTCCATCAATACACTTCCACTTCCGTTTCACAGGCGACGTCATGGTAGCCTTGGCTCCCCCACAGCACAGGAAAGCACATAAAATACATTGTGAAAATTTTTGCAAAAATCTCGCGCTGAAGAATTATTATAGCCGTCAGCGGGCGCGTATCATTTGTACTCTTGAGACGCAAGCGAAAAAACGCCTTGCCCACTGTTTGATTATTCAAATAAAACGGCCACTGCACCACCAGTGTAAAACCCGCCACACCCACCAATGCCAAGGCCGCCCAAGCCAAGCTCATATACTCGCCCTCGGGAATGGGTACAAAAAAAGGAAGCACCCATACGAACATCGCAACGGTGATGGCAACAAAGATAAAAATGTCCACAAAGTTGGCCAACACACGACGAAAAAACATATTTGCACTTCCCTTAACGTTTATTAATGCCTAAATTCCTTCTTCGCGGGCTTCGTTCTGAAGAACAACAGGAACAAAGTCACCGCCTGTAGCCCCATAAATACCAGCCCTGCAATAATACCATAAGACAGGTGAATGGCGCGCTGTACAGTCTGAACGGCTGTGTGGTTAAGCGGGAATTCCCAATCTATATGCAACACATTAAACCATTCTCGATAGGTCGAAAGCTGGTCTACACCACGCCACGGGTGAAAATACCCAAGATGGTTGAGCAGCGCATGATTATGCCCTATAAATTGGGCAAAGTTCACATGGTATAGTCTCGTCAGCTCTCCTCGTACTTCTACCAGTCGGTAGGAGGCTGTAAGCGCGTAGTTCATGCCCCATGTGGCTATCCCGGCGATTACGATGGAGCCAAATATAAGTGCCATCGCGGCCGTGGATACTTCATTCGCGTTATTGCGCACCGTGCGCGCCGCTAAGAAAAGAACAAACCCAACTAAAGCAGCAATGAAGTAATCCTCGCCCGGCACATTAAATTCGCCAATAGTAAACGCCACCGTGTGGCTGCGTACCATGCCGGCAATCAGGAAAAACAGCATAACAGAAAACGCAACACAGCTGGCTATAAGCACCGGCCAGAAATATGGTTTCACAAGTCTTTGATTCATCGCCTTACTCCTTCCCGCCAGACCGTATTTCGCCATCTACGAAGTAGCGGCTACATAAGAAGAATATTCCAATCGTAGGAACCAAGCCCATAAACGCCGCCGCAAAATTGCGCCCAAAGTGCGGCACTTCCTCATAGGCCTCCATTACGCTACGCAAGCCCTGTGCAAGCACGTTATTTTCCGGGCTGCGCAAGAAAATTAGGGGGCCTTGGAAGTCGTTCATGCCCCACATGAATGTAAGCAAACCCACAGTAATGATTATCGGACGCAAAACCGGTACCAAGATAAAAAACAATGTCCTTAGCGGCCCACAACCGTCTATTACGCTGGCCTCGTCCAGCTCACGCGGAATAGTTCGCATAAACTGGATTATCATAAACACGAAGAAGCTGTTTACGCCCAAGAAATCGTGCAAGTAGAGGCTGGCGAAGGTATTAACCAATCCTAAGTTGCTGTATAAGATAAAAACCGGGATGCGAAACGCAAGGTCCGGCATCAACAGTGTAATAAGCACAATAGTAAAGAAAATCTTTTTGCCGGGGAAGCTGAAACGCCCGATGGCAAAGGCCACCAGAGTACAACTTAGCACCGTACCCACAACGCGCGGAATCAGGAAGCGCATGGTATTCATGTAATAGAAAATCATATTGCGGGTGGTGGAAAGCTGCCACGCACTCTCAAACGCATCGAAACGCCAACGGCCCTCCGGCGGCAGTATTCGCAGCCCACCCGTCATTATGTCTATATTCTCTTTAAAGGTGCTACCCACCATCCACACCAGCGGATAGATGAGAATAACCCCCACTAAGATAAGTATCGCATAGCGCACAACGGTACCTATGATTTTTGCTTGTTTAGTCATCTCGGCGGCCTCCTAATCGCTATAATGAACCCAATACTTCGATGAGAAGAACAGAATCATCGTCAGTACGCCAATTGCCGCCAACAATAGTAGCGTAATGGCAGAGGCCATACCAAATTGCAAACGCCTAAACGCAAAGTCATAAATCATAATGTTAAGGAATTCTGTGGCACGCATGGGCCCACGGTCTGTAATAAGGAAGCCCGCGTTAAATTCCTGGAAGTGGCGTATAAGTACATTGACTGTGTTGAACAAAAGAACAGGTGTGATAATAGGCAAAGTGATTGAAAAAAGTTGTCGCCATTTACGCGCACCATCAATGCTGGCAGCTTCATACAGCGTGGGCGACACATTTTGAAGTGCAGCAAGGAAAATTAGCATGACAGAACCAAACTGCCATGCGCTAAGGAAAATAAGCGTAAACGGCGCGAAGGTCGGACTTGTCAGCCAAGAAAACGGCTCTACCCCAAAGATACTGAGAACAGCATTTACGGGGCCGTGGCTGGCAAAAAGATTGCGCCATATGATGGCCACGGCTACATTCCCCCCAAGGATGGAGGGAATGTAGTAGGCCGTTCTGAAAAGGTTTACACCTTTCAGTTTAAAATTGAGGATAAATGCGATAAAGAATGCAGACACCAAGACGGCAGGCGTTCCAAGGACTACATAGAACAGCGTAGCCCGCACAGAATCCCAGAAGTGTTCGGCAGTGGGTGCCAGGGCATAAGGGTAAGCAGGCATCCGCCTAAAAAGTAACGCATAGAAATTCTCCAGCCCTACCCATTCTGTTTGCAAACCCTCGCCGCCCAGCAAGCTTACATCGTGCAAACTGTACCAAAACGATATAAGGATGGGATACAGCCGAAACAACCCGATTCCGATAAACCACGGGAGTAGCAGGATATACGGCGTAAGCTTGGCACGGTTGAAACGTCGTTTTTGCACGTCCATAGTGGCGCACCTCTTTACATAAACTGATTAGTTGCCCAGTTGGTACTGCTGGTTGTTTACCCAACGCTCCGCTGCTTCGCGGGCGTTAAGCTCGCCGTTGCGGAACATTTCGATTGTGCTAACACGCTCTGCACGCAGGGCTACGTTTTCAAACGCGCCGTCCATTTGGCCTAGGTTATCTTCCAGCATGATAAATGCTTGCTCTTGGATACCCCATACGCCGCCCATTTCCCTATGCCTTTGATTTGCAGAATTGGACAGGGGCACACCAAATGCTTCAGGTCTGGCAAAGTAGTCCAAAGCTTCGCTATCGGTGTAAATCCAATTAAGCAGATATACGCTAAGCTCCGGATAGTTGGTGTTGGCACCAACTGCGTGTACCAAAGACGGACGCGCAATGGAATCGCGGCTTCCGCCGGGGGTGATTGCCGGGATAAGAGATACATTCAGATAACCCATGTTGCGGTCTGCAATGGAGTTATCCAAGAACGCACTGCCGGCAAGGTGGATGTTGGATGCCCACTCAAATATGGCACCGCCGCGGCCTTCCATCCACACGGGTGTGGTTGCGTCGCCAGCATCTTCCATTTGCTCATGGGTTGGTAACAAGCCTACATCAATCATACGCTGTATGATGTTGAAGATGTATTCGACTTGGTCAACAGTGGGGTTGATTCTGCCGTTTGACTCCAGAAGCATTCCGCCATAGTGGTTGTGTATCATGTTCATGATAAGAATATCCATGGACAGGTTGTTGCCGGGGCTACCCAGAGGCCAGAATGCATATTGGTTGCCGGGGGTGTCCAGCGCGGTGTTTCCGGCTACAATGTCCGGAGCCATGGCAATCCACTCGTCAAAAGTGGCGGGGAAGCCATCGGGATACACGCGGGTGTCATAGGCAAGTACGCGTCCCATAAGTCCGTGGATAACACCGGCTTTCTGGCCGTCTGCGGTGACGCCATATGCCAGAAGTTCGGGGGTCCATTCGCCAAGGTCAATGATGTCCGCAAAGTCGAACAGGTTGAGGAACGGGTTGTTGCCGCCTGCAAGGAAGTGAATCCAAGCGTAGTTGCTTTGCAGTACGTCCGGTTCATTGCCGTCTGCAAGCATAACGATAAGTGCATCAAGATAGGGGCCAAACGCGCCGTACTCACGCACTATTGTGATGTGCGGATAGCGTTCCTCGAACAAATCCAGTCCCGCATTAATAACAGCGTGGCGGGCATCTCCGCCCCACCATGCTACACGCAGGGTTGCGGGGGGATGATTGTCAGGTGAAAATGCAACAGGTTCACCAGGCTCTTCGGGGGTTGGTGGTGGTGGAGGCGGTGGCGGTGGGGGCG
>Ga0209755_10003465_pt1 | contig 19766 bp, 18 predicted proteins | sample TergutCo191P1_FD_187301 | JGI IMG/M metagenome (GOLD analysis project Ga0209755, IMG submission 187301) | Cornitermes sp. P1 segment gut microbial communities from Petit-Saut dam, French Guiana - Co191P1 (SPAdes) (version 2) | ecosystem: Host-associated > Arthropoda: Insects > Digestive system...
ATCCTCGCCACCTGAGTATTTGTGAATGTTACATTTATCCCATAATCATCCGCCAGCTTTCGCAGCCGCCCCGAATCCAAATCCGAGGCGATAATATCCGCCGGGGCAATCTCGCCAGAGCGAATAATCCCGCCAATAATGGCCTCGCCCATATTCCCCGCCCCAATAAATCCATATTTCCGCGCCATCCAATTCACCCTTTCCTAACATAATTATACACATATGCAACTAATTTGTCAAATTTTGATTTTTTGCAATGCTTTTTCAAAGCTGGCCAAATCGCGGCTCGCGATTAGCTCGGGCGGGAAATCGATTTCTGATAATAAATTTTCAACCTCGTTAAAATTTCCGACATTCGTGCAAAAATGGGCGTCGGAGCATATGGTGATTTGGGTGGCGGTTTTGGCGCAAAGCTCGGCTAAATGGATATGCAGGGCGCGCTGCTCGTCGCTATCGCGCCGCAGGCTGGCTGCATTAAATTCGATCAGTTTGCCATGCTCCTTTGCCGCCGCCACAATTTCCGCAAAATCCAAATCCAGCCCATATCGGGTGCAATGCCCCAAAATATGCACCCCCGGTTTTGCCAAAACATTGCAATACATCTGGGTTAGCTGGGTTTTTGTAAAATCGCGCAAATTGTCAATATAATGCAGGCTGGCAATCACCACATCCCGCCGCGCCAGCATATAGGAAAGGGCGGTATTATGCCCGCTGTAGCCCTTTATGTCCAAATCATGCCCGGCAAGATTGCCAAAAATATCCACAATATCTAACTCCACCCCCGCAAATACCCGAATCCCCGCGATTTGCGGCGGCAGGGTGCTGGGCATGATATGCATGGTCATGTCGATAGTGCGGGCATCCTCGAACCAGGGGAGGAATAGCCCGAAATGGTCGGTGATGGCAATCGCCTCTAGGCCGGCCGCCGCGCCGCATTGGGCGTTTTCCCAAATACTGGAATGAGCATGGCGGCTGATGGTGCTATGGGTGTGGGGGTCAACATTATTTATACGCATAAATACCTCCAAAGATGGGTTCATAATTTGAAATATATCGCTTGTGGATAACGGGCGGCCAATGGCCGCCCCTACGTCGTCGTGGGTATCGGCTATACCGGGAATGGGGTTTAGTTGTTTAAAAAGGTGGCGATGGCTTCCCGAGCTAATTGGGTGGCGCGAGGGCCGCCGCCGGTGTGTTCGATAATTATGGCGATGGCGATTTGAGGGGCATCCGCCGGGGCAAAGCCCATAAACCACGAATGCGCAGGGCCTGCGGGGTTTTCGGCTGTGCCGGTTTTGCCGGAAATTTGGATATCGGAGTGATGCGCCGGGCGGCCCGTGCCATAAATTACCACATCTGCCAACATTTGGTTGATGATATCGATATGCTCGGCGGGGATTATTTGCCCGGCTTGGCGGGGCAGATTGCAAAAAACGCTAGTGCCGCGCGGGGTTTCGCCGTGGCTGACAATAAATGGATTCATCGCCATTCCATTATTTGCCAAAGCCGCCGCCAAAATTGCCATATGTAGCGGATTTGTCAATGTTCGCCCCTGCCCGAATGCGGTTTCGACCAGCTCGGCAATGGAGGCATCCGCGGCCATAGGAAATAGCGGCGCGGCCGCGCCCAGCTCAAAAGCGGGGGCTTCGCCAAAGCCCAGCCGCGCCGCCATTTCGGCAATGGGGGCCGCGCCGATTTTTTGCGCCAGCGCGGCAAAATAGATATTGCAGGAATAGACCATGGCGGCGGCCATATCGGTGCGGCCATGGGCGTGTTGATTATGACATTGGATATTATTTCCATCGAATAGCGCGCGGCCGGCGCAATCGATATAAAAATCCGGCGAAATGCCGTATTCCAGCGCGGCCAGGGCGGTGATGATTTTGAAAATCGAGCCGGGGGGATAAAGACCCGCGGTGGCGCGATTTAGCAGGGGGGCGCGGTCGTCGGCGGAAAGAGCCGGCCAGTTTTGCGCAATCAGATTCGGGTCAAAGCCCGGTGTGGCCACCATGGCGAGGATTTCGCCGCTGGCGGGAGAAATCGCCACCGCCGCGCCGCCGCCAGCACCCATGCCCTCGTGCAAAGCCAGTTGCAAAGGGGCATGCAGGGTGGTGAAAATCGAATTTGCCTCTATGGATTCGTCGAAAATCGCATTGCGTACGCGCTGGGTCAGTTCGCGGTTTATACGATAAAGCTGGAAATTCCGCGAAAGCTCCAGCCCGGAATTTGAAACATCCGAAAAGCCCACCACATGGGCAAAAGCCGCGCCAAATGGGTATTCGCGCGAATAAACGCCGTCAGCAAGCAGGCTCTCGGCCAAAATAATTCCATTCGCATCATAAATCCTGCCGCGCATTATCCCCGGATTGCCCGCGTGAACCCGCGCATTAAAGGGATTCGCCACAAAATCCGGGGCTTGCACCAAAACCATATGGGCGAAATATCCAGCCATCGCCAAAAAAATCACAAATAGCAGAAAATACATATGGCGCATGGGTTTATTATTATTCATCCGGCTCTGTCCCTTCATCATTTATACGGTTAAACGTCTGCAAAAAGCCAAACATTAGCATTATCACAAAAACCGACGAACCGCCATAACTCATTAGTGGCAGGGTGATGCCCGTCATTGGGATAAATTTCACATTCCCGCCAATGGCGATAAACGCCTGAAATCCGATTAAAACCGAAAAGCCCATGGCCATCATGCCATACAGAGGGCGGCTTTGGCGGCTGGCGATTTGCATGGAGCGGGCGAGAATCAGGGCAAAAACCGCCATTATCCCCAGCGCGAAAATCCAGCCAAATTCCTCGGAAATAGCGGAAAATATCATATCGCGCTCGACCACCGGGATGCGTTCGGGCATGCCCAGCCCCAGCCCCGCACCAAAAGCCCCCGGCGAGCCTATCGCAAACAGGCTTTGGGCGATTTGAAAGCCGCCATCGGCGATGTCCGCCCAGGGATTTTGCCATGCGGCCACGCGGATGCGCAAATGGGGAAACAATTGATACGATAAAACGCTCGCCCCGCCCATTGCCAAAAGCCCCAGCCCAAATAAAATCCGGCTGGCCGAGGCCGCATAGAGCATGGCCATGAAAACCCCGAAAAATACCAGCGCATGGCCTAAATTTCGCTGGGCGACCAGCATCAAAATCAGCCCCGCCGAGGCCGCGCCCACAAAGGCGATTTTGCCCAGGCTGGGTTTGGCGCGAAAGGCGCAGGCCAAATATAGCACATATAGGATTTTCACGAATTCAGATGGCTGGAAATTTATGGGCCCTATGCGAATCCAGCGGTTTGCGCCAAATTGGTCGACGGCCACAATTGGGATTTGTATGTTAAAAATTAGGTCAATTAGCTCGGCTATGTGGACTAGGCCGAGCAAACCAAAGCTTGTTAGTAAAAAAACAATCTCTAGCCTTTCGATTTGTTTAAATATTCGGAAAACTAATGGTATTAAGAGGGCAATCCCAAAGCCTAAAGCGGCAAAAACCAGCTGCCGCAAAGCAAGAGAGGGGGATAGGCGATATAGCATTACCAGCCCTATTGACAACAGAAAAAACATGCATTTTTCTAATATGGCGCAGGAGCTATGATGCACGCGGCGCAGCAAAAAGCCGCCGAATAGCACGAAAACCAGCAAAGCCCCGCCAAATAGCAGGGTTTGCGGGGAAAATGCAAATGCGGCATCGCTAAACGCCAAAATCGGGAAGGCAAAGGCCGGCAATAGCAAAACCGCTATGCCTAGGCTGGGGCGCGGTTCGTCGCGAAAAAGCCCCCGATAGCCCAGCCATAAAAAATAGCCCATCAAAAACACAAAATAATACCGCGAAACCGCCGCCATAAAGCCCAGCATCAGGCTTTATACCCGCGATTTGGGTCGTCATCCAAAAATTCGGTTAGTTTGCCATCTTTTGAATATGTCAGCCCGGCGAAAATCTGCGGGGGATTGTCAAAAATTTTATCCGCCAAAGTGTCGTCGGCTTCCAATTGTTTCCAGGCATCCAAAAGCTCTGCCAAAATATGCCGCGCCTCGGCCAGATGGGCAGCCTTTGCATCCGCCCCACGAGCCACTCCCGCATGGATTAGCAGTTTATTCACATGCAGCAAATTCGCCGCCAACTCCTCTGATGTAGGCACATCCATATCCAAAGATTCAAATAGCTCGCTAACAGCCCCCCGCCCCTTGCGCAGAGCGGCTTTCAGCTCATCCGAATCAAGCCCCGCCCCCGCGGCCTCATCAATAAAATCAATGGCCAGCTCATGCAAAATTATTACCAATTGCAGGGGGGTGGCATTGGCAATTCTTGCCATATATGCGTCATGGGTCATATTTCCTCCAACACGTAGGGGCGGCCATTGGCCGCCCGCGATTATCAAATTATCCGATTAACTGCAAAACCTGCTGCGGCCGGGCATTGGCCTGCGCCAAAATCGACATACCCGCCTGCGAAAGAATGTTATTTTTTGACAACATCATCATTTCATGCGCCATATCAGTATCCATAACCCGGGACAGAGAGCGGGCTGTGGCCTCTGTGGCGGCGCGCAAAGATTGGGAGGTATATTCAAAGCGATTGATATACGCGCCAATTCCCGCGCGATAATAGGAAACCCGCCGAATCGCCGCATCCAGGCGGCTAATCGCATCCTGCGCCGATGGCCAATTATTGGCATTTTGCTCATCCGGGTCGCTCCATCGGCCGCCAACAGTCACATGCCAATGATTATCCGGGTCAAAATCCGGGTCGTCCCGCTCCTGCGGCGGAAAACCATCCTGCCATGGGAAAATATTATTGTCATAATCAATCTGGCCGGCATGCCAGTGAACACTGGTCAAATCCAGCGCCCATGTGGTAAAGCTGGGGATGGTGATGGGGGCCTGCATCCCTTGGCGGCCGCCGATTTGGATATGCAGATTATTCGCCTCGCCATCGAGCAATCTAATATTATTAAACTCGATTTTACGAGTAATATCGTTAATTTCTGTCAAAAGCGAATTTACCTCTTTTTGGATATTTATCCGGTCTTCATAGGTGTTCGTGTCGTTTGCGGCCTGTACGGAAAGCTCGCGGATGCGCTGCATTATATCATGCACGGTTTGCAGGGCGGCATCGGCGGTTTCGAGCAGGGAAACGCCATCGAGGGTATTGCGGTCGGCCATTTCCATGCCGGAAACCTGCCGGCGCAGCTTTAGCGAAATCGCAAAGCCAGCCGGGTCATCCCCCGCGGAATTTATGCGAAAACCCGAGGAAAGGCGGACGGTGGAGCGGTTTATGGCGCGGTCGGTGCGTCCTAAATTTGTCAAAACCCGCATTGCGGCTACATTATCAACTATTCTCATTTTTATCCCCCTTGGTATTAGAAACTTTTATATCCGAAATATAATCCGCTTCGGATTTTTCGATATATTGCAAAATTTTGGAAATTATTTCATACACATCTTTTGGCATATTTTGGGAATTATCCATCCTCATCAGCCTCCATCAAAAATTATATCGGCAAATTCGCCAAAGAACTTAACTTATTTTTTGCAGATTGCAAATCGGTTATACTAATTTCGGCCAAATTCGCACCGATATCGCTGAGGGATTCGGCGAGATAGGCGGTATTATTCGCGAAATAATCGCTTCCGCGGGGGTTTGTCGCTAGTTTCACATTCACATTGCCATTTTCTATCTCAACCTGCGCCAAAACCTCGCCAGCGGCGGTTTTCAGCGAAATATAAATCTGGGCAGCTCCAGTGCCGGTTAAATTTTCGTTTAACACATACATGTTTACATCTGTCAGCCGCTCATTTACCCGCGCCGCAAAGCTATGGTCGCCGCCATGCGCCAGCAAAGAACCGCGGAAATTCAGGCTTTTCAGCAGTATATCCATAGCGGAAATTTCGGCGGGGGTGCTGCCATTATCGGCGATATTTTCGGCGGCATCAATCATCTCCTCATTTAGCTCCTCGGCGGTTTTGCCGGCCAAAAAGCCCTCTAGCGCGGTGCTCTGGGCGGCCTTGGCAAATTCTGGCAAATCCTTTGCCGGGATGCGCTCAAAATCCTCATCCAGCTTGCCGCCGGCCTTGGTATAATTGCGCATAGCCCGCATATTGCCCATGCTCAAAGCCAGCCCCCGGTCTTGCAGGAATTTGATTTGGTTTACAGATGTGAAATTGGCCTGGCTAATTTCCTGCTCAACCCGCTGAATTTCAGCGATTTGGCGAGCATCCTCAATCGGCTCATTCTTGGTAATTTCTGCCATTTTGTCAACAGATTTTTCCAGCGGGTCGGTCAATGGATTATTCTGCACAAACTCCGCCAGGGGCTTGGGTTTCGCCATTGATATAAAACTGCTAACCAAATGCTTCGCAAAATACACATGGTCATCAACCGTGTAATTCATGGTGTTTTTGCGCCCTGCGCCGCTATCATAACTCTTCGCAAAAACCATCAGATTTTCCAGCGTCAGCTCGACCTCCGCATTTACGGCCGCCCCAACCCCCGCGCCATCATTTCTACTGATACGATTAAGCGCGCGGTATATATCCATCATAGCATCCCGAACCTCCGGATCAATTCCCCCTACCCGATCCAGCTCCAAAATACTGCGATGCAAATCATCATTCGATGTAAATCCATATTCCTGTTGAAACGATTCAATGCGCTTTAATAGCTCGTCCACATGCATCGCGGCGGGGTTTTCCCCATCAGCAATAATTTTCGCCGCCATAATGGGGGTCAAAAGCCGGCTAACATCAGCAATCTTGGCATCGAGAGCCTTTACGGCAATCAAATTATCGCCGTTTAAATCCATATTATTTTTTGTCAAAATCTGGGCGGCGCGAATATCCGCCTCGCTATCGCCAAAGCCCCTGTCTTTGAGCAACGGCGCGAATTGCGCGGCGATTTTTTCAAAGGTATCGCCGTATTTCAGGCTGGCGATTGTGGCCATGGATTCGTATTTTTCGGCGGTGATAAATTTCGAGAGGGTGTCGATAGTCAGCTCGGCGGGTTTTTGGATTACATGCCCATAGGATTTATAGCTGGCATAATTCATGGTACGCAAGCCGTTATACGTATCAACAATCTGCACCTGATTTTCCGCCGTGGGCGCGGCCTGCGCCTGCTCAAGCGCATTATACAAATAACCCCGCTCCGCCGCCGTCAGCTCGGCAATCGCCCGCTCTTGCAGGCTAAAATCAATGGGATAATCGGCATTATAGAGGTTTTTGGCGGCCTGATAGCTCATCTCCAGCCGCGCCTTGGCTTGCTCGAGTTGATACGATAAAGTGCGCCCATCCAGCCGCGCATCCAGGCTCGGCTCATAGGCCACCGTCTGCCCCACCGAATCCCCATTCGCCACCCCATCAACAGTCAGCGCAACAAGGGTTTCCATATCAAGATTTGCTATAATATCGCTCAAAAATATTAGTTTTCCAAAATTTTCTCTATCCAGCGGAAGCTCCCGCTCAATTAAAAACCGGGCTTTATCCTGATTTTCCGCGCTTTGCTCCACCTCGTTATCCGCCAAAAATTTATTCACATGGCGAACCAGCTCCGCCCAAGCCGCATCATCTATGGGTTTTTTCGTATCAATAGCATTATTATGGGCGGCGGAATATAAATCATCCAGCGTTAGCGGACCTTCTTTTTGTATGATACGAGCGAATTTATTCGTATCAATTTTGCAAATAACATCCACCATTTCTTCCAGCCGCAACACAATAGCCGCCGTATCGGCAGAAATCGCCGAATCCATGCGACCCGTGACAGAATCCACAAAGTTTGTCGGAATTTTATCAACATTCAGCCCCATGGCCGCCAATTGGCCAAAAATAGCCGAATCCAGATTGGTCAGCCTATGCAGGGCGCGCTTTATCCGCGAGGCGGCCTCATTAGCCTTTATCGCGTATTCCAGCTGGCGGTCGGCCTCGCTCTGCGGCCGCTCGTCCAGATACTTGTCATAATAATCATTTTTTGACATTAAATCCTGCAGGCTTTGCAAATCCGCATTCGCCACAGCAGTATTAGCAAAACTTTCCTTCATTTCCATAATTTGGCGCAGAGCAGGCCCATCGGCAGTCGCCACCACCTCGAAACGAACCTCATCACCAATCGCCCCGGAGACGCTCCCCGCGCGGGCATTTAGCGAAAGCCCATCAGCGGTTTTCAGGCTGGTGAGCATATCATTTTTTTCCATAATCCGCGCCACCAGCACCGCCCCGGGCGCAAAAGCCGCCCCATTCCGGCTCGCCGACCCATTTAGCACCTGTGCGTTATTGTTAAAATTTATCGAATTAGTCTGCATAAAACACCTCTCAAAAGTATCGCTAAAATATATATCGGCAATTTTTCCAAATATATTGACACTTATTTTTTTCCTGTTAAAATTAAAATAGGGGTGTTTTGTATGAAAATTTTTAAAACTAAATTTAATCGGTTAAATCATGTGCTGGATGTGGTTTTGATTACTGGGGTGCTGGCGGCGATTTTGTATTTCACTTTTTGGCCTAGCGTTATTTTGGGCGGGTCTATGTCGCCTACATTTAGCCCGGGCGACCGCATTATTATCTCGCGCATCGCCGCAATTTCGGGCTTTTCCCGGGGTGATTTGGTCATGAGTAGAATTCCCATAGATGGGTATAATATGAATATGGTAAAGCGGATTTATGGGATTCCCGGCGATTTTGTGAATTTTGGCGGCGGGATTCTTTTGGGAGATGGTGAATATTTTATCGTGGGTGATAATCTGGCAAATAGCATCGATAGCCGACATTTTGGCCCGATAAATCAACAGCAAATCACCGCCCGAGTCCTGTTTCGTTACTTTCCAGTTAATATTTTTCGACAATTTTATTAAAATATTAGCAAAACTATTGACACGCGCTTTTTATAATGGTATAATAAATATTTTTTGTCTTGCAATCCTGTCCGAAATGGTGTATAATGTAATTAGACTAAAATAAAATAGATGCGGGGTGTTTTGATGTATATGCAAAATGACGTTTCTCAGGTAAAGCGGGATATTTCGCGGTTTGTGGGTAGCAAGGTTATGCTCGAAACCAACAAAGGTCGCTCTCGCTCGTTGGTTACATCCGGCACCATCGAAAGCTGCTACCCCGCCATTTTCACCGTGATGCTCGATAATCAGTCCCCCGGCCAAAAACGCACCGCATCCTATAGCTATACCGATGTTTTAACTCGCGCTGTGGAGATTACGGTATTATGATAAACAAAGCCTTTAAAATGCAGGTTTTCAAGGATTCATATGAGGAATACGCCCGCCGCCATGATGCTCTTTGGCCGGAGATGCGCGAAATGCTGCAAAGCCATGGTGTGCGCGAATATTCCATATTTTTGGATAATGAAACCGGGGTGCTTTTTGCCCATGCCAAAATCGAATCAGAAAAACTATGGGATGATATTAGCAAAACTGATATTTGCAAAAAATGGTGGGAATATATGGCAGATATTATGGCAACAAACCCAGACTCATCCCCCCAATCCACCAATTTAGATCAGGTTTTTAACCTCGTTTAATCGTATAAATCATACGGTGTAGTTTGATAAACATAGTAATTTAGCCAGTTTGTATATAATAGCTGGGCATGGGATAGCCATGTGGCGCGGGGCGGATTTTCGGGATTATCCTCCGGAAAATAGTTTGCGGGAATGGCGGGATTTAGGCCTTGGTTTAGGTCGCGGCGATATTCTTGCGCCAGCGTGTCCCGCTCATATTCCGGATGCCCCAAAACAAAAAATTGATTGCTATTTTTTGTTTTTGCGGCGAAAACCCCGGCGATATCAGATATTGCCATTAGCTCGAGCGCGGGTATTTTGGCGATATCCTCTGCCAAAATCTGGCAATGCCGGGAATGCGGGGCCAAAAAGCAATCATCAAAGCCGCGAAATAGCGGCGAATTCGGCTTAATAACGGCATGCGCAAAAACGCCGCTGATTTTATTTGGCAGGGCGTGTTTTTTGATGCCAAAATGATGATAAAGCCCCGCCATCGCCCCCCAGCAAATATGCAGCGTGCTATGGACATTTCGCGCCGACCAATCCATAATCTGCGCCAATTCCTGCCAATAATCCACCGCCTCAAAATCCAGATTTTCAACGGGCGCGCCAGTGATAATCATCCCATCATAGCGAATATCGCGAATTTGCTCAAAAGAGCGATAAAAGGACTCCAAATGGCCGATATCGGTATTTTTCGATTTATAGCTAATAGTCCGCAAAAGGTCGATTTCCACCTGTAGCGGCGAATTTGAAAGCTTTCGCAAAAGCTGGGTTTCTGTTGCAATTTTTGTGGGCATTAAATTTAAAATTAACAAACGCAGGGGGCGGATATCTTGAGTTATCGCCCGAAATTCAGTCATAACAAATATATTTTCTTTTTCCAATATCCCCCGCGCCGGCAGAGAATCCGGGATTTTTATGGGCATATGCTCCTCCTTCGCCTAAAATTACACAATGCAAATCTTTTATATGGATAATTTTACCAGTCCCCGAAGTGGCGTCCGCCACCATTCGATTGATTTCAGGGATTTTTTCAGGCGGGGTCAAAATTGTGATTGCCACATTTTCGGCATAGTCGGTATTTTCGGTGTGATACCCCCCGGTGGCCAGCTCATGCGCCATTTTGCCCGCCAAATGATAATCCAGCCGAATCTCCAGCCGGGCATGGACGATTTTTTCGACAATCCCGGCCTCAAGCAGGGCGGCCTTCGCCGCGGCGGAATAAGCCCGATGCAACCCGCCCTTTCCCAGCAAAGTGCCACCAAAATACCGCGTCACCACAACGCAAACATTTAACAATCCCTCGCCCCGCAAAATCTCAAACATCGGCATGCCCGCAGTGCCGCTAGGCTCGCCATCATCGCTCTGCTTTTGCCAATGAGGCGCATCGCCGCCAATATAGGCAAAGCAGTTGTGATTGGCGCGCGGGTGGGCTTTGCGAATAGAATCAACAAAATCCGCCGCCGCCCCCTCGGTATCAACCGGGGCGGCGGCGCCGATAAATCGGGATTTCTTTTCAATAATCTCCGCAGTTGCGGCCTGATAAACTGTCTTGAAATTCCCCTTCATTTTATTAACCCTTTGCAATCACAGGCACAGACTGCATTTTCCAGATGTCTTTCGCATATTCGGCGATAGTGCGGTCGCTGGAAAACTTGCCGCTTTTTGCGCAATTCGTGATAACGATTTTCGCCCATGCGGCTTTGTCTTGGTATAATTTGGAAATTTTATCATGAGCAAAAGAATATGCCTCAAAATCTTTTAGCACAAAATATTCATCCGGCGGCGCGCCATGATATCCATTTAACAATGCCTCGTATATCTCGCGGAAAAGGTCGTGATTATCGGATAAAACGCCGTTGATTAGCTGGGTTAGCACCTTTTGGATATTTGGGTTCATGTTAAAAATATCCCATGGATTATAGCTGCCCGAGGCCGCCAGCGACGCCACCTCCGGCGCATGCATCCCAAAAATCACAATATTTTCAGGTCCTACCTCCTCAAAAATCTCCACATTCGCGCCATCCATAGTGCCCAGCGTAATCGCGCCATTTAGCATAAATTTCATATTGCCCGTGCCGCTGGCCTCTTTGCCGGCAGTGCTGATTTGCTCGGAAACATCCGCCGCAGGAATCAGCCGCTCGGCCAGCGAAACGCGATAATTCTCCATAAATAGCACCTTTATGCGCCCCTCGATTGCCGGGTCGCCATTTATCAGCCGCGCAACGCTATTGATTAGCTTGATAATCAGCTTTGCGCGGTGATAGCCCGCGGCGGCCTTTGCGGAGAAAATGAACACGCGCGGCTCAACATCAATCCAGGGCGTAGTTTTTATGCGATTGTATAAATCCAGCGCGTGAAGAATGTTCAATAACTGTCTCTTATATTCATGCAGGCGTTTTATTTGGATATCGAATATGGCCGAGGGGTCTACCGATTCGCCTGTGGTCTGGCGAATATAATTGCTCAGGGCGATTTTGTTATCATGCTTGATACGCATAAATTCGCCCGCAAACCCGGCATCCTTTGCATATGGCAGCAGCTTTTCCATTTGCGAAAGGTCTTTCAACCAGCCATCGCCAATAGTATCGGTGACAAGCCGCGCCAGAGCGGGATTGCAATGGGCCAGCCAACGCCGCTGGGTAATTCCGTTCGTTTTATTGTTAAATTTATTCGGATAAATTTCATAAAAATCCTTTAGTTCGGCGGTTTTGAGGATTTCGGTATGCAGCGCGGCAACGCCATTTACCGAATGGCTTCCAACAATTGCCAAAAAGGCCATCCGCACATAGCCATCGGCGATAATCGCCATATTCCGCACACGAGCGGGGTTGTTGCCAAACCATGTGGTCAGCTGCGCGCAAAAACGGCGATTGATTTCCTCGATAATCATATAAATCCGGGGCAGAATCCGGGAAAATAACTCGGTCGGCCATTTTTCCAAAGCCTCGCTCATGATAGTGTGATTCGTATAAGCGCAGCATTTGCGGGTAATCTCCCATGCCTCATCCCAGCTCATGCCGTTTTCGTCAATCAAAACCCGCATTAGCTCAGGCACAGCCACGGTCGGATGGGTGTCATTCAGCTGCAAAGCCACAAAATCCGCCAAATTGCTCAAATCGCTATGGCGCGATTTATACCAGCGCACCAGCTGCTGAATCGTCGCCGAAATAAAGAAATACTGCTGGCGCAGGCGCAGCTCCTTGCCCGCCACATTATCATCCGCCGGATACAAAACCTCGCACAAATTCCGCGCCAAATTTTGCTCCTCGCGCGCCTTATCATGCTGGCCTTGGTTGAAAGAGCCTAAATCAAATTTGCGAATAGCCTCCGCATCCCATAGCCGTAAAGTATTTACAGTATTGGTATTATATCCCAAAATTGGATAATCATAGGGGATAGCCATTACAGACTGATAATCCTCCTGCGTAAAAAGATATTCCCCATCAGGCTGCTTTATCGCGCGCACATTCCCGCCAAATTTTACCTCAACAGCATATTCCTGGCGTTTAATCCCCCACAAATCCCCATTTTCCAGCCAATTGTCAGGATATTCCATTTGATATCCATTTTCGATTTTCTGCTCAAAAATCCCGAAATGATAGCGGATTCCGCAGCCATAGGCGGGCAAATCCAGCGTGGACAAAGAATCCAAAAAGCATGCCGCCAGCCGCCCCAATCCGCCATTTCCCAGCCCCGGGTCGCGCTCGGCATTTTCCACCGCATTATAATCCAGCCCCAGCTCCTCAAAAACCTCGCGCACATCGGATTCCAGACTCAAATTGATAATAGCATTGCCCAAAAACCGCCCCATCAAAAATTCCATAGACAAATAATAAACAATCTTAACATCCTTTTCACGATAAACGTCATGAGTAGCAATCCATTTATCCGTCACCAAATCGCGAATGGTAAAAACCAACGCCTCATAAATCTGCTCATCAGTAGCAGTTTCAATAGTTTTGCGCGAAAGCGTCCGCACATTATCAATCAATTTCTCCTTAAACCTATCCTTTGATATCCCACCTAAAACCGACATAGCACACCTCCAAATTTTTTTACCTCCAATAATTATACCATATATCACCAGATTGTCAACCTCGGCAAATCAAATGCACGACATCCCCAATTCCAAAATTTGGCAACAACCCGTAGGGGCGGCCATTGGCCGCCCAATATCCACATATCCGCACACTCATCAATTTTCATTTGACTTTTCGCCGCTAACTATGCTATAATTAAACGAAAAATTGCTCGAGGGGGCATCAATTAAGGGGTGGATATTGTGAATAAAATTGCGATACTGGGCTTTGGGGTTGTTGGCTCTGGGGTTTTTGAGGTTATTTCGCGAAATGTGCCGGGGCTTTGTGTGGCGCGGGTTTTGGATAGGGATGATGCCCATGCGCGGCCTAGCTTTGCCCCCATTGCTCATGTTTTGACTAAAAATTATCAGGATATTTTGGACGATTCCGAAATCGGCATTGTGGTGGAAACTCTGGGGGGCTGCGACCCGGCCTTTGAATATGTGAAGGCCGCCCTTTTGCGGGGCAAATCCGTGGCCACATCGAATAAAGAGCTGGTGGCCGCCCATGGCGCAGAGCTTTTGGCCATTGCCAAAGCGCATGGGGTGAATTTTTTGCTAGAGGCCAGCGTGGGCGGCGGCATACCCATCATTGATTCGTTTAAATCCGTGTTTTTGCCCGACCGGGTTTTTGAAATAACCGGAATTTTGAATGGCACGACCAATTATATTTTAACGCAAATGTCAAAAAATGGCATTAGCTATGACGACGCCCTCAAACAGGCGCAGGCACTGGGTTTTGCCGAAATGAATCCGGTCGATGATGTCAATGGTTTTGATGCCGGGCGAAAGCTGGCGATTTTGCTATCGCTGGCCACCGGGCGGCATGTGTATTTTTCCGATATCCCCACCACCGGAATCACCGGCGTTAGTTTCGACGATATCCAGGCCGCAAAGGCGCGCGGCCGCCGCATAAAGCTAATCGCCCATGCAAAGGTGCAGCGGGGCGAATCCATCCGCATTATCGCCAATGTCCAGCCGGTTGAAATCGATGAAACCAGCCCCCTTTTTGGCGTGGATAATGAGTTTAACGCGATTGTGATAAAATCCGATATGCTCGGCGAAACCATGCTTTATGGCAAAGGCGCGGGTCGTCTACCCACCGCCTCCGCCGTTGTTTCGGATGTGTTGCGAATTTCACAATACAGCGGCCAAAATATTTCTCCATTTTGGTCACAAGAAAAACTAATAATCGAGGTGTGATATATGAAAATATCTGATATTTTGAAAAGCCGCGAAATTACCATATCCTGCGAGCTTTTCCCCCCAAAGCCCGGCGGGGTTTTGGAAAAAGTGGCGGGGGTTGTTGCCGATATTGCCGCGCTAAGTCCGTCTTTTATGAGCGTCACCTATGGCGCGGGCGGCGCGGGCTCGCATAATACCGCCGATATCGCCAATGAAATCCAAAATAAAAATGGCATTGTCGCGCTGGCGCATCTAACATGCGTCGGCTCAAAGCGCGCCGAAATTGTGCAAACTTTGGAAGAGCTGTCAAATATTGGCATCAAAAATATTCTCGCCCTGCGCGGCGATTATCCCCCCGGTGCAGAGCAGGTTTCCGGCGATTTTCGCTATGCCAGCGATTTGGTTCACCAAATTCATGCCGTTGGCGATTTCTGCGTTGGCGGCGCGTGTTATCCCGAGGGTCATCCAGAATCTGCCAGTTTGCAAAAAGACGTGGAAGCCCTAAAAATCAAGGTCGAGGCCGGTTGCTCTTTTTTGACAACCCAAATGTTTTTTGATAATAATGTGCTTTATAGCTTTATGTATAGATTGTTAAAAAATGGCATTCATGTGCCGGTGGTGGCCGGGGTTATGCCGGTCACAAATGCCAAGCAGGTGGCGCGGATTTGCGATATTTCAAAAACCGCCCTGCCGCCGCGTTTCAAGGCAATGGTCGATCGTTTTGCCGCCAAACCCCGCGCCATGAAGCAGGCCGGCATCGCCTATGCCACCGAGCAAATCATCGATTTAATCGCCAATGGCGTCAATCATATCCACCTTTATACCATGAATAAACCCGATATCGCCGGGGGTATTATGGCGAATTTGTCGGAGATTTTTGGTTAGTGGCGAACCCGCTGGATTATTTGGGCTATCGCGGGCGGGCGGCGGATTCGCGGGTCGCGGCGGCCATTGATGAGATTCGCGGCGAGCTGGCCGGGCTGGGCGAGCCTAAATCGATTTACAAATTTTGGGAATGTGCTGTGGATGGCGGTATTGTGCGGTTTGACAATGCCGCGATAGCCAGCGCGGATTTGGTGCGACATTTGGCCGGATGCACCCAGCTGGCAATTTTTGCCATTACGCTGGGCGCGGCGGCGGATACCCTTTTGCGCCGATATTCCGCCGAAAATATCGGGCGGGCAGCTATTGCGGATGCCGTCGCCTCCGCCATGATTGACAATTTTTGCGACAATCTCGAAACCGAAATTTCCAAAATCATTGGCAAAAAAAATACAACCAGATTTTCCCCGGGTTTTGGGGATTTTGATTTTGTTTACCAAAAATTGATTTTAGACAAACTAAACGCACAAAGAATAGGCATTTTTTTAACAGATGCACAAATGCTAGTGCCGCAAAAATCAATAACAGCAATAATTGGGTTTGGAGGGATTTAATGGAAATGACATTTTTTGACGGCGCAATGGGTACTATTTTGCAAAAGCAGGGGCTAGAGGGTTTGCCCGAAATCTGGAATATCACCCACCCTCACGAAATCGAGCGTATTCATAAATCTTATGTTGACTGTGGTTGCAATATTATAAAAACTAATACTTTTGGGGCTAATCGCCTTAAGCTCGCCAAAACTGATTTTGGGGTTGCTCAGGTAATTTCCGCCGGGGTGCAAATCGCCAGAAAGGCCGCCGGGGAGCGGGCTCGGGTGGCTTTGGATATCGGCCCATCCGGCAAGCTTTTAGCACCTTTTGGGGATTTGGATTTTGAGGCGGCTATTGAGATTTTTGCCGAGATGATTCGCGCCGGAGCGGCTGCTGGGGCGGATTTGGTGCTGATTGAAACCATGAGCGATACCTACGAAATCAAGGCCGCCATGATTGCGGCAAAGGAAAGCTGTGATTTGCCGATTATGGTGACTTTTACCCCGGATGCGGCGGGGCGGCTGCTGACCGGGGCGGATATTTTGACGGCGGTGAATGTAGTGCAAAGCCTTGGCGCGGCGGCGATTGGGCTAAATTGCGGCGCGGGGCCCGCCCAGATGCGGGGTTTGATTGGGCAGGTTTTGGAAAATACTGACATTCCTGTGATTTGTAGCCCAAATGGCGGCCTGCCGCGGGTTGTCGGCGGCGAAACGGTTTTTGATATTGATGCGGCGGAGTTTGCCCGGCAAATGGCGGAAATTGCGGCTTTGGGCGTTACCCATCTGGGCGGATGCTGCGGCACGACCCCCGCGCATATCGCGGCCATGATTGCCGCCTGCGCCGAAATTACGCCGCCCGCGCGTATTGTTAAAAAAACGACACGCATTTCATCATATGGCAAAACTGTTGAGTTTGGCAAAAAAATGATAATCATTGGCGAGCGGATAAATCCCACGGGCAAAGCTAGGCTGAAACAGGCTTTGCGCGAAAACAATATGGAATACGTGCTGCGCGAGGGGCTGGCGCAAATCGCCGAGGGCGCGGATATTCTCGATGTGAATGCGGGGATGCCGGGGATTGACGAGGCGGCCTCGCTGGCGCGGGCGGTGGCCGCGCTGCAGAGCATTGTGCCGACGCCGCTATGCATTGATACGGCCAATATCGCCGCTGCCGAGGCGGCTTTGCGGGTTTACAATGGCAAGCCGCTGTTAAATTCTGTCAGCGGCAAAAGCGAATCTATGGCGGCGATTTTGCCGCTGGCGAAAAAATACGGCGCGGCGGTGGTCGCCCTCGCGCTGGATGATGACGGCATTCCCGAAACCGCCGAGGGTCGCGCCGCGATTGTCGATAAGATTATCAAATGCGCCGCTGAGTATGGTATTAGCAAATCTAATATCGTGATGGATGCGCTCACCCTCACCATTAGCACCGGCGCGGATAATGCCCGCGTGACGCTGGAGGGTCTCGACCGCGCCCGGGATTTGGGGGTTTGCACGATTTTGGGTGTGTCGAATATTTCGTTTGGACTGCCCGCGCGCCATACCCTAAATGCCGGTTTTTTAACACTCGCGGCCAATCGCGGTCTATCCGCGGCGATTATAAATACCGCCCACAAACCCATGATGGATGCGGTTTTTATCCACAATCTGCTGGCGGGGCTGGATGAAAATGCCGCCGAATATATCGGCAGATTTTCCGAGCAAACCGAGATGGCGGCCGAAAAGGCCGATATGACCCTATTTGATGCGATTTTGCACGGCCTTTGTGATGTTGCCCGCGATTCTGTTAAAATTTTGCTTAACAATGAAGATAGCCTAAATATTATCAATCAGCATCTGATTCCCGCGTTGGATAAGGCGGGGCAGGATTTTGCCGCGCAAAAGATTTTTCTGCCACAGCTGCTAATGAGTGCCGCCGCCGCCAAAGCCGCTTTTGAGGCGATTTCCGCCCATATGTTGGCCAAAGGCCAGCAAACGAAAAAGCGCGGCAAAATCATTTTGGCCACGGTGAAAGGCGATATTCACGATATTGGTAAAAATATTGTCAAAGTCCTTTTGGAAAATTACAATTTTGAGGTAATTGATTTAGGCAAAAATGTTGCGCCGGAGGCTGTTTTGGATGCGGCGATTGCGCAGGGGGCGGATTTGGTTGGTCTGAGCGCACTAATGACCACGACTGTGGTTTATATGGAGCAAACCATCGCCCTTTTGCGCCAAAAAGCCCCGGGGATTCCCATTATGGTGGGCGGCGCGGTTTTGACCCAGAGTTATGCCGACCAAATCGGCGCGGATTTTTATTCGCCGGATGCCATGGGGGCGGTGCGATATGCTAGTGAAATTATTGGCGAATAGGGGGTTAATTTTGTGAATATTGAAACGATTTGTGTGCATGGCAATCGAAAAAATTATGACAATACCGGGGCGATTAGTGTGCCGATTTTTCAATCTGCCACTTTTTTCCATCCGCAGGTGGGCGAGAGCACCGGTTTTGATTATAGCCGCCTGAAAAACCCCACCCGCGAGCATTTGGAGATTACTATGGCGCGGCTGGAAGGGGGTGCTGCTGCTCTGGCTTTTTCGTCCGGCATGGCGGCGGAGGCTTGTCTTTTCGGGCTTTTTGGCGCGGGCGACCATATTATCGCCTCGACGGATTTATATGGCGGCACTCGGCGGCTTTTTGATACTATTTGCGCAAAGAATGGCATTAGTTTCACATTTTTGGATACCGGGGATGCGAACGAAGTGGCGGCGGCGATTCGCCCAAATACTGCGGCGATTTTTGTGGAAACCCCGACAAATCCCATGATGCAAATCACTGATATCGCCGCCATTGCCGCTATAAAGCCCGCAAACGCGCTATTGATTGTGGATAATACTTTTTTGACGCCGTATTTGCAAAGACCGATTGAGTTGGGCGCGGATGCGGTGATTCATTCGGCCACAAAATATTTGGGCGGCCATAATGACGTTTTGGCGGGGATTATTGTGGCCAAAACCCAAGAGCTGGCCGAGCGGCTGCGCGCCATACAAATCACCACCGGCGCGGTTCTTTCGCCAATGGATAGCTGGCTGACGATTCGCGGCATAAAGACCCTGGCTGTCCGCATGGAAAAAAGCCAGGCCACGGCGCGGGTTTTGGCTAATTGGCTTGGCCATCATCCAAAAATTTCCAAAGTGAATTATCCGGGCGCGGGTGCTATGATTTCTTTCGAGGTCGATAGCGCGGATACCGCGATTCGCGCCCTCAATGGCATCCGGCTGATTTATTTTGCCGAAAGCCTAGGCGGGGTCGAGAGCCTGCTAACATACCCCTATATGCAAACCCATGGGGACGTCCCCGAAGAAACCCGCCTAAAGCTAGGCATAAACGACCGCCTACTCCGCTTTTCCGTCGGCCTAGAAAATTCCGAAGATTTAATCAATGATTTAAACCACGCCTTGGCTTAAAACCCCTAAACCACCGATAAACACAAATAAACACGGACAAAAACCCCAAACAATGGTTTTGTCCGTGTTTATTTGTGTTTATCTGTGTTTATCCGTGTTTATCAGTGGTTTAAAGTTTTTGCTTTT
>Ga0209755_10003466_pt1 | contig 19761 bp, 17 predicted proteins | sample TergutCo191P1_FD_187301 | JGI IMG/M metagenome (GOLD analysis project Ga0209755, IMG submission 187301) | Cornitermes sp. P1 segment gut microbial communities from Petit-Saut dam, French Guiana - Co191P1 (SPAdes) (version 2) | ecosystem: Host-associated > Arthropoda: Insects > Digestive system...
TGCCCGGTGGCTATGGCGGGGGTGCCATACCCGTTCCCATCCCGAACACGGAAGTCAAGACCCCCTGCGCCGATGGTACTGCCCCGCGAAGGGGCGGGAGAGTAGGATGCCGCCGGGCTTTTTATTTACGTTCGCGCGTAAAAAACCTGCACACGATATGCGGATGTTTTTTTTTCGCGTGCTGTTGATTTTGGAGGGAAAATGTCCATAATTAATAGTAGGGGTTCTGGAAACTACGAGGAACGCCGATATTCCTATATTGGGGAGAAAACAGATGAAACGGGTATTATTGACCTTGCTGGGAATTCTGGTGGTGGCCGGCTTTTGTATGGCCCAGACCGGGGACTTCAGGCAGCAGGGAATGGCCAGTCAGGTAATGCAGACCAACGGCATGACTGCCGCCCATCCAAGTCTTCCAATTGGCTCGAATGCCAGGGTAATAAGTACCGCTACAAACAATGAGATAGAAGTTACCATAACGGGAAGGATTATGCCGTCGCTTGACCGTGTCATCGATCTTTCCCCTGCCGCCGCGCAGGCTTTGGGAATTGTTGAGCATGGGCATGTGATCATAACAACCGCCAGCCCGCCTCTCCCACAGCCGGTTCCGCCGCCTGTGCAGGAGCCCCCTACGGTGGTCTTTGTCGAGCCTGAGCCTGCTCCGGTTCCTGTCGCGCCGGTGTTTGTTGTTGTAGTCGAGCCCGAACCGGAACCAAAACTCGCGGAGCCTGAGCCAAGTCTCGTGAAACCCGAACCGGTGCTTGTCGCGGTAATACCGGAGCCTCCTTCGCCTCTACCCGAAGCGGCTCCTCCCCAGCAACAGCAGCCGATAGTCATCACGATTCATAACTACATCGTGGTTCCCGATAACCCGCTGGAGGAACACAGGGATCGATATTACCGCAATGCGACGACGCCTGTTCCCGAGCCGCATGAGGAAATCTTTCACGCCCTTCCTCCTCCCCAGGAGCCGTTGTTCATGAGTTTGGAGCCTCCGATAAACGGCGTCGTGGTTATACCCGGGTTGCCGGATCCGCACAATAACAGGGTGTATCGTCTTCAGGTGGGGGCTTATTCCGGTACGGGCAGTGCCTCCCTTACCATAAGGCGGGTGGAATCCGCCGGTTTCGTTGCCGCGCAGGAGCGGTACGGCAATCTTTTTAGGGTGTTTATCGACGATATTCCCTCATCGAACGTGCAGTCGGCGGTTCAGCGTTTGGCGGCCCTGGGTTTTACCCAGGTTTGGGTCAGGGAATAGAATGGCGTACTTGAACAAATATTGCTTAGCCGGTATACTTAGGGCTAGGATAAAATTAACGGTTGTTAAGGGGGATTTATGGCCGACGCTAATCAGTTAGTTACTTTTCATCTTGGTGAGGAGTTGTACGGTATCGATATAATGGACGTCAAGGAGATAGTCCGGGTTCAGGCAATACGGGCTATTCCAAACGCCCCCTCTTACGTGGAAGGAATTTTCAACCTGCGAAGCGAGATAGTTCCTATCATTAACCTGCACAGGCGCTTTCACCTGAAGAAACTGGTAAGTTCCGACGAGGACGAGGAACTGCTCGCCAGTTTTGTCATTATTGACATTGACGGGATGAAGCTGGGGATCATCATAGACCGCATTTCGAGGGTTATCACCGTTGAGCAGGAGGAAATACAGCCACCCCCGCAGATGATAACCGGGATCGGCGCGGAATATATAGAGGGTGTGGTGCGCCATGAAAAGGGCTACCTGATCATTCTGGACGTCCGTAACCTGTTTAACCCCAAGGAACTCCAGAAAATATCCGAGTTGAGGCGTTGACGGCTGCTCCGGCCGTAAGTCCTACGGCCGGCAAATTGTAGGTTTCATCATGAAGATAGAAGTCCACTTGCCTACTATTAACAGAAGAGAGATGGGCGCCGTTCTTACGGCAATGGTGGAGGACAAGGTTGGCCCAGGCGAGTATTCCCGTGTCCTGATGCAGACGGCGAAGGAACACCTTCGTTTTGACTTCGCCCTTGTTCTTAGGAGCCCGGCCACGGCTCTGTACCTGGCGCTCAGGGCTCTCGGCCTTGCGGACGGCGACGGTGTGCTGGTTTCGGCTCTTTCCCCCCACTATTACGCCCAGGTGCTCGCCGATCTGCGCCTGACCCCACTGTACTGTGACGTGTCGTCGTTTTCCTTTCCGTGCATAAGCCTGGAAAGCGTTGAAAAGGCGATATCCGCAAAACCGGCGGACGTTCAGGCGCGTTGCATAGTCCTGCACCACACCCTGGGGTTTATGCCGGACACCGCTTCCATGGCTACCTTGGGTATACCCATTATAGAGGACGTTTCCCAAAGCTATAGCCCGGCAAAGCCCGATGATGGCAGGGAAACCGCCCACGGCGTGTTTACGGTTTTGGGGCTCGAAGAACGGGACATGCTTACGTCGGGCGGGGGGGCTCTTCTTTTCGCCATGGGCAGAAGGGACGCCTCGGTGCTTCGCGGCTATTCCGGCCTTCCGCCTGAGTATTGCTTGCCAGATATCAACGCGGCCCTGGCGAGCGTCCAGTTCAGGGAGACTGAACGGAACATGGAACGGCGCAGGGAAATCGCCCGCGTCTATACCCAGGCGAGCCTCCGTACCAAGCACAGACGTTTCGTTTCCCTTGACGGATTCGAGTATAACGACTATGCTTTTCCCCTGGTGCTGGAAACCAGCATGAAGGACGTCACGGCCTACGCGCGCAAAAAGGAAATCGTCGTGGAAAACGCCTTTGCCCGTAGCCTGGCCGGAACAGGGGCGGTCGATTCGGCGCTGTGCCCGACAAGCTATTCGCTGTCGCTTAGGACCGTGTTGTTTCCCCTGTACCCAAGGCTTCGTTCCGCGGAAACGGAGCGGGTTTCCAGGCTGATAACGACCCTTCCGTAAAAGAGAGGCGGCGGATGGCGGGGAACGAACCCAGGGTACGAAACGCAATACTGTTTGTCAACCTGCATAAAAAAAACGCCGGGGCGGCCGCGGACGAGATACGAAAGGAACTTGAGAGCCGGGGAACCGGCGTGACGACCTTTTCCTTCGAGGGTCGCCCGGGCTCCTTTCCGGACGGAGCCTGGGATATTGCCTTTAGCCTTGGCGGCGACGGCACGGTGCTGTACGCCGCAAGGATGCTGGTGCCCACCGACACGCCGATACTTCCCGTCCAGCTGGGCACCCTGGGTTTTCTCGCCAGCGTGGAAATGCACGAATGGCCCGCGGTTTACCGGCGGTGGCTGGCCGGGGACGCGCGGCTTTCGCGGAGATGCATGTTCGAGGTTTCCGTGGAGAGGGGAGGGCGTTCCGTCTACCGAAACATATGCCTGAACGACGCCGTTGTTTCCTCCCTGGGGATTGCCCAGCTTATTTACCTGGGGGTCAGCACCGAGACAGCCCCGGGCGAATCGGCCGGCCTTGGCTGCTATCGCGCCGACGGCCTGGTGGTGGCGACGCCGACCGGTTCCACAGCGTATTCCATGGCGGCGGGCGGCCCGATCGTGGATCCCGAAATGGAGGCATGTATTGTCAGCCCGATTTGCCCTTTCAGCCTCTCGAACCGCCCGTTGGTGCTTCCGTCCAGGCGGACTCTGCGCGTGACGGTCGAAAGAAAGCAGAAAAGCGGCGTGCTGCTTACCGTCGACGGGCAGGACACTTTTCCCCTGGAAGGCGGCGACACGGTTACCGTCGGCCATTTTCCCCATTACGCCCTGCTTATAAGCCCGGGAAGACCGGCGTACTATTCGGCGCTGCGGAAAAAGCTCGCCTGGCACATGGAAAACGGATCCCCGGAAAGCTTGGGAGGCGGCGATGCTTGAGGAACTTACCATCAGGAATTACGCGCTGATAGATTCCATCTCGCTGTCCTTCCGTCCGGGTTTTAACGTGCTTTCCGGCGAGACGGGGGCTGGAAAGTCGATAATCGTCGGCTCCCTTGGCTTTCTTATGGGCGGAAAGGCCGAGGCGGATCTTGTTCGCTCCGGCAGCGACGAGGCGAGCGTTTCCGCGCTTGTCTCGATTCGCCGGGACAACGCCGAGGCGACGGAATGGCTGAGAAGCCGGGACATTGGCCTTGACGACGACACGGTTATCGTTCGCCGGAACATAAAGTCTTCCGGCAGGAGTTCCATCTTCATCCAGAGCACTCCGGTGACGAGGGGGGATCTTTCCGCCTTTATGGCCCTGCTTTTCGACCTTCATGGCCAACACGACCACGGATCCCTTCTGCGAAAGGAAAACCACAGGCTTTACCTGGATCGTTTCGCCGGCGTCGAGGACGAGACGGCCGCCTACGGGAGGCTTTTCGCGGAGCTTTCCGAAAAACGCAAAACGCTGGAGGCCTCCCTGCATTCCGAACGGGATCGCGATGCCCGGCTGGAACTGTTGCGCTACGCTGTTGACGAAATCGACGCCGCGGCTCCCAGAGCCGGGGAACTGCGCGAGCTCGAAAACGAGGCGCAGATGCTTGGGGATTTCGAAAAGCTAGCCGGCCATGTCGGTCTTGCCGCGGATTCCCTGTACGACGGCGAGGAATCCGCGCTTGGCCTGATTCGCCACGCGCGGAGCGCCCTTGACGCGGCGGCTTCCATAGACTCGACACTCGCGGATCTTGGCAAACGGCTTGACGACATGTACTACGAGGCGGAAGATATCGCCGCCGAGTTCCGTTCCTATAGCGAAGGGCTTAGCTACGATCCGGATCGCCAGCGAACCGTGGACGAGCGGCTTGCCCTTTTGTACAGGCTAAGGAAAAAATACGGGGAGGCGCGAGCCGCCCCTGGGGAAACCCTGGAACCGATACTCGCGTACCGCGCGGCCGCCGAGGCGGAAATCGAGGCCCTTACCGGCGGCGAGGAGAACCGGGGGAAGCTGAAAAACGAAATATCGGCCCTGGAAAAGGAGATAGGCGCCAGGGCCGCGGCGTTGCGCCAAAAGCGCAAGGCCGCGGCCGTGTCCCTGGACGGCCGAATTTCCGGCATACTCAGGAACCTGGGCATGGCCAACGCCCGTTTTTCCCCGACGGTGACGGCGAAAACCCGGGACGGCGCGACCGTGTACGGTCCCTGGGGCGCGGACGAGGTCGAATTCCTTGTCTCGGCCAATTCGGGCGAGCCGCTTAAGGATCTTTCCCGCGTTGCGTCCGGCGGGGAACTGTCCCGCATTATGCTGGCGATAAAGTCCGCCTTCCATACGGGCGAGGGCACCGAGGTCGCCGACGGCATAGAGACCATGATTTTTGACGAAATCGACGCCGGCATTGGCGGTGGGGTCGCGCTTGCCGTCGGTGAGTATCTTGAAAAAATCGGAAAAACAAGGCAGATTTTTTGTGTGACCCATCTTGCGAGCATAGCGGTACGTGCGGGCAACCATTTCAAGGTGGAAAAGCGAATCGAGGGGGGCAGGACCTTTACCAACGTGGTTCCCCTGGACGAGCGGGAGCGAAGGAAGGAGATCGCCAGGATGCTGGCGGGGGACACGGGCGAGGTCGCCCTTGCCCACGCCGACGACCTGATCTCCAAATACGGAAAGGAAAGGCAGGGGGTAACCTATGGCGGCAAAAACGAGCGGCGGCAATAGCGCCAAGTACAAGGCTCACGCAAAACCATACGCTCTTATGGTCGAGGCGATACTGGAGGAGGAAAAGGAAATACTCGCGTCCATCGAATCCAACGCGGCCGACGAGTTTTCCAAGAAGATGATTTTGGCGGACGAAATGCTGAACCTTGTCTCCAACTTCGTCGTCATGAGCGGCATTTCCCAGGCCCTGCTGAAGTCCAAGGACGAGGACGCGCTGAACAGCGCAAGAAAATCCCTGTACAAGGGCATCATTTATCTCGAGGAAGTCGTGACGGCCTATGTTGACGCCCCGTTTTCCGAGTACAAGGAGCGCCTGGAGGCAATCGAGTCGATAAGCCCCGCCTGGCGTTACTTTTTGGTGCGAAAGATGGGCCTTTCCATCGACCTGGTGGCCAACGCCTATGCCGACAACTCGAAATGGAAATGGACCTTTGTGGAACTGAAAGGCCGCTTTGCGACCGTCGCGAAAAACCTGATCGACCTGGACAAGGTTGTCGCCAACACCGATCCGCGCTCGCCGCATTACGAGCCGACGCTGTACCACCTAAGGCTGGTCAAGAAGCTTCTGGCTTTGGTGGCGGAGCGTTTCCGCGAAAAGTACGAGCTTTCCACCAAGAGCGTGGAGGATTTCCAAAGAAGCCTTACCTTCCTTTCGGCGCTAAGACGGCTGAACATACTGACCGGTGCCAGGGACGAGGCGGAAACCATCAAAAAGAAGATGGACATATGGAACAGCAAGCTGACGGCTGATATAGTACAGTCCAAGGCCGGGGGAAAGAGGCAGTCCGGGAAACCGTCGAATCCCTGGACCGCCGGCTAACCCTAGTTCAACAGTGCCGCGTTTTCGTGGTTGTTCCAGCGGCGCGCAATATCCGCGGGTCTCTCGTGGGATATGTTTCTGACGTTCGCATCGGCCCCAAGCCCCAGCAATAGGCTTATCGTCTCCGGCCTGCCCATCCTTGCGGCGTAGTGAAGGACGGTATTGCCCGACGAATCCCTTGCGTCGATTGCCCTGCCGGAAAAGACCGATTCTATCGCCACCCTTCCGCTGGCAATCGCTATCTCGCCGGAAGTTACATCGTCAACGGCCGACATGAACGGATCCGATCCCGCGTTCGCCAGAACCCTGGCAAGATCCCACGCGCCCATGTCCGCCGCAAGCCGCAGGGGTATGCGTCCGTTGAAATCCACGGCGACAAGCCTGGAACCTTTGTCAACGATAAGCTGCAGCGTCGTCGACGAAACCCTTTCCTGAACCGCGACGTGAAGCGGGGAATTGCCGAAATCGTCGGCGCTGTTTACCCGGTTCCCCACAAGCAGGGCGGAAAGGGTTTGCGGCGAATCGCTGAGCGCTATCTGGAAAGGGGTTCTGTTCCGCGTGTTGCGCGCGTGTATGGATACCCCCAGACCCAGGAGGGTGCCGATCATGTCAAAGTCCATGGAAAGCACGGCAAAGTGCAGGGGAGTGTCCCCGCCCGCGTTCCTTGTCATGGGATCGGCGCCCCTTCCGGCGAGCAGGTTGGTCGCCTCGATATGCCCGGCGCGCACCGCTTCCATAAGGGGCGTGTTGCCGCCCGAGTCGCGGACCTCAAGATTCGCGCCTCGGTTGATAAGAATGGCGGCGATACCGGTGTTGCCCAGGCGCACCGAATCATGCAAGGGGGTCGTCCCACTTAGGGAATGGGAATTCACGTTGATGCCCGCGTCCAGAAGGGCGTTCGTAGCGTTCACCGCGTTCCAGCGCACCGCGGAGTGAAGGGCCGAATTGCCGAGGCCGTCTCGGGCGTGGATGTTCGCCCCCGACGCGAGCAGAGCCCTTACCGTGGACGCGCCGTCATGGTGGACCGCCCAGAACAACGGCGTCTCGCCCGTGGCGTTCGTGGTCTCGGTGGAGATACCCTGCCGTATCATGAACGGGACGTGCCTGTCCATTCTCCACAAGGCGACATAGTGCAGCATGGAATTTCCCATCCCGTCACGCGCCGCGACGGTCATTGGATTGAACATCCACTGCAGAACCCCGGAACGATGGCTCAGAGCAATCCTTAAAGGACTGTCCCCAGCGGCGTTCGCGGAAAAAATGTCCGCCCCTCTGGAAAGTATGTACTCGCCCGCCTCCCTGCGGTTCAGTCTGGTCGCCAAATGCAGGGGAGTGTCCCCCTCGCGGTTTCGCGTGTTGACGTTGGCGCCTTGGTCAATAATGTTCCCGATTGTCGTCGCGTCGATCTCGATCTGCATCGCTATGTGCAGCATGGTGTTTCCCGCGCTGTCAGTCTGATGCACCGTGGCGGGAGTGATCATGGCGTTTAGAACCTGGCCCCTTTGTCGCAGAGCAAGGTCAAAGGGGGTGACGCCGGCGTTGTCCGCCGCAAAGATATCCGATCCCGCGCCAAGGAGCAGGGGAATCAGCCGAATGCGGCTTTCCTGCACCGCAATGTACAGGGCGGTCTGTCCCCTAACGTTGCGAATCGAGACATCAACGTCGCCCGAAAGCAGGGTGTTTACGACCTCCGGGGTGCGGTTCAGGGTGACAAGAACGTGCAGGGGGGAATCGCCGTGCACGTCCCGCTGGTTTGGGTTTACCCCGTTGTTAAGAAGCAGCCTTATTACCGCCGCATGATTTGCCAGTGGAACGGCAAGGTGCAGAACCGTGTTTCCGCTTGCGTCCACGGTATTAATGTCGGCCCCGCTTCCCAGAAGAAGCGATATTGCCGCCGTGTTTCCCGATCTGACCGCCTCGTGCAGCGGCGTGGCGCCCGACGGGTTCTGGATGTTGACGTTGGCGCCCCTTTCTACAAGGAATTCGATAAGGCCAGTATAACCCGCCGAAGCGGCAAAATGCAGCGGGGCAAGCCCGTTCGCCCTTCGCAGGTCGTAGTTCGCGTTTCTTACCGCGGGGGCAAGGTAATGGTAAACCGATCCCCGGGAGGTCGATCCCGCTAAAATAAGCCGTTCCGCGATTTCCATATGGCTTCGGGAATCGGCGCGGGAAAGGGCGATGTCCAGTGGGGTACGCCCCGCCGAATCCACTCTGTCAAGCGGGCTGTCCCTGCTTCCGGCGGCCACGAGCCTCCTGTTCATTCCGTCCAGGGAATCCAGCGCGGCGAGGATCGTCCCGGCCGCCTCGGCGTTCCCCTGGATGGTTGCCAGGTGCAGTATCGTATTGCCGTTGTAATCCGTCGAGTTCAGGGTGCCGAGCGTTAGTATCGCCTCAAGAAACTCGTCGTTGTCCGGCCTCAACGCCGTTACCGCGGGGCTTTCGCCGGTTGCCCCGGGCGCGTGTATGTTGGCCCCCGCCGCGGCGATGACCCTTGCCGCGTTGACGTTATTCCTTTCCGCGGTAATCCCAAGCGGCGTCTGGCCGAAGTTGTCGCGCGCGTCAAGTTCCGCGCCCATCGCAATAAAGAACGTGCAGAAAGCGGCATGGTCCAGATCCGCCGCGTAGTGCAGGGGAGTGCGCCCCCGCACGTCCGTCGCGTGGGCGTCGAATTCCCCCAGGAAATGCTCCATTGCGCGCTCGTCGCCCCGCGCGAGCAGCTCCCACATGTTGGGCGTGCTTCGACACGCCGTAAACGTGGCCAGTGCCAAAACCGCCATTAAAAACCCGAATCTGAATGTACACCTCATACGGACAGTATCGGCAGCTTCTGTGGAAAATTTTACGACCAAATGCATTGCAACTGCCGGCGTCCGAAGACCTCGATCGCCTTTGCCAGGAACGGCTTCGGGGGAGGGGCGCAGACGAGTCTGGGCAGGCCGTTTATGTCCATGTCAAACCCGATTTTCCACGCGTGGAGAAAAAAAACGCCGTCCCCGGTTGCGCGCCCGCCGTACTTTAGATCCCCGGCCAGGGGGTGCCCGCGGGCGGCCGCCTGCGCCCGTATCTGGTGGGTCCTGCCGGTGGCGATCCTTGCCTCTATCAATGTGCAGCGGTCGCCGCAGGCAAGTACCCTGACCGTGGTTTCGGCGGTTTTTGCCCGGGCATCTCCGGCCGTTCCGACGAAGGTTTTTTTTGCGGCTCCGTCGCGTACCAGGTCGTCCCGCCACGCGCCCGGCGTTACCCGTCCCTCGACAATGGCCAGGTACGTTTTCGTTACCCTCCGTTCCCGCAGCAGCTCCGAGAACAGCCTTGCCCCGGCGAGGTTTTCCGAAAAGGCGATTGCCCCGCTGGTGGATCTGTCAAGGCGGTGCAGAGGGCCGGGCCTGAACGAGAGCGACGGCGGTCTTCGGGCGTAATGGGCTTTGACAAGCATGTCCAGGCTATCTGGCCCGTGGCTTGCAAGCCCCGCCGGCTTGTTGAAAATGACTATCCCGGATCCGTTGGCCAGTATCCCGGGCAACGGCGCAGGATGTTCCTCGGAAGGATGCCTCGGGGTTTCCGCCATTTCCCATCGCGCCGCGATTTGAATTACGGCGCCTGCCCGAACCCTGGTTTCCGGTCCGGCCGGATCGCCGTCAACCCTGATTTTTCCCTGCCGCAACAGACGGTGAATTAGCGACAGCGAATGGCCAGGCAAGGCTTTCCTTAGTATCCTGTCAAGCCTGCGCCCGTCATCGTCCGTACAGGCTTTCAGGAAGGCTTTCAGTTCCCTGGTCATTTTGCCCCCTTCCGGCGGGATGGATGGTGGTAGACAGAATACACATTATGAATAGTAAAAAACGCCCTCCAAAAACTCCCCCACGGAGCCGCTACGGACTTGGGAGCATAAAAATACCTAGAAACGTGGGCTGGCTAAAAACCGGCGTCGGCGGCACTCCGCTTGCTCCCATTGCCGCGATATACATCATGACGTAAGAGTGTTCCATTTGACCCGAGGGAGCCTGGGGCGCCACGTCCCTGTTTATTTCCCTGTTTGTTCTGTTGGGACCGTGCAACAGATCGTGGTGGTTAAAGAAAGGCAGGGCTCCGCCGATATTAGGCACGGGCTCGAAGTCAAAAAGCGGTCTCCCCCCGGCGCGACGCAAGTCGTAGCTTCTAACGTGGGTTCCCGCGTCCAGTATAAGCCGGGGCGCCTGGCCGGGAATATCCGGAAAGTCCAGAGTGATGGATCTCCCCAGGGATTCGCGCCCCAGCACGCTGGCAATGGACGCGCCTTCCAGTTCCAGGTAGAAAAACCCCCTGGTATTGATAAAGAAATTATGGACGCCCGCAGTATTGACGGCCGTGTTGGTTGGATCCGCCCAGGAAAAGGCCGCGTTATAGTCGGCGTTTAGCTGCGTGTTAATCGAGCTGCGTTGCTGGGGGGAATCCACGGTATCCGCACCCAGGAGCGTGCCGCTCAGGTAAATCCTGTAGAAAATCACAAAACGGGTAAAAGGATCCAACGACCCGTAACCCAACTCGCCGCTGGACGGCAGGCGAACTTCGCTGGTACCCCTAAGGCCAGTACGAACCGGTCCCTCAATACGGCTGATATAAGGGACATCCTGAAGTCCGCAGGAAAGCGACACAGACCCCAAAAAGAAACAAACCGCCGCAAGGACGGGAAATTTTCCCCTCGCCATGTTTACTCCCGCCTACAAGCCAATCACCCGTCCAAGGGCTCCTCGTACCCAAAATCCAGGAAAATCCCGTCGTCATCAAACCACTGGAAATCTACGTCAGCCGGTCTTATGACGGGCTCGTCCAGCCTCCAGGCCCTGGTTTCCAGCGCGATGATCCTTGAATGGGCAAGGTTGGTCCAGGCCGTGTCGTGCGGCCAGCCAAAAATAACGTCGCGGTACGCCCGGATCGCCGCGTCGTCGTCGCCCAGCGTCTCGTAAAGCCGGCCTATGGAAAACTGCGCCCTGGGAGCGGCGAAAAAACCCGCCGGCGCGGAAATGCTTCTTTGGTAATGGTAGATGGCCCGTTCCAGCCCGCCTTGTTCCTCCGCGGCGGCGGCGGCGTTGAACAGGGCAATCGGCGCCATATAGGATCTGGAAGTCGCCCCAGCCGCCGCGAGCCAGGCGGCCTCGGCCTCGGCCCATTCGCCCCTCCTGCCGTAAATGCTGCCGAGCATCGACCAGGCCCTTCCACCGGCGTACCCGGAATTCCGCGAGGCAAAGACCCGCAGATCCGCCATCAGTTCCTCGTCCAGGCCGTTCCCAACCAGGGCCTCGTAGCGAACGCCTAATTCCTCGACGGCCGCAATCGCCCTTCCCCTGGTAAAGTCCGTAACGACAAGCGTGACTATGCTCCCTACCAAAACCGCGACCACGGCGATCGCCGTCACGGCTATGGGTTTCCTGTTCCTCTGGACAAACTCGGCTATTCTCTCGTTGATGGCGGGTTGATTTTCCTGCATGGTTCCTCCTAATGATCCGTTCCCTTCGTTATGCCAAGCTCTTTTACGAGCCGCGACAAATAAGTCCGCTGTATGTCCAGCGCCTTTGCCGTTTCCGTCTGGTTCCAGCCGTTCTCGTCAAGAACCTTCCGGATAAAATTCGCCTTGAACGCGTTAAGCGCCGTTTTCAGCCTGCGATCCCCCCCCAGGTCAGACCCTTTCGCGTCGATCCCCAAAAGGAGATCCGACCGCCCAATCCAGCCGCCGCCCGAGACCACGCAGGCGCGCTCGACGCAGTTTTCAAGCTCCCGCACGTTGCCCGGCCACGGGTAGGTAAGCATGGCCTCCATGGCGTCCTCCGAGAAGCCATCGAAACGCTTCCCCTCGCCGGCCGGCGCCAACCTCGAAAGGAAAAAACGAGCCAGCTTGGGTATGTCCTCGGCGCGCTGGCGCAGGGGCGGGATGAGCAGGGGCAGCACGTTCAGCCTGTAGTACAGGTCGCCGCGAAACTCGCCCCTCCCCACCATCGACTCTATGTCCCTGTTGGTCGCCGTAAGTATCCTCACGTCGACGGACAGGGTTTTGTCCGAACCGACTTTCTCGAAGGTCCTTTCCTGCAGCACCCTCAAAAGCTTCGCCTGGAGCGCCAGCGGAAGATCCCCAATCTCGTCAAGAAAAACCGTGCCGCCGTTGGCGGTTTCGAAACGCCCCTTCCGGTTTCCGGCGGCGCCGGTAAAGGCCCCCTTGACGTGGCCGAACAGCTCGCTTTCAAGCAGACCCTCCGGGATGGCGGCGCAGTTTACCCTGACGAAAGGGGCGTCGCGGCGGGGGCTGCGCAGGTGTATCTGCTCCGCGAAGAGCTCCTTGCCCACCCCGCTCTCGCCCAGGATCAGCACCGACGAATCCGTCATCGCCGCCCGGTCGACTATCCTGAGCTTTTCCCCTATGACCCGGCTTTCGTACACCAGGGGATGAAAGCCCGCCGTCGCGCCAGACAAAGGTTCCCCGCCGCCCGGCGGAATCCCCCCTTACTCGGCCGCCGCGGGGGCGTCGGGCTGCCCGCCCTCGCTTTCCCCCGCCTCGGCAGGCCCTTCCTCCGCAACGGGTTCCTCCGCGGGCTTGGCTTTTTTTGCCCTGGCCTTCGGCTCCTCGGCCTTTGTCTCGTCGCCGGACTCGTTCTCGGCGTCCCTCGCCTCGTCGGAGTCGGCCTTGGACTTAAGGAAATCCCCAAGGGTGAAGGTCGAGCCGCCGGATTCCCTGCCCACCATGTAACGGGAAAGCTCGTCCTTTTGCACCTTTTTCTGGTAGTCCCGAATCGAGAAGGCCAGCTTCTGCCGGTCCCCCTGTATGTCGATGACCACCGCCTTGATCTTGTCGCCGACCTTGTATTTCCTGAGCGCGTCGTCGGGGTTGTCGTCCTTGTTTTCCGTAAGGTTGCTCTTGTGGATAAGCCCCTCTATGCCGCCCGGAACCCGCACGAAAACGCCGAAGTCGGTGACCGAGGAAACCTCCCCCTCCACCTGGGATCCGGGGCGGTAGGTCTCGCTAAAGCTTTCCCAGGGATCTTCCGAAAGCTGCTTGATCCCTACCCTGATGTTCCGGGTGCCCTTGTCCAGGCCGATGACCATAACCTCTATTTCCTGGTCCACGGCGAGCTCGCTTCCGGGGTACTTGACCTTTTTCGTCCAGGAAATGTCGTCGCCGTGCAGGAAGCCGTCGATGCCCTCCTCCAGCTGGACGAACGCGCCGGCGTTGGTAATCTTCACGACCCTGCGCGTCAGCCTGGTCCCAACCGGGTACCGTTCCTCTATGTCGTCCCAGGGGTTCGCCGTCACCTGCTTAAGGCCCAGCGACACCCTGCCCGCCTGCAGATCGTAGCCCAAAATCATGCACTCGACCACGTCGTTAGGCTTCACGATGTCCTGCGGCTTCTGGATCTTCTTTACCCACGAGAACTCGGAGATATGGGCGAGCCCCTCGATTCCCTCCTCCAGCTCGATGAACGCCCCGAAGTCGGTAAGCTTGGTGACCTTGCCCTTGACGACGTCGTTCACCTTGAACTTCGTCTCGAAGTGAACCCAGGGGTCGTCGGTGAAATGCTTGAGCGAAAGGTTGATCCGTTTCTCCGCCGGGTCTATGCGGATGACCTTAAGGCGGATCTCCTGGCCCTTCTTGACGAAGTCCTTTGGCCGGGTGACGTGGCCCCAGCTCATGTCGTTGATGTGCAGGAGGCCGTCGAAGCCGCCCAGGTCGATGAACGCGCCGAAGGAGGTAAAGCTCTTTACCACGCCCGTGACGTCCGCGCCTATGGGGGTGTTGGAGAAAAACTCGCCCCGCTTCCGCTCCAGCTCCTCCTCCAGGTACTTGCGCCGGTTGACCACGATGTTCACCTTGCCGTCGGAGTACAGCCGCTCGACGTGGAACCGCGCCTTCAGGCCGAGGAACTTCTCGGGCTTGTCCACCTTCTGCACGTCGGACTGGCTTATCGGGAGAAAGGCCCTCATGCCGGCGCCGAGGTTCACGTCGTAGCCCCCCTTTACCAGCTTCTCGATGACCCCCTCGACCATCTCGTTGTCCTGGAAGGCCTGCCTGAGGTTCTTCCACGAGATTTTCGCGTCCGCCTTCTGCTTGGAGACGATGACCTCGCCGCGCTTGTTTTCCTTCATGATAAGGATAACCGACACGGTGTCCCCCACGACGGGGATCTCGGTAAATTCCTGCAGCGGAATTTTCCCCTCGGACTTGTAGCCCACGTCAACGAATACCTGGTCCTGGGTTACCTGTATCACGGTACCCTCTACGAGCTGCCCTTCCTCGAGCTGCTCGAAGGACTTCAGGTATTTTTCCTGCAACTGTGTTTGGATGTTTTCGCCGTTTCTTACCGGACTCGTGTCCGCGCCGTCTTCCGACGGCGATACCACTTCCATCTGCGCCATGTTTTGTCCTTGCTTCTTGATTTTCGACTCCAGTATGGCGTAAACCTGATTAATGGTCAAGCCCGACGTGTCGATATGTGTAACCCCCTCGGCAAGGATTAGGCTTCCCTCCTCCTTGTTCCGGTCGATTTCGTCGCGGCGGGCGATGGCCGCCATTGTCTCGTCCAGGGTCAGCCCAGACACCCCCTGCTCGAAACGCCTCCGCGCCCGCGCCTCCCGCGAGGCGTCCAGGTAGAAACGGTGCTCCGCGTCCGGAAAGACGGCGCTGGTCATGTCCCTGCCCTCGACCACGACGTTGGCCCCCGCCGCGATTTCCCGTACCAGGCCGTTCACGACGCGGCGTACCGGGACGGCGGCGGAAAGGGGCGCGGACCACCGGTCTATCTCGTCGGTGTGGAGGCCGTCCGTCACGTCCTCGCCGTTAAGAGCCAGCCTTTCGGCGCCGTACTCGATTTTGGCGCCCTTGGCGAATTCCAGGACCCTTTCCCCGTCCAGGGGGTATATGCCAGCCCTAAGGCAGCCCAGGGTTATGGCCCTGTAGAGTTTCCCGGAGTTGACGTAGCGGAAGCCCTCCGGCCGCCCGGCCGGGCCCGCCATGGCGGGCAGTTTCCGCGCAAGCATTTCCGCGACGGTGCTTTTTCCCGAGCCCGCCGGCCCGTCAATGGCTATTACCATGTCAGCTCCTTCCTTGGTTTTTTCGGGGCGGGCGGCAACCCCGGTTCCGCGACCGCGACAGGCGGACGGAAAGTCGCGTTCCGTCCGTTCATAAGCGCGTCCAGCTCGTCGTCCGCAATCCGGCGGGATTCCCCTTCCGCAAGCCCCCCCAGCCTTACCGGCCCGATCCGGACGCGGCGAAGCCTTAGCGGGTGCAGGCGGAAATGCGAGAACACCCGGCGTATCTCCCGGTTCTTGCCCTCTATCAGCACGATCCTTATGCACCGCGAGCCGATCCTGCTTACGGCGCGCGCCCTGTAGTGCTCCCCCTCTATCGTAATGCCGCCCTCGAAGGCCCCCAGGACCTCGTCCGGAACGTGGCCGGTCGCCTCGACGATGTATTCCTTTTCCACTCCGGAACCCGGATGCCCAAGCCTGGCGGCGAAGTCCCCGTCGTTGGTAAAGAAGATAAGCCCGCAGGACATAAAGTCCAGCCGCCCGACGTTGTACATCCGCTCCCTTACGTCCCCGGGCAGAAGGTCGAGGGCCAGCGGCCGCCCCTGCGGATCGGAGGACGAGCATATGTACATCGGCGGCTTGTTAAGGGCCAGATACACCCGCCGCCGCTCCGGGTTCAGCGCCTTTCCGTCCATCAGAACCCTGTCGCCGGGAAAGACCCTTGTCCCCTGCCCGCCTACGGTCGCCCCGTTCACGCTGACCCTTCCGGCCGCGATTATCCCCTCCGCGGCCCGCCGCGAGGCAACCCCGGCTCGGGCCATGTATACCTGGAGCCTTAGGCCCCTGTCCCCGGTTTCCAATTCCTACCGTTCCCCTTCCAGCTCGAAACGGTCAACGTAGCCTTCGTCGGGCCTGGGCAGGTCGGCTATGGAATCCAGCCTGAAGTGCTGGAGGAATTTCTTGGTGGTCTTGTACTGCATCGGCTTGCCCGGGACGTCCTCTTTCCCCCCGGCCCTGTCGATGAATTCTTTTTCCAGCAGAAGCTGGATCATGTTGTCCGGGGAAACGCCGCGAATTGCCTTTATCTCCGCCCGGGTAATCGGCTGGCGGTAGGCGATTATCGCCAGGGTTTCCATCGCAGCCCGGGAGATCCTGGCCTCGTTTTTTTTGCCGTAAAGGTCCTTCAGGTCGTCCCAGTATTCCCGCTTGGGCGACAGGGCCACGCCGCCGCCGACCCGGGAAAGCTCTATGCCGGAATCCTCGGCCGCGTACCGCAGGGCCAGCGCCTCCAGCGCGTCCCGGACTACCCCCTTGCCGAACCCCGAAAGCTGGCAGAGTTTGGCCTCGGTCAGGGACTCCGACTCCATCAGCAGTATGGCCTCGATTATGGCGACCTCTTTCGGGGTCGCCTCCCGCGCGGCTTCCTCCTGCTGGGAGTTTTCCTCGGATAACTGCTCGCCGGGCAAATTCTCGTCCACCTACGACCCCTCGGTTTGGCTTTCCTGGGCCGCGCCGGTTTCGGCGGCGTCGCCGGACTTTATAAGTATGTCGCCGAACATCCGGTTCTGGTAGACGACGATCATGCGCACCTTTACCGCCTCCAGCATGGCCAGGAACGCGCACACTATGTCCATTATCGATTTGGATCGAACCACCAGGTCGGTGAAGTAGCATTCGCCCTTGTTTTCCAGCAGTTCCGACAGCAGCGTTATTTTCTCGCTGACGTCGACCTCCTCGTACCTGATTATATGCTCGAAGCCCTCCCCGCCGAGCCTCTTGGTCAGGTTGGCGAAGGTTTTTACCAGGCTCCAGATGTCCGCCTTTTCCCAGAGCTCCGTGTCGGTAAAGGGAAGACTGTGCTGTAGCTTGCGCCGTTCTATGACCCACTCGGCCTCTTTTTCCTTGTCCTCCATAAGGTCGGAAAGTTTTTTGAACTTTTGGTATTCGATAAGGCGTTCGACAAGCTCCTGTCTGGGGTCCACCGGTTCGCCGTCGTCCTCCATCTCGACCGGCAGCAGGGTCTTCGACTTTATCAACAGAAGCATGGCCGCCATGGCGTGGAATTCCGTCGCGTTGTCAAGGTCCATGTTTTCCGCGCCGCGCAGGTAGTCCAGGTACTGCTCGGTTATGTCGGCTATGGGAATGTCGTATATGTTGATGCCGTTTTTGCGGATTAGATCCAGCAGCAGTTCCAGGGGTCCCTCAAAATCATGCAGTTTGAAGCTGTGCGAGTGGCCTGTACCCGACTCCGTAGGTTCCATTGCCTAATTATAGCGCGTGGGTGGCGCAATATTCAAGGGGTTCCTGTTACCGTGACCAAGGCACCCCCGTCGAAGCGCGGGGTGCCTTGCCGGCGTCGCCTAAAACAGCGCGTCCTCCGACAGCGCCCGCCCGGACGACGGCGCGGGGTTCTTCCTGGGACGCCCCGGCCCCGGCTGGGTCCGCGCCGTTCCGTCGGCGGCCGTGGGCGTGCCCGCCGGGGCTTCCGGCTTGGCCGGCGCCTGGGCGGCCGCGGCAACCTGCGAGGCCACGTTTCGCAGCCCCGCGGCCGGCGGCGCGCTTGTCTCGGCCTTCGCCGGAACGGCGGCGGCCTTTGGGGGTTCCCTGCCCGGGAAAATCTGCTTTCGCAGCCTATCCTCGATATCCCTGGCGAAGTCGGGGCGCTCCTCCAGATAGGCCCGGGCGTTCTCCCTGCCCTGCCCCACCTTTTCCTCGCCGTAGGAATACCACGCGCCTTTTTTTTCGATAATGTCATGCCTGACCGCGCTGTCCAGGATGCTGCCCATGTAGGAAATGCCCTTGCCGAAGATAAGCTCCAGCTCGGTCTTCCTGAACGGCGGCGCGACCTTGTTCTTTACTACCTTTACCCGGACGCGGTTGCCCACGGCCGGGCTGTCCTTGGAAGCCTCGATGGTCTCCGTCTTGCGGACCTCGAGCCGCACCGACGAGTAAAACTTAAGGGCGTTCCCGCCGGTGGTTGTTTCCGGGTTCCCCATGAACACGCCTATCTTCATGCGGATCTGGTTGATGAAGATCAGGATAGTCCTGGACTTGCCGATTGTCGCGGTAAGCTTTCGCAGGGCCTGGCTCATAAGCCTTGCCTGCGCGCCCATCTGCGCGTCGCCCATGTCCCCCATGATTTCCGACTGGGGGGTAAGCGCGGCCACCGAGTCCACGACTATGACGTCCACCGCCCCGGATCGTACAAGGCTCTCGGTAATCTCCATCGCCTGTTCCCCGTGGTCCGGCTGGGAAACCCACAGCTCGTCGATGTTGACGCCCAGGTTCCTGGCGTAGACCGGATCCAGGGCGTGCTCCGCGTCGATGAACGCCGCCGAGCCGCCCAGCTTCTGCGCCTCGGCGATGGCGTGCAGGGCCAAGGTGGTCTTGCCGGAGGATTCAGGGCCGTAGATCTCGATAATCCGCCCCCTTGGGTACCCGCCGACCCCCAGCGCCTCGTCCAGCATGATTGAGCCGGACGGCACCACCTCGATTCCCGCCGCGCTGTCGTGCGATCCCAGCTTGATAAGGGATCCCGCGCCGAACTGCTTCTCGATCTGCAGGCGGGCCGCCTCCAGCGCCTTTGCCTTTTCCTCGGGGGACGCGTTCGGGTCGCCCCTGGTTTTTTCTTCGTTTGACTTAGCCATAAGTGTCTCCTTATGTATATACATGGCGCGGAATCGTGTTTTGCTTTAGTCCAGCGGGGAAATTATAGCACTTTTTTCGCGGGGGTTCAATCGGCATGAAATGCGGCAAGTTCTTGGTCTATCAGGTTGCCTATCTTCAGCAAAAGACGCTCCCTCTGTAGTGGCGCGAGCGCCCGGTCTTCTTCTGCCTTGTTTTGAAACAAATGATACGACTCTATGTTCAGCGCGACCGCCATGCGCTCGATCATGATTGGGGAAGGGAATCTTTTTCCGACTTCTATTGCCGCTATATACCTTTGGGAAGATTCGCACATTTCGGCGAGCTTCAATTGTGATATTTTTCGGTCCTTTCGCAAGTCCTTCAGATTGTTGACGAAAACTTCCTGAAACGTCATCGCTTGACCGCCATATGCATTTCCCCTTTACATACTGGTAGATAGTAAACTGCTTGCCAATGATCACACCGTATGTTAATATGTTCCGTATGCCGATCTTACAGTAGGTCGTAATATGGAGGTTACGCACAATATTTGGACGATTTTATGAAAAGCTTTGGCACCCATCGGAGAAGGATGATGCCAACAGCCACGCAAGAGGTGCAGGCTCCGTACAAAAACATTTAAGCTACAGGAGGAAAAAGATGCTTAAATTAAGAGGTTCTGTGATTGTTCTGGTTTCGACCATGACGCTGGTTTTAACCGGCTGTCCCACCGGCGCCGAC
>Ga0209755_10003467_pt1 | contig 19756 bp, 14 predicted proteins | sample TergutCo191P1_FD_187301 | JGI IMG/M metagenome (GOLD analysis project Ga0209755, IMG submission 187301) | Cornitermes sp. P1 segment gut microbial communities from Petit-Saut dam, French Guiana - Co191P1 (SPAdes) (version 2) | ecosystem: Host-associated > Arthropoda: Insects > Digestive system...
GTCATCGCGATTTAAAATAAAGTACCAGTTTACCGAACTTCCTCCTCCAATCATTGTAACAGGAACCCAGCCCTCAGCGCCGCTTCCCTTCTGGTTGGCTGTCACTACATTTGTCATATTCGCGGTTCCAATTTCACTGTCTGTTTGCGCTGTAACTCTTATTTGGACATCATAAATAATTTCGTTGTCGGTCGCTATGCCGTTAACGCGAACTTCGCCGCCAACTACAGTCAGCGGATCTGTTTGAGAGTGACTGTTTACTTCTACATCAGGTCTGTCTTTGTCAGGATCAACAAGTACAACTACCTTATAAATAGTAACGTTTCCTGCGCTGTCAACTAATTTAAATTTAATCGGTAAGTGCCAGATATTTGAATTTCCGTAGTTAAATCTAGTGTCATTGTAAAGGAAACCGTTTCCATTAGGCATTGTAGCCTGACTGCCTGCCAAATATACATCCCTAATATTATTAAATTCCCATCTCCAGTTATTTAAAGTACCGTACCATGAGGCATTTATTCCGCCGTTGGGATGTCCTGCCAGTGTAGGCGACCCGTCAGTTTTTGGGTTGTTAAGATTTGTATCAATCCAGCCGGTTAAATCGGTAGGACTCAAACTATCGGTAGCCGCTGCAACTTCTGTCTTTCCAAGTGCGTAGTACATTTTTAAAACACGTGTACTTGGGTCGCTTGTTGTTCCCATAATTTTTACTGTGCTTGTTAAACCGTCCTTTGAATTCGACATTGTCATATCGTCTTCTTTTTCAAGACCAAGCGGGCTAATAAATTCCATACTGGAATTATCAATATCTAAAATAAAGTTTAAGCTTGTTACAGTAAAATTCCCCTGAACATCCTGGGCTCTTACATGCAGCATCATATTGTCATTTGATTTATTATCAGCAACATGCCTTACCACACTGGCAGGTATTGTTACTTTAAATTCTCCACTAGTATCATTTCCGCTAATTCGTTCAACATATGTGGCGTATTCAGGATCGTTAAAGAGAGCAGACAAGCTAGTTGATACCAATGCTTCAACATTATTTGGGTATACACCATTCTTTGAATTAATAGTCAAAGTCCTTACAAGAGGACCAGAAAAAGTAGAAGCGTTATAAAATCTATCAGCAGTATCGAATGTAATAACCGGATTTGCTGTTTCCGCCACATAAATAGACATATATTGGTTTGGGTGCTCTTCTTTAGACAGACCTGAATCTGTTCTGTAGGGATAAATATTTGTCATTCCAAATTTATCTTTTACGCGTATCTTAAAGTGATATCTTCCTACGGAAAAATAATCATCAGGATACACAGGCGTACCATCGCTGTCATTGCGAGTTCTGTAAATGTTTCCGTCTTTAATTAATTTTTTAGTTGTCCAGCGGAACATAATTGCTTTTAATTTATCCTGGGACAACGCGGTATCTTTATCGTCAAGAACTGTACGCCAGGTTCCCCATTCGCGCGCATTGCTTATATCAGCATCATCGTTATCCAGGATAATTCCTGGTTTAATGGTACCGTTATCTTCCGCCGGCCAGATCATTATCTGAGGAAACCCTGCTTCTATACCAAAAAGGTCTGTCGCGATACCCATAATATTATTACTCGCGTAAATTAAAGGAAGAGCTTGTGAAACTGGATTATAAAAATGTAAATTTTCATAATCACTACCCACTATGGAAGGAATTGTCATTTCCAATTGCGGAGGAGTATTTTTTACGGTATAAACCATCTCTGTTGTGCTTGTGCTTTTACCCGATGAATCTATAGCAGTTACAATGGATTTTATCTGCCCGTCCATCATGTCGGAAGTATCTATATTAAAGCCCCACTGGCCTTTTTCTTCATCATAAAAACCGTCTACTCTTTTTGTTTGTAGTGTTCCATTTTTATCTACATATTCGATGGTCATGAACACTTCTTCTATATAGTAACCAACGGCAGGTTGATCGACATTAAGCCAAATAATGCTTTCGTCGCTTTTGCCGTCACCCTGGATAAAGGCGCCTGCGGAAACGCCGTCATCACCGCCGCTGATAACAGGGACTTCGGTATTTACCTTATTACCCAAACCAATCATGTTATCGCATGTGGTAAAAATAAAGGAAAGAGAAATTAAAAATAATACAACAAAACCAAAATTCCCCGTTTTTAAGTTACTGGGGGGGGGGGGGTCAAGTTGACGAATTCCTGGGCGTTGCGCGTCCCTGCGCTAAGCATCCATGCATTACGCGTTTTTTTAGCGTTATTCTTTTTCATAAGGCTCCTCCGAGTCTATAAGTGTTTTTTAACTTTTTAAAATTATATAAAAATTATGGGATGGCAGCTAACACCGCCATCCCTAAATTATACTGCTAGAAGATGTACATCCTTAAGCCCATGATTACGTGCGGTACAACGACTTTAATTCCCGCTTCTTTTGCTGGAACGTCAGTCGGTACAAACCACAACTGACCTTCAGTAAACAAGCTGAATGTCCTGAAATTCTTTTTCTTTGGTATAGAAACTTTCGGGAATTCAATCTGCAACAGCAATGCGCTCATCCAAGTTGACTCACCGCTCTGTGTATATGTGGTTCCAGGATATGCCTTATTCTCTGTGTTGAACGCGTCAAAGAATGAGAAGTTAGCGCCTACCGCGATGTTCATATACAGCCATTCAAAATCAGGGCCCCATACAGTTATAAAGGGTAGCGTGTAAATGCTTGCCAAGAGTTTAAGACCAATAACATGTCCGCCGTAACGTACCGGGTCTCCGCCGCCGCCTAAGGCGTCATATTGTTCCTGGAATAGGAAGCCGTATTGGCCCTGTATCTTTACGTTGTCGTCAAAGAAGCTTAAGCCAATACCAAAGTCCACGTAGGTAGCACCGCCGGCGAGGAATCTGGTTGCTTGTTCTACACCATCCGAAGGATTCGCACTCATTATAAGCTGCCTTGCAAATGGCGGTATTGACGCTTCGAAGTACAAGCCCTGTAAGAAACCGGGGACTTCGTACAAGGACTTGTCGCCCTTGCGTAAGTGGTAGGTTAAGCTTACAAGCTCTACGTTATCTGTAGCAGAAGCAGAGTAAGAAATTTGTTCGTTATATCTGCCGCCGGCTTCCGGAGAAATCAAGCGAATAACAGGAGGTGTTTTATCTACCTGAACAAGCATTCTTGTCATGGCGATTTCTTCGTTCTTCATTGTAGATCTGATTACTATATAGTGCTTACCTTCCGGCATATCGTACGTTTCTATGCGGTAGCGGTAATCTGCGTTCTTTGCTACGGATTTGCCCATTCTCTTAAATGTTCTTCCGTTGTCAAAGCTTATTTCTGTGTAATCAAGCTGTTTAGCCTGTATCTTTGCCCTTGTTTCCTTGTCGGTTGTTTTGTCAGCAAGAAGCGCCCGGTCTTCCTCGCTTAATGCATAACCCGATCTTCCTAAAAGGTAGGGTCTGTCAAAAGCGAAGTTTCCAAAGTTAAATGTATCGATAGTAACCCAGGGGCCACCTGCTCTGTAAATAATATTATAAGCGCGCGATTGAACTGTGGTGTTGCCGCCGAAGTTGCTCATAACAATAACCTGATTGTTTCCGTTTTGTAAATCTTCGCCTGTCAGGGTAAAGCGGAAGTATCCGGTTTCGTCAACATCGGTAACATTTACATCTCTTCCGTTGATGCGAACAGTCGCGCTTCCCGGAGCGTCAGAACCGCCTGCAAAACCGTACAGTGTAAATTCACCGCTTGTTTCTTCGTTCTCCAATGGGTACAGAATTTCTATGTAGTTTCTGTATTCTTGACGTGCAATCTGGAAGTTACGTGACATTCTGGAAATGTTTCCGGCTTTGTCTGTGGCAACAATTGCGAGATTGTAATTACCGTCGGCCTGTCCTGCAAGTTCAAAAGTTTCCTTCATTGTCGCATTAGCGCCAAGAGTGCGGTTTCTTAAAGCAGGGCTCATAGCCTGGCCGTCCAATCCTCTAATCTGGATTGTTATGTCTAAGAGATTTGGATCCAGTACTCTACCCATTACGTTAATTCTGTTATTCGCAACAGAACCGTCGCCGGGGCTGTCCAGGATAATTTCGGGCAAGGTATTATCTACGTTAATCATTGTTGCATATGTCGCAGGAATATCGTATCTGTCCCATACGCGAATAAATAATACATGCGCGCCGTCTTTTAATATCTTTGTGTTAAATTGATAATTCCACTGAACAGTTTCTGCGGCAGATCCAAAATTGCCTCTAACTGTGTTAAAGGTGTTTCCGTTATCTGCAGAAATCGCAATTCTTTGAATACCGTTGCGGTCGAATGCTGTTCCCCTTACTTCTACCTGCTCTCTTAAAATTGTGTCGTACAACGGATACACAACAGTTGCCGCAGGTTCGGTTAAGGATACGCGGAAGCGCCTTACAACAGGTTCGCTTCTTACGCCGTAAATATCTTCTGCAATTACAGTAATTGTATGTTCGTTATCTGTAAGAGAAGTAATGTAAATAGGAACAGAGAAGCCGTTCTGCGAATCGATGGTCTGCCATGGAGTGTTGTCAACTCTGTATTGTATATTTTTAATTCCGTCGTCATCAAACATTACGCCGGATGTAATAAAATCTGTTGTTATTACTTCGTTTTCCTGGGGAAGAATAATATGAACAACAGGAATATCCATCTGCTGGTCAATTACAAATGGCCATGATGACAATTCCATGCTGTTTCCGGCTTTGTCTGTAAATACAAAGCGCATATTGTTATCCAGAGGTATTTGCGCAGAGTCCATTAAAACTTCCAGGAATCTCTTGTCGTAATTACCGTCCCAGTTGTTTGCATTAAATACTTCTCTTGGAGCTGCGCTTGCGTTCCTTCTGTAACTAACAGACTGCAAAAGCCCCATTTCTTTAATATCAAAAGCCATTCGGATTGTTCCGTTAACCTTTGCTTCTGCAATCGGCATAACAAGAGAACCTACAGGCGCCTGTGTATCTTTTAATACTGTAAAATTGGCAACAGAACTTTTGCCAATATCGTTAGTCGCTTTTACCAATATTGCAATGGCGCCGTCCTGAGCCGCAGCGATACTGATATTCTGGTTATATTCGTTGCTTACAGAACCAAACCTGTTCCATGTAGCTCCCATGTCAACAGAAAATTCTACAGAAGCAAGCCTGTTACGTGAAGAAATACTGAAACGTACAGGAACGCTTTCTCTTACCCATGCTGCATCAACCGCAGGGAAATTAACAAGAGGACCATTAAAATCCGCCACCAGCCTTACCGCCGGGCTTGTTTGTGTTCCTGAATCTGTCTGCACTCTGAGAGTAAATGTTCCAAGGTCGCCTTCCTGTAAGGCGTTAAGTGTAACTCGTCCGAATGCATCAACGTCTGCAACTACTCCGCTGCCGCCGCTTATAGTAACACCCCTGATTGGAACTGTGCTTATACCGTATACAGTTTCCTCAAGCGAAGAAATTAAAATGCGTCCGTCGCTAAGTCTCTTTCCGCCTGCAAATGCAAAGGAGAAAGGATCCGGAGATGAAAACGCTTCTTCTGCTGTTATATTACTTACATAAATATATTCATCTAAAATTGTTTCCTTACCGTTTCTGTCCGCCGATACCATGCTGATTTTTGTTAAACCTGCAGGCAAACCTTCCGGGAAGGGAATAGATGCTGTAAACACATCTTTGGTTCCCGCTAATCTTACAGGAGAAGCAGGATAATCACCGATAGCGACAGTCGCGGAAGCAGGAGCTGCAACACCGCGATATGCGAGGTTCATTGTTACTTTTTCAAAACCGCCTCTTGCAATCGGTACTGGGCGCAGTGTCATACCTGTATTAAATGGAACCTGATTCCTTCCCACTGTGAAGGAAGCGATTCCCGGTTTTGTCGGTTCTGCTGTTACTATTAAGCCTTTTACGTTTACTTTATTTCCCGTAACGCCTGTAACGTCTTTTGCCCAAACATCAAGACTATATGTTCCCTCAGGCGGGGTTGGAATTAAGAATTGGAAATATTCGCCTGTCGCGACAAGTTCAACCGCGGGGCCGTTATTTAATGAATAGAAAATTGAGGCTACGCCATCATCATCACTTAAGTTTCCTTTAACTATTATTCCAATCTCTGTATCTACTACGCCTGTGACAGGTTCAATAATGGTTACAACTGGGAGATCACCGTTTTGATCTACTCTGTATTTCTGCCTTGCGACAGATACGTTACCGGAAACATCTTCCGCTCTGATTTCTATATCGATATTTGTAGCTTTTTGGTTTCTGATATCGACATCGGCAGACCACCAATGATTGCCGGGTAATAATTCAATTTCGCCTGACTGGTTTCCTGCCTTCCATGTTAATCTCTTCATTCCGACAGGATGCTGAGCGAAACCAGCGATAGAGAAAACGCCGTTTACAGCTGTACTTGCCTCAGGGTAAACGATTTTAACATCTGGACCTATATTGTTTACGAATAAAAGATGAGCCGCTGTTCCTTTAGAACCGTTTCCGTCAGTTGCCTGGAACCAGATAACAGAAGGACCGTCATCTAATGTTTTTGTATTGATATTGAGATCCCAGTCATATTCGCCTGTTCTTTTGTTGTAGGAAATTTTTGCCGGGGAGTATTTTACGCCTTCGTCTGTAGAGAACATTAACGACGCAATGCCGTTACCGTCCGCTACAGTACCTCTCATTCTAATGCCTCCTGATACAAGTGCGCCAACTTCATGGCTCGTTATGGTTGTAACAGGTTTTTTGCGGTCTAAACGCCAGAAAACCTTATGGGTTTTATGAGCTCTTGCCGGTATTCTTGATCCATTGGGGTAATAATCGCCAATACCGGAAAGATCGTTAATATCTGTAGCCCATGCAACTATGGTATAATCGCCGTCAGGCCAGGTTTCCGGGTCTTTAGTATCTAAAAAATACGACCAATAATCGGTTCCTGTAGCATTCGCGCGCATAACTTCTGCACCCTTGCCGTCGGTACCTCTAAAAATTGCAAATTCAACGCCTTTTACACCGTCGTCATCAAAGGCAAGACCTACAATGTTTAAATTGCCCTGCACCTTCATGTATGGTATCGGGTTAATGATAGTTGTACGTGGAAGGTCCGACTCAGGATCATTAAAAATATTCTCCGGTCCTGAACGGGTAACGTTTTGCGCCTTGTCTGTCGCTTCCAGGTAATAATTATATTTACCCGGTTTTTTATCCGAGATATCGATAGGATCCTGGAATCCTGTAGGATCCTCTGCAGACCTCGATACATTTTCTTTAGAACCTGCTGCCCAAAGAGTGCCGTTGATTAAGAAAACTGCCAAAACAATAACAATAAATTTTCCAAAGCGCATAATACCCCCAATGCATGTGAGATGGTTAGATTTTGCCGCATATTTAGTCTTACCCCATTATATGTTAAAATATTCTTGTTAGTCAAGTTTTTTAAATAAAAAAAATAAGAATTTACCTTAAATCGCTTGAATTACCTTGACTTTTTGGGTAGAATACTCTGGGGGTTTTTGATGTTAAAAGGCAGATCACTGATAGAGCCTGAAGATTTCTCGCTTGACGAGATGGAATCCCTGTTTTTATTGGCAGAAAAAATCGAAAAAGACGACAAATATATGCGGGAAAGTTGCAAAGGGAGGCTATTAGCCACCCTTTTTTTTGAGCCAAGTACCAGAACAAGGCTAAGTTTTGAGGCTGCAATGCTCAGATTGGGCGGAAGCTGCCTTGGTTTTGCCGAACCAGGCTCAAGTTCAGCCTCAAAGGGCGAAAGTTTGGCCGATACCATCCGTATGGCGGCAAGTTATGCCGATGCCATCGTTATGAGGAACCCAAAAGAAGGCGCCGCTCTTTTAGCTTCGCGTTATTCGAATGTGCCTGTTATAAATGCCGGTGACGGCGGCCACCACCACCCTACGCAAACTCTTACAGACCTTTTAACGATTAAAAGGCTGTTAGGTAAAATCGAAAAACTCACAATTGGTTTCTGCGGTGACTTAAAGTTCGGGCGTACAGTTCATTCGCTTGCAAAAGCTCTTTCCCGTTATCCGAACATCAATATGATATTTATCTCACCCAGTGAGTTAAAGTTACCGGACTATATAAAAAGTATTTTAAATAAGCAAAAAATATTTTTTGAGGAACGCGAAAACCTGGAAAAATCGATGCCTGAGCTTGACGTTCTTTATATGACGCGCGTTCAGCGCGAGCGCTTCTTTAACGAAGACGATTATATTCGCTTAAAAGATACCTATGTTTTAAGCAGCGATAAAATGGCTATCGCGAAAGAAAAAATGGTTGTGCTTCATCCTCTGCCGCGTGTGAACGAGATTTCTGTTGAGATTGACGCTGACCCAAGAGCCGCATATTTTAAACAGGCAAAATTTGGAATGTACGTGCGCATGGCGCTATTAGCATCAATTTTAGGAGCTAAATAATGTTGAACATTGACGAAATAAAAAATGGGGACAGACAACTGCACCCCGTTAAGGGGTGTGGATGAAAAATTTTTGCGAGTCCCGGCGCACAAAAATTTATATTTTTTTTCCTTTGAGGATAGCTTTAGCTATCCGTTCGCGCCGCGGTGAAGAGGCAATGATTCTAAATGGAGTAACCAATGTTAAATATAGATGAAATAAAAAATGGCATTGTAATAGACCATATTAAACCGGGTCTTGGCATCAGAATCTTTAACTGGCTAAAATTAGATAAGGTACCCTACACTGTCGCTTTTATTACAAACGCAGCGTCAAGAAGCAGCGGTAAAAAAGATATAATTAAAATCGATAACACAATATCAATAAACCTCGATGTCTTAGGTCTAATCGATCCTAACATCACAGTAAATATTATCGAGAACGAAAAAATTTCTAAAAAAATTAAATTACAGCTGCCGGAAAAAGTTGAAAATGTTTTGTTATGCAAAAATCCGCGCTGCATCAGCTCCACAGAAAAATATTTAACCCATGTTTTTCATTTGGAAGACGCATCAAACCTTACCTACAGATGCGAGTACTGTGATGAGATAATCTCCGCCGGAGACTTCAAATGAAAAAAAAGTTTTTCTTTTTACCACGAACCACACGAACCTCACGAACTTCTTTTTTCCAGTTTATAGGTGCAGTATGAATATTGATAAATTATATGAAAATGTAGAAACTAAGGGGCACGTTTGTTTGGGCTTAGATACTGCGGCGGACTATGTGCCTGAACTTGAGCGAAAAAAAGCCGCAAATGACGCACAGGCGGTGCTTGCCTTTAACAAGGCTTTAATTGACGCAACCCACGATGTTTGCGCATGTTTTAAAGTGCAAATTGCCTACTACGAAGAAATGGGTATCGAGGGCTTAAAAACCTACATTGAAACTTTAAAATATATAAAGCAAAAAAACAGCCTAAGCATCGCGGACATAAAACGGGGCGATATCGCCGATACCGCCCAGCGCTACGCAAATGCGCATTTTGCAGGAGAGTTTGAGGCAGATTTTGTAACAATCAGCCCCTATATGGGCATGGATTCTGTCGAGCCATGGTTAAAAGAAGCACAGAAAAGCGGAAAAGGCGCCTTTGTCCTGATGCGCACAAGCAACCAGGGCATGAGAGACTTCCAATGGCTCTCAACACAAGGAGAAAGCCACCTATACAATGTTGTCGGAAATAAGATGACTAATATTGCAAAAACCCACACAGGAAAGCACGGATATGGTATATTTGGAGTAGTGGTCGGATGTACGGAGAAAGAAGAAGCCGAAGCGATTAGAAAATCTTACGGCAATCTTTTCTTCCTGATACCTGGTTACGGAGCTCAGGGCGGCGCCGCGCGGGATGTTGCCCTACTATTGCAAAACGGAAACGGGGGCGTTGTAAACGCTTCACGCTCAATTATAACAGCATGGAAAAATGAACAAAAAGAGAATGCTGATAATCTTTTCGCAAGTTTAGCCGCAAGAAATGCGGTAATTAAAATGCGGGATGATATACGGGAAGCTATAAAATGAGCAGTAATGTAATTTGTGAAGTTGTTAATAATACCTCAATAAATGAGGAATTTTTTATTATTCAGTTTATCTGGAACGGCATAAACCCAAAAGCCGGACAGTTTTTTATGTTAAAGCCTTCACGCTCTTCTACTTTTCTTCCTCGTCCATTCGGCGTTTTTGAATATAACGCAGACCAGAGAGTTATTAAATTTTTAATTTCACGTAAAGGTAAGGGAACAATAGAGCTTTCCGAATTAAACATTGGAGAAAAAGTTCAGCTAACAGGTCCTCTTGGAAACAGCTGGGTTGAGTTTCTTCCCGAGAACGGCAAGGTAGGTCTTGTCGGAGGAAGCGCAGGCGTCGCTCCCCTTGCAGCCCTTGTCGCGGAAAAACCGAATTATAATTTTCATTTTTACGCGGGCTTCAGACAGGGTTTTAGAGAAAAAGCAGAAGAAGATACAATTTTAGGAAGCGCTGTAAAAGCAAAAAAAATGATAATCAGCGCAGAAGACGGCAAGAACGCTCTTATTGGGCGCATAACAGATTTTATCGTAGACATAGAAAGTTTTGACGCTATTTTTACCTGCGGGCCTGTACCAATGATGCGCGCGGTAAAACAAAAATGCGATTCTAAATATGTTAAATGTTTTATATCCATGGAAAGCAGATTTGCCTGCGGGGTTGGCGTTTGTCTAGGCTGCACTATTCACACAAAGAGCGGCAACAAACGCTGCTGTAAAGACGGCCCGATTTTTCCGGCTGCAGAGGTAAGCTTTGATGAGTGAACATGAAAATTCAAATATTGATCTTTCGGTCAATATTGGCGGCATTAGATTAAAAAACCCTGTGATTGCCGCTTCCGGCACTTTTGGAAACGGAACTGAATACGGCGGTAAATTGGATGCTCCGGCAATATTTGACGTATCTGTTCTTGGCGGCATTTGCACAAAGGGTTTAACCTTTATGCCTCGCATGGGAAACACTGGAACTCGTATTTGGGAAACCGCAAGCGGGCTTTTAAATTCGATTGGGCTTGAAAACGTCGGCATAAGAAATTTTTTGGATAACGATCTTCCGTTCCTTAGGCAGCTTGGACCTGCCATAATTGCCAATCTTTCCGGCGGCGAATCTGACGAATATGTTGACGGAGCAAAATTACTGGATAAATCTTCTGTTGATATTATCGAGCTTAATATATCCTGCCCCAATGTAAAGGTTGGCGGCATGGCATTTGGCCTGGATCCCGGAACAGCGGCTGCCTGTGTGTCCGCCGTGCGCCGCGTTACCAGAAATAAACCTTTAATGGTAAAACTTTCACCTAACGCTCCGAATTTAAAAATGGTCGCTCTGTCCTGTATTAATGCGGGCGCGGACGCGCTTTCCCTTGTGAATACATTTAAAGGATTGGCAATAGATATCGTAAATAAAAAACTTGTTTTTGACGGTGTCACGGCGGGGCTTTCAGGGCCTGCGATAAAGCCGATTGCCTTGTGTATGGTTTGGGAATTGTACACTAGCCTTCTTGACGAAGGAAAGACAAATATTCCCATAGTTGGCTTGGGAGGAATCGCGAACACCAATGACGCGCTTGAATTTTTAATGGCAGGCGCGAGCGCTGTGCAGGTAGGAACCTCCACCTTTATAAACCCGCATACCATGCCGGAAATAATTGACGGGATAGGTGAATATATGACAGCTAACAAAATCGAGCGCTTAAGCGATATTAATCTTAGGAAAAAATAAAGGAAAGATAATGGAAAAGGTGATTGAACTTTTACGCGAGTCAGAAGCGATGCTGGAAGGGCATTTTTTATTAAGCTCCGGCAGACACTCCGATAAATATTTCCAGTGCGCTAAACTTTTACAGTACCCCGATAAGGCAAGAGAAGCGCTTGAGGCGTCTGTTGCGAAAATACGCGAAGATATAAAGAGCGGCAAATTAAAAATTGACATAGTTGTGGGTCCTGCCATGGGCGGCATTATCGCCGCATGGGAAGTCGCTCGCCAGTTGTCGCTTCCTGCAATTTTTACAGAACGCGGCGACGACGGCGTAATGACACTGCGGCGCGGCTTTGAATTAAAAGCTACAGATAATGTTTTAATAGTAGAAGATGTAATTACAACTGGTAAATCCTACATGGAATGCGCCGCCGTGCTGGAACATACAGGCGCGAAAGTGACGGCTCTCGCATGTGTTGTAGACCGCCGCGCGGAAGGAGCACCTGACGCTCCATGGCCTTTTTACCCTGCGGTTAAAGTAAGCGCCGGCAACTGGGATGCCTCTGAATGTGATTTGTGTAAAAAAGGTGTGCCAGCAGTTAAACCCGGTTCAAGAAAAATCGTTTAAAGAAATAATTGTTAAAAATATAAATGTCTGTGCGCCGAAACACGCCTCAGCACCCAGTGGGTGCAATGCCTCGGGAAGAAACTCGGCTCGAGAGGAAGACCGCTTTTGCGGTCAATTTAATGAGTTTTCCGCGCACAGATACTAATAATTATCACAAACATTTTTCAAATTGATTTATTAAACTGGATATGTCTTTGGCGAGGGGAGCGATAATTTTTTGTTCATCTGGCAATATAATTTCCTGAGCATGGAGACCAAGTCTTGAGAGTAAAGGACGTTCTTCGACTGGGTCGCCTCGCCAGCCGCGCTTAAAAGATGAAAGTTTAATTGGGTTTGCCTTACCGTAAAGTTCATCGCATACAACAGGATGTCCAATCTCGCGCGCGTGCACTCTTATCTGGTGTATTCTTCCTGTTTCCGGGCGCGCTTCTAACACGCTATAATTTCCTGCGCTTAATATGCAAGTAAAATGTGTTAAAGATTCTTTACCACGGAATTTATCTACTATGGTCATGTGTTTTTTATTACCGTTTGGGACAAGCGCGAGATCACATGAGGTTTCTTTCCATGACGGGCGTCCGTGAACAATTACTATATATTTTTTTTGCACTTTTCGCTGTTCAAAAGCCACTGATAAATTACGATGAGTTTCTTTGTTTTTTGCGAAAATAACAAGACCTGAAGTATCTTTATCTATTCTGTGTACAGTAAATATTTTTGGTATTTTTAAATCATTTTCCAAAAGTTTATCTAGTCTTTCTTTTGTTTCGTCCCATCTGTCGCCGCCAATAGAAATACCTGATGATTTATTTACAGCTATAAATTTTTCACAATCAAATATAACTGTATACGGAGATACATTTTTCATAAAATTCCTCCTTCAAACCTTCGGTTTGCGGATCCGTGTGAACTCTTCTCTCTAAATTTTATCAAAATTATTTGTTGAAGTTAACCTGCGGGATAACCGTATTAGACGACAGGGCTGCTTTATTCTCTGCCTTGATTGCATCATACACTTCCTGGCGGAAAACTTTTATCTTCTTGGGAGCGTCAATACCGATCCTTACCTGGTCTCCCCTAATCTCTATAATAGAAATTGTAATATCATCGCCGATAATTATCTTTTCATCTATCTTTCTTGAAAGTATTAGCATTAGGCTGTTCCTTTCATTTCGGCAATAATATCATGCTTGGTCTTCCATTTTGGATCCGGAAGAATCGCCTGCATCGCTGTCATGCTTTCCTTGTTGATGATAATCGGCCCCTGAAGGTTAGCGGTCATGTTACCGCCGTCCTGGGGGATTGTAACAATTACAAAAATAAGCGCGCTTTCCGCCGATTTAATTCCTATCTCCGCCAATTCTTCGTTTGTAACATTAGCTTCGTAATCTTTGCGGAATAAAAATGGATTAATAATTACAAACGCTATTTCTTTTTCATCGATAGACTGAAGCCAAAAAAATGGTTCGTGTTCCGCGTCCAATAAAACATATTCTGTAAAATCTTCAAAGCCAAAGAGTCCAAGCGGAATTTTTACTTTTTGCTTCTCGTCTACATCAACAAGTCCGAATGCCTTTGTATCTACTTTCATTTTTTCTCCTTAAAAATTATGCAAATTACCTTAAAAAGTTGAGCAACGACGGCGGCAAAAGTTTCGCGGCTGTCGCTAAAATCGCCTGATGAGCCGTTTGTGTCTTCTTTAATTCAGTCGCGGCATCCGCAAGGTCTAAGCCTGTTTCGCGGTCTAACATTCTTGTAACATTGGGTATCTGATTATTGATACGCAATGCCGCAAAATCAACTCTTTCTTTTCTGCTGCTTATGTCCGCAAGCCTGAATGCTATATTATTAAGCGAATGATCAATTCCCGCAATACCCTGGCTGCCTATAAAATCATGATCCCCTCTTAACATTCCGTCCCTTAAACGAATTACCATGTCAAAAACTGATCCGCCTGAGACAAGAGCGCTTGTGTTCCAGTTAGGCGCATTATTTACAAGATTGCCATTTATTATGCCAAGATCGCGAAGGACTGTTGCTCCTCCTACCCTGTCTTCGGCGCGGATTAAGTGCGCGTTTGTTCCTTCAAGCACCAGCCCTCGTGTGTCAATATCGATAGACGCTTTTACAGGAGCTGCTGATTCATTTATTTTTGCTACGATAGCAGGGAGCGTATCACCAGCGGCGACATTTATTTCTACGCCGTCAATAAAAAACCCTCCTGCTTCCGTCGCTCTGTAATTGGACGCGTTTGTAGTGGAAACAATGTGCATTCTCTCAGCCCAAAAAGCTTCGTCGCCGCCCATGTCCAAATCTATAAACATATTGTCGCCGATTTCAACTCTGCGCACTGCGCCTGAGCCGCGGTACTCTACCCTTGTAATCATTGTTTCGCCGCCGCCTTCGACTGTGCCTTCTACAATTCTAAAAGGTTCTGTAAAAACTTTGTCGCCTGCAAATTGTTTCTTTGTATCAGGGCCTAAGGCGTTAGAAATGTTTACAAGTTCTTTTAAAAGCTCGTTTACTTCTACTGCCATAAGCCTTACATCGTCCGGAGTACTTGTACCTGTCGCGCCGTAAACTGACAATTCTCTTATTCTTTGCAGAATATCGTTAGCTGAAGATAAATTGTCATGGGTTGTCTGAAAGTGATGCCCGGCTGTTTCCGTGTTTTTTTCAAAACGATGGAGCCTTGCCAAAAATGAATCGTATCTTACCGCATGGGATGCAGAGATAGGGTCGTCGCTTAAATTTAAAAGCCGGGTTTTATTGGTAATTCTGTCCTGCATTGTTGACACTTTTGATTCTTCATTACGCATACTGTACTGCATATCCGTTACCGGCATGTTAGTTGAAACTCTGTTCATAATTTACTCCTTATACGCCCATGCGATTGATAAGCGTATCAAGCATGGAATTAACCGTTGTAATATATCTTGCCGAAGCTTCGTAACCTTTCTGGTAGCGAATCATATTCGACAATTCTTCATCAAGGCTTACGCCGGAAATTGATTCGCGTAATTCTCTTAAATAGTTCATAGTCTTCTCTTCTGTTTTAAGCATTTTATTTGCTTGCTCACCTAATATCGCGATATTTCCTACCGAGTTAGCGAAGTAGTCGTCGAATGTCGCGAATTTACCAACCATTACCATGTTGTTTCTGATTGACGCGATTGCCTGAGCGGCGTTTCCGTTACCAGGATTCGCTTCCCTTCCGTTAACGCCAAAGCCTGCCGCAACAGATGAAGCGTCTTTTAACAATTCAGGGTTAATGTGTATCCATCCTGACGGGTGAGCTATCGGAGCTACAGAATAATCCTGTGCGCCGCCTCTTAGGCTTGTAACTGCGTCAGCCTGCGCCCAATCGTAGGCGTTCTCAGCTCCAGAACCGTTTAAAATGCCGGCATAGCCCGCTAAAAAGTGCCCTGAGTCTTCTACATGTCGTATAACAAAATCGGGGTTTACCCTCTGTCCGTCAACAAGTTCTGCGGGCGTACCTTTAAGCTGAAGAACGCCGTCTCTGTTAAGGCGCGCGACAACTTCGGCGCCTGAATTATTTATGCGCGTAACAATGTCCATTACTGTGTCTGTCTGGTAATAAGGAATTTCTACCTGCCTGTCAGACGCGGAAAGGGTTATTCTGCCCTCTAAACCCGGCTGCGCGCGCTCTTCCAATTTATTCTGTCCGTTAATTCTGTAAACATAAGTTGAATCAAAAACGCCGTCGCCTGAGCGATCATAATTTCCGTTTACGTTTGTTACATATGGGTATTCGGAGAAGAAATCCAAACCTGTTCTGCCGTTTGCTCCGTATGCGTCCCTGTGCACTTCGTTTACAAGGTCTGTAAAGTTCATTGTCATGTTATCGAGGTTTTGGATTTCCTCTTCGATTGTTACGTCGCGAAGCTCAAAAAGAGAGCCAACCATGCCCTTTGTAAAATTCATCTGAGCGCCGGTATCTTTCCAATAAGCGTAGGCGTAACTTTCCGCGTCCTGATCTTTTCTTAATTCAAACTGGCGCGGGATTTGTCCCTGAACAAGAACATGCCCTGAAGTATGAACCATAAATTCATCTGGGTCTTTTTGAACGACTGTTACGTCAATTAACTTTGAAAGTTCATCAACAAGTAAATCCCTTCTGTCCATTAAGTCGTTAGGGTTATCGCCCTGCCCTTTAATGCGCTGAATGTCGCCGTTTAATCCTGCGATCATTTTTGAAAGATCGTTAACTCTTGAAATATTTTTTTGTATGTCTTCGTCAGCCATGGTCTGCAATGTTTTAAGCCCATGGAAATGCATATTGATGCCGTCGATTAAAGTCTTTCCCCTGTTAATTACAACAGCGCGGTGTTCAAGGTCTGCCGGAAATTGCGCTAGCTCTTCCCATCCGTCCCAAAAGCTGTCCATTTTGCTTCTTATGGAATTTTCACCAACTTCCATGTAGAGCTTTTCCATGTCTTTAATATAACTCTGGCGCACTTCCCAATAACCTTCGCCCGAGGCCTGCATTATTATTCTTCTGTCTAAAAGCTGATCCCTTATGCGTTCAATTCTTTCTACAGCAACGCCCTGCCCAAGCTGTCCCGGTGTTTCGGCGCGGTTTAATGCCGGCATGAAGATAGGATCAAAGGCGACAAACTCTACTCTCTGGCGTGAATAGCCGGGAGTATTCATATTATTTATATTATGACCGATGGTATGCAGCGCCGTTTGGTGAGCCTGAACGCCCCTTTTACCAATTTCCAATCCCATAAATGTCGAAGTCATTTTCTTCTCCTATCCTAATTAATTAAAAACTGCGATTAAGAACCATGCTGCGCATATCATTAGCAAAATGACTTCCGGTTCTTGTATAAATGCTTCCGCCTCTTTCGGGGAAAGCCAAATCAAAAAATTCTTTAAGCGTCGATTTAATGCCGTTAAGATATGCGAGTAATGCCTCGTTCGCCATTTTTAATTTGATGGCTTCTATTTTGAGGCTGCGGTATATCGTTGTTAAATCGTTGCGCTGATTCTCAGGCAAGACAGATACTAGTTCGTAAAAACGCCCTTTCTCATCCAGGTTTTCAGAGAAGCTTTGCTGATGTATCAGAGTTTTGAATACAGAAAAAAGCTGCTCCCGTTCAGCTTCCAGGCTCGCGATATTATTTTCGATTGCGTTCATCGCGCCCATGTTTTCTTCGAAAGTTGTCCATTCACGCTCGGTTATCGCGAGACGAATAGTTTCCTGCACCGTGACGGCGTTCTGGATCATCTCGAATTCTTTTAACAGAATGTCTCTGCATTTCTCATAAATCATGGTATAACTCCTCTCTTTATATTTCGGCTTATATAAGAAGAGGGTTTAGGAGTTTAATTTTTTGGTGATTACGAGCAGGTTGTTACCGCCGACACGGGCGTAGGTTACCGTATCCATGATTTTTTTAACTAAATGGAAGCCTAAACCGCCTACTTCGCGGGCTTCTGGCGGCATTTCCAGGTTGGGATCAGGTATTTGCATAGGGTCAAAGGCGATTCCAGTGTCCTCAAAGGAGATAATCACCTTGTCAGAAGCAGAAATAGTGATTTCCACACTGCCGCTGCCCTCAGGATAGGCGTATTTGGCGATATTCATGAAGATTTCTTCTACAGCGATGCCGATTTCATTAACAATCTTGTCAGTAAAGCCGCATTTTGCAAGTTCCGGCTTTAAAAACGCGAATACCTGCTCCAAGTTCGAGGAAATTGCCTCGATTTCCAGCTCTTTTATCGTTTCTATGTCGGCGAGTTCTTCCATATCGGCGTCGCCTTCTATGTTTCTATCGTTTACAAGGAAACTAAGCATGGTTATATCGTCAGCCTGCTCCGCTCCATTGCGGAAATTGTCCACTTCCTGCTTCACAGCCAAAACCAGATCCATGGGCGCCAAATCTTTATTTCTATTCAAAGATGCGGCAAGCCTTTCTTCGCCGAATAATTCATTATTGTCGTTCATCGCTTCTGTAACGCCGTCTGTGTACAAAAATAAAACGTCGTCTTTTTCCAGAATGATCTCTTCCTGCTTGTATTTTGTTTCGTTACTGAAGGCAAGAACAAGGGAAGGATCGGTTTTTAAAAAAACAAAGCCGTCATTTCCTTTTTTAAGAAGCGGCGGATTGTGGCCTGCGTTCACAAAGGTGAGCACACCTGTTGGTATGTTATAAACTCCCATAAAAGCCGTAACAAACATGCTCGCGTCATTATTTTCACATAACTTTGCGTTAACGGTATCAAAAACTTCGCGCGGCTTTTTTCCAAAGCTTGTGTTTTTTATCAGTGTTTTTGCGATAACCATAAAAAGCGCGGCGGGAACTCCCTTTCCGCTTACATCCGCGATAAGCAACACAAGATTATCCTTATTTACCAAAAAGAAATCGTAAAAATCGCCGCCTACTATTCTTGCCGGGAGCATATTCGCGTAAAGATCAAATTCTTTTCTTCCGGGAAATGCCGGGAACACATTGGGTAACATCCCTGCCTGTATTTCGTTCGCGACAGATAATTCAATATTGGCGCGGTTTTTTTCTTCACGTTCCCGGATATTCTCTTCGATTGAATTTTTTAAGTCGCTTGTCATTTTATTAAAAGTATCCGCAAGCTGCGCGATTTCATCATTTGTATCGATATTAATTCTTGCGTCAAGGTTTCCAAGCGCTATGTTCGCAACGCCTGCCGCTAATTTTTTAATTGGTTTATTAATAAAAGAAGCGATTAAAATATAAGCGATAGAGAGCATTATTAAAGACGAAACAGCAATTAAAAGCGAATATAATTCGTTGCGCTCTTCCACTTCTGCATACATTTCATTTTCCGGTATATAAATATTTATTAGCGCGCCGTTATCAAGAAGTTTACCAAAGTTAATATACTGTGTTTTTCCAATTACTATCCGCTCGTCAAAAATATCCCAGGGTATCTCGCTAACGGAACTTCCTGTTTCTACATTCGCTCCTGTGCATGAGACAACATAATCCTTACTCGGTTCGCAAACCAAAACAAAGCTGTTCTTAGTGAGGTTTAATTCGACTAACTCTCTTACGATATCATCTATCTCCCAGTCTACCGTAGAAATAGCGATTATTTTTCCTTCTTCGTTAAAGACACCGGCTCCTGCCGTAACCATAAGACTTTTCGAACCTGAATCATCCACGTAGGGCTTTGTCCATACGACGCGGTATTTGTGTTCAGGAAATAATCCTGAGTCTTCATTTAAACTATCAATTATTTCTCTGTACCAGTTTTTACTATGATAATCGTATTCACCTATAAAAGAAGTATTATCCATGCGGATTTTTCCCTGTTCTTTGTCATAAAAAGCGTAAAAGCCGGCGCGTCTTTGTCTTTTATTAAACTGATACGGCTCAAACCAAAAACCTGCTCCCACAACGACAGGAAAACTGCTGAGGTATTCC
>Ga0209755_10003469_pt1 | contig 19751 bp, 15 predicted proteins | sample TergutCo191P1_FD_187301 | JGI IMG/M metagenome (GOLD analysis project Ga0209755, IMG submission 187301) | Cornitermes sp. P1 segment gut microbial communities from Petit-Saut dam, French Guiana - Co191P1 (SPAdes) (version 2) | ecosystem: Host-associated > Arthropoda: Insects > Digestive system...
TGTAAATGGGTCGGGTTTCGTCGTAAAAGTCGAACTTGGGCCTAAGGGCGGTAAGTTCAAGGTTGGTTTCGAAAAAGTTGCGTATGGTTCCTATGTCTTCCCAGTAACCGTCGAAAGCATAGGCGTTGACTTTATAATCGCTGATTGCTTGTGGGATAATTTCCTTGCCAAAATCGGTAAAGTTGTTGTCCAGGCATTTTTCCATGACCGAGGCATTGAAAACATAGATGCCCATGGATCCTAGGAAGGAATCCCCCTCGATTTTTTTCTTTAGGTTTAAGGTTTCCGGAACCTTGAAATCGGAGATATCCTTGGTCGGGCCCGGTTTTTCCATGAATTCGGTTATCCTGCTCTTTTTGTCGGCTTTCAGGATGCCAAGTGCGCTGGCGTCCTCCCTGCCCACGGGCGTGCAGGCGATGGAGATAGCCGCACCGGAATCAATATGCTGCTGCAGAAACTCCTTGAGATCCATGCGGTAAAGCTGGTCGCCCGAAAGGATAATGTAATACGATGGTCTCTGGGGCCTAAAGTGCGGAAGGTTCTTGCGGACCGCATCGGCCGTTCCCTCGTACCAACTGGAATGTTCAAATGTCTGTTCCGCGGCAAGGATCTCGACGAAACCCCTTGAAAACGAGTCGAACAGATATGTCTGTCCGATGTGCAGATGGAGCGATGCGGAATTGAATTGGGTTAAAATATATATTTGACGGAAATTGGCATTGATACAATTCGAAATAGGGATGTCCACAAGCCGGAACTTACCGCCAAAAGGGACGGCAGGCTTTGCCCGTGCTTGGGTAAGAGGAAACAGACGGGTTCCCTTTCCCCCGCCCAGTACAATAGACAAAACATCAGACATACCTAGCCTCCTTAACTAATAGATATTCTTAATATGCACAGCACATGCGAAACGTCACCCCACCCTATGCCAGGAAAATAGTTTTGTCTACAGATCTTCGGCAACATCAACAGGAGAAGCTTCGCAAGAGTTACGAGTGCCACAGGTGCCGCCCCATAGGTGCGGACTAACCTGTTGGGCTAAATGCACAAAGCTTTAGCCCGACAAAACGTCGTCGTTTGCAGAGATTTCTCTTGCAAAACCGGAGTTTTGCAAGAGCCTCAGTTCAGATCAGATCAAAGATAGCCTTGAATATCATCGAACCACTGATCCCAGTCGGTTCCGTACGGGTTACCAAGCACGATGATTGCAGGCAAGATGTGAACGGCGTTTGCCAGCAATCTCGCCCTGAATTCCGCATAGAATTCGGCGTAGGTTACTTCCTCGTGGTTGGGGAACGGGATAAGTTCCAGGCCAGCCTCAATGATGTTCACCCTAATGAAATTCAGGGCGACGTAGCTGTTGAGGATTTCCACAATGGCCTCGTCTTCTTCACCCATTGCCACCAAAGCGGCTCTCATCGCCAGGAACCCGCTCTGCAGGTTCTCGGGGAACCGTTCGATTGCTTCGTCGGACGCTGTGGGTACAATGAACCTCTCGAAGGGTTCGTCGGCGAAAACGCCGGGTACCACGAGCAGGGCCAATGCAATTGCGGAAATGATAGCTGCTGTTCTTTTGAGCATAACAACTCCTTTTAGTTTATCCTCAGTTACGGAGGTTTGGGTTTACATCGTCGCCAACAGCGACGGCAAATGAAGAGTAACCCTCTTCACTCGTGCTTATGCTAACATAAACGCACCGGTTTGTCAATTTGAAAACATGCGAATTGTTGCGAATTATTGCCGTTTTCTCAGAATTATCCTGGATAACGTAAGTTTTACGGGAAACAAAGCCTGGAGGTAGATGCCTTCGATGGATCCGCACAAGGCGCTCCAGGCTATTTTCTACGATCTCAACGGTTCCCCTGGATCTCCTGGGGCCTAAGGGCCATAAAACCAGCCGCGCCTATGCTGAACCCTACCTGCTCCTCCCACGAGGCAAACACGGTGTCCCCCACCATACCGATTCCGGTGTAGACAAAACCTTCGGGCAGGGTGGGCAGGGAAAAACGGTGGGCGGCAAGGTTCTCCGCCTCCACGTACAGACCATTGCCCTCCGGACATGTGGCAAGGAGGAAATCGCCGGGGGAGAAAAACGCATGTGCCTGAGTGCCTTCCCCAGGGCCGGCAAAATGGCGACCGCTCTGAAACGCTGGGGAAACCACCTGCGCCGAAGCCGAATCGCTTTCGGCGAATACGACGGCAAGCATTTCCATGAGCATGGGCGGCGAGGATGAAAGAGGCTCCGGACGGGCGGCGTTCTGGAACTCGCCAAGGGAGACCCTTTCTCCTTCTCGCTCAAAGCTGTCGGTACGAAGTAGAAGCAATTCCTGACCAGCATCGATCCTTCTGTCTGCCCTGAAATACCAGCGGTCATTACCCCCCAGAAGAAGGGTGTCCAGGTTCCAGCCATCTTCCGGGGCAAAGGCATCCAGCGAAGGTAGCGAAACGGCATGGGGTACCGCCGAATGCACGTTGAAAGACCATAACCGAGGCGACGGGGGCGGAATATCCAGGTACAAAAACCATTCGTTGAGGTACAGAAGCGCCACGGGGTTTTCTTCGGGGTTGGGGTTGACAAAAGCGCCCACCGTATACTGCCGCCATAGCTCGCCGCCAAAAATATGGTACAGGCCTATGCCCCCGGTTCCCTGCCAAGGGGATAGGCGGATAAAGCCGTCGTGGTTCACCGCCATCAAGAGATCCCCACCCTGCGCCAGGATAAACCGGACGTGCAACGCATGGGGCCAGGGGATAAGGGCGGCGGAATACCTGGCGGCCTGGATTGTTTCTATGAGGATCGGCCCTTCGTCGGTGAACTGAAACCATAGGGGGAATTCCCCAGCCTGCAATACCGCCATGGGCGAAGCCGGCGGCGGTGGAGGTGGGAGCGGCGGCTGAAATTCGGGTACCGCATCGTCAGCGACAAAGGAATCCACGCCGACATAATCCCTTTCCTCGGCCCTGTAACAAGAGGGCAGAAGGAGGGATGTCAAAATCACAACACCAAAGAAAAAGCGGTTCATGGTTATAGTGTACACGTATTTCGGCTCATGTTGAAGGCACGGCAGGAACGTTAGGGAAATTCCCTCCAAACCCATGCTTCCGTATTGATGCGTAGCAGGCCCTCGGTGGAAACCCAGGTATCGGCCGTTGCCTCGGTAACAGCCGATGGCGAAGCCCTTACCGGGAAGACCGGGTTTGCGTCAAAAACCATGGGTGCGGCAAAGGGGGAGGTGCCAATCCAGGGGCCACTACCAAGGGGTATCTCCAGGCCGTTTCTGGCTTCGGGGACAAGGCGACGCCTGTCAAAGCCGGACTGCACGGTTCTCGTCGCAATGTCGGGCCAATTGGCAAGCCATGGATCGGCACGGACTTCCTCGTTTAGGGCAGGATCGTCGAAAAGCCGGCGGAAACGGGGCCAGTTGAAATTCCAAGGCAGCCGAAGGGCGGCGTTTCCGCTTGGCGGCGGATAGCCATCAGCGGCATTGTTGGCGGAACGAGCAAGTTCCATGAACAGGGTGGCATCCACGCCGCCCTGCCAGCTTAAGACAAGCCTTCCCCCGGAAACGTCAAAGGGGAATATCGCCCCCGCAGGTTTAAAGACACCCGGCGCTATCCCTTTTTCAGGCCAGAAAGGCAGGGCAAGAACGGGATTTGCCAGGGTTCCGGGCAGGGAAATCTCCAGGCCGCCTCTTCCCGACAACACCGCCGACCGTTTTTTCCCCTCGCCGTCGAACCATTCTATCCGCCAGTGTGGATTTCCCAACATGGTTTCCCATGTATATGGAAGATTCGGCAGATCCAGGGCGTACCGTGAATCGTCAGCAAGGAATACTCCCTCGCAGGAGACCGAAAAAAGCCACGCAAGCAACACAATGATGGAAAAATGCATCTTCATACCCTTATATATGGTGCAAATTTGCGTTTTGCATTAGTGTATGAAGCCTGGCACCTAATTTTTTTGGGTGTCCAGGTGGCCATTTGCTTATTCTTCCGTTTTCTTGTATACTTAAAGTGATGTCCGATACTACCACTCCCAGTTATACCGAGACCCTTACGCCATTGCTTCTCGAAAGGAAGGATTGGCTAGAGAAAACGGAAATCCCCAGGCTCAAGGAGGAACTCCGCCTCTTCCAGGTGTCGTTCTCGGTTTTATACGGCATATTCCTCAAGAAAAAACTCATAAACGAGGATCCATACAAGCAGGAAAACAAGATCACGGAACTTGAGGTTCCCGAAGCTGGGCCTTTCAATGAGGCAAGGCGCAGGGAACAGGTATCGCTTAGGTTGGCCAGCTTCGACAGCCAGTTGGACTTTCTGGTAAACTTCTACCAGTTCGGGGTGGATTACCTCAACCTTGAACGGATACGGAAAATCGCCGGCCTTATTCGCTACATAGACTGGATAAGCCTGACACCTGATTCCAAATCCCCCAACACCAAGGTCGTGGCCGAAATAACCTTAAATTCCAAGGCTGGGGATCAGATAACCCTTAACATTATAGGGGAGTCTCTAACTAAGCTTGCAAAATGTACCACCTCGGTTATGGGGATTCTGCGGGATCTTACCATCTATCACAAGGAAAACTACAAGCTGGCCGTCCGGGGTGCGACCAAGGGTATGACGGAGTCGGAAGCGACCGTTGTCAACATCAAGAAAAAAATAGTCGCAGTGGCACCAAGGGCGCCGATCTACCAGGACTTCATTGGCGAAGTAATCAACGAAGACTATTCCAACGACGGTGCGACGATAAGGGAATCTGTTCTGAAATCGCTTAAGGTTCCGGCGGGAAAATCCAAATCCGCCAAACCCAAAGTGGATTACAAGGGTATCCTGATGGATGGCGTACGGGCCATCGGTATGTCGTCGGCTGTAATGACCGAGATAGCCCAAAAAATCGACGAAAACGAGATGAACCTGACAAAGGAAAAGACGAGCATTTTTTCAAAGCTGATAAAAATGATAAAGGCGATGATGAATGCCGAACCGGATGCGGTGATTTACGAACTGGTTTTCACCGATCCCATAAAGGGAACGCAGACGAAGGAAAATCTTAACCTTCGCCAATTCCGTGCCGACCTGGACAGGCGAATCAAAATCCTTGTGGGGATGAATGGGCAAGGACCTGTCATAACGAAATTAAGGGCCATGACGGAGGAACAGATACTCGGCTATCTGGATCGAACTATCCGGGACATACAGAATTACTACCGAACATTGGTGGCCCTCGACGAATACTTCAAAAACACCGCAAAGGAATCGCGTGACAAAATAAAAGGGATAAGACCCGAACTGGCAACGATAAAGAACTGCACGATTAAGGCAAACCAAATGCAGCACGAGTACAGCGCTGCGAAGGAAGAGGAGGAGCAGCTCAAACGAATGGGGGTCACCCCAGAAAAATGACAAAAAGTCCGCCAGGTATGCAAGCACTTGGAAAACCCAGTGGTGCCAAACTGGCAAACGTATCTGGAACGCCGATCCTAAGCGGTATATGCCTTATCCTTTTCTCGGTTTTTTCGCTGATTTTTTCCGCCTGTGCGTCCGTGCAGCCAACGGAGGCGGTACCTGTGGAACTTCCAGGTTATTCCCCCCAACCCGAAACGCCTGGAACGATGGGTTTTGCCTTCAGCCGCCCCCGTGCGGATGTCCGGGACGAGCTTACGGTCGTGTTTTCCAGGAGCAGGGTTGAACTTGACTTTCGCCAGTCAATTATGGCCAGCGAAGCGCAGTTGTTTACGGCGATTTACGAAGGACTTTTTACGTACCACCCCATTACAATGGCACCAGTCCCGGCATTGGCGGAAAGATGGGCGCTTTCGCAGGATAACAGGCAGTGGACCTTCACGATAAGGCAGAACGCAAGGTTCTCGAACGGGGATCCCGTAACGGCGGAAGATTTCCGTAGATCGTGGCTTTCGCTGCTGTCGCCGCAGAGGGAGGCCCCTTATGCAAGTATGTTCGATATTATCGAAGGCGCAAGGGAATACCGCACCGGCCTTGCGGCGAACTCCGACAATGTGGGCATTCTCGCACCCGGGCCCAGGACGCTGGTGGTAAGGCTCAATTCCCCAGCGGCTTTCTTCCCTTCTATGCTATGCCACCATTCCTTTAGCCCGATCCACCAGTCAATGGTGGATGTAGAGGATTGGTCGCTCTCGCCCCCAATTTCCAACGGGCCGTTCCGCATCAGCGAGATGGACGAGGACAGGATCGTCTTTGTCAGAAACGAGTACTACTGGGATGCCAGCTCGGTTGCCCTAAACAGGATTATAATCAGGTTCACTGGGGACAACGAGGCAAGCGAGATGTGGAATTCCGGCGAGGCCAGGTGGATTTCGGGTGGAGTAAACCTTGGCACTCTGACCGATAGGAGCGGCATTAGCGTGCACACCCTGTTCGGCACCCATTTCTATTTTATCCGTTGGCAAGAAGAGCCTTTGCAGGATTACCGTGTCCGCCGTGCCCTTGCCCTTACGCTGCCATGGCATCAAATGCGCTACAGGCATTTCCTTCCGGCAAGGACCCTCGTCTACCCCCTGCCCGGTTATCCCAGGATACCTGGGATTGGCGACGCCGACACCGATATCGAGGAAGCGGTAAGGTTGCTTGCGCAGGCAGGGTTTCCCGGTGGGGTGGGTATGCCGGAGCTTGTTTTCCGCATAACGCCTGCATCCGAGGCGGCCCGTATATCCGCCCTTATGGCGAATGCCTGGCAGGAGCATCTGGGCGTTTCCTCGAGGATCGAGGTGGTTCCGTTCAGCGAGTATTTCGATTCGCTGCAGCTTGACGGCTACCACATAGGCTCCTCCACGTGGATTGGCGACTTTCCAGATCCTTACAGCTTTCTCAAAAAATGGCGCAGGTATTCAAACCTTAACAACGCCCTTCATTCGGACGACGACTTTGAAAGGCTGATGGAAAGATCCATGCTTGAGGAAGGCGCAACCCGTTGGGCGACCCTGGCCGAGGCGGAACAGTTGCTTTTGGATCGAGGCTCCGTCTTTCCAATTTCCTTTACCCCTGCGATTAACATTATCGACACAAACGAGCTGGAGGGCTGGTTCCCCAATGCCCTGGGCATACATCCCTTTAGGTACCTTTCTTTCAGGGAATTCATTCCACTGCCTGGCGTGGTGCTGGGGAGATAGGGTCTAGGGCCGGCGCTTCAAAAACCGCTTTACGTGTTCTTCTTCTAGGTTGGGGAAACAATCGCAAGGATCGAATTCAGGGCATCGCAAATTTTTGTTTCATTAAGGCTGCCAGCAACGGTCACAATTATGTTCTTGTCGGCGGTAAATATTTTGTTTGGACGGATGAAGCTGTCGATTGGCAGACCACCTGAAATAAAATCACGAGCGGTAACAGGTAGCGCGAAAGGATCGGATTTGGACTGACTGGTTATCTGGCAGACAATAATGTCATCCCCCGGAAGATTGGCCACGACAAACGCCGGGCGTTTTTTATTGCCGGACAAATTGCTGAATGGAAACGGAATGATGACCACATCGCCCTTTACAAATTGGCCCACGCTTCGTCCTCTTCCGGCGTGTCCCAGTCCTTTGACAAAACGGCCTCACTCAACAACATGGTTTCTGCCGGAGTTTGCCTCAGATTTCGCTTTTTTATCCATGCCACAAAATCCACCACTTCGCCCAGGCTGGCTTCTGGAAGCGTTTCTATCTCATGCAGCAAATTCGCAATGGTCATGGCTTAAATATAGCGCAGTGGGGGACAATTGGCAATGTGGGAACGCAGAGTGTCGGACACCATATACGTTAACTGCTCGGCGTGGTGCTGGGGAGATAAGTATCCCGATTTCCATAACACTGTCGCAATTAACCAAAAATTAACAAATCCCTGCCCGAATCTTAATCTTGCCGCATCACTTTTTTCTTGCAGGCTTTTTTTGGCCTGCGAAATTATTGATGAAAGGCAGGTAAAGCCCAATGAAACTTTTGAAGAAATTGGCGTGCATTATTGTGGCCGCCGCGGTTATGATGCCGTTTATGTCATGCGGCGCGGACGACAGGGAGGTGCTGGTAGTCTACACCCCCTTCCGCGACGAATTTATCAGACCGATGGTAAACGCCTTTGAAGCGGAGACCGGCATAAGGGTGGAGTTGACCTTTGCTGGAACCGGGGTGCTTATCGAAAGGATTCGGGCAGAGGCGGCGAATCCGATAGCCGACGTACTATGGGGTGGAATGCTACCAACCGTGGTTCCCGCCATCCATCTGTTCGAGAACCACACATCGGTAAACGAACCGTATATGCAGCCAGCTTTCCGGAACACGGAAGGGCCGATAACCCGGTTCAACCTGAACAGCAGCGTACTTATGGTCAACACGCAGCAACTTCCAAGTCATATCCAGATAAGAGGCTATGCGGATCTCCTTAACCCTGAATTGAGGGGCAGGATTGCCATGACCGACCCGAACACGTCCGCCTCGGCTTTTGACCATCTGGTGAACAAACTGTATGCCATGGGTGGCGGCGATCCACACGCTGGCTGGGAATTCGTGGAGGCGTTCATTTACAACGTGGGTGGCATAATGCTGGGCGGCTCTTCCGCCGTAATCAACGGCGTTGCCAGCGGCGAGTACTGGGTTGGCCTGACCTTCGAGGAAGGCCCGATGCCCTTCGTGCAGGCAGGTGCCCCGGTCGAAGTGATTTACATGGAAGAAGGTGTCATGTTCATGCCCGATGGCATACACATCGTAAGGGGAGCCAGAAACATTGACAATGCCCGTACCTTCGTGGATTTTGTCACGGGCAGGTATATCCAAAGCATGATGGATCACTACCTGTTCAGACGAACCGTGCGTAGCGATGTCCCTCCTGGAGATGGGCTTCGCCCAATGGCGCAGATTAACGTAATCGAGGGCGATTTGCAGTACATCCTGACGAACCGCAACGCATGGCTTCAACGCTTCCAGGAACTCTGGGAAGGATGAGCGGCTAGACAGTCTGGGTACCTTACCGAAAACATCCAACAGGAGAAGCTGAATGAGTGTCGCCATTACGATAGACAACGCAGTAAAAAAATACGGTGGAACTTCGATAATACCCGGATTGTCCGCCCGGATACGCAACGGCGAGTTTTTTACTCTGCTGGGGCCGTCCGGGTGCGGAAAGACAACCCTTTTAAGAATGATAGCAGGGTTTGCCACCATGGAGGGGGGAACCATCGCATTTGACGGAAACGTCATCAACAATATCCCTACCCACAAGCGCAACATAGGCATGGTGTTTCAGAACTATGCCATTTTCCCCCACCTGACTGTTCGGCAGAACGTGGAATACGGGCTTAAGCTTAGGAGAACGGAAAAAACCGAGCTAAAAAGAAGGGTGGACGAAATGCTGGAGATCGTAAAAATTACCGAGCTCCAGCACCGTCTGCCGGAAAGCCTTTCCGGTGGACAGCAACAGCGTGTGGCACTGGCCAGAGCGGTGGTAATTCATCCCAGCGTACTCCTGATGGACGAGCCACTGTCCAATCTGGACGCAAAACTGCGAGTCGAAATGCGCAGTGCCATCCGCGAGATTCAGGAAAAGGTCGGCATTACCACCGTGTACGTTACCCATGACCAGGAGGAGGCCCTGGCCATCTCCGACCGCATCGCCGTCATGAAAGACGGGGTTATCCAGCAAATCGGCACACCGGAGCGGATTTACTCAAGGCCCCATGATGTCTTTGTGGCTACCTTTGTCGGCCACTCCAACTGCCTTCCCGGCCGGCTTGTGCCGGAGGGTACCGGGTACGCCCTGCACCTGGGGGAAGGCTGTGTCCTCCAGATGGGCAACCTTCGGGAAGGGCTGGGGAAATGCGAAGCCCTGGTTTGCATTCGCCCCGAGGAATTCATGCCAAGCCCCGACGGCGGCATCGGCTTTAAAGTGAAGGGCAAGGTTTTTCTGGGCAAATACATAATATACGAACTGGTCTTTGCCGACATGGACGGCCCGACTGTTCAGTGGAGCCAGGATATAGGCCAGGCGGTAAAAACCTACGGTGTCGGGGACTTTGTGGCCTTACAGCCCAACCTGGAAAAAATAAACCTGTTTACCTTGAATGGAGTCGAAAGCCTGGTAAAGGGGGTTAGCCGTTATGACGAGTAGGCGGTTCAAGTTTGATTTTTGGCTAATCGTATTAATCGTTTCTTTGGCTGCGGTCGGCCTGTTTGTGATCTATCCGCTCAGCAATTTGGTTGCCACCGGTTTTCAGGATCAGCAGACCGGGTATTTTTCGTTGGTCAATTTTCAGACATTTTTTGAACGGCCTTTTTTCTACCAGGCACTTTTCCGCAGTTTTGCCGTAGCTTTCACGACAACCGCATTGGCTGTGTTGCTTGGGGCTTCCATGGCCTACTTTTCCACCATGTATAAAATCAAAGGCAAACGGGTGGTGGATATTCTTGTAATTGTCTCCATGCTTTCACCGCCCTTCGTCGGCGCAATGTCGTGGATTTTGCTGGCCGGGCGAAACGGCTACCTTTCCAGGTTTCTACGTGATCTTTTCGGTATGGAACTGCCGTCCATTTACGGCTTTGGCGGCATTGTGCTGGTCATGACCTTATCCACGTATCCCCTTATCTACCTGTTTACCAGGGGTGCTTTGAGGAAGGTTGATGCCTCTCTAATCGAGGCATCGGAAAGCCTTGGGTGCAGTCCCCTGAAAAAAACGCTTACCCTTACATTCCCCCTGATTGCCCCTACGATTCTTGCAGGATCCCTTTTGGCGTTTATGGACGCATTTTCGGACTTTGGCACCCCCATGCTGCTTGGCGAAAGGTTCCTGGTTATGCCGGTGCTGATATTCAGGGGCTTTCTTGGCGAGTTGGGTGGATGGCGCAATTTTGCCGCAGCCCTGTCCCTGATTATGGTTGTGATTTCCATTGTCATGTTTTTGGCACAAAAATACATAGTAGGGAAAAAATCATTCACAATGAGTTCCCTTAGACCCATCCAGCAAAAAACCTTGAAAGGGCCTGCCGCCGTGCTGGTGCATTTCTTTATATACGGTGTGCTTGCCTTTTCCACCATTCCCCAGACCTTTGTTATTTACACGTCCTTTAGGGCAACCCGTGGCCCTATTTTTATCGACGGCTTCAGTTTTGCCAGTTACGAACGGGTTTTTAGAATCCTGGGCACAGCCATCCGCAACACCTATGTCTACGGGCTGATAGCCATTGCGATTATAGTAGTAATGTCTTTGTTCATTTCCTACCTTACCACTCGCAGGAAGAACTTCTTTACCAGCCTGCTGGATTCATTGACCATGTTGCCCTTCGTAATTCCGGGTTCGATAATCGGCATTATTTTGATACTCGCCTTTAACAGCCGTCCGCTCCTGCTGATTGGCACACCGGCTATTATGATTCTGGCTTTTGTCATACGCAGGCTGCCATATACCCTGCGTTCCAGCTCCGCAATTCTGCGTCAAATAAGCCCTTCGATAGAGGAAGCGGCGATTAGCCTTGGGGATTCCCCCGTGAAAAGTTTTTTTAAGACCACGGCGATTGTAATGATGCCAGGAGTAATTTCCGGGGCCGTTTTAAGCTGGATTACCATAATCAACGAACTTAACGCCGCCGTGATTTTGTTTAACGTCCGTACACAGACTATGCCCGTGGTTATTTACAATGAACTGCATAGGGGTGCCGGCTTTGGCCCTGCGTCGGCCTTGGCGAGCATTCTTATACTGACAACGGTTGTGTCACTGGCCTTGTTCTTTAAGCTTACCGGAAAGACGGAAATAAGCTTGTAGCAGGATGGGTGCTTCGTTAAGGGTGTCCGGCGATTAAAAACAATCATCCCCACACACTAACCACTTCCTAAAGCACCGCCGCAACCGCCGCACCAAAAAGGCTGGCCTGTTCCACCGGCGCAACAATATAGGAACGGGGGCTTTCCCTTACAAGTAGGGTGTGCAGCCATGCCTCGATCGAGCGGCGCATTCCCTTATAGGCCATATAAGTGGTTCCCTCCACGGCTATGCGTATCGGCAAAGATGGCTCGTAGCCGCTCTGCATCCGTGCCACCGTGGCGGCAAGCACGGATGCGGCAAACATCGCCCCACGTTCTGCGACAATCGAGGAAAGATACTGCACGGAGGCAACCGCATCGGTCTCGTCGGGCGCGAACATGGAACCCAGGGGGCCTTCCGCGGCAAATGGGGAACAGCAGAATTCATTTAGGGCCCTTGTGTCAATCTTGGGCATGGCGAGGAATTCATCGGATTTCCCAAAACAAATAACCTTGTCACGCACCGCCTGTTTAAGTATGTGCATGGTCAACGGGCCAAGATACGCACCGGAGGTGGCTTTCTCCAGGGTGTAGGTGTCGGGGTTTTTGGTGGTGGCATCGAATTCACGATCCAGAGGCCCCCGATAGCGAAGGTTGAAGGTACCGGTTTCGCAGACCACAATCTGAGGGGCATCCTTCGATTCAAACCCGATTTTGGGGATGCTGGTTTCGGGATAGGCGGTATTGAAGCCCGTCCCAAGTATAAAGCCGATTACGGGGCCACCTTCGGGCGGAATCGTCGCCAGGCCGGAAAGCAGCGTTGCCACGGTGTCGTTCAGCATCACGATGGGGCCGTCGTAGACACGGCCTTTGCGAGCAAGGGCCTCCCGTAGTCCGGCACCTATGGCCTTTCCCACAACCTCGGGTGCGTCAATTTCCTTGCTGAATGCCAGCAACACGCCGTCGGCATTGGGCTGTATGTCCATGTGATACGAGAAGGTAAAACCTATGCCCCCAATGCTGGATTCATCCCCAAGCACCGGAATAACGGCATCGGCAATCATGTCGAAAAACTGCTCGGCGCTAACCCTGCCGTTGGTGCCTGGCATGGGGTGCTTTTGCGTCCCTTCCGCAACCGCCCTGCCTTCTCCGTCAAAATGCACCCGACTAACCCGAAGGTTGGTTCCCCCGGCATCCAGCGCAAGCACGGTCTTTCCCGTCTGGACCTTGGACAAGGGCATTATGTACGAAGGTATCATCGGCAGGCTGGAACTTTGGCCCTCAAGCCCCCGTTCCATATCGATAAGTATTCCCTTTACCAAGGCCATCGGATCCAGACCATCGTAATGAAACCCGTAATACCTGGCAAAGTCAGAGAGAAGCTTGGGATTAAAACCTGAACGCATAAATGCCTCCTGTCAAATGGTGGGGTAATTGTAGCAGGTTCGTGGCAAAAGAGAAATATGCATGGGGCTCGAAGCGACACGGCAAATGCATGAGCGAGAATGACCCTATCAGTGACTATTCAAGGGCTTTACTCGCACACTCCTGGGGTACGCCGTGTACGCCCCAGCCATGGAAGAGAATGTCCGTGACGTACACGGCGTACCCCAGGAGTGCCTGGAACAAGGATCAAGAGGCTGTGCCGAAGGACGATATGTTTCTCAAAGTCGATAGCCATGCACGATATTGTTGTTGGCTTTGCTATCAATAGTTTGGAGTTTGGCTGGTGTTTTGAGAAGCATTTTCACGGGTGAAGGACATGACCTTTTTTTCTTTTCCGACGCTGATGGCACCTTTCCAGAAAATGTTTCTCGACTTCGTCAGCTTTCCCGTATGAATGAAGTGGTTGACGACCTGCTTCGTCTCGCCCTCCGACCAGAAAATGCTTTCCGCCTGCGCAAGAACTCGGGCGGCCTCGTCCGCCGTGTAGCTCCGCTTGTTCCTACGGAAAAAACCCAGGATGGTTGCCTCCTCACGTAGGACGGGGCTTGCCTGTCCCTCGCATGTATCGCAGCATGGTGTTTCGGGGCTTTCGTCGCTTGCATGGTAATCGAGCATCTCCAGTAGGGCCTGCCTTCTGCACCGTGTCGTGTCTCGGGCGTAGTCCAAAAGCCTGGAAAGACGCAGCCTGTCAGCCTCGGTTTTGGCGCGGCGCAGGATCGCCTTGTCCTCCGGACCCCACAAAAGGAACGCCTTCGACGGTTTCCCGTCCCGACCAGCCCTGCCGGATTCCTGTAGGTACGCCTCCACGGAGGGGGCGCAGTCCCTGTGTATCACCGTGCGGATGTCGGCTTTGTCCACGCCCATCCCGTAGGCACAGGTCGCGCACAAAACCGCACGGCTGCTACCCATGTACCATCTTTCCACGTCGTCCTTCTCCGCACGGCTTAGGCCCGCATGGTAAAACCGAATCTCACCATGCCAGTCCACGCCCATCTCTCGCAGACTTGTCCCAAGGTAACGGGAAAGCCTTTCCGTGCCATGCCTGGAGGAACAGAACACTATCGCCGGGCGGCTGTTCCGCAACAATATATCCCTTACCGTCATGTTCCTTAACACACAGCCTTTGGTAAGGTATGATATGTTTGCACGGTCGGGGTTCCCCATAACCAGGTGGGCTTCCCGATTATCGAAAATATACTTGTTGATTTTTTCCAGGACGGGTGTTCCAGCCGTTGCCGTAAACGCCGTTACCAGAGGCGCGTCGATGTTTTCTATGATGGTTCTTATTTCAAGATACGCAGGCCTGAAGCTTTCGCCCCACTCGCTTACGCAGTGCGCCTCGTCAACAACGATATGAGCAACCTTTGTCTTTCGGGGTTTGGTGTCGGCATTGCCAGCGGCAAACCGGCTCATCACCTGCGGCGTAAGCAAGACCTCGGGGTTGGCGATTACGAATTTGCTTTCGCCCGATTCCAGCCTTCGCCAGATTTCGTCCCGCTCCTCCTTTGTCTGCCCTCCCCGGAGAACTTCCGGCGCAAAGCCTCTTTCGTCAAGCCTGCGCTTCTGATCCGCCATCAGGGACAGAATGGGGTAGATAACCAGGGTTATCCCCTCGATGATCATTGCCGGCAACTGGAAACACAGGGATTTTCCCGCTCCGGTGGGCAGGATTACGATCTGACGGCCCAGGTTCCCGTCTGGGTAACCGCCACGTACCGCCGGCTTGTTCCCACAGGGCCAATTCAACGCAAGGCCGGCGGCCTCGGCGGCTTCGAGAATGTTCGCCACCACCAGCCGCTGGTAGGGAAACAGGTACGCAACCCCGAACAGGCTGCTCGCCGCACCGTTCAGGGGGTCCATAGTTTCTGGCATTGTTTTGCATTCATCCATACCCCTATATATGTAGCAAAGTCGCGTTTTGCATTAGTCCAGGGGAAAATTTCCGCAAAAAAGTGGTCGGCTCATCGCGCCCTTGTTTTTTCCCGACAAAATGTGTTAAAATGTCAGCCATGAAAACATACACACTTGGGCAAAGGATTACGGAATTACGCAGCACCTATTCCCTTGATAGGGGAACACTTGCGGAACGAAGCGGCATTTCCATCGATTCGCTCGCCAAAATCGAGGACGAGGGGATTATCCCCGATCTGGCCACGCTCCTTAAAATAGCGCAGGCGTTCAGTGTACGGCTGGGTACCCTTCTGGACGATTACGATGAACAGGGGCCGGTCATAACTCGTGCCCACAGTGCCCCTGCCTCGGCGGCGGCCTTGTCCGCAAGTCGCAAGGGGGTTGTGTTCAAATCGCTTGCGGCGACAAAGGGCGGTCGGCACATGGAGCCTATTCTTGTCGATATCAGGCCCGGATCGATTCGGGAAGAGGCCGCCAGCGAGGGCGAGGCATTCATCCATGTCATTTCCGGGAACCTCAAGTTTGAGTACGGCAACACCGTCGAAACGCTTAAGCCTGGGGATTCGGTTTACTACGATGCCATAGTGCCGCACCGCGTGTCATGCGCCGAAGATTCGCCCGTGCGAATTATCACCGTCATTTACACGCCCCTGTAAGCGAGGGGGAAACCATGGAATACATCGAAAAAACCATGAGCGCCGTGCTGCGCGAAAAGGCCAAGGCCAACCCGGATCACGACTTTATCGTGTATGCGGATCGCGATCTCCGTTTTACCTACTCCGAATTCGACAGGCGTGTTGACGAGCTTGCCAAGGGCTTTCTCGCCATGGGCCTTAAGAAGGGTGACCACGTCGGAATGTGGGCGACCAACGTGCCGGACTGGAACACGGTGATGTTTGCCTGCGCCAGAATCGGCCTGGTCTTTATTACCGTCAATACCGCTTACAAACTCCACGAGCTTGAGTACGTGCTTAGGCAGTCGGACATGGCCTGCCTGTGCATAGCCGACGGGTGGCGGGATTCGGATTACGTTACCATGGTGAACCAACTGGTTCCTGAACTAAAGACAACCCAGCGTGGTCACCTTGTCTCCGAAAAATTTCCATGCCTTAAAAACATTGTCTATGTTGGGCAACAGAAGCACCGGGGAATGTACGGCATCAACGAGTTGCTCCTGCTGGGCAAGCACTGCGACGGGGCGGAAATGCTGAAGATCGAGGCCTCGTTGGATTGCAACGATGTTGTAAACATGCAATACACCAGCGGCACGACCGGTTTTCCCAAGGGGGTCATGCTTACCCATAGAAACATCCTTAACAATGGTTGGGGCATTGGCATGAATCAGCGTTTTTCCGAAAAGGACATTGTCTGTCTGCCGGTACCGCTGTTCCACTGCTTCGGCCTGGTGCTGGGGATGATGGCGGCGTTAACCCACGGTGCGACCACGGCGATAGTCGAGTGGTTCGATCCGCTTAGGGTACTGGCCACGGTTCAGAAGGAAAAATGCACGGCCCTGTACGGCGTACCGACGATGTTCATCGCCGAGCTAAACCATCCCATGTTCAAGATGTTCGACCTTTCCAGCCTTCGCACCGGCATAATGGCGGGATCGCCCTGCCCCATAGAGACCATGCGTCAGGTTATCGATCAGATGTACATGAAGGAAGTGACGATCTGCTACGGCTTGACCGAGGCCTCACCGGTAACGACCCAGACTCGCTACGACGACGAGATCGAGGTTAAGGTGGCGACCGTTGGGCGTGCGATGCCGGGGGTGGAAGTTACGGTTCGCAATCCGGAAAACAACGAAGAATGTCCCGTCGGCGTGGTCGGCGAAATATGCAGCCGTGGCTACAGCAGCATGAAGGGCTACTACAAAATGCCGGAGGCTACGGCCCTGTGCATCGACGAAAGCGGTTGGCTTCACTCCGGCGATCTTGGGGTGCAGGACGAAAGAGGGCTGTTCAAGGTTACGGGGCGCATCAAGGACGTTATTATCCGTGGCGGCGAAAACATTTATCCCAAGGAAATCGAAGACTTCCTATACACTATGCCTGGTATTCGGGACGTGCAGGTGGTGGGCATTGCCAGCCACAAGTACGGCGAGGAAGTCGGGGCGTTTGTCATAACACAGCCTGGTACGACAATGGGCGAGGAGGATGTCCGTGATTTTTGCAGGGGGCAGATAGCTCGCTTCAAGATACCCAAGTACGTTTTCTTTGTTGACAGCTATCCGCTTACCGCAAGCGGCAAAATCCAGAAATACCAGCTTCGGGAAATTGGTTCGAAACAGGTTGTTGAGTTGGGCATAGCGACATAGAGAGGCACCGTTCCCAGATTGAGTAAATCGGCGGTTCCTGCGACAATGGCAAAAGGAGGCTCCGATGATGGCATACGTGGCAAATGAAAATCGCTACGGTACGATGAAGTACCGTAGGTGTGGAAAAAGCGGACTCAAGCTCCCCGAAATTTCCCTGGGGTTTTGGTACAATTTCGGCAATGCGGATCGCTACGAGACCGGGCACGAAACGGTGCTTAACGCCTTCGATGCCGGCGTAACCCATTTCGACCTTGCCAACAACTACGGACCGCCGCCTGGTTCCGCAGAAACCACCTTTGGTCGAATCCTTAAGGACAGCCTGCGGCCATATAGGGACGAGATTGTCGTTACCACCAAGGCTGGCTTCGAGATGTGGCCCGGGCCATACGGCGACTGGGGAAGCAGGAAGTACCTTTTCGCCAGCCTGGACGCAAGCCTTAGACGAATGGGCCTTGATTACGTCGATATTTTTTACCACCATCGATCCGACCCTGAAACTCCGCTGGAGGAAACGATGACCGCCCTCGCCGATATCGTGCGCCAGGGCAAGGCCCTGTACGTTGGCATTTCAAAGTATGACACGGAGGAAAGCGCCAGGGCGATCTCCCTTCTGCGTTCGCTTGGTGTTCCGTGCCTGGTACATCAGGCAAAGTATTCCATGCTGAACCGCCAGATCGAGGACGGCTTGCTTGATGTCCTGGGAAAAGAGGGGGTCGGCTGCGTCTGCTTTTCTCCGCTGGCTCAGGGCCTTTTGACCGACAGGTATTTGGGCGGCTCGATTCCCGAAGGATCCAGGGCCGCAAGGGGCGAGTTCCTTAGACCCGATTCGATAACGCCGGAACTTCTGGCAAAGCTTAATGCTCTAAACGACATCGCCAGGGAAGGCGGCAGAACCCTTGCCTCGCTTGCGATCCTGTGGATACTGCGTGACAGCCGCAATACTTCGGTGATTGTCGGCGCAAGTTCTTCCACCCAGTTGCGAGAAAACCTTGCGGCACTTTCCCAGCCGTCACTTTCGACGGAAGAGCTTGAAAGGATAGAGAAGGTTCTGGTCTAGGAAGGGGTTTCAAGGATGGACTTATGGATTTGACACTGGTATTTGTTGTCGTTATGCTCTGCGCCGGCATTGGGTTTGGCTTTTTCATCGGGAAAAGAAACAGCCTGGGTCTTGCATCGAAAAAACAGGATATACGATCGACCGTAATGGCCATCTTCCCGATCGCCGAATTTTCGAGCCTGGCGTATCACTACAGCGAGGTGGTACCCCATTCCGACGTGGGCAGGCTTTTCAAGATTCCGATTCCGGGCACGGGGGTGAAGGCCCTCTACATAATAGACGGCAAAATCAAGCTGGGCTTTGACGGCAGGGAAGTAATCATTGGCAGCCAAGGTAACGACATTACCGTACACATCAAGATCAAGATACTGTCGCATGAAATGCATTATCGAACCTACGATGAACGGACGGGCCTTTTTGCCAAGTATGCCCCCAAGGACAGAGAGACCGTGCTAAGGCGCTACCGAACAGAGAAGGAAGAGGAGATAAACGGCGATGAGGAACTGCTTACGCTGGCAAGACAATCGGCGGAACAGATGTTTGGATCGCTGCTCAAAAACACCCCCGAGCTTAAAGGGGCCGAGGTAACGTTTAAGTGGGAGACTACACAAGGCAATCGTTTAACGGGGGCTGAAAAACCTGAACTAACGGACGGCAATTGATGTTACTTCCAGCAAGCCTGGAGCGGAGGCCTGTTTGTTATTCAGCCCCTCGCTCCCGTGGCTTTTAGCCGTTAATAATTTTCCGCCCTAACCTGGAAGTAGGCTTTAGAGTGTTTGCAGACGGGGCAAAGTTCCGGGGAGTTCTTGCCGACGGCAATATGTCCGCAGTTGCCGCAGTGCCATGACTTGTCCGTATCGCTGGAGAAGACTTTGCCAGCTTCGATGTTGGCAAGCAATTTGCGGTAACGTTCCTCGTGTTCCTTCTCGATTTGCCCCACGGCCTCGAAGAGAATGGCTATGTCGTTGAAGCCCTCTTCCCTTGCCGTCTTTGCGAAACCTGCGTACATATCGGTCCATTCGTAGTTTTCGCCGTTGGCGGCATCCGCAAGGTTTGTCTTGGTGTCGGGCACGTTTTTGTCGTGGAGAAGCTTGAACCAGATTTTTGCGTGTTCCTTTTCGTTGAGCGAGGTTTCCCGGAAGAAAGCCCCAATCTGCACAAAGCCTTCTTTTTCCGCCTTGGAGGCATAATACTGGTACTTGGTATGCGCCTGGGATTCCCCGGCGAAAGCCGTCATCAGGTTCTGTTCGGTCTTTGACCCTTTCAGTTCTG
>Ga0209755_10003470_pt1 | contig 19723 bp, 16 predicted proteins | sample TergutCo191P1_FD_187301 | JGI IMG/M metagenome (GOLD analysis project Ga0209755, IMG submission 187301) | Cornitermes sp. P1 segment gut microbial communities from Petit-Saut dam, French Guiana - Co191P1 (SPAdes) (version 2) | ecosystem: Host-associated > Arthropoda: Insects > Digestive system...
TGCGCAGCAAGACCAGGGCTGGCAAAATGTGGGTGAGAGAGGCGTGGGAGCGAGCCGCAGGCGACCGACCTAGCCGACCGAACCCCGAGGGCGCGAACAGCGCCCGCAGCAGTTACCGTTTGTTAGACAACGTTAAAAATTGCACCTTCTCCCATTTCCATCCTTATCTATTATACTATAACAATTCATTGCGGACTTATGCCAGCGCATAGTACACCGGGGGCTGCTCTCACGCAACCCATATCTGTAAATACACTAAAATATATATTCCACATTTTTTACTTTATGGCTCCTTATTACACCATGTTTAATTATCTTTTTTCTTCTTCTTCCGGTTACACCCAAAACAATTACGCTTAACGCGAAAGAGCCTAGCGATCGAAGGGAGCGTACAGAAACTGTGTGTTATATGTCAGTTGCTATAATTTTTTCATCAAAAATAAATACTTAAAAGGCACGTATAGCACGAACCGAGCCAATACCATTTTTATCTATCGCATGATAATCCTGATAACCGTTAAAAAACTGACCCCATGCTGAATTAGCATCATTTTGTGATGATGACCAATATAACTCATCACCAAAATTTCCTAAACCATTCAGTTTTAAATTTTCATATATTTCAATCAATTCATCATTGCTTGGCATAAACCAGTCGCTATAACCGTTTAATGTAAATAATCTACAAAACTGTGCAGCTATTTCGTTTTCACCCCATTGGTTAAGAGCTCCCATAATAATTTCAGTATTCCGTTTTCCAGAGCCAATTCTCTTTTCAGTGCCACCTATGCCAATTCCGAAAAAACCCCATTTAGCTTTTTGTAAATCAACTGGTGATGCTTCCAAATAACGCCAACGTTCAGAAATAAATCCCTTGTCATAAAATATTATTCCACCAGCAGGACCAATATCTCCTATTTCGTATATTTTTTCTACAAGAGGTTGACTTATATTATTTGGAGTAGATTGTCTAATTGTTAAGAGGTGGTTTATTTGCCTATCATTTCGATTAATATTTAGCGAAGAAGATGCTACTCTGCGTCCTTTTTCAATATCAATTGCAAAAACTCTTAATCTATATGCCTCACCAGAAAAAATAATTTCTCCGGTCACTACATAATCTGCCCCTAATTGAATACCTATTCTTCTAATTTCATTATCGTCTACAAAGCCAGAATATTGATAACCAACTTCTATTGCTATCGTATTGATTCTACTTCTTTCCATTATTACCAAATTTCCCAAATTAATTAATTTATCATATATTTCTTCAATAATGTAAAGAGATAAATTTTCATTATCTGATTTAAAATCAAGAATTGCTACCTGGGTTCCTTTAGATAATTCATTTTCGATTTTATGCAAACCAATTTCCAATGCTTCATCAAATGAATAATAACTTGGAACCGTAGCACATGAAAATATTAACAAAGAATAAGTAACTATCAATATTTTATTCATAAAAACTCCATGATAATACAATATCTATATTTCTGTTTAATTATTATATAAAATGTTTATTTTCTTTGTCAATATCTTCAAAACTGTCGCCTAACAGTTTATAGGTGTCATTGGCTTTAACAGTAAAAGCCCTGTTGGCGGCGTCCTGGGTGATTTTAAGAGTATAGTCGCCTCCCCCGTCGCTTCCCCTGAATGTCATTGATGCAGGGCCGCTATCCTGCGGACAGGCGGCGAACGAGAATACTATTACCGCGATAATGGCGGCAATCCCGATGAATTTGAATGTCTTTTTCATACATTCCTCCTTCTCATTTTTTATTTGCTAAATCAATAATATGTCTATACAGACATATTATTAGTATTATCATTCTAAATAGACAGATTAATCAAGGGTGTTTATGTCTATTTAGATATATTTCCCGCTTTTTTCTTCTAAAATATGTGCAGGTATGAATGACGATGCGTCTGTTTTCTGGGAAAACGTAAAAAAAGAGGTAAAAGCGCAGAATACTACGCATGAATGGGTTGCGAAAAATTCCGGCATAAGTTTTAACACATTTCAGGGGTGGATTTCTAAATGCATATATCCAAGGTTAAATGACGCGATACGTATTGCCGTTTCGTTAAATACATCTGTTGAATACCTTGCCAGCGGAGCAGTGCAAGATAACAAAAAGCCGGTAGAAATAATATGTCATCATTTGCCGCAGATTCAGGAACATTTGGATTTAATAAAAGAAGCTGTTAAAAATTTATAATACGAGGCTCTTGCAAAACTTCAGTTTTGTAAGAGCTTCCTTACAAATACCGCAGTTTTGCAGGGCGTTAGCCCGAAAAACTGCTTAGCCGCAGCATCGAACCAAAGGTTCGCACTAACCGAGTTTTGCAAGCGGCTAATACTTGTTAATAAAATGAAAGATGCTGTTTTATATATTAAAAAAAAGATATTCTCCCGTTCTTTTCTGGAAAAAATCCCTCCTGAATTGCAGGAAAAATTTGACGAAATACAATTAAACAACAGCATTCGCAATATCAGGATACTGACTTTTATTGCGGTAATCGCAAAGATAATTAATCCGGTTTTTATTTTACTGACAAATCGGCATATGGAAGAGGCATTCTTTGATTTGATTGATTACAGCGAACTGGGTATGATTGTATTGTTTAATCTTGCTGTTTTCTTTTTCAGAAAAAAGAATAAAAGAAGATTATTATGGTTCATATGTTATTTTCTCATTGCGGGCTTTTATATTGTATATGAATATTCCATTAATTTTACCGGAACAGCAAACCAGATTCCGCAGATGTTTTTTGTAACAATTTTTTTATTTTCTTTCCTGCCGGATTTTAAGCCAAAAGTATTTATTACATTCGCTGTACTTTATTTTATTGCAACCATATATATAATTATGCTTAAAAACCATTTTGTTTACGAATATTTCGGAGTACAATCTCATATTATCAATATATTTCTGATAATTTTTACTGCAAAGATTCTGCTTTATAACGGCAAAGTCAGAACATTTGTCAATACATACAGGATAAACAAATTAAATGAAGATCTTGTTGCAGCCAATAATGAAATAGAAATACAAAAAGAAGAGCTGCGCCGGTATAACAGCAATCTGGAAGAAATGGTTCATGATAAAACAAAACGAATTGTTGAGCTTAAAAATGCTGTAATGGAAACAATTGCTGAACTGGTTGAACGCCGTGATGATGCGACAGGCGGGCATATAAACCGTACAAGCAAATTATTGGATAAGTTTATTAATGCTGCTCTTGCAAACGGTATATACAAAGAACAGACTTCTTTATGGAATATCGAGGAGATGATTTTATCCGCTCAGCTTCATGATGTCGGCAAGATCGCGATTGATGACAGTATCCTGCGAAAAAGCGGAAAACTGACAGATGAAGAATACGAAAAGATGAAAAGTCATACCATTCTTGGCGGAGAGATCATCAGGGAGATACAGGCAAAAACAGGCGAGCAGGAGTTCCTTAACTATGCGTTTATCTTTGCTGTTTATCATCATGAAAAGTGGGATGGAAGCGGGTATCCTTACAGAAAAGCTGGCGAAGATATTCCGCTTCCGGCGCGATTTATGGCAATAATAGATGTTTATGATGCGCTTATCTCAGAAAGGCCGTATAAAAAACCATTTTCACATGAAGAGGCAATTCGGATTATTAAAGAAGGGAAAGGCACTCATTTTGATCCGTTGTTAACCGATCTGTTTATATCAGTTGCAAAACAGTTACATTAAGAAACAGTCCTGATATAGTATAATAACATATGGAAAATCCTGTTACTGCTGTCGCTCTGTGTGCAGTAGGCGCCGAAAAGGCTGTGTCTAACGAACTGCGAAAACTGCCGGTTTTAAGTGATCTTAAGAATGAAGCTCAGGACATTAAAGTCGAGGAATCATTGTATGGCAGAGTGCGTTTTAAAACAAACATCCGCGGTCTATATAAAACATTGATTGGCCTACGCGCCGCGGATCGTGTTTTGCTTGAGGCGGCCGTATTTAAGGCATATAATTTTGACGATCTTTTTGAAGGAACAGCAGCAATAGCATGGGAACAAATTATACCCAAAGGCATGGGATTGAAAGTAACAAAAGTTCGTACAAACCGTTCTTTGCTGAAAGCTGAAACCAGCATTCAGGCAGTTGTTCATAAAGCGGCAGCGCAGCGCCTTTGTGATAAATATAAAGTAAACCGTCTTCCCGAACCTGCGATGATTACAAGGCTGAATAATGAAGATGAACTAAAAACTGAGCCTGTTAAAACAGCAGATATTCGCGTTTATATTGAAAAAGATATTGTTTCCCTGCTTGTAGATTTAAGCGGTGATCCGCTGTTTAAGCGCGGTTACCGCAGCGAAGGAGGCGCTGCGCCGTTACGCGAAACAATTGCCGCATCAATGCTGCTCCTTTCAGGATGGAAGCGCAAGTATCCGCTTTATGATCCATTCTGCGGTTCAGGAACAATTCTAATAGAAGCTGTTATGTATGCGTGGGATATGGCGCCTGGTCTTGGCAGGGATTTTACGCTGAGGCATTTGCTGATTGCTGATAATGAAACCGAACAAATGGTACGTGAAAATTTTCGCAGCAGAATTGATTTTAGCCGTATTGTAAGAATTGCCGGAAGCGACGGAGATCTGCGTTCTGTTTCCATCGCTGTCTCCAATGTCGCGCGTCTGCGCGATATCGCAGAAGGGAGAAAACCGCAGCGGGGAATCCGTTCTGTAGACAGCTGCGCTTTAGGTATAGACATAAAAAATATTCCAATGAAAGACGCATATCCTCCTTTTGCTTCTCATGAAACAGTGCCGCAGTCATTCGAGCCAAATTCCCAAACTCCCTCTCAATCAGGGTTTATTGTTACAAATCCGCCTTATGGAAAAAGACTCGGTGATCAATACATGGCAGAGGAGTTATACAGGGAAATGGCCGGTCTTGCTTCGCGTTTTCCAGGCTGGAAACTTGTTCTAATTACAGATCACAGCGGATTTGAAAGCTTTTACGGTAAAAGAGCGGATTCCTGCCGCGAAATTAACAGCGGCGCAATTCCTTCTTATTTTTTTCAATATGAATTATTATAGAAATAAGGTATTATTATTGAGAAGAATTAAAAAAGAGGTGAAATAATGGCAGTTGCTGTGGAGCATGAGAAAAGGCGGCAGAAAATTCTTGAAAAAGCTCTTGTTGTTTTTATGGATGACGGTTTTGAGGCAGCTACATTTCAAAAAATAGCGGATCGATGCGGAATAACAAGAACAATATTGTACCTTTATTTTAAAAACAAAAGAGAGATTTTTACCTATAGTATAAAACAGCTTTTATCAACCGGCGAAGAAAATATTAAAGTAATTTGCGCTGACACATCGTTAAGCAGCATAGAAAAAATAACAGGTGTGCTTCTTTCCATTTTTAAACTTTTGGAGCAAAACAAGCAGTTGCTTTCAGTTGTTCTGGATTATCTTTTGCATATTTCAAAAAGCGATGCCAATCCTGAAGAGCGTGTACGGCGAAGGACGGTAAGACTCAGACATATTTTATCATCAATCGTTATTGACGGCGTAAAAAAAGGTGAATTGAAAAAATCTAAAATAAAAACCGTGCATGATTACCTGTACAGTTTTATAGAATCCGCAATTTTCCAGCTTGCTGTACTTAATCGGGAAAATCTTGATGATTTGAAAGAAACAGTAGTTTTTGCTGCGAAGCAGCTTGCAGCCTGATTTTTTCTTCCAGAATATTTTTAATTAAACTGCTGCTTAATATCCGGTATACTGTTTGTGCGTGAAAGATATTTATTTTTTAGGGATATAGCCGCGTAATTTTTCCAGTATAATTTCATAATCCAGAGGTTTCCCGACATGATCGTCCATACCTGCATTAAGGCAATTTTCTATGTCCTCTTTAAAAACATTAGCGGTCATTGCAATTATTGGAATTCGTTTTCTTGTTTTTGAATCTGATAATTTCCTTTTTTCAAACGAACGGATTTGTCTGGTTGCTTCATAACCGTCCATTCCAGGCATATGAACATCCATAAAAATTATATCGTATCTTTGCGGTTCTTCAATATACATTTCTACAGCCTGTAAACCGTTAACGGCACAATCAATTTCCGCATGAGTAGGTTCGAGCAGCATCATTACAATTTCGCGGTTAATTTCCATGTCTTCCACCAATAAAATCCTGCTGCCTGCAAGATTAATATCTTCTGTTTCCCTGTTTTCCGGTTTTTCCTGTGCTTTATATTCCTTGCCTCGCCTGACTTTTATCGTAAAAGCAAAAGTAGATCCTTTGTTGATCTCCGATTCCACCCAAATATCTCCTCCCATCATTTGGACAAAATTTTTGGAAATGGAAAGTCCCAGCCCGGTTCCTCCGTAGTTACGTGCCGTACTTGTTTCTGCCTGCTGGAATGATTGAAACAGATTTTTTTGATGTTCCTTACTGATTCCAATGCCTGTATCAGTTACGCTGATCTGTATCGTACAGGCACCGTCCTTTTCTCCCAGAAACTGCGCATTTAAATTAATATACCCGTTTTCCGGAGTGAATTTTACGGCATTGCCCAGAAGATTTGTAATGATCTGAGAAATTCTTTGATCATCGCCGATTAATATTTTTGGTATGTTCTCGTCAATTTGTATATTAAATCTTTGATATTTTTCTTCTGCGCGGAAATTTAATACACTAACAACACGTCCAAGCATTTTTTCAAAATTGAACTCCACCGGAAACAGTTCAAATTTTTTTGCTTCAATTTTCGACATATCCAGAATATCGTTAATTACACCCAAAAGATGCGTTGACGCTTCATTTATTTTTTCCAATGCGTAATTTTTTCGTTCTATGTCTGCGGTTTTTTTTGCAATTGCTGCCATGTTTATAATTGCGTTCATGGGAGTTCGCATTTCATGGCTCATGTTTGAAAGGAACTCGCTCTTCGCTTTGCTTGTGGCAGTTACTTTTGTTACAGCATCTTTTAATTTTGCATTGTATATATCCAGCATGATAGCTCCGGCGATTGTGCTTGCTGTTGTTGCCATAAAATTCTTCTCACTGTCTGTCCATTGGCGCGGTTTATCATTCTGCTCTACTGCCATGAATCCCCACATATAACCTTCTACATAAAGCGGAGCGCAGACAAATGAAAAAATATTGGCAGCTAACAATTCCGTAAAAACTTCGCTGTCGTTTGCCGCTGTATTTGTACAGGAAAGAATCGGAACTGTAGCGCAGCCGTACAGTCTTTCCGGGAAACTAGCTTTTATTAAATCTCTTGTATTAATCTTCTTTCTTTTTTCTAACTCCGGATCTGCAGACCAGTGCCATGCTATATTTGCTTCTCCGCTCCTGTAATCAAGATTGTAAATAACAACATTTGATACTTTATAATAATGCCCCAATCTGGTTATTGCTTCCTTTACAAGTTTTTTTGTTTCACTGGAAGACACAAAACTTCTGGAAATTTCTGATATCAATTCCTGCTGTTCAAGGCGCACTCTAAGGAGTTCGCTTTGATTTTTCAGCTCTGTTGTTATTTTTTTTATATTCCGAAGATCATACTGATAACACAGCGCTACATATTTTTCCATGTATTTTGTCCGAGTCAACGTTACTTCAAAAGGAATAAGATGTCCCAGCGGAGTGCGGTGAGTCCATTCAACTTTAAAATTTTCTCCGTTCAGGGTTCTTTTGATTATTTCAATTGATTTTTCCTGGGAGTTGTCTCCGTTTGGCTGATATTCCGGAGCATATTCATAAAAATGTTCTATGTAATCCTTCTTGTCGCATCCGAACGCTTCCAGGATGGCATTATTTGCGTCAATTACCTGCAGGTTTTCGTCTATTATTGTAAAACCGATCGGAGCTGCATCCAGCGTTGCCCGGTTAAATTTGTGAACATTTGATAATTTCTGCTCCATATCTTTGCGCATAACGGTGCTTGCGCACAGAAATGCAGCTGAACGCATTATTTCTGCAAGATCGTCGCCAAAGCAGCGTTCTTTCCTGCGATCCTCAAAAAGTACAAACCCCCAAAAATCATTGCTGATAAAAATCGGCGTAACGAATAAGGAAACAACACCGAATGATTTTAACATGACAGTTTCATTTTCTGGCAGCATGCTCACAGGACTGTTAATTGTACTGCCGCTTAATAATATTTTCTCCCATCTTGGCGCAAGCTGTGAATAAGATACATCTTCAAAAAAAACGGTCGGAACTGTAGTCCCGCCAGATTCCCTGTCCCATCGGTAAATCTGTGATGCATGCAAGCTGTCAGATTTTAAAAAGTTGTGCCATACTGATACTCTGTCCAAATCCATCATGTCGGCAATAAACCTGACGCTGTCTGTCATCACTGCTTCGAATGATTTATGACCTTGCGACAGGAATTTTACTGCTACTTCATTCAGCATATTTGCCATTTTCTCACGGTGTTTTTTTTTATTTGCTGAATTTAACGAATTAACAAGTTTTGTACGGTGTTTTGATAATTTTATATTATTCAATTTTTTCTTTTTCATAATCATTTTTGGTGAAAGTAAAAAATATTAAACATCAAACCCATTTCAATTATAACATAAAAATAAAAAATTGTTATTACGAAATGATGTTCATAAGCCAGGTTAAATTGCATGTTTAGTACCATAAATAAAAACAAAGTAAAAGTAAATACTTAGTTGTAGATCGAAAATTTGAAACATTTGGAGCAATTCTGGCTGTATCTTGAATATTTCCTTTTTTTAAGTTAATACTGTTCTCATGGATGAAGGACAAGCAATCTTAATTTCCAGCCATTTGATATTTGGAGCTGCGTCTGCTTTTTTGGCGATTTTGCTGTGGCCTAAAATCAGAGACATCGCATGGATGCTTGTTATATTCGGTATTATTGTCTCCTATATAGAAAATGTATATTCTGTTTTAATAATTTTCGGTATTACCGGAAAAGATTTAATTATTTTTGAATCAGTTCCGCTGATATCACTTGTTTTACCGGTTATAAGGATGTTGTTTTTTATAACCGCATTGGTAATAATGATATATAGGCAATCCAGGCCTAAATAGTTAATCCGATCGCCTGTGGGTGATCCTGCCGGAGGAAATAAGGAGTGGAAAAATGAAAGCAATGATTATCGGTTTAGTAATTATAGCCGCTGCTGTTTTTACAGTTTTACCTGCGGACGTTGTAGGCTTTGGTCTTGGTTGGGGAGATGATGTTCTGGCTTTTCTAAGAGGCGGAATTCCTGTCATTGCGATTCTTGTTGGCTTTATTGCCGTGTTTATTGGCATTGCAGACATGAAAGACCGCGCTGAAGCAAGAAAAGAGGAGAATACTAAACAACCTTAATTATAGAGCTATATTAAGATTTCAGGTTTTAATATAGGCTCGGTAAATCACTATTTACTGTAAATAGGTTAAGAAAACTACGCGAAAAATACTGTTCCCTTCTGGGTACCTGCCGCGATTGCTTCCAGGCATCGGGGCTTACCGCCGTCTGCAAGAACTGCCGGTATACCGTAAGATAAGACAAGAGCCGCAGCGTCAAGTTTTGTCGCGATTCCTCCAGTGCCAAAACTATTAGCCTCTCCTATGACGATGTTTTTCCGCACGTCTTCTATATTCCGCACTTCTTCAAGCAACTCTGCCTGCGGATATTCCTTCGGATTCCTGTTATATAATCCGCCTATGTCGCTGAAAAGAATTAAAAGATCAGCACTCCATAAAATCGCGGAACGTGCTGCCAATGTATCATTATCACCGATTTTAATTTCTTCAACAGACACAGTGTCGTTCTCATTAATAATCGGTATAACACCTTCATCTACAAGAGTAAAGAGAGTATTGCGCATGTTTAATGTTCTTTTGGAGTCATTAAAATCATCGCGTGTTAAAAGAATTTGTGCTATATGCAGGCCAAAATGGCTAAACGCGCGTCGCCATGCGTCCATTAACTCAACCTGCCCTACAGCGCATAATGCCTGCCTGTAATGAATATCTTTTTTACGCGCCCATTTATCCATGGTAGAAAGCCCTGCAATCTGTGCTCCTGAAGAAACAAGAATAATTTGCTTGCCGTTTTTTATTAACAAAGAAGCTTGCTGTGCAAATTCGTCAAGAAACGAGGAATTGATCTTTCCGTCTGTGCCAGCCAGAGTATTTGATCCGATTTTTATAATTATTTTTCTTGCTTCTTTAATCAATTGTGAAATCATGTCTGGTTTCCTTACTGTATATCAAAATAATCTATGTAAATCCGTGTTTAATTAATTAATCTTATGTTTAATGATACAAATTTATCAATTAAGTTCTTATTTGTCCGCAGCCTGTTATAAGATACTTTATTGTTGTAAGCGCTTCAAGTCCCATGGGTCCTCTTGTGTGAAATTTCTGGGTACTTATTCCAAGTTCTGCGCCGTATCCAAATTCACCGCCGTCTGTAAAACGAGTTGATGCGTTAACATAAACGCAGGCTGCATCCACACGGGAGCGGAAATTTTCTGCCGCTTTAAGATCATTGGTTAGAATTGCCTCCGAATGTTTTGTTCCGTATCGGTTAATATGATCAATCGCCTCATCACAGGAGGATACTGTCTTTACTGCTAAAATATAATCCAAAAACTCAGTTTCCCAGTCTTCTTCAGCCGCATCCTTTATAACAAGTCCGGATGGCGGTTTACCAGCTTGATATTTGTTATCATATAAAGCAGATGTCTTTGACATAGCATCACAGCGAAGCTCAGATTTTCCTGCAATTTTTTCTGCTAATACCGGCATCAGCTTGCTGACAATATCTTTATGTATAAGCACAGTTTCCACCGAGTTACATGCGCCTGGTTTTTGTATTTTGGCGTTTAAAATTATCTCAACTGCCAGATCGATACCCGCGGCTGTTTCTGCAAAAGACGGCTCAATATATATGTGGCAGTTTCCTTCTCCTGTCTCTATGACCGGTACATGCGCGTTTTCAACAACATGGCGTATTAGTTCATGTCCTCCGCGGGGAAGCACAACATCAATATAATTTCTGGCTTTGAGTATCTCATCTACTTCGTCTCTGCTGCCGGACTGCGCCAGTTCCACTGCATCCGGCATTCCTCCGCCGCTTGCAAGCCCTGTCTTAATCGCTTTAACAAGAGCAATATTTGATTGAAGCGCAGATGAAGATCCTCGTAAAAGTATCGAGCAGCCCGCTTTATATGCAAGAGCGGCACAGTCCGCTGTAACATTCGGCCGTGATTCATAAATAATTGCAGCAACTCCGATTGGGACAGTAATCTTCTCAATTTGTAAACCATTTGCAAGAGTCCAGCCTGACTGCACTCTGCCGATAGGATCCTCCTGCCTGATTACAACTTTAATTCCTTCGATTATTCCGTCAATCCGCTTATCATTTAAAAGCAAACGATCAATAAGGCTTTCCTTCATGCCGCTCTCGCGTGCCTTTTCAACATCATGCGCATTTGCTTCAAGAATGGAAGCGCGGTTTTTATATATCTCGTCAGCCGCGGCAGAGAGCGCCTTATCTTTGGCAGAGCGGTTCTGTATCGCAAGTTTAGACTGAGCCTGTTTAAGAGTAATAAAAATTGTGCCTAATATATTTGACATGTTATTACCATATATCATTACCCGTAATTTGACAAGATCAGTATAATAGCAATTATTATAAGTAAAAAGATTCTAAAAATTCATTGACATTAGTCCTATATAGTAATATCCTGTATAACAGGAGATGATGATATTGCCTGCAAAAACCAACGGCGGATTTCTAATAAGCAAAATTAAGCAGATTCAGGGGCGTGTTTTTGAAAAGCTGCTTATGGAATATGAAATAGATCAATTTAACGGCGCACAGGGACGAATTTTGTTTGTATTGTGGGGTAAAGACAACGTTCCAATCAGCGAAATTTCAGAGCAAACCGGGCTTGCCAAAACCTCACTTACGAGCATGCTTGACAGACTGGAAGCCTCAGGACATATACAGCGAATCCTTAATGATTCAGATCGCCGGACTGTCAGAATAATTCTTACTAAGGCTGCAAAAAACTTAAAAAGCCAATATAACAATGTTTCTGCATGTATGAATGAAATATTTTATCAAGGCTTTAACAACAAGGAAATAATCACTTTTGAAAAAAATCTTGAGAGAATATTAAACAATCTGATAACAAAGGAGAATCAAAAATGAACGAAACTGTAAAAACTGAAATCCGCGCTTTGCGCAGAAACAGTAGATTTGCGTATATCGCTTCAGTCAACGAAGAAGGTTTCCCGCAAATTAAATGCATGTTTAACATTAAAAACGATGATATGCAGGTGTTTTATTTTTCTACAAACATGAGTTCAAAACGCGTACAGCAATTTTTACTCAACAGGAAAGCGTCAGTTTATTACTGTAACGAAAAAAAATTCAAAGGCGCGCTATTTTCCGGAACAATGGAAGTTCTCGAAGACAATGAAATAAAAAAACGCTTCTGGAACGCAGGTGATGAAAAATATTACTCAAAAGGCGTTACAGATCCTGATTATTGTATATTAAAATTTACCGCTGAAACCGTGAATTATTATCATAGCTTAAGCAATTCTACATTAATGATAACAGAACTTATATAACGCGGCAGTTGATTAAAAACTGAAGTTTCAGAACAACTTTAATAGAATTAATATGTGCCGCAGATAATACAGCGGGCGCATGAATTAATCTTTAATAACACCAGGTTTTTCCAGTTCTGCGTTTAACGCTCCGCAGCGCATTCCTTCGCGAATTGCTGCTTCAAAATCCAGGGTGTTCATATCAAATGAGTTGTCTTCCAAAGCGGCGGCAAACCCTGCGGTAAATGCGTCTCCGCAGCCTGTAGAATTTATTATTTGTACAGGGAGAATATCAATTTCAAAAAAATTTCCTTTACCTATTGCCAGTATTTTCCGGCTGCCGTTTGTCAGAATTATGCCGCATTTATATTTTCTGGCTATATCTGTCATACTGGATTTAATTTTTTCTTTTAACCTATTCTCATTGCCGGAATCCTGAATTAAATCATTACTATTAATTAATTCCGGCATAAAAGTTGAAGCAAATTCATAAAGATTCGGCTTAACTAAATCCGGTTCATATTTTAAACTCTCTTTTAAATCATTTCCTTTTATATCAAGAATTACCAGCAGACCTTTTTCCTTTGCTTTTCGTACCATTGCCGGAATTACGGTATCGGAGAAACCTGCCGCTTTAGTTCCGGAAATAATAAGGTGACTTTCTCCTTTTATAAGTTCCTCAAATTTTTCCATCAGCCGCCCTTCTGTTCCTGTAACGACAGGCTGCGATTCTTCCACAAGTTCTGTAACATCTCTGTCAGTCAGCAAGGTGTAGCAAAAACGTATTTCGCTGCTGCTTTCAACCCATTCAACGGAAAGATCGTCCTGTTCACATAATGACAGAAACATCGGCCTCATGCTGCCGCCAAGCTGCGTTAGATGCACAGCCTTTTTCCCGAGCTGAGTCAAAACACGCGTAACATTGATTCCCTTGCCGCTGGCGTCAATGCGGTGAACAGAGGTGCGGTTAACTGTCCCAGGAATTATTGACGGATAGCGAAGAGTTTTTTGAATGACAGGGTTAAAGCAGACGGTTAGGAACATATATTATGATTTTTTTCCGCGAAACAGCACGACCAGCAGGAAAGAAACCGGAATATATTTTCGTGCTGCTGTTGGTTCATAATTATTTTACCCTTTTATAGGCTTTTATCTCCTGCCGCAGCCTGGCCGCAAGTTCCGCTCTGGGTACTCTCACCTGTTCCATTGAATCGCGGAAACGAAGAGTGACAGTTCCGTCTTCTTTGGACTGGTAATCAACAGTAATACAGAAAGGAGTACCCGCTTCATCCTGTCTGCGGTAACGGCGCCCAATCGCTCCCGCCTGATCATAATCGACGGCATAGTCATCCTGCAGTTCTTTGCGGATATTCTGCGCCATTTCCGCAAGACCGTCTTTTTTCATAAGCGGCAAAATCGCGGCGGTTACAGGCGCGAGATCGGGATGAAAACGGAGAACGGTTCTCCAATCATCATCATTTCCTTTTTCGGCGACTTGCTCTTCATCGTAGGCATCGCAAAGAATCATCAGCACATTGCGGTTAAGCCCTGCGGATGTTTCAATTATAAAGGGAATATAACGCTCATTATTGTTATCTTGATCGATGTACTGCATATCTTTGCCGGAGAATTCGCTATGGCGGTTAAGATCGTAATTTGTACGGTTGTGAACGCCTTCAAGTTCACGCCAACCCATAGGGAAAAGATATTGAATGTCGTACGCGTCTTTAGCATAATGTGCAAGTTCATCCGCTCCGTGCTGATGCCAGCGAAAGTGATCCATTTTAACGCCCAGTTTTTCATAATATGCCCATCGCTGCCTGCGCCATTTATCGAACCATTCTTCATCAGTGCCTGGCTTTACAAAGTACTGCATTTCCATCTGTTCAAATTCACATGTGCGGAAGATAAAATTCTTTGTGACAATTTCGTTTCGGAACGCTTTGCCGATCTGTGCAATGCCGAACGGGATTTTCATTCTGTTGGATTGAATAATGTTTTTATAATTAACATAAATTCCCTGCGCGGTTTCAGGGCGCAGATAAATTGTGTTTGCAGTATCTTCTGCAGGGCCTATATGGCTCTTAAACATTAAATTAAATTTACGCGTATCGGTAAGCTCTCCGCCGCAGTCCGGGCACTTTTTCGCTGAAAGATTTTCTTCCGGAATCATATCCGCGCGGAAGCGGGATTTACACTTTTTACAGTCAACCAGCGGGTCAGTAAAATTTTCCACATGACCGGAGGCTTCCCACGTTCGTGGGTGCATTAATATTGCGGCATCTAAACCGGCAATATTATCGTGGAGACGCGTCATTTCTTTCCACCACATGCCTGCGATACGGTTTTTTAACTCAATGCCAAGAGGGCCGTAATCCCACGCGCCGTTCTGGCCTCCGTAGATTTCCGATGATTGAAAAACAAAACCGCGCCGCTTGGCAAGCGAGGTTATTTTCTCCATTGTTGCTTTGCCTTGATATTCTTGTAATTCTGACATACGGGAAATTGTACAGTAAGACAAGAAATTAAAAAAGGCGCTGCCTGCCTTGCTGCCAAAAGTCAATTTTTAGTAGTTGAGGCTGTTCCAAAGCTTTCAAACCGAAGGTTGCGTTTTTGGAACAGCTCCCGTATATTTATGTCATTGTACAAAGTGTTGTAATAGCCTTGTACAAAGGTCTGTGCCAGCCTTGTACAACGGGCTGTACTAGCTTTGTACAGCGTGCTGTAATAGCCTTGTACAAGGGTTTGTAGTAGTATTTTTGAGTTTGCTCCGTATATTTATATTTGCTTTTAACTCCCTATTGCGTATTTTTTTAATATTTGATAGTTTATAGATTGGGTATATGCCCGCAATCAATTAATCTATACCGGCAAGACCGGTAATATCAAGAGGAGAGAAAGTTTATGGCAAAACAGCTGATGTTCAACGAAGATGCCCGGCGCAAGTTACTATCCGGGGTTGAGCAGATCTCTAAGGCCGTCAAGGTAACACTCGGCCCCAAGGGCCGCAATGTCCTGTTGGACAAGAAGTTCGGCGCACCTACTGTTACAAAGGATGGAGTTTCTGTAGCGAAAGAAATAGAACTTGCCGATCCTTATGAGAACATGGGCGCGCAGCTTCTCAAGGAAGTTGCGACAAAAACAAACGATGTGGCGGGAGACGGAACCACAACCGCGACAGTACTGGCCTATTCACTTGTAAAGGAAGGTCTCAAATCGGTAGCGGCCGGCATGACCCCGCTCGAACTTAAACGCGGTATCGACAAGGCTGTTGAAATCGCGGTCGCCGAAATCAAGAAGAATTCCAAGGAAATCAAGGACAAGGAAGAGATATCGCATGTCGCTTCCGTATCAGCCAACAATGACGCCGAAATCGGGAATACAATCGCTGACGCGATGGAGAAAGTCGGAAAAGACGGCGTTATCACTGTTGAAGAATCCAAAACCATGGATACGTCCATCGAGTTTGTCGAAGGTATGCAGTTTGACCGCGGATATATTTCTGCCTATTTTGTAACAGACCGCGACACCATGACAAGCGTCTATGAGGATGTCTTTATCCTTATACACGATAAGAAAGTTTCCAGCATGAAGGACATGCTCCCGCTGCTTGAAAAAGTAGCGCAGAGCGGCAAACCCCTGCTCATTATCGCGGAAGACTGCGACGGCGAAGCGCTTTCAACACTGGTTGTAAACAGCCTGCGCGGAACCCTGCGCACATGCGCCGTAAAAGCCCCCGGCTTTGGTGACCGCCGCAAAGCCATGCTTGAAGATATTGCTATTCTTACAGGCGGCGAAGTCATTTCCGAAGAACTAGGCCTTAAGCTTGAAAATACCGATATTTCCCAGCTCGGCAAGGCAAAGACCGTTAAGGTTGATAAAGACAACACAACCATCATCAACGGCGCAGGCAAGCAGAAAGACATTCAAGACAGAATCGCCCAGATTAAAGCCCAGATTGAAGACACAACAAGCGATTACGACCGCGAAAAACTGCAGGAACGTCTTGCGAAGCTGGCAGGCGGCGTTGCTGTTATCAATGTAGGAGCGGCGACTGAAGTTGAACTTAAAGAAAAGAAACACCGCGTCGAAGACGCGCTTTCTGCAACCCGCGCGGCAATCGAAGAAGGCGTTGTCTCAGGCGGAGCGATTTCATTGATTCAGTCAGCCATCGCGCTTGATAAGGCGGATGTCGCAGGTCTTACCGATGATGAGAAAGTCGGCTTTAAAATTGTAAAGCGCGCTCTTGAAGAACCCATCCGTCAAATAGCCGAAAACGCCGGTCTTGACGGAGCTGTTATCGCGGAAAAAGCCAGAAACGAAAAGAAAGGCATAGGTTTTGACGCTGCGAAGATGGAATGGGTAGATATGATGAAAGCCGGTATCATTGACCCGGCCAAAGTAGCAAGGTCCGCACTGCAGAATGCGGCATCCATCGCTAGCCTGCTCCTTACAACCGAATGCGCCATCACAGACATCCCCGAAAAGAAAGAAGCTCCGCCAATGCCAGGCGGCGGTATGGGAGGAATGGGGGGAATGGATTATTAAAATTGCAGAGCAATTTAAGTAATCCTGGGAGTTTACGCTGCGCGTAAACTCCATGGTGTTAACATTTATAAAATTGGATTTGATTAGGCTGTCTGCGAAACCAGGCAGCCTTTTTTATACCTGTGCATAAAACTATTCTATACATCATTATAAATATATCATAAGATTATCAGACCATGAAAAGATCCTCGCTGTGGCTTATTTTTACTGTTTGCGCTATATTGTTTCTCATTTCAGGGCTTTTGGTTTTCTTTAATTCCGATGTTCTAGGTAAAAAACCATTTCTTCAGACCACGTCCTTTGACTCGCCGGCTATGGCAAAATTTGAGAAAGACGGGAATCTTTATGTTATTGACAGTGAATCATTCCGTCTTGTATGCATGAATCCTGATGGCGCTATAAATTATTTCATCGAAATTGACAAGGCGGATAAATATATCCGTATCATTGACGGCGCGGTTGATGACGCGGGAAATTTGTATCTATATGAAATGGAAGCTGAATACGACGCTTTGCTTACAAAGCGCGAGATGATAAGAAAATATGACAATCACGGGAATTTTATAAGGGATATTTTAAGCATTAATTATGAACATGTGCCTGATTATGATAACCCAAAGCTGTTTTATCAATTCGGTTCATTCAGATGCGAAAACGGTATTCTTTCTTTTTCAAAAACGGAGAAAGATAAAGTCACATTGTATATGTACGATACATTCCGGGATACCATACAATCAACGGTAATTCACGATTATTTGCCGGGAAAAGCTATTGAAAACTTTATGGTTGCGCAGCTTGTCCTGAAAGATATGAGAAACTATGCATATGTGCTTCGTGACGGCGATATCTATGAAGTCATAAACGGAGGCGATCCTGTATTGCGCGCTTCATTTGACTGGAGCATCGATAAAGGCGGAACCATTCCGTGGTTTATTTTTTATAATACACACAATGCCGCAAATGATTTGGTATTCTTTGATATGGCTTCCAACGCGGTATTGCGCATTACAGACAACGGTCTGCACCATGTTGTTCCGCAGGTGCTTTTTGAGCCGCTGAAAGAACAGGGAGAATTCGCGGCGCTTAAAGGATTTGGGTTTTACAGGAATTCATTTGCCGGCGTATACGGCAATACGGTGTGGCTGTATGACGGTTTCGATTTTAAAACATATAACGGAGAATTACTGCTTCCTGCAAGAGAAAGGTTCCGCATTATAGTATCGCAGATAGCCGCGCTGCTTACGGCCGCTGCCTTTATCGCGGGTTTATGTATTTTATTTATTGGAATACTTCAAGGGTATATTTCGCTGTTTATTAAATTAACTGTTGTTGTCATTCCGTTATTAATTATCGCGTTTATCATCGTTTTCACGCTTACATTTAATATAATGACAGAGCAGCTGAACGAAGCTCTTTATAACGAAATGGTTTCAAAAACTGTAATTTCATCAAAACTGGTTAACGGAGACGATCTAGATAAAATTAATTCCATTAAGGATGTTCACAGCGATGAATACAAAAGACTGTCATCCCTTGTTAAAGAGATTGTCGGATACAATGCCGATCCCTGGAACAGGGCTTATTACGCGGCGTTGTATAAGGGAAACAATTTTGAATACATTGTTGTAATTTCGGAAGAGGAATGGAATCTGTTCCGCACAGACGAGCCGCTTACAGGGGATGATTATTATAAGCTGATAAACGGAGAACCCATTATAATTACAAACGAGTTATTTAACGGTACATGGACATTCGCCAATGTACCCGTGTACAACAGCAAGGGACAGATAGCAGGCAAACTGGAAATTGGGCTTGATATGACAGGGTATGAGATCAGCAGTAAAATACTCAAACGTTATGTATCGCTCATAGTCGCGGCTGTATGCGTTGTAATTCTGGCTGTACTCTGTATTTTAATTTCCTTAATTGTAAGGCGGCTTTCAGCGGTCGGAAAGGTTTTGCATAACATAGAAAGCGGAGACCGCACAGCCCGCGTGCCGTACCTCGCGCACGATGAACTGGGCAAGGTGAGCAAAGGCCTTAACAACATGGCCGAAGAACTGCAGTTTCAGTTTGATCGCATAACAAAGCTAAACGAATCAACCATCAGATTTGTGCCTGTCCAGTTTATGGAACATCTTGGCGTTTCTGACATTACAAAAATGAAGCTCGGCGACAGCGTACAGCGTGTCATCAGCGTCCTGTTCTTTGACATACGCTCCTTCTCCATTAATTCGGAAATGATGACGGCGCGGGAAAATTTTGAATTTATCAACAGGATACTCGGCATTGCGGGGCCTGTTATACGCAAGCATAACGGCTTTGTGGATAAATATATCGGAGACGCGGCAATGGCGCTCTTTACAAACGGTATAGACGCCGTACGCGCCGGAATTGAGCTTTATCAGCAGATTGTAGTTGATAAAAGCTCCCGTGTAAAAATTGGAGTTGACGGCATTGATATAGGAGTCGGAATACACTCAGGCTCCGTTATGATGGGCATTGTAGGCGAGAATGAGCGGCTTTCCAGCACTGTTATTTCAGCTAACGTTAATCTGGCTTCACGCCTTGAAAGCCTGACAAAACAAAC
>Ga0209755_10003472_pt1 | contig 19721 bp, 16 predicted proteins | sample TergutCo191P1_FD_187301 | JGI IMG/M metagenome (GOLD analysis project Ga0209755, IMG submission 187301) | Cornitermes sp. P1 segment gut microbial communities from Petit-Saut dam, French Guiana - Co191P1 (SPAdes) (version 2) | ecosystem: Host-associated > Arthropoda: Insects > Digestive system...
ATAAATCCGTAAACCCATGCGTGTACGGCGTGTGTCCCATCATCAAAAAATTCCAAAGCATCATAAAAGTCAATAAAGCCGTCGCTGTCAGCTATTCCCATTGACAGCGGAATGGAATCAAGTAACGTTGATATGCCCCAGGCTGTTCCGCTTATTTTACCAAAACCATTTTTGAGAGGAGACAACCCCTGATATCCTGTCCACGTATTAAAATCGGCGTAAAAAGCGCCGACAGCCCATAACATAACTGGATCTGAAAAAATAGAGCTATCAAAACGGTACATGAGAGAAATGTCAGTTAACGCGGCATCGAATTTTTTTGGTCCGTCCGGCAGCGGATTATCGGGCGGGATTCCCGTCCCGGTTGCGGTTCCCTTAAAAGCGTGATAATCATACTTTATCATAAAATTATACGCGCTGAGATAACCTGCGATCTTCACTAGCTTATCAAAAGTAGGATCATCAAGGTTAATATTGAAATTTAAACTGAGCCTTTGAAAGAGAGCCAGATTCAACACGGCGGATAATCCCCAATTATTACTGCTGTCAATTCTCTCACCGGCATAATTTGAAAAATCAGTATAAGGATACCATGAGAATGAAAGACCGGGCGCGAAAGTAAAATGATCGTTATCCGCGCACGCGGCCCGCTCTGCGCATGGTCCTATTAACAGCGCTATCGCCCAAAAACTCAGGAAAAATCTTTTCATTGTTTTCTCTCCTTTATTTTAACCGGGTTTAGCCGGAATACAGCCGTCCCCGGATTTTATAGCAATATCGAGTTTGTCCAGTTCTTTTTGCGCTTCTTCATCTCCCTGTTTTGCGGCTTTTAGAAATAATTCGATCGCTTTTGCTTTATCATTTTGCACGCCGAAACCTTCCAAATAACAGATGCCCAGTTTCGTCTGCGCGTCCGCGTAACCGCGTTCAGCAATCTTATGAAGCCATTCAACGCCCTGATATGGACTGTTTGAATCAGACGAATTTTTCCAGCGGACATAACATAAACCTATATATGTTTGCGCGGCTTCTTTGCTTTCTTTTAAAAGCTCATCATATCTGTTCAAATCTTTTTCAAATTCTTCCGCGTCCATTTATTACCTTTAGTTATTTTTATTTTAATTTAATTTTATTATTTGGTCAATAAACGCGATTTTTTACTTGACAGATAGAAATAAATTGATGATCATATACATATCAATTTATAGGAGATTATTTATGAAAAAAGTTCTCTTGCCGATTATTGCTGTATGCCTGTTTATGGCATGTGTATCTACTCCGCCTCTGCCGCCTCTTGTCGATGATGATAAAAATCCCGGCACCAATCCTGAATTAACGGTCAAAATACCTGATCTATTCAGTCCTGATCCGGAAATTGTTGATGATACAATGAAGGTATCAATTGAAGTTAAACATCCCGCCCCGATCAGAGACTGGAGTATTACAGTACAAGCGCAACGCCAGCGCCTGACACAGGAGCAGTTAGAACAGCTTCAGGAGAGAAGAGAAGCCCGGCAAGGCACAGGCCAACAGCGAGAAAGACGCCCCTTCTTTGAGCAAACCGGAATCGGAACTCCGCCCGCTGAATGGATTTGGAACGGCAGAAGCACATCGCGAATCAGTCATGGCACAGGCGAAATGGTTCAATCAGCAACAGCTTATCAATTTGTGTTATACGTCAATGATATTTACGGAAATCACTCTACATATGAAGGAACAATCGAAGTTGATGTTATTGTCAGAAAAGACGGCAACAAACTCCGCATCGTTGTTCCCGCTATAACCTTCGAAGGCAGTTCCAGTAATTTTTCTCAGGTTGTTGAAAACAGACTGAGCGAAACTGAAGTTAGTTCAAATCGAAGAGTACTTAGATTGATCGCAAGCGCTTTAGGAAAATACCCTGATTACAAAATAACGATTGAAGGTCATGCTAATCCTCTCCATGCGCCCAATACCACAGCCGGCAGAAATGAGGTAAGTACACTAAAAGCGCTCAGCGAACAGCGCGCGAGAGCAGTCGGAAAATATCTTTCGGAAAATCATGAAATCGCCGCTTCGAGATTTAACTACATTGGCGCAGGCGCGGATCATGTAGTCGTCGCTTTTAATGACGATGATGATGAAAAGTGGAAAAACAGAAGAGTCGAGTTTATTTTGGTCAGGTGAGGTGTTTGTTAGATGAAAAAGAGGCGGAACTTCCGCCTCTTTTTTTAATTATAAAAACCGGAAACTACAAGTTGTCTATCCACCCATTATCTCTTTCAATCTGTCACCGCAAACAGTAGGAACCGCAACAACCTTCAATCGTGATTTTTCTCCCTTTATCAAAACAACATCGCGCTTTGCGCAGTTAAGCGTCTTCGCAAGAAATTCGCTCAAGCATGAATTGGCTTTGCCGTCTTCGGGAGCGGCGGTGATGCGTACGCATAAGCGGTTGTCCCTGATACCGGCAATTTCATTTTTTGAGGTGCCGGGGATGGCTTTTATTGAGATGTGTATTTTATCCTCTGTTATTTGAAAGAAGGTTTCCATAAATTATTTCTTTAACAAATACAAGTATTCTGTAACATGAATATCGCGATCGCCTCTTTCAGCAAGATTTGTCAGATTGCGGCAGCCGCGAAATGTATTGTAGGATGTTTCCAGTACTTGTACCTTTCCGATTTTTTCTAACATGTTTTTCATCTCATCAAGAGATATAAACCCTTCGGAGTTAAATGAAATAAGAATATATTTCGCTTTTATATTTTCTACAAGTTCAGATAACGCCGAAAAAGCGTACTGTTTCTTATTATAAACAGAACGTTTCCAATTATCCGGTATTCCGGAAACATTGCTGATATTTTCAGGATATTTATTTTCCAATATCAGGTTAAGCATAAAATAATTTGAACCGTAAGGATGCTGATTATAAGGCGGATCCAAATACGCCAAATCTACTTCCGGCGCTTCTTTTACAATATGGTTTGCATCGCCGTTGTATACGGCGTAATCGCAGTTGAAATTGCTGAATACAGGAAAAGGCAGAACAATATTTCCTTTAATGCGAAAAAGAGCGTCACTGTTACTGCCGCCGAATTGTCCCGCGCCTGTTTCTTTATTTTTATGGAATCCCTTAAATACGCCCGAAGTATTCGCGTGAACAGACGCTTTCGCGAGCAGGGGAGCCAGAAAATATTTTTGATATTGCGATGGAACGGATTGAATGTAAGCGCGCATTGTGTCAATATACATCGCGTTCCTGCGCGTATAAAAAACCCGCTCATCTTTTTTTATATTGTTATCGTCCTTCGGCGAATATAATTTTGTTATTATTCCTTCTTCTAACGGTTTATTTTCTATGTCCTCAAGAAGGTCGTTATATATATCGTTTAACGCTTCTATATTTGATTGATTTTTATTTGATAAATAACATTCACCTGTGATAGCCGCGTATTTTTCTAAATCATTGACCAGAAGCAAATTTGAGAACTGTTTACAGTGGCGGGCGACAATACCTGAACCTGTAAAAACATCAAAAATATCCAGTTTGTTTTTATTTAGTTGTTTTTGTACTTCTTTTATGCCTTTTGTGATGAAATTCAGAAGAGAGCGTTTATTTCCTATGTAGGTGATTATTTGCTCGGTTAGGAAAATTTCAGACTCTGACATTTTTAGTATTTTATTGATTATTGTTGGTTGTGTAAAGTATATATGTTTTTAATCTCCTCACTTCGTTCTGGCTACAGGAAAATCCGTATAACCGGAACTGCCAAAAACAGGTTCTTGCTGGTTGTTGGTTAATTCACGAACCTTGTTTGATACAAATAAATTCAAGGCAGTCATTGTAATAGTGCCGTTATTTTGCTGTGCCTCTCCCCTTAACCCCTGAAGAATTGCGTAAGTAAAAACGCCATGACTTATATCTTGTCTTTCCTGCGAGTATTGATCGCCTTTACTGGAAACAAGAACAACCGTTCCCTCACTTTGCAGACTTCTTTGCAGACGGGTATTATCAACAACACGAGTCATTGAATTGCTTACACCTGCGGAATGACACGCATCTATAAATACAATTTTCTGTCCAGGAATTTCAAAAATTGATTGTATATCTCTTAAAGATACGGCATTCGCTGATCTTATTGATCCGTTATCATTAATAATTGCATCTTTCGGCATAAAAAAGAAACTTCCGTTTTGATCAAGCATACCATGCCCTGCAATAAATAAAATTATTAAATCATTTTCGCCCGCTCCTTTCAAATAATCAAAACCATCCATAATATTTTCCTTAGTTGGTTCTATTGCTCCATCCGCAATAAGACGGTTATTAACACGATTATAAATTCTGCCTTCCTGTATCTTGAATACATTTATTATTTCTCTTGCGTCATTTACAGCAAACCGTAAATTATCAAGCTGTGAAGAATTATATATGTTTACTCCAATTGAAAGAATCCATAAATTGCGCGTATTTTGCGCTGCCGCTTGCTGGCTGAATACTTCTACACTGGCTTTTCCTTCAAGCGGATTATTCGCGATAACTTCAATACGATTAGTTCCCGGATCCAACTGTAAATTTACACTGAATTCCAATTTATTTTGATTTCCGGTAATTGTTACTCCTGTAGCTTCCAGTTCCACTCCGCGGACACCGTGCATACCTCTTACCGCATCGCCGCTTAGCAGCTTACCGTTTACAAGAAATTTAATATTTTTTATCGGCTGCTTTGATTCAATTACTACAGAAAGCTCAACTTGATTTGTTGTTAATCTGGCGCCGTTAACAGGATTGCGTATAACAACTGCCGGCGGCTCACCTGCTCGTTGGATTGGCGGAAGGTTATGTACAGGATCAGGTCTACCTTGTAAACGGGCTTCTACTATTTGCGGATTGTAAAATGTATTGCGGTATTGATCTATCCCGTAGACATTGTTGCCGACACGTACATTAAGGTATCTGTCTTCGTTAGGTGAAGCGTTAAAGTAGCCGTCAGATGTGACAACGATCCATTCGCCGTCATTAAAACTAATGAATTGCGCTACTTCTTTGCCGGTGGATAAATCCCAGAGACGGATAGTTCCATCCGATGAACCAGAAAGTATCTGTCTGCCGTCATGAGTAAATATCACAGAATTTTCATCATATTGATGACCAGAAAAAGTTTTTATTTCACGACTTGTGGTTACATCCCAAAGTTTCATTGTTTTATCACGAGAACCAGATATTACATACCTGCCGTCAGGATTAAATGCCACTGAAAGAGAACCATAATCACTTGTAAAAGTTCTTATCTCTCGCCCTGTTACAGCTTCCCATAGTTTTATTCTACCGTCAGAAGAGACTATCTGCTTTTCGTCAGAGCTGAATGCTACAGAAAACACATCTTCTTGATGCCCAGAAAATGTTCAAATTCCTCTATTTGATGCGATATCCCAGAGTTTTATTGTATTATCCCATGAACCAGAGATTATTTTCTTACCGTCTGGACTGAATGCTACCGATGTTACAACGCCTGTATGCCCCAACTGCGCAAACACTTCCACATCCTGCGCGCCAACATTCAAACAAATCCCGATTAAAATAAAACTAATAAAAAACATTTCTTCATTTTCATCTTCCTCATCTTGCAATTAAATTTTTATTTTATCCTTGCAACTATAAAATCACTAAGCTCTTCGGGAATGCTAATGGTAGGGGTTTGTGAATTACTTGTAATTTCATTGGCTCTTTTTGAAACATAATTACTAAGCGACAACATGGAGATAACTCCGTTCTCATCGGGATTCGCTTCTCCTCTCATACCCTGAATGATTGCGTAGGTAAATGCTCCATGCCTTAAATTATCCATTTCATGTGACGGCTGATTGCCGTGGCTGGAAATAAAAACAATAGTGTTTTGATTCTGAGACTGTAAATCACTTACAAGACGATTGTTATCTACAGGACGAAGTCTTCTGTTATCTGTGTTATTGGAACGGCATACATCAAAAAATATTAATTTAGCTGCAGGCACATCCAATGCAGCCTGAATTTCACGATACGATATTGCCATTGAAGTTCTTAATGTTCCATCAATATTAAATGAAGCGTCATTAGGAAGAAAATAAAAGTTTCCGTTTTCATCGTTTACTCCATGCCCTGAAATAAATAGTAATATTACATCTCCTTGTTTTGCTTGTTTTAAAAACGAAAAACCTTCTATTACATTATCTCTTTTTGCTGTTAATCTGGTATTATCGTTAATAAGAAGACTGCTAACTCTGTTGTAGACTCTTCCTTCCTGTGCCTTAAATATTTTTATTATTTCACTTGCGTCATTCGCAGCATAATTTAAATTTGATAATTGCGTAGAATCATAACGATTAACACCGATAGATAATATCCATAAATTCGGCAGATCATTTGTCCTTGCCTGACGATTGCCGGGATCAGGTCTGCCCTGCAAACGGGCTTCCACAATTTGCGGCTTATAATAAGTTGAGCGGTATTGATCTATTCCGTAGACATTGTTTCCTACTCTAACATTTAAATATATGTCGCCGTTAGGTGAAGCGTTGTAGTAACCGTCGGGGGTTATGACGAGCCATTCGCCGTCGTTGAAGCTGATGAATTGGGCTATTTCTTTTCCGGTGGATGTGTCCTTAAGAATCATTGTTCCATGTAAAGAAAAAGTAACGGCTCTTCTGTCATCAGGACTGCGTACTCTAAAAAAATGTCCTGTGATTGTTCTAATTTCCCGCTTTCTGGCTATATCCCACAATTTAGTTCCGCTGTCAGAAATAGTAAATATTTGTTTGCCGCTAGAGCTGAATTCTGCAGAATATAATCGGCTTGAACTCTCTTTAAATATCCATATTTTACGGCCTGTTAAAACATCCCATAGTTTTATTGTATTCCCAAAACTGGCAAGCATTTGTTTTCCATCAGGACTGAACTCCGCTGAGTTTACCCAGCCTGCAGGATCAGTATATGTCCATATATTATTGCCTGCAAAAACATCAAAGAGTTTTAATGAATTTCCGGAACAAATAAGTATATACTTGCCATTAGGACTATATGCTATATTATCCATTTGACTTTCTTCTATTTGAAAAACTTTTATTTCACGACCTGTTGCAGTTTCATAAAGTTTTATTGTTCTAATATCAGAGATATAAATATCTAATGAGATGCCGCCGCCAATATGTGTGTTTCTATTATTTCTTGCCGCTATAAGAATCTCCTTTCCATCCGGACTGAACATTAAAGAAGAAATAATATCTAACCTTGAAAAAGTTCTTATTTCACGGCCTGTATTTGTGTCCCAAAGTTTTACTGTACTATCCAATGATTGATTCCATAGTTTGTTTGTATTATCAGAAGCACCGGATAAGATTTGACTGCCGTCCGGACTGAAAGTAATAAAATCTACCGGAAATGAATGCCCGGATAAAGTTCTTGTTTCTCTGCCTGTTGTTATATCCCATAATTTTACTGTCCCGTCATTTAATCCAAAGACTATATGTCTTTTATCAGGACTAAATGCCGCAGAGTAAATCAGTCTTTGATTACCGGTCATAGTTCTTATTTCACGTCCTGTTGCTGCGTTCCAGAGTTTTATTGTTCCATTACCGTAACCTGCGGCTATCTGTCTTCCGTTAGAATTAAATGCAATAGACTGTATACTGTGTTGATGATCGGAAATAGTTCTTATTACACGACCCGTGGATGCATTAAATATTTTTATAGACTTATCTGAAGAACCAGATATGATCTGTTTTCCGTCAGAACTAAATACTACAGTATTCACTCTATCCTGATGACCAGAAAATGTTTTTATTTCACGTCCTGTAGATGCATCCCATAATTTTATTGTATTATCGCCGGGACTTTCATCAAAAAGATGCGAAAATATATTAAGTTCTCCTGCACAAGAGACAATAAACCTGCCGTCAGGGCTAAACGCTGCAGATTTCACAGATTTAGAATAACCTGAAAAAGTTCTAATTTCTTGTCCTGTAGAAGCATCCCATAATTTTATTGTTTTATCTTCTGAGCCTGAGACAATCTGTTTACCGTCAGGGCTAAATGCTACAGAATTAATGGAATTAGAATGACCCTTAATAGTTCTTATTTCATGTCCTGTGTCAGTATCCCATATTCTTATTGAGTCATCCACATCAGTATTAGTACGATCCCACGGATACCAATCATAAGAGCCGGAAACAATCTGCTTGCCGTCAGGGCTGAATGCTATTGTGTTCACCCAGCCGGAATGACCGGTAAAACTCCTAATTTCATCTCCGGAAGCAACATCCCAAAGTTTTATTGTTTTGTCGCAGGAACCTGAAGCAATATGCTTGTCGTCAGGACTTAACGCTATTACATTTACCCAGCCGGAATGACCTGTAAAACTCCTAATTTCACGACCGGAAGCGGCATCCCAAAGTTTTATTACTTCACTTGAACTTGATACAATATATCTGCCATCAGAGCTGAATGCTATTGATTCCACACCTACGATATGCCTCAATTGCGGAAACACCGATATATCCGCACCTGTGTTATTATTAGGATCTATTGAGTATAGTTCCTGTGCGGCAATACTCCAACAAAATCCGCAAATTAAAGGCAAGAGCATAATCAAGCGCATACTTATTACGTTCTTTCTCTCTTTTCTTTGTTCGTTGTTCATTTTCCTCACCTCATTAAAATATTTATCTGGTCTTTGCTACATCAAAATCAGTTATCCCTTCCAATCTTGGAATAACAGGTTCTTGCGCATTATTTGTCAGTTCTTTAACTTTTCGTATCACATATGAGATCAACGGCAGTATTGTAATGTTCCCATTTCCTGAATTAGCTTCTCCTTTCATTCCCTGTATAATCGCGTAAGAAAAAACACCGTGCCTTAAATCAGAATGTTCCTGCGAAAATTGATTGCCTTTACTGGAAGTAAAAATAACAGTGCCTTCACTTCCCAATCTTCTCGACAGTTGTTCATTATTAACCTGATTGGTTATTCCGTTACCGGCACCCGCAGAATGACATGCGTCAATAAATAATATTTTTCTTCCGGGGATATTAAGGACCGTTTGTATATCAGATTGCGAGATGGCATTTGCGGATCGAATAGATCCGTTATCTGCAAATGCAGCATCCGAAGGCATAAAATAAAAAACTCCGTTCTGATCATTTAAACCATGTCCCGCGATAAACAGCATTATTATGTCATTTTGGCCCGCGCTTTTTAAAAAATCAAAACCATCCTGTATATTTACTTTAGTAGGTGAATATTCTGTACCGTCAGCAATTAGACGGCTGTAAACCCTGCCATAAACTCTTCCTTGCTGCGCCGTAAAAATATTAATAATTTCTCTTGCATCATTCACAGCATATCTCAAATCGTCGAGTAACGGCGAATTATATCTGTTTACTCCGATAGAAAGTATCCATAAATTAGGCATGGTATTCTGCATTGACGCCTGCTGGCTGAATACTTCCACACTGTTTCTGCCTTCTTGCGGATTATTCGCAACAACTTCAATACGGTTATTTCCGGGATCTAATTGTATGTTTAAATTCTAACTTGTTTTGATTTGATTTCCGGTAATAATTGCACCTGTACCTTCCAGTTCCACTCCGCGGACACCGCGCATACCTCTTACCGCATCGCCGCTTAGCAGCCTGCCGTTTACAAGAAACTTAATATTTTTAATTGGCTGCTTTGATTCAATAACTACAGAAAGCTCGACTCGATTTGTCGTTAATATGGCGCCGTTAACAGGGCTGCGTATATCAATTCTCGGCGGCTCACCTGCTTGTTGGATTGGCGGAAGGTTAGGTACGGGATCAGGTCTTCCTTGTAAACGGGCTTCCACGATTTGCGGGTTGTAGAAAGTGTTTCGGTATTGATCGATTCCGTAGACATTGTTGCTTACACGGAAATTGAGGTAACTATCACCGTTAGGTGAAGCATTGTAGTAGCCGTCGGGAGTGATTACGATCCATTCGCCGTCAATGAAGGAGATGAATTGGGCAATTTCTCTGCCGGTGGAGGTATCCCAGAGGCGGATAGTTCCGTCTGAGGAACCGGATATAATTTGCTTACCATCTTGAGTAAATGAAACTGAACTTATTGAACCAAAATGACCTGTAAATGGTCTAATCTCCCGACCGCTTTCAGTATCCCATAACCTAATTTTTCCATCAGAAAAACCAGCAAGTATTTGCGTACCATTATGACTAAATGCAATGGAAGTAACTCGATTTGTATGTAAAAATGATCTTACCTCTTGTCCTGTAAAAACATCCCAGAGCCTAATCGTTCTATCTTCATAAATAGAACTAGACAATATGTATCTTTTATCAGGACTATTTATAATATAAGCCACATGCGCTGTATGCCCATAAAATGTTTTAATTTCTTTATCATTTAATATATCCCAAGATTTAATAATACCGTCATAATAACCAAAAAAAGCTTGACTTCCATCAGAGCTAAAATTAACAGAAGAAATATTTCTACCTACAGTGGGTATTGTTTTTATTTCACTTCCACTTGCAATATCCCATATACTTATACCTTGAGGATCACTTGAAATAATTTGAGACCCATCACGATTGAATACTGCAGAAAAAACTTGACCTTCATTTCTATAAAATGCCTTAATTTCAATTCCATTTGTTGCATCCCATAATTTAATACCTGAATATCCTGAAACGGTATATTGACCGTTTGGGCTATATGCTACAGAAAAAGTATCTACATGTCCAAAAAAATCTATAATTTTTCGTCCATTTAATATATCCCAACTATCAATACTACTTCCCATATAACCTGAAAGAATTTGCCTACTATCTGGGCTTACAGCTATTGAAGAAGACGTTTTTACATAACCTGAAAATGTTCTAACTTCATTTCCAGTTTCAATTTCCCATAATCTTATTTTTGTCGAACCTGAAAGAAAATATTTACCATCAGAATTAAATTTAACGGTATTTACTGTGTTATGTATGAAATCTCCAGTTTGATCAGATATAAACGTAAATCTTTTTATTTCTTGCCCCGTTCTTATATCCCAAAGATTAATTATTCCATTATATCCGCTGCTTGTACCTGAAAGAATCTTTGTACCATCAGGACTGAATTCTACAGAACAAAAATAATACCCTGTAAATATTCTAAGTGCATTACCAGTAGTTATATCCCATAATATAAGAGTATTATCTCCTGATTTTGCAATTATCTGTTTGCTATCAGGACTAAATGCTACAGCATCAGACCATGTTCTTGTTCCTGGGAATGTTTTAATTTCTTGTCTGCTTACTGCGTCCCATAATTTTATTGTTTCATCAGCTGAACTAGAAAGATAATATCTACTGTCCGGACTAAACAAAACGGTCAATACTCTATCTGTATGTCCATAAAATGTATGAATTAAATGTCCGCTTGATGCATCCCATAATCCCATGGTATTATCTAAGGAACCTGAAAGTATTTGTTTTCCGTCAGGACTAAAAGCAACAGAGGTGATATCATTGGACGATAAACTTTTTATCACACGACCACTTGCTGTATCCCATATTTTTATAGTATCACCATCACCATAACCCGAACCTGAAAGTATTTGACTGCCATCTGGGCTGAATACAACACAATTAACTCTTCCAGTATGACCGTAAAAAGTCTTGATTTCACGACCTGAATTAATATCCCATAATTTAATGGTAGTATCACCGCATGAAAGAATATGTTTTCCATCAGGGCTAAACGCAACAGAAGTTATACGTGCAGTATGCCCCATCTGCGGAAACACAGCCACTTCCTGCGCACTAACACTCAAACAAATCCCGATTAAAAATAAAACTAATAAAAAACATTTCTTCATTTTCTTACCTCACTGGATCAGATCTGCCCTGCAAACGAGCTTCAATAATTTGCGGTTTATAATAAGTATTACGATATCGATCAATTCCGTAAACATTATTCCCAACTCTAACATTTAAATATCTGTCGCCGTTTGGTGAAGCGTTGTAATAGCCGTCGGGGGTAATGACGAGCCATTCATCATCGATAAAGTTTATAAATTGCGCTATTTCCTTGCCGGTGGATATATCATGGAGAATCATTGTTCCATTGGAAGATATAGAGACAGCTCTTCTGTTATCAGAACTGCGTATATTAAAAAAAACGTCTGTTATTGTTTTAATTTCACTCTTTGTAGTTATATCCCATAATTTTGCTCCGGTGTCGGAAATAGTATATATTTGTTTTCCGTCAGAGCTGAATGATGCTGATTTCAACCATTCAGAATTATCTGTAAATGTCCATATATCACGTCCTGTTGAAAATTCCCATAATTTTATTGTATTTCCAAAACTGGCAAGTACCTGCCTGCCATCAGGGCTGAACGCTGCAGATTTCACCCGACCTGCAGGATTGGTATATGTCCATTCTTCATTACCTGAAGAAACATTTAATAATATTAATGCTTCTCCATTACTGGTAAGTATAAATCTGCCATCAGGACTAAATGTCACATTATCCATTTGTCCTTCTTCTATCGTAAAATCACTTATTTTACGACCTGTAACAGAATCATAAAGTTTTATTGTTCCTATAGTTGGGATAAAAATTAAATAATGGGTTCCGTTTCCTGCGCTGGTATTTTGATTATTTATTGTTGATACAAGAATCTGACTTCCGTCCGGACTAAACGCTAAAGATACAATTATGTCTGTCAAAGAAATTGTCCTTATTTCTCGTCCTGTATTTGCATTCCAGAGTTTCACTGTAGTATCTAATTTATTAAGAAAATTTTTTCTTGTATCATCATTAGCACCGGAAATTATTAGACTGCCGTCAGGATTAAAAGCAACATAATTCACAGGAAATGAATGTCCGGATAAAGTTCTAATTTCTCTGCCTGTTGTAATATCCCATAATTTTAATGTTCCGTCCTTTAATCCTGAAACTATCTGTCTGGAATTGGGGCTAAATGCTATACTACTAATTTTATTTTGATAACCGGATAAAGTTCTTACTTCGCGACCTGTAGTTACATTCCAAAGTTTTATTGTGCTGTCCTCTGAACCGGAAGCAATCTGTCTGCCGTCAGGACTGAACACTATAGAATTTACACTGCCTTGATGACCGGAAATAGTTCTGATTTCATGACCATTGGAAGCATCAAAGATTTTTATTGTTTTATCACTAGAACCAGAAATTATCTGCTTGCCGTCAGAGCTGAATAATACAACATTCACTCTTTCCTGATGCCCGGTGATTGTACCTATTTCATGACCTGTGAAAGCATCCCATAATTTAATTGTATTGTCTTCAGGCTCATCATAAAAAGACCGGAAAAAAGAACCTGAGCCGGAGACAATAAACTTGCCGTCGGGGCTGAATGCTACAGAATTTACTGAATTAGAATGCCCGGAAAAAATCCTTATCATGCGTCCTGTAGAAGCATCCCATAGTTTGACAGTATTATCACTTGATCCGGAGACTATCTGTTTGCCGTCAGGACTGAACGCTACAGAATTTACTGAATCAGAATGCCCGGAAATAACTCTTATTTCTTGCCTTGTATCTATATCCCAGATTCTTATTGTATTATCTATGTTGGAACGATCAGACGGATTCCAATCATGAGAACAAGAAACAATCTGCTTGCCATTTGGACTGAAAGCCACCGCTTTTACATCGCCTCTATGACTGATAAAATCTTTAATTATATGCCCTGTAGCAAGATCCCAAAGTTTTATTAGTTTACCACCAGATGAAACAATATATTTACCATCAGGGCTTAATGCCATTGCAGTTACCCAATTGGAAGGATCAGTAAAACTCATAATTTCACGTCCTGAAGCAGCATCCCAAAGCTTTATAGTCCTGCCGCCAGATGAAATAATCTGCCTTCCGTCAGGACTGAAAAATACTGTATTCACGCTTTCGGAATGCCCCAACTGAGGGAACACCGATATTTCATTTCGCTCAATATCCCAACCTTCAAGCTCCCAACCCTTTGGTTCAACTCTATATGATTCCTGTGCTGAAATATTCCAGTTAAATCCATAAAAAAGAATCACTAACACTATCAATTTTGTATTTATTAAGTTCTTATTATTTTTTCTTGTTAGTTGTTCATTGGTCATTTTCATCACCTCTCGCCAAAAAATATTTTAACTTCTCTTTCTATTACAGAATTAGGAATTATAAACGGTTTATCCGTGATTGTTACGCTTACCATATCAGACACACTATATTGCCCGGTAATGCCTTTAGCGCGGAAATTTCCTCGTTGTTCATTTCCTGAAAATGTTCCGCCGCTTTCTTCAATTCCTGCTTTTACAATTTGTACTGCTTGCGTCATATTGCCAGGTCTGGCAAATGAAAAAGTATGTACTCCTCCTCCTCTTGTTGTTACTCCTGCGTTTCGTCCGCCTGAAAAATTATCCATGTTATAAAACGCAAATTGAATCTTATCAGGCGCGTTGCGCGGTAAACGGTAACTCCCTCGTATATTATTTACAGTATAAACGCCGCTGATTTCATTACTACTATCGTCAAAAGTTCCGCCTTGTCTTCTTACGTCATTGCGCAACATTTCAACCATTTCTTTCATGTTTTCCGGCCTTGCGTATTCATATTCTTCATGAGGCTTTAATATAGTAATTGAATATACAGCTTCTCCTTCGCTTTCATTGCCGCGATTTCCTCTGACTGCCATTCTTACTGAAGCAGATGTTGCAGGTACTAACGACGTAACATAGTCTTGTTCAATATTTCTAAATTGTTCTGAAGAAGCAACAATGATAATCGTTTCCGTTCCATAGGGTTCGTACAGATATGCTTTTGCGGATTCAAATATTTTCCTTGACGTATTTGCTCTAAGATAATTATCTTTGTCGATACTATTAGGATACATCATCGTCACTTGATTATTTACATCAATATGAATTACTTTAAAAAAACAATTTCTGTCAGCGGTTACAGTTATTCCTAATTCATCTCTATGCATATATGTACGGCTTTCAGAATTAAAATGTGCCTGTATATTTATCTTCTGATTCTCCTTCGGTATTAAAAATGGTTCTTGAGGCAAGAGATGAAAATTTTCCGGTTCAATAGAAATTCCTAATTCATTCAGAACATCTACGGATATCGAAAAAAATTGTGAACCGTCACCTTCTCCGGCTGGTGTTGAAAGTTCCAAAGTAACATCTACATGATTTCCTCTTTTAGTAAAAAATCCGCTGAGAGTTGAAGCATGGTTATTATCAATTTCACTATTTATTCGATATCTTCGCTGCGGATTATTTTTCGCATAATGCTTTACTCTTTCTGTCAGAAAAAGGGATAATCCCGACGGTATATCTGTTCCTGTCAGTGCGAACAAACCTATTTTTGTTTCCGTTTGACTTTTTAACCCGCCGGCTAATGTATCCACCGCTTTTTTAATTCCTGTTTCAATTTCTGTTCTTGTTCCAAGAATAACAATCAAAGGAGTTACTTCAAAAGTAAATCCTCCGTTTATATTCCTTCCTGTATTTCCCGTTACTTCCTGTAAAAGTAATTCAATTTGCACAGTATACATTCCGGGTTCCAGCCTTGTAGTATGGTTTTGAAGTAAAAATGAATTATCATTATTAATTGTATAATTAACAGTCGGAACATTTATATTCATTCCCTGTAAACTTACACGGCAGTTAAACGGTCCGATATTTGACATCTTCGATGAATTAAATTTTACTATTGTATCCAGAGTATCAGGTTTTTGAATTGAACGGTTAGGAATTTCAGCAATAGTAATACTATTTATAAGTTCGTTAATACCGGATAGCACATAACCATACAAACCGACTCTTCCGGCAGTCCCTTCATGGTATGCGGTTGCTCTATGCAATGTATTTTGCTGTAAAGCTCTTATAACAGTTATATAATCCCCAAGTGTTGATCTTAATGTAGTTTTAGGCGCTATTATAGCCAAATATCTCTGCGATATATTTTTTGCAAAATTCGCAATTTCTTCTTCCGCTTTTTGTCTGTTTATTTGACATAATACATATACAATATTTTCTTCCTGATTATTTTTATTAATGTATATTTCTGTAAAATAACGATCCGTTCCTATCTGTGAAATAACATTCTCAGCATAGCTTTTTATTTCATCTTCACGTACTACAAAAGCTTCGAGTGTATCTCTTGTATTGCCGCTCATACTGCCGCTTTCTATAGCTTGTCTTTCAATAAATTCACCATAAAACTTTAACACCTGATTTCTCGCGTCTTCTCTTGCGTTATTTCGCGCGTTAGCAGCATTATTAAAATGTAGTGAAGTTCCTACAAAATAGTACTCGGTAGTACTTTGAGGTACTTTATCTACCCAATCCGGCCTTTCGGCAGGAATAGAATTTACCAACCTTCTTATTTCTTCCGCAGGTTGTGTACTGTTATTCTTGTCCTTCGTACCGCCTGCATAAATCATTGTTTGTGCGGCAATAACAAAAAAAATGAAAAAAACTACCTTTATGTACTTACCGAGTTCTATTTTCATAATTAAAATCCTAATTTTGAACTTAAATTTCCGCATTTACCATCAGTGTTCCGTAATAATCCACTAATTGCGTTCTTCCGTTCTCTTCCGCAAAAAATCTTGCTCCATGATTACCGGTTGCTGTAGCATAACGTCCGGCATTACCTACAAAGCTCAATGTAGTTGGAGAATCAGGAACATTATCCACCCACGCCGGGCGTTGCGTCGGCATAGTTCTGATAGGTGTAGCTGCTTCAATAGCCGCTTGCCGCGCTGATTTGGCTGCTTGTGTTTCCGGTGATTGACTTGCACAGCCTGATACCGTAATTACTAAAATAGCGAATGCAAATAACCCTAAAATTTGTTTTCTTTTCATAAAAAACTCCTCTAATTAATTTTCTCACCGCAACGCAGTGATTTCTTCTTGCTATATATACAGATACTTTTCAATTCATTTTTTCCACCGTAAAAAAAATTATTATTGTTTACTCCATTCATTACTTGAGATATTTGTTCTTGTATAAGTACCGGATATTTTATCGTTTATATTATAGAAATATGCAAAATTAGCAGGAAATGCGTCTTCTTCCATAAATACATCCGCCCCAATAGTAATGCTAATCAATGGATTATTTGAAAAAGCTCCGCTCCCTATTGATGTTACGTTCTCAGGAATTACAATATTTCTTATTTGATTATTTTCAAAAGCATTATTACTGATAAATGTAACTCTTTCCGGTATAGTTATATTCGTAAGCCCTCTGTTGGCAAACATACTGTCAAAAATAAAGTTTATTCCTGCCGGTATTGTTATTTCTTTTTGTTCTGTTATTTCAGAAGTTTTTTGTTCTGGTGTATTAGGACCGCCTCTGATATAAACTCCTGTTTCATTATTTGGTAATTCTGCTGTTACAACAGGTTCAATTTCTATAAAAGATTTATTTTCTTCAATTTTTAATTCAGTTTTTTTAGTATTTTCAGGTATAATTACAATTCGATCAATTTCATCATTTTTTATAAATTGTTCTTCTTCAATAATATCATTAAACTCAGTGTCATTCGCAATAATTTCCGTATCATTGGCTTTGTGATTATTAGTAAGATATAAAAACAAAGGTATGCAAAAACAAAGAATAGCCGCTGCTATACCAAGTCCAATTAGCGTTCTCTTTATATTTTTTTCTTTATACAAATATGTTTTATTATTGTTATTAACTGTAAATATCGGTGTATCATTTTTCGTATATCTGCTTTTTATTTCATTATCAATTCTTTTAAGTTCTTCATATCTTGTGTACACTTCTTTATCTGTCGTTAACGCATCTTCAATCAGTTTTCGTTCTTTATCTGTAACTGCATTCAAATGATAGAGTTCAAGCATAAATTGTGTTATGTTTCTTTCTCTCATTTTTTATCCTCTAATATTTTTTTCTTAACATTCTTTTCCAATTTCCGTATTCTCTTTTCAACAGCAGATTTACTAAATCCTATAACTTCACCAATTTGTTTGTATGTCATACCATCGTGATAAAATAAAATGTAAATAACCCTTGTAATTTTGTCTTCTTCCTTCAAAACAGTGTCAATAATCATTTCCGCTTCAATTTGCTCATAACTCTTATCTTTAAAATCTTTATTCAATATTTTTTCATTTCTCAATAACTGCTTGATTTCTCCCTCTCCCTTTTCTTTTAAACGGTTGATACTTATATTTGTAGCTTCTGTATAAATTAATGCAGCTTCCATTCTTGTTTTTTTTATTTGTTTCAGTCCCATATTTGTTGCCATCCTGTAAAGGTAGCTGCTTGGGAAATAAATCTCATCTTCTTTTCTCCAAATCTTCTCGAATACCGTATTTGCGGCATTTTCAGCCTCTTCATAATTTCGAAGCAATCTAAGACATCGCCTGAAAACAAGAGAATGATACTCATTGTACAAAGCTTCAAAAATATGCTTTTCCATGCTTTTTTCACATATAAATAAGACTCCCCAGGAGGTCAGTTTTCCACCATTGAGAGACTTTTATTCCTTGTTTTTTCTATAAAAAGATAAAATAACTTAAATTAATTATATACATGTAGGTACGTATTTACAAGGAAATATATGTCTTGCAAGAACATTGCACGAAAGAATAAGTACCCATTAGCATATAAAAATGAACTTAAAAAAGATTTTTATAGCGAATTTGAGGGAATTTAGAAAAAAAGAAGGATTTTCTCAGATGAAACTGGCAGAATTCTGCGAAACTACGACCAGTCATATCGGACATATCGAAACAGGGCGCAAGTTCCCCTCTATGTAATTAATCGAAAAAATGGCTGAAGCCCTGAATATCGAACCTTACCATTTCTTTATAAAACGTACAATCCAACAATCTAATGTCGCTGTAATTAGTCCATATCCGCGTTTGTCTGTCTCAATGAAAACTGAAATTAATAACCAAATAGACACTTCAATTAAAGATGTAATTAAAGAAATTCTTGATAGATATTAATCCCATTCTCTCTTTTTTTGATAAATCATGTTTTAAATATATGGGTTGATAATAAAGGACAATACTATGGAATTTACAACTTTTCACAAACAACTTGTAAATTTTTACAATGATATTGGATTTATGGCTGCACTGTTTTATATTGATATGTTAGATAATGTGGATATATATGAAATTGCAAGTCATTTTAATAGTAAAGCATCAAGCAATCTTCTTGCTAAGATAATTGAAAATGGAGCAGACGGTAATAATAACGATGAATTGTTTAAAAATTATTTAAAAATGCGTGAGATAAAATATTTAGACCCTAAAAGAGCTCTCACTGCTAAAATATTTTATTATATATTACATAATAGAATAGATTATGATATAGGAATTAAATTTGTATCTTCAAAAGTATGCAATCGTGAAAATGTCATAAACTATTTAGGCGATGATGTTGGTATAGAACAAATACTTGGTAATTATTATGCAATTGATGATGGTGATGTAACGTATGATAAAGATATAGAAAGACTAATAGATTTAATTTTTTTAGAAATGAAACAATATATTGATAATCATTTAGTGAACTTTTCATTGGATAATACTATATGCATATTTCGGACACACTTGAACACCTAAAACGAAACATTTGAACATCAGAACGAAATACTTGAACACTAAAACGGAACATTTGAACAAAAAACAAAGATTTTAAAAGATTGTATCCTGAATAATT
>Ga0209755_10003473_pt1 | contig 19720 bp, 15 predicted proteins | sample TergutCo191P1_FD_187301 | JGI IMG/M metagenome (GOLD analysis project Ga0209755, IMG submission 187301) | Cornitermes sp. P1 segment gut microbial communities from Petit-Saut dam, French Guiana - Co191P1 (SPAdes) (version 2) | ecosystem: Host-associated > Arthropoda: Insects > Digestive system...
AAAGGAGAAATCCTTTGTATACACTTCTCTGGTTAATACCCATGATCATTTGCAGGGAAATTACCGTCCGCCTGTCGGCCCCAAAAAAGGTAATTTCTACCAGACATGGCTTCCGTGGGATAATGATTTAAAAGCTTCAAAAACATTTGCGGAAAGATCCAAATTAAACAGGGATGAGCTCTACGCTCTCTCCGGTTATAAATGTTTATTTTCAGGGGTTACAACCGTTAACGATCATTTCCCTCATAATTTAAACAGCCATATACTGCCGACATTGCCGATTAGAGCGATTCAAAATTACGCGCTTGCTCATGAATGTGTTTCCTACGAATTAAAATGGGGAGACGGCATGGAAGTTGAGCATGAACTGGCGGTAAAAAACAACTGGCCGTTTATTACTCATCTTTCGGAAGGATTTGAAAAGGAAGCGATGGACAGCATTAATATGCTGGATAAGAAAAAGCTGCTGGACAATCACTGTCTTTTTATTCACTGCATAGCTTTCAGCGACGAAGATATAAAAAAAGCGGCGAAAGCGGGCGCAAGTGTTTCATGGTGCGGTTTTTCCAACATGTTTATGTTTAACGTAACTGCAAAAGTGCGTAAAATGCTTAAAGCGGGATTGAACGTAACAATCGGAACAGACTCATCGGCTACAGGCTCTGCTAACCTTCTGGCGGAAATAAAATTTGACAGGGAACTGTACCGAAAACTCTATGGGGAAGATCTTCCCGCGAAAAAAATCTTCGAGATGATTACAATAAATTCCGCGAAAGCTTTCCATATGCAGGATAAAATCGGAACTCTGGAAGAAGGCAAGTTAGGTGACATTCTTGTACTGAAAGCGAAGAACGACTGCCCTTACGAAAATCTTGTCGCCGCCGACATGAAAGATATAGAACTTCTGGTTCTTGCCGGAACTCCCATTTACGGTGAGATGCGCTTCCTTGATATTTTTAAAGGCGAAAGGCCCACATGCGGGCTTCCCAGAGGATATACGCAGATAAAAGTCGGAAATAAAGCAATGTTTGTAAAAGGTGATCCCTCATCACTCTATAACGAGATCAGAAAAAAAATCGGCATTAAAAAGAAACTTGATTATCTTCCGTTTGAACCTTCCGGGGAGGATGGTAAATAATGCCGAAACCAGCTCAATATCGTTCAGGTTCAGTGATTTATTTTCAAGGCGATCCTGCGGAAAAAATATTCATTCTGCAAACAGGAAAAATAAACCTTGTTTATCAGGACATGGAAACCGGAGCGGATATTCGTGATCCTGTGCAGCCCGGAGAATTTTTCGGCGTTAAATCCGCGTTGGGACGCTACGCAAGAGAAGAAACAGCCGTCGCCATGACTGATACAACCGTAATGGTTTTTACAGTGCCTGAATTTGAAGCGGTAGTATCGGCAAATACAAGAATAATAATGAAGATGCTAAAGGTGTTTTCCAACCAGATGCGCCGTGTTCATAAACAGGTTTCCAAGGTAATGGCAAAAGAAGAAAAAGCGCCTGCCGACGGTCTGTTCCATGTGGGCGAGTTTTATTTTAAAAACAAACGATTCGCTCATGCAAAACATGTATTCAACCGTTATCTGACAATTTATCCTACCGGGAAAAACGCCGCTGAGGCGGCAAGAAACCTGGATATTGCGGAAAGTTCTCTTGGCCATTTCGGCGACGGTAAAGGCATGGGCGGAGCGAAGAGCGCCGCGCACGCGCACAATACACCCGGCGGAAATACGGCAAAAACATATTCAGACGCCATAAGCCTTGTCTCGCACGGAAAGTATCAGGAAGCCATGATGATGCTAAAAACGATAGTGGATTCCGGCGTTGATGCCGACTTGACCGCAAAAAGCGCGTTTGAAATCGGCCGATGTATGTTCCTTCTTGAAAAAAATGAAGAATGCGTCAGATACTATACTACTATGCTGACCAAATTTCCGAAGCATTCCAGTTTACAGGAAACCATGTACATCATTGGGCAGTGCAACGAAAGATTAGGCAAGCAGGATCAGGCAGTAGCTTTTTATAAAAAGATTTTATCAATAGGCGGCAGTGATGACGACAGTACTATTATCAAGGCAAAAAGGGCGTTAAGCTTGATTGACGCAAAAGGAGCGTAAAATGGCTATGGATTTGGCCGCATTCAGCCGCTTTTCACGGACATTTCAAAAAGGAGAGATAATTTTTTCCGAGTTTGAACCCGGCGATACTTTTTATTTAATTCAATCAGGCAAAGTACAGCTTGTTAAACTTGTCGGAGATATCGAGAGAACTCTGGATATTCTTCATCCGTCCGAGATGTTCGGTGAAATGGCAATTTTGGAAAATTCGCCAAGGTCGGCTACTGTTATCGCGCTTGACGAAGTAAAAGTTTTGGAATTCAATTCTCAGAATTTTGAAATACTGTTATTGGGAAATCCCCAAATTGCCCTTAAATTACTCAAGATGTTCTGCAAACGCATTTACGATTCTAAAAGACGTTTTATGATTTTAACACTGCCCGATCCGCAGGCAAAGATAGCTGACGTATTCCTCATGCTTGACGAAACTCAGCCTGATATTGACAGAACCAGCGAAAAAAGAGAATTTAAAACTACAGCCGAAGGCGTGGCTCACTGGGCGGGAATGGGCGTAAACGAAGCAAGAGAAATTCTGACACACTTTTCCAATCAGCGGCGTATAGAAATATTTCCTGACAAGATCAACGTTAAGAATATAAATGATTTTTCTCGTTTTGTCAGTTCCAGGCGCAATAATTATAAAGCCACTTAACATTAATAAATTCCGATAAAAAATGGACAGCAGGAAACTTTTGGTAATATCTGATTCGCACGGCAGTAAGAGCGCGTTAAAAGCGGTTTTTAATTGGGCAAAAGAGAGAATGCCTCCCAAAGATTCAATTTGCGCCGCCGCGTTTTTAGGAGATGGTATTGAAGATTTAATGCCGGCAATGGACGCGACCGGGTTTTCATGCAATTGGGCTATTGTAAAAGGTAACAATGATTATCACATTAATGAAGCTGAATCAGCTGTCTTTGATTTTGTAAATTACAGGTTCTTTATAACACATGGGCATCGTTATAATTTATACGGCGGTTATCATGCGCTTGTTTACGCGGCGCGCTCTAACGGGGCGAATGCGGCGCTAACGGGACACAGCCATGTCCCTCACCATGAAACCCTGGACGGCATACACCTTATCAATCCCGGCAGCGTAAGCCGTCCCCGCGGCAGGATAGGAGCGACATTCGCTGTCATTGAATGCGCGGAAGGAGAGCAGCTAAAAGTTGAATTTTACGGTATCGGCGAAAAGGGAGAGATACGCGGGGTAAAGGTCTAGTTTTTCATATATAAAATAAACATATAAACCGTAAAAATCAATATTAGTATACCGCCTTCCCAGCGTGAAATTTTTCCCTTTGATAACGGCAGCATTACGAGTAACAGGACAATTGATATGCCAAAAAGCCAAATCATGTCGGTAATAAACAATGCATGATTACTGATATTAATCGGACGGACAACCGTAGTGACTCCCAGAACTCCCGCAATATTAAAAAAGTTTGAACCGATAATATTTCCGATTGAAAGATCCGCTTCTTTCCTGAACGCCGCGATTAATGACGATATCAGTTCCGGGGCGCTGGTGCCAACCGCGACAATGGAAACTGCGATAACGCGTTCGGTAACTCCCCACTGTCTGGCGATCTGCTTCGCTCCTTCAACAAACCATCCGGAACTGAAATACAAGCCGACAACCGCGGCAAGGATCAGCAGTACCGCAAACAGCGGTTTCATTGTGGCAGGCTCAATTTTTTGCGTGTCTGTATTTTTCCTGGATTTAACTACAGACCAAATTGTATAGGCTATCAATATAGAAATAAAGCACAAACCTTCAAAAAGCCCGATAACGCCGTTAAATCCAAAAACAAAGAGTAAAACTGTTACTAAAAACATTATTAAAAAATCTACTCCGATAGATTTGTTTCGGATTGGTATCGGAGAAATTATTACTACAATTGCCAGTATACAGCTTATATTCGCGATGTTTGAGCCGATAACATTTCCAAGCGCTATTTCATGGGCGCCTTCAAGCGCGGCGCCGATGCTGATAAACATTTCAGGCGCCGAAGTTACATACGCGACAATTGTCAGCCCGACAACAAGTGTACTGATTTTAAAATGACGGGCTATCTGGACGCTGCCTGTCACAAGCCAGTTACCGCAGATTATTAAAACAGCGAGTCCGGCTGCGAGATAAGTATACGGTATAAGTACGGCAAAGCCGGTTCCGGAAAGGAATGCGCTCATTGGTTATATTTTAGTACATTATTTTTTAATTAATGTCAATCAACAACCCATATTAAACCAATTTTTATGTGTATTTCGCTATTAATTAAAAAAACCCCCCGGGAAAAGGAGGTGAGGAAACCCGGGGAGTCGCTGATAATAGGTCAGCTGTATAACTTGAGTTGCCTGATTGTGTAGATGATTGTTTAGAAAGCATATAATGATGGTATCATCTATACCATAATATCAGTCTATTACTAACATAGTGATTCTAGGAGCAAAGGTCAAGTACTTTCTTGTCAATTTTTGGTATTTATGTCATACTTTGAGCATGAATAATCTAACAAAGTCCTTTCATTCGGGACGCGCTATCTTTTTCCTGATAAGTTTTATCTGCATAATGATAGCAGCTGCCGTTTTAAAAATCGCTTCTACGGTCATTTTACCCTTTACAATTGCCTTATTACTGGCTTTTGTAATGTTTCCATTGATTAAAGTTATGGATAAAATCAAATGTCCGCGAATTATTTCGATACTTTTGGTGGTTGTCATCATTATTTTTGGTATGTATCTGTTTGGAATGGTGCTTTTTACTTCAGGAAGGGCGATTATTAACCAAATCCCTCAGTATGGTGTAAGATTTCAAAGTATTTATAAACAAATAGCGCCCATATTTGATCTTTCAAACAACGAAGAGTTAAGTATTTGGCAAAATCTCTGGGATCAGGAGGAAGTACGTAATTTTGTCCGCAATTTTACAATATCTTTTTCAAATAATTCAGTCCGTTTTATGTCGAGCGCGATTTTAGTTGTCCTTTTTATGGTTTTTCTGCTTTTAGAAGCAAATTATTTTAAAGAAAAACTGATAACAGCATTTGAAGATCGCATTTCCCGCATAGATGACATGGGAAATGAAATTATTTCTCAAGTTTCACGGTATTTAGGCGCTAAATTCCTTATTTCTCTTGCCAACGGATTGATTTTTGCTATTAGTTTTCACATAGTAGGTCTGGAATTCGCAATTGTCTGGGGTGTAATTCAATTTCTATTGAATTTTATACCTACGCTTGGCAGTATTGTCGCAGGAGCCGGTATCTCATTATTCGCATTAATCCAATTCTGGCCCAATCCTGCTCCGATCATCATCATTATCGCGATTATCCTGGTTGTTAATATGCTTTGTAACATCTTTGATCCAAGAATAATCGGGAATCATGTCGGAATTTCCCCATTAATAATACTTGTTTCATTGTCAATCTGGGGATATATCTGGGGATTTGCCGGAATGCTCCTTTCCGTCCCGATGACTGTAATTATTAAAATAGTTTGCGAACACATCCCGATTATGGAACCGGTTTCTATTTTACTAGGATCGCGTAAATCGGTAATAGCCAAAAAAAAATAGAGTAGCAGCAACCGTTTTTGTTATTATCGGCTACGCTATATATGGTGTAGTGTTTTCCACAAGTACACTACGAAAAAGTGGTTGCTGCTACCATAAGGAACTTATGTATTTAACAGGTTTTCATGCTATTGAAGAGTGTATTAGATCGGGGCAGCCTTGCGGGCCCTTGCTTGTCGCGAAATCCGGGCCGCGCGCGAAGGAAATTGTTACGCTTGCCGTAAACAACAAGATTCGCCTTGAAAGAACAGGGACTTTTGACCTTAACGGTCTTGCTCCCGATAACCGGGGAATTGCTCTTCAGGTTCAGGATAAAAGCGGAAACGCGGATATAAGTCTGGATAGCTTTATTGCCGGTTTGGGAGAGCAGCGCGACGCGCTTGTCCTAATCCTTGACGAGATAACCGACCCGCACAATTACGGCGCTATTTTACGCTGCTGCGATCAATTCGGAGCGGATTTGGTTGTCAGCCGGAACCGCCGAAACGCGAAACATGCCGAAGTTATTTCAAAGACATCGGCAGGCGCCGTGTCATGGGTTGCTCAGGCGGAGACGCCTAATTTAGTACGCGCGATGGAAGACTTAAAAGAAGCCGGCTTTTGGATTTACGGCGCCGACATGAACGGCGAACCTGTCTACAAAAAAGATCTCGGCGGCAGAGTAGCGTTTGTAATGGGAAGCGAGGGGAGCGGCATTTCAAGGTTGTTACGTGAAAGGTGCGACGCTATGGTTTGTATACCGTCTTCGGGCAGGATTGATTCGCTTAACGTCTCTGTAGCGGCGGGTGTTTTGTTGTACGAAGTATTGAGGAGCAGGACAGCGGGCGGACAGAAAAAGCGTTAAACCGCTTAATTTTCTTTCTTTAATTTGATAAGAGTATCAAGCGCGGAATCAAATTTAAAATCTTCCATTTGTTGTATCAGCTTATTTTTTAATGTTTCATTTACGGATATCTGACTTAAGCTTTTTATAAGCGAAAGACACGCGGGATTACCCATTCTTAATAATGCTTCCGTTTCATTTAACACTTCAAGCGCGGCTCCGGAAAGAGGAGAGTTATTCTCATCTTTATGTTCAGTAAATGAATTGTCATTGTATTCCGATACGGTTTCAGCCGCGGGAAATTGTTTTATTTCTTCAATTAGCTGCGACAGCACTGTATTTAATTCTTTTTCAAGTATGGCCAATTGCACCGGATTGACGGAATTTTTCCCGTTTATAAGCTGCCGCTCTACATCCGCTGCCGCCTGCTGAAGAAAATTTTTACCTATTTGCCCGGCGTTGCTTTTCAGACTATGCACCAGCCGATGCGCGTGTTTGATATCATCTATTTCCAGAGCATTAACCAGAGCTTCGAATTTATTCAGATTATTTTTATAAAAATAAGCCTTCATGTTATTCTGGAATTCACGCTCATTTTTTTCGCTGTTTTCTTCAGCCTGTTCTTCTTCCTTTGTAACCGGCGTCAGATATTTCAACAGACATCGCCATAATTCCTGGGATGTAAACGGTTTCCCGACGCAATCTTTAAGCCCGGTTTTTACATAAACCGTCCGGTCATCGGACATAACATTGGCCGTCATGGCTACAATGGGAATATTTTGATTTAACGATATGATTTTCGCTGACGCTTCAAGACCGTCCATAACAGGCATGTGCATATCCATGAAAATCAAATCAAATTGCTTTTCATCGCTTAACATCCGTTTGCGAACCAGATCGTAGCCAAGCCTGCCGTTCCATGCGACAATTGTTTTTAACCCGACCCGCGCGAGATGTTCGCAGATAACCTGTTGATTCATCGCGTTGTCTTCACATAGCAAAACTTCGCCTTCGAACGTCGGCTTTTCAATTTCGTCCAATGGTATTTTTTTTCTTAATTTTTCATCCTCTGTTATATTTAAAGTAGTAAACGTAAGAGTAAAATAAAATTTGCTGCCAATTCCCGGAGTGCTTTCTACCGAAAGTCTTCCGCCCATTAACTCAATAATATTTTTTGTAATAGAAAGACCCAGCCCGGTTCCTCCGTATTTACGCATTGTTCCTGACTCAGCCTGCATAAACGGTTCGAATATTTTTTCGATCTGCTCATGCGTCATACCGATACCGGTGTCTTTAACTTCAAAATACATTGTTAAAGATTTATCGGTTTTATTTCTGACTTCCGCGAGAACCTTGATAGTTCCGGTATTTGTAAATTTTATCGCGTTTGACAGAAGATTTACAAACACCTGACGAAGTCTTGTAGTGTCACCTAACAACAGCCTGTCTACGCTTGGTTCGGCGTAAAAATAAAGCATAATGCCTTTTTCTACGGCTTTTGGCATAATTAATGTTCTGCAGCTTGTTAATATCTCATGTATATCAAAAGGAATTTGCTCAAGCTCCATCTTGCCGGATTCGACCTTTGATATGTCAAGGATATCGTTAATAATCTGCAAAAGACCTTCGGTATTTTCAAGAATTTTTCCCAGATATTCTCTGGTTCTGGAAGGAATATCGTCATCCAGAGCGAGTTCCGCAAAACCCAGAATGCTGTTCATGGGCGTGCGTATTTCATGGCTCATGTTGGCAAGAAAGACCGATTTTGCATGGTAGGCGGCCTGTGTTCCTTCCAGCATCCTCTCCAAAGCATTCTGAGAGCTGTTAAGTTCCGCCGTTCTCTCCTGCACAAGTTTTTCCAATTTTATGCTTTCACTTTTTTTTCTTTGAAATAAAATAAATAAAAAGAAAAGCGCCAAAAAAAATGTAATTACGCCGACAAACCATGGTATTTGCGTCTGTGAAAAAACAACCATTATATTATTCAAACTTTTTCCTTAATTTGGCCAGCGTAAGCATAGCTGTTTCAAATTCAAAATCTTCAATTTGCTGTATAAGTTGATTTTTAAGTTTTTCATCAGCGTTTATTGTACGCAAATCCTCAACAAGTTTCAAGCTCTCGGTGTTGCCGTTTTTTAACATCAATTCAAGATTTTCAAGCAATTCCAGCATCAACTTAATATCGGACATTTCCTGCTGTTCGGTTTTATTGTCTTCTCCGGATGCCGCGTCTGCCGGTTGCGCATCCTGCGGAATATTTTGATTTGCCTTTTGCGGATACATTTCTTCAATATGCGAGATCGCGTCATTTAGTTCTTTTTCAAGAAGATCCAGCTGCTGAGAGGTAACAAAATTCCTGTCTTTTAAACAGCGTTCAACATCTGCGGCGGCTTGCTGCAAATTTAATATGCCAATCTGCGCCGAATTGCTTTTTAAGGTATGAGCGTAACGATGCGCGAGTTTTATATCATCCGCTTCCAGAGCTTTTACAATATCTTTATATTTATTGCGATTACTTCTTACAAATAACTGTCTTAGGGAAATTTTGAATTCCGTCTCCGTGTCATCTTCTGTTTCTGTTTCTTCTTTATTTATCGGCGTGAGGTACTTTAAGAGACAACGCCATAATTCCTGAGAAGTAAACGGCTTGCTCAGACATTCGCTCATTCCGCTCTTTTGATATACTTCAATGTCTTCCACCATAATGTTGGCAGTAATGGCAATAATCGGAATTCCGGTATTCAAATTAATAATAATTTGCGACGCGTCAATACCGTCCATAACAGGCATGTGTATATCCATAAAAATTAAATCAAACAGTTTCTCGCCTTTTTTTATTCTGTCTTTTAAAATGTTTACGCCTACTTTTCCATTTTCAGCTACTGTGGTTTTCAAACCTATGCGTGTTAAATGCTCGCAAATAACCATGCGATTCATTTCGTTATCTTCACATAATAACACCTCGCCTTCAAAATAAGGTTTTTCTATCTCCTGAAGCGAGACTTTCTTTTCATATTTTTCTTCATCGGAAATGCTGATCGTTTTAAAAGTAAGATCAAAACTGAATTTACTGCCGATACCCGGAGCGCTTTCTACGGTAAGTTTTCCTCCCATCCTTTCCACGATATTTCTGGTTATGGCAAGCCCAAGCCCCGTACCGCCGAATTTACGCGTTGTTCCCGTTTCCGCCTGAGTAAACGGATCAAATATTTTCCTTATCTGGTCCGGTGTCATTCCGATACCGCTGTCTTTAATTTCAAAATGCATTGTAATGGTATTTTCATCAGTATTGACAATATCCGAAAGAAGCTTAACCATGCCTGCATTCGCGAACTTGATGGCATTGGTAAGAAGATTTACAAACACCTGGCGTAATCTTGTCGGATCGCCCAAAGGTCTTCTGCCGATTGACGGCTCCGCGTAAAAATGCAGCATAATGCCTTTTTCAACGGCTTTAGGCATAACCAGAGCCCTGCAGCTTGAAAACAATTCATGCATATCAAACGGAATATTTTCCAGCTCCATTTTACCGGATTCGATTTTGGAAATATCAAGAACATCATTGACAATTTGCAATAACCACGAAGCATTAGTAAGAATTTGACTGATGTATTCTTTTGTTTTCGCGGGAAGTTCGCTGTCCAGAGCAAGCTCTGAAAAACCAACAATGCTGTTCATCGGCGTACGAATTTCGTGACTCATATTTGCCAGAAAAACGGTTTTTGAATAGTTTGCGGCTTTAGCGGCTGTAAGAGCGGACTGCAAATCATGCCGTGATTTATGCAGTTCCGCGGTTCTCTCCCTGAGAAGTTCCTCAAACTTCCTGCCCACACTGCGGTTTTTTTGCAGGAAAACAACTAAAAGAACAATTACGCACAAAGATACGAATAATAACCCCAAAAGCAGCGGAAAGAAATCGGATACCTGCTGTTCAGAAACATTTTTGCAAGAAAATAAAAAAATTGACATAATTACTGTTAAACATTTTTTCATATAATATTCCTTATTACTATTTCCTTCATATCAACTTTTTTAATTCATTAACAGAATTAAAGGCTTTCTCAAATTCAAAATCTTCTATTTGCTGTATTAACTGCCTTTTAAGGCTCTCGCAACTTCCGGATACGCCGCTATCGGGTATCCTGCGAATTTTTTCTGAATAACTCGTACTTTCCGTATTACCGTCTTTAAGCAGAGGAATCAGTTTTTCCAGCAATTCCGCGGTATCCTTAACACTCAGATATTCACCGTTTTGAGCATCCGCGGAAGAATTGTTAATAAGAGCGCAGAATTCCTCCAAAACTTTATTAAGCTCTTTTTCAAAAGTGTTTAACTGCTTTTCCGTCACGCTGTTCATTCCGTGTTTTAATGACGCTTCAATATCCGCTACGGCTGACTGAAGAGCGGTTTTTTTAATCTGTCCCGCATTGCTTTTTAATGTGTGAGACAAACGGTGTGCTAACACAATATCGTCGTCATCAAGCGCCTTTGTTATTTCAATAAATTTATTACGATTATTTTTATAAAATAATTTATAAAGCGATTTTTGAAATTCAGAATCAAGATTTAACTGCGTTTTATCGTCGGAATGATATTCTGTAAGAGTTATTTTTTCTTCGGGAAGCCATTCGAGCAGTAATTTCTTCAGATCCCGCATTTCAACAGGTTTTGACACGTAACTGTTAAATCCGTTGGCTAGAAACATTTCTTTCGCGCCGTATATTGCGTTAGCGGTTAACGCGATGATGATACAATTAGCGTGCTTTCCGCCGAGTTTTCTTATTTCATTAGCCGCTTCTATGCCGTCCATTTCCGGCATCATGTGATCCATAAAAATAATATCAAATACTTCTTTTTGAACGATATCTAACGCTTCATGTCCCGAAAATACGGATCTTGTTTTGATATTAAACAGGCTTAGCAGAGCTTCAACTGTTTTTAAATTAAATTCGTTATCATCGACGATTAAAACATTTGCGCCCGGAGCGCTTAACACTTGTTTGTCTGTTTCTTCCTCATTGGCTTCTTCTTTATCGGGGTTTCCTTTCACTATCGGAATCTCAACTGTGAAAATCGTTCCTTGTCCCAGCTCGCTTTCGACCATAATTCTGCCGCCCATCATCTCAACATAAGTTTTGCTTATATTAAGTCCAAGTCCGGTTCCTATAAAAGCGCGGTTTTCTTTTGTGCCGACCTGTTCAAAGGCATTGAAGATTTTTGACATTTCGTCCTTGCTTATCCCGCGCCCTGAGTCTTCTATTTCAAAAAACAATGTATCTTCTATCGCGTTAACATGCATGCTAACGCATCCCTTTGACGTAAACTTAACGGCATTTCCGTAAATATTGGTAATTACCTGCTTTAGCCTTATGTCATCACCGTACAGATATTTCGGCATTTCTCCCGAAGTTTCAAATTTATATTTAAGTCCTTTTTTATCCGTCATATACATCAGCATGGATTTTATATTATCAAGGAAGATAGAAAAATCATAATTAACCGGCATAAGAGCAAGTTTTCCCGCTTCTATTTTTGACATATCCAAAATATCATTTATTATAGTAAGAAGCGAGTGAGCGGAAGAATGAATATCGTTAACAAAACCCATTTGGCGGACATTTAATTTTTCATGCTGCAGAAACTCCGACATTCCGATTATTACATTCATAGGAGTGCGAATCTCATGAGACATGTTGGCAAGAAAGTTAGATTTTGTTTTATTTGCTTCTGTTGAACGGATAACTTTTATATGCATGTAGGCTAACACGCTGCATACCAGCAATGTCAGAAATATACCCGTAAGGATCATGATAACCTTCATATAAGAAATATCGCTGTTTCCGGAAAAACGTATGCTTTCAATATTGTCTTTTATATCAGACATAAACTCATCGGCCGCGATAAAGCCTAACGACTCGGCATTTTCATCTGTAGCGGCAAGGCAGGCGTTTATCGTTTCCGCGGAAACAGAAACAACTTTCTCGCCATAAGAAGCTATATTTTTACGGACAATATTAGAACCAAATAAATAGCTTATAGTTATCATAATTGAGAACGCGGCGATTACAATAAAAAATTGTAAAAGCAAATTTTTATTTATATGGACTATAGATATAATTTTAGTCATATCAACCTACTTTTCATTATTAAAAAATCTACGCCTTGCGAAGGTTTTCCACAGGATAAAAAAAGAACAAAATATCATAATAAAAGAGAGAACAAAGCTAGCTAGTTTTAACACAAATCTCATTACTGAATTATGTTAATTTTATTACTAAAAGATAAAAAACGCAAGAAAAATGAGATTATTCCAGAATCTCAATTTAAAAATAGCTACCATATTACAAAAAATAATACTTTAGACCGCGATTTAAAGCCCCGAAAGGTAGTTTTCCGCTGTTTCCGCCGTTTCCTTAAACTCACTATGCAGCAGAAGCACCGAAAGTTTTTCTAAAACAGTATTTATACTACCCGGCCATTCTTTACATCTAAGGTCATTTAATGCGGTTTTTGCGGCTTTCTTATTGAACACCGTACATGCGGATTTAATGCTAAGCAGTTTTTCACGCAAATAAGCTTTATCTTCTTCGGAAGGCGGCACAGGAGCGAATGCCTCCCCATCTTCAGCCGGCTTTAATTTCATAATGAGGGATTTAAGAGCATATATTAACGCAGGCGTTTCATTTGATATTACATCGAAGTTTTTATCTCTTCCGGCCTGTTCCAGAATATTAGCTATATTTGAATATTCCGTTTCGCCTATGTTGGCAAGGGCGCTCTTCATTCCATGGACAGTGACAATGAACAATTCAATTGCCGAGTCCTCAGGATTAAATAAATTCGGATACATGCCTTCCAGTATTTTTACCGCATTCCCGGCATCACGCACAAAGAACCTTTCTAATTCGGATATCTTTGTTATATTATTAGCGAGTTTTTTATTACGCTGTTCAAGCCGCGCCGCTTCTATAATTTCAGGCGATTTTTTGTTTCGTATAAAATCATTGAGTAATTGATTCAGTTCGCGCGAGTCGATTGGCTTTGAAATAAAACCGTCAAAACCATTACGCAAAAACATTTCGGCGCGTCCAATCAACGCGTTGGCGGTAAGCGCGACTATGCTGTGGTTATATCCCATATCACGCATGGTTTTCGTCGCTTCAATGCCGTCCATTTTTGGCATCATGTGATCCATGAATATAATGTCATATACATTGCCGTTTTTTATTTTATCAATAGCTTCGAATCCGCTCATCGCCGTTTCAATCGTTAATCCGTAAGGCGTCAGCATTCCATTGATAACATAAATATTCGACTCAACATCATCCACAACAAGAACGCTGCCGTAAGGCATATATTCGCGTAAAAACTGCGCCTTCTTTGTGATAGTTGTGTTATGAAAAGTAAATTTACGCAGCTTTTCTACTAATTCGGAGCCGCACACATTTGCTCCTATGCGTTTCTGAGGAATGCGCACGGTAAACACCGATCCTTTATCAATCTCACTCTGTACAGAGATATCGCCTTTCATCATATCTACAAGGCGCTTTGTGATGCTCATACCCAAGCCTGCGCCGATAGTGGTGCGGTTAGCCTCGGTATTAAACCGCGTGTATTCGTCAAAAAGCTTATCTATCTGCGACTGTGTCATTCCCTGACCTGTGTCGCTTATGCGCATAACAATTGTGACATCATCATCTGACTTCGATTCGGAGGAAACAAAAAGTTCAATGCTGCCCTTATCGGTATATTTAAAAGCATTGGAAAGTATGTTGTTTAATATTTGTTTGATACGAAGCTCATCGCCGAAATATTCGATAGGCGTGTTTTCGTCAACATTAAGGGTAAACACAAGCGGCTTGCTGTCATAACGCAGACGGTTTAATTGCACAGTGTCGTTTAACAGACTGGGTATATCGTATTTAACGGGAACAATTTCCAGTTTGCCGGCTTCTATTTTAGAAAGGTCAAGAATATCGTTAATAATATTTAACAATAAATCGCCGGACTCGTATATCTTACCCAATGCTTCCTCCGTATCCAACGAAAGGTTTTTATTCTGCAGTTGAATTTCGGCGATACCAAGAATTGCGTTCATTGGAGTGCGTATTTCATGACTCATGTTGGCAAGAAAAGCGGTTTTGTAACGGTTGCTCTTCTCTGCGGCTTCTCTCGCGAAGATTAGTTCCGTAGTATCAACGGAGTGCTGCATGTGCACCGTATGACCGTCCGGCCACTGTATATATCTGTCATTGTTGCGGTAAATTCGTTTTGTCAGAGTACTGCGTTCCTCCCATACAACAGGCTTATCCGGATCTTTATCAAGTTCTAAACAGGGACAGAAACTGCATTTATGATCAAAACCTTCCTGTAAAATTTTATAACATAATTGTCCTACGGCATCGCCTTTAATATTGTAATGCTGCTTCATACTGTCGTTAATAAAAAGAATTTCTCCGGTGCCGGGTTCCGTAACATAGATCATCGTCTCTAAACTGTTCAGAATAGTTTCCATTGATTTAATGGAATGATTTTTCATTTTATTTAATTTATAATTTCTGTAAAATGAAAATAATAACAGGACTAGAACAATCAGAGAAAAAACGATCATGCCAATAAGAAAATACCGCAATGTCGTTTCGTTCTGTACTGTCAAAATATGAATTTTTAGCGCTAAATCAATCATTATTAATCACTATATTAAAAGTTAAATTGAAAATTTCTTCTTTAAAATCCTCGCCGCATTCTATAACAATTTCATTAATGCCGATAGTAATCCAGTTAATTATTATTTTATTTTTTTCAGTGGCATATTTATCCATTTTCATAATCATATTAAGAAGAACCTTTATGGTTGAACTGTTTAAATAATCCAGCTCGCAATCAAATGTAAAAATTCCAAAGTCCGTTAAAAGATATTTATCCAGCCAGTTGTTTATATCTTTATAAAATTCAACAATATCTTCATGAAAACTGCGCCCTTGTATCTTTAAATAACTTTTTTGTTCATTAATTAAGACATATGGCGTAGAAGTTGTTTTTTGTCTCTCTAAATGAAATGTCATAATACATTCCTCCGCTGTTATCCTATCACATAGTTAAAATGTAATCAATTCTAAATAGTCACATACATTGAAAAATATGATAAACCGTCATTGTAGGATTCAAATTCATACTCGATCTTGGAACTTGCCCTTCGCGCGATTTCAATAAGTCCAAGACCTGCTCCCTTGCTTTCCGGATTTTCATTTTCAGCTTTCACTTGCTCTTTGTAGTACCGGCGAAGTTCACTTTTATCCAGAGTATTCAGATAATCAATCCGCGTTTTAAGAATATTTATATTGCTGTTTTTTATTATATTTCTTGTCTGCATAAAATAGGTTTTATCCTGAATACCCAATACAAAAAGGCCTTTTGAGACATTCATTTGCTTGCCGTTAATATGCTCATAAAGCTCTCTTTCCGCCGAATACATAAGCATATTGTTCATTTGTTCGACAAATACCGAAAACACTGATTGCGCGAAAGTTAACGGAATGGAATCAAAATCAAGACGCCGCTGCAGCAATTCGGCAAGCCCGTCAATCCCCTCCGCCCATATCGGTCCGCTGTATAAAACGCTGGCATTAAGATCGTTTAACATTCGATTGTACTCATTAAAATTAATTTTCATTGTTCTCCTCTTTAAAATGATTAAATGTATATCTGTTACGTCCGTTTCGTTTTGATTCGTACAGCGCTTCGTCGGCGCATTTAATGTAATCCATTCCATTATGCGTATGTTTCACTTTAATTGTCGTGGCTCCTATAGAAACAGTAACATAAGCGGCAATCTCGCTGTTTCCGTGGGGGATATGTTTTTCCGCCATTTTTCCGAGCACTCTGTCCGCCGTAAACCGCGCGCCTTCTTCGTCGGTATAAGGCAGCACGACAATAAATTCTTCGCCGCCGAACCGCGCGACAAAATCATCATCTCTTGAAACGCATTTTAAAATTGTTTCCGCTACCGCTATCAGGCAAATATCGCCCTCATTATGACCGTATGTATCATTATATTTTTTAAAAAAATCAATATCTATCATAAGTATACTCAGCAGACTGCCGGAGCGGGATAGATCTTTAATATTTTTCCTGAGAGCTTCTTCCAGGTACCTTCTGTTAAAAATACCTGTTAGCTGATCATGATGAATTTTATCGGTTAAATCAACATTCCTGACAAATAAATCCACCGTATTCTTATCGGAGATTCTTGTTATCCTGCGAACATGTTTCAGCAGCTTGCCGTATTCCTTTGTCAATGTTTCAAAAATCTCAAAATTTACAGGCGCGCCGCTTTGAACATTTTTTACGTGAAGAAAAGCATTTTCATAGATACTCTGCTCTCTCTCAAATAAATCCATTATAAAATCTCCTAATCCCGATTATCAGTTTTTATTTTAAACGAAATAAGTTCAAAATCATCCACTCTTGATTTATTATTGCGGTGTTTTTCAAAAGCTGTCCATACTTTTTCCGAAATGACAGCCTGATTTTCGCTGTGATTTTCCAGAATGAGCCGTATAAAAGCTTTATAACCAAACGGAGCTGATTTTACGCCGCCCGGCTGATCAAACAAACCGTCCGAAGCGATATAGAATTTATTTTCGGGATTTGCCTGAATATTGACGGTTTTTATATCGTTTTTATCCTTTATTTTACCTTCTCCGATAAATATTTTCTGTCCTTTTATTTGCGTTACTTCTTTTCCGTCACAAACAAAGATATGAGTACGGCCGGAAGACGAGCTGACATTCCCGTCTTTCGCTATAAATAAAACCGCAAGATCGCAGCCGTCTTTAATTGAAAAATCCTGCGTCCCTTCGTTCCCGCTCCTTGCGTTTAAAACAGTGTAAAGCTTTTTTTCCAGTTCCCAGATAATTTGCGCGGTATCCATGTAATTGTTTTCCGTAACGGCAGTTTCAAAAGTGGAAACAACAAGCATCGTTAATAACGCGCCCGGCGTGCCGTGCCCGGTGCAGTCGCATACGCAAAGAACAGCGCCTTTATTAAAATTTTTGATCCAGTAAATATCGCCGCCGACAATATCTCTGGGTTTCCAGATAATGCTATAATCGGAAAAAGCTTCTTTAAAAGGATTATCGCCAGGCAGCAGATTCCTCTGTATTTTACTCGCGTATTCAATGCTTGAAATGACTGCGTCTCTCGCGGCTTCCGCGCGGGCTTTGTCAAACCTGGATTCGCGAACCATAAAAATCAGAAAAACAACAAGCATAAGCGAAACAAAAAGAACCGTCATACCTGTTTTAAGGGAGTCCAAAACCGTAAAATGCTGAAAAGCGATTATATACCAATCAATAGCGGGAATCTCCGCAAGGACGGCTACTCCCCTCATTCCTTTAGTCTTAAAATATTTAATTCCGCCGGAATCAAGATCATCAATTCCGGAAAAAATTTCTTCGCCGATATGTTTAAGCTCATCTTTTATTCCAACTTTGTTTTTAATAAGTTCTATATCTTTTGATCCGGTAATTTCTCCGGCTGCGTTAAAGAAAAATATCTCAGCGGCAGCCGGATATTTATCGTATATGGCATTGATAAAATCCGACAAAGAAATGCCGGTGCCAACAATTCCAATCGCCTTATTTTCATCGTTAAATACAGGAGCATTAATCCAAAGATTTGTCTCGTTCAGAACAGGATTATAATTTATGTTAAAATTGAACACTTCGGTATTGTGAATGGTCATGGTATACCAGTAATTAGCCGGGTCTTCGGTATTGACAAAATACGGATCAAAATCGATGGAGTAAAATAATTTATCGGTATCATTCACCCAAAAAATCGATTTCGTGGCAAAAGCCAGACGGTATGAGGCAAATTCCTCAAAAGCCATTTTTTCCAATTCCGGATCGGCAGGGTTAACAAAATATCTTTTAATCAGAGGGGAACCAGCCATTTTTAATCCGATTGCTATTTCGCTGTTTATGGACGCTTCCAGTTTTAACCGTTCAAATTCCACTGTTTTTACAAGTTCCTGCCCTGTATTATCAGCCATTATTTGGCTCATTAAAGTAATAAAAGCAAAACTACTAACCAGAAGGATAAAAAAGAATAAAAAAGAGGAATAAATCATAAAATTACCATGTATTGGTATCAATTTTTTAAAAAAATCAAGCTTCATTTCTTCCCTTTATATTTCATAATACTGCACTTTCTTTTCATTAAGTATTGCATAAAATTTTGTAAAATTGTATAATTAACAATGTAAATTATGTTTATTATGCAAAGTACTTACAGGCATTGCATTGAATTTTGCATGCATTATATTTTAAGTATTAAATAGAAAAATTGCTACTGTTTTCCCGAAATAATAAACACAAATTATATTAAATAACTTATGTTGAGGATTTTATTGTGAAAAAAAATGTTTTAATATTGTTTGCTATACTATTAATAATTAAAACAATGGCCTTCGCTCAGGAAGAGAATTTAACAGAAATATCTTCCGGTAATCAGGAAGCGTCTTCCGCCGTAAAAACCGGCGGTAATTTATTGGCTTTGGGTCTTGCGCCCGAAATGAACATGAATTCTCGGGAAAACTTCGCCCTTGGCTTATGTCTGAACCTGGATTTTAACCTTGGCAGCGTTTTTGGACTGGGGCTTACAGTGACTGTTAGCAATAATTTTGATAATTTTACAGTTATTGAGCCCGCGGCCCTATTCCGCTGGTACATTCTGGGTAATAACTATTCAGGACTGTTTATTCAGACTGATTTAGGTCTCTATCTGTTTATTGACGAATGGGAAACAAAACCCTTGTTTTTAGGAGGATTGCGCGGCGGATTCCGTATCCCTATGGGCAATATGTTTTACCTTGAGCCGTACGGACGCGTTGGCTACCCCTTTCTCTTCGGATACGGCCTGACTACCGGGCTGCGTTTTTAATATGATTGATAAAAAGGAGAATTTACCATGAAATATAGATGTTTTTTAACAGGCGTTGCCTTAATTCTGCTGTTTATAACATTTGTTGTTTTTACAGCTTGTAAGAATCCGTTTTTACCGCCGCCGAACGCGCCTGAAACCTCTAAAGACAAAAGAACCGTAATTTCTTCGGCTGGTGTTATCGTAACAGCGCCCGTGTTAAAACAAGCGCCGGATAATGAGGCTGAATATGAAGACGAAGCCGCGGAAAACC
>Ga0209755_10003474_pt1 | contig 19718 bp, 21 predicted proteins | sample TergutCo191P1_FD_187301 | JGI IMG/M metagenome (GOLD analysis project Ga0209755, IMG submission 187301) | Cornitermes sp. P1 segment gut microbial communities from Petit-Saut dam, French Guiana - Co191P1 (SPAdes) (version 2) | ecosystem: Host-associated > Arthropoda: Insects > Digestive system...
CCGCCGCTACCTTGCCCTATTACGCCGCCCACATGGGGCTGGTGGCGGGGGATGTGATGACCGTGCTACAAGCGCTGTACGGCATCATGCTGCCCTCTGCCAACGAGGTTGCCAACGCGCTGGCGGAGCATGTAGCCGGGTCATTGCCCGCCTTCGTTGCTATGATGAACGAACGCGCCTACGAATTGGGGGCGTATAATACGCGCTTTGTCAACGCCTGCGGGTTGCCGGGGCATGGGCAGTTTATCACCGCCTACGATATGTCCTTGATTATGCGCGAAGCGGTGACGCATCCGGTTTTCCTGGAAATTATTAATACGGCGTATTTTGACTTCCCCCCAAGCTATCGCTTCCCGGAGGGGCGGCCCATTCGCAATACCAACCGGCTGGTGCGCCCCGCAGACGAGCTGTTTAACCCCTGGATAGTCGGCGGCAAAACGGGGTGGATAATTGCCGCGCGCAACACCTTATCTACCTATGCCACCATGGGCGGGCGGGCGCTGATTGTCACCGTGCTGTACACCTACTACCGGGTCAATACCTTCACCGACACCACCTTGCTGATGCACTACGGCTTCCGCCAGTTGGAATATGTGCCGCTGCCCGTAGCCTATGTGCCCTACGACCCCTACGCGTATGACGTGTACTACGTGTATGAAGGGTATGATGTGTATGACGTGCCCTATGTGTATTATGTGTGCTATGACGCTTATATGCCGGATGACCCGGTGCTGAACGAACCCCTGCCCGCCCCGTGGGAAACCCTGGGGCGCTTTGCGTTGAATATTGGCCTTGTTTTCGCCCTCATCACCTTGGTGGCGTGCGGCGGTTTTATCTTATTTGGGAGGAATAAAAAATGGACATCCTATTCAGAAACATCACAGCGGTGACGCTGGAAGAAAATCAACCCGTGCAATATAACGTAGATGTGGGCATTAGCGGGCGCAAAATTGCTTTCGTGCGGCCCACAGGCACAGCCCCTGCGGGGGAAGCCGCTCCCGCCCGCACCATAGACGGCACACACAAAATACTAATGCCGGGGCTGTATAATAACCACGCCCACGCATCCATGACCCTCTTCCGCGGCTACGCCAACGACCGCACGCTGGAGGATTGGCTGTTTAATTTCATCTTCCCCGCCGAGCGCCGCTGGACGCCCGAATTGGTGCACACCGGGGCAACCCTAGCCATTGCCGAGATGATTGCGGGGGGGACGATTTCCTTCTCGGATATGTACTTCTTTATGGACACCGTCGCCCAAGCCGCCCACGAAGCGGGGGTGCTGGCGAATGTCTCCAACGCCGTCATCGGCTTCGACCGGGATACCTACGACTTCCACAAAGATAATGTGTACGCGCAATCCCTCCGCACGCTGGAGCTGTTTCACCAAAAAAACGACGGGCGCATTATTGCCGAGGCAAGCATCCACGGCGTCTATACCTCCCACCCCCCGGCGTGGAAGCAGGTGATGGACTTCGCCCACAAATATGAGTTGAATCTGCATGTGCATTTATCGGAAACCCAAACCGAGCATAATGGCTGCGTGGAGAAAAACGGCATGACCCCAGCGCGGATGTTCGCCGACCACGGCGTTTTCGACCGCCCCACCACGGCAGCCCACGGTGTGTGGGTGACGGACGAGGATATCGCTTTGCTGGCGGAGAAAAAAGTCAGCGTCGCCCATAATCCCCTGTCCAATTTGAAACTTGCCAGCGGACTAGCCCCCGTGTGCAAAATGCTGAACGCGGGCATAAATGTAACGCTGGGCACAGACGGCATGGCGTCCAACAATTCCCACGACCTGTTTGAAGAATTGAAAATGGCGTCGCTACTGCAAAAATACCACACCGGCGACCCCACCGCTTTGCCCGCGTTGGCTACGCTAAAAATGGCGACCCAGCACGGCGCACGCGCCCAAGGCCGCGCCCACGAATCGGGGACGCTGGCCGCCGGGTTCGACGCGGATTTAATTATGATTGACTTGAATAATCCGCGGCAGACGGTTAGCTACGACCCGCTGCTGTCGCTGGCGTATGCCACCAGCGGGCGGGATGTGGAAATGACTTTGTGCCGCGGCAAAGTGCTGTACGAGAAAGGCGAGTACAAGACCATCGACATCGAGCGGGTGCTGCACGACGCCCGCGCCGCGAAGGATGTTCTCACGAAAGGATAGATTTTTATGTCTGCATTGCAATTGGATATACAGCAAATGGTATATGCCTTACCCGAAAGCACGCTGTCGTTTTTGAAGCCCCTGCTAAGTGAATTGCTTACCAAATCGGTGTTAATGGTAGAACCTTCTGCAAATATTACGGATATGGATGATTTGGACAAGGTGCTGTTTTTAAACGCGATTAACCGACAAGCAAACGAAGAATATGTATCTTTTGAAGATGCCCTGGCCGCCAGCAGGGTGGGCTTTAATGAATTATAAAATCAACATCGGCAAGTCGGCCTTAAAATTTATTAACAAACAACCGCAAAAAGAAAAGGTGCGGCTATATCGGGCTATTTATGCACTGCCCAATGGCGATGTTATAAAAATGGCAGGAAGCCGTGATTTGTTTCGCTTGCGCGTTGGCGGTTATCGGGTTATTTATTCAATGGAAAATGACACACTGGTGATTCATGTAATTGAAGTCGGCTCGCGAGGAGATGTGTATAAATAATGCCCACCATTCCCACCCGCGCAGAAGCGGAAGCCCTCCTCTTATGGGGTGAAACCCAAAACCCCGGCCCGTGGATTGACCACACCCGCGTCGTAGCCCGCGCCGCCGAAACCATCGCCGCGCGGTGCGGCATGGATACCCACCGTGCCTATGTATCGGGGCTGTTGCACGACATCGGCTACTACGCCAACGCCGACCGCTCGGGTCGGGTGTGCCATCTGTACGCAGGGTATCGCCTGCTGATGGAAAAAGGCTGGCCTACCGTGGCGGAGATTTGCCTGTCACATCCTTTCCCGTTCCAAGAAATTAATTGCTACCTTGGATTCCACAAAGTCGAAGATGAAGCGGCGCGCGCATTCCTTGCCGAATATGTTAAAAATGCCGTATTCAATGAATATGACAAACTTATTCAATTATGCGATGTCATAGCCGGTGTGCAGGGGGTGTGCATCATCGAACAACGCATGGTCGATGCATTAATACGCCACGGCATGAACCCCTTCGCCGGGCAAAAAATTCAAGGCTACTTTGATGTAAAAAAACATTTCGATACCCAATGTGGCGAGAATATATATAATTTCTTCCGCGAGGAGATTATCGCGGGGGTATTTGCATGACCTTCCGCGAGGCCGACAAAGCTGTGCGCGCCGACGGGTGGAAATTGCAAAGCATCAAAGGCTCACACCATCATTATGAACATGACACAAAGCCGGGCAAAGTCACCATCCCCTTTCACCGGGGCGACATCCCCAAGCGGGTGGTCAATTCCATTTTCAAGCAAGCAGGACTAAAATAAAACAAAGGGCGTGGTATTGTGAAATTTGCGCTTCCCGCGTGTTTTTATCAAGAAGCAGACGGCCGTTATTCCGTTGAAATACCCGATTTGGACATTGCCACCTACGGCGATGATTTGCCCGATGCCATGTACATGGCGTCGGACGCAGCGGCGGGGCGCATGATTGTATTACTTGACGAAGGGTTGCCCCTTCCTAAAATTAGTGCCCAATCCACCCTTACGCCTGATGATGCATCAGGTTTTATTTCAATGGTTTATGTAGATTTGGATGCGTATAAAATGGAACACAATGACGAACCCCATGAAATGACATTAACCATTCCCACATGGTTGAATACGGCTGCTAAACGTCGCAACATTAATTTTTCTGCAACACTTAAAGATGCACTATTGGCAAAATTAGCACGATAATACAGGGGGATGAAATGTCAGCAAAACCATTCATTTGGCAAATGATAAAGGAAGCCGTTGAAAATTCTACAAACAAAGAAATATCCTATAAAGAAATAAAAAGTTATATAAACAAAAAATGGCCAGGCGAAAACAACAATACAATTAATTGCCAAATCATTGTTTGTACAATAAACGCACCAAGCCGCGTTTATTATACTGAAAATTATAAACCTCGTATCGCTGATGGCAGGTATGATTTTTTATTTACAATTGGCCGTGGTGTTGTTCAAAAGTATGACCCCAGCACACATGGAATTTGGGAAATCCACAAAAATGAATTAGGAAAATTACAGGTAAGAAAAGTGGATGATGCAGAAGATATAACTGAACCTGATGCAGTAGGTGAAGTTAAAACTTTCACATTCGCACTAGAAAGCCACTTGAGAGATTTTATTGCTCAGCACCTCTCTCACATTGATGAAAATCTTTCGCTATATGTATCTGACGAAGGGGTTAGTGGTGTTGAATATAAAACAGGCGTTGGATTTATTGATATTTTAACGCAAAATAAACATGATGAATTTGTTATTATTGAATTAAAATTGAGTAGAGGGATTGACGCAGCACTCGGTCAATTGCAACGATATATGGGTTGGGTTAAAAAAAATTTATCTGAACCGAATAAAACCGTACATGGAATTATTATAGCTGAAAATATAAATGATAAATTAAAATACGCCGTTTCTGTAGCCAATAACATATCTTTATTTGAGTACGAAATGGCGTTTAACACACGCAAAGCTGAATTAGAACAACAATAGACAGGAGCAACCACCATGACATGGGAAAACTACCGCAAGGAAATAGAAGCCAAGGCCACCCTCCCCGAGGATTGGTACATTTTAGGCATTGACCTGGGCACGACCCACTCCGTCATATCCTACTGGGACAACGCCAACAGCCGCCCCGAGCCCATCGACATTTCCAATGGCTTCGGCAAAATCCCCCTGCCCAGCGTGGTGCAGTGGCGCGGCGGCGAGGGCAACGACGGCGAGGACGAATGGGTCATTGGCGAGGAAGCTTACCGCAGCATGAAAATGTACCCCGAAACCACCGTCCGCTCCATCAAGCGGAAAATGGGCACGAACCAAACCGTGCGCCTGGGGGATAAGGATTATCTGCCCGAGGAAATTTCCGCCAAGATTTTGCGGGAGCTGACGGAACATGCGCAAAATCTGAACCCCAAGGCGGAGATTGCCGGGCTGGTGGTCAGCGTGCCCTACGACTTCGACGACGCGGCGCAAAAGGCCACCATGCGCGCCTGCGAAATGGCGGGGCTGGCGGACAAGCTGATTTGCCTAATCAAAGAACCCAACGCCGCCGCCTTGGCCTACAACTTCCGCAATCACTTGAAAAAGGACGAGCGGATTATGGTGTTCGACTTCGGCGGCGGCACGCTGGATATTACATTGTTTCACGTTGCCGAGCGGGATGAGGCGCGCATCAAGCTGGCCGTCATTTCCCAGGGGGGCGAGGCCACCCACGGCGGCGACGACGTGGACGCCGCGCTAATAGAAGCCTGCGCCGGTTTCATTAAGGCCAAAACCGGGCAGTCCTTGGAGGAGCTGGCCGTGGAAAACCAGGTCGAACTGGTGGCCCGCGCGCGGGAGGCCAAGGAGCGGCTCAGCGGCGTTCAACGCTTCCGCATCCCGTTTACCTTCTGCATTCCGCCCTTTGTGGAACAAATTTCGCGTGAGGAATTTCATACATTAATCGAACCTTTCATTTTAAAGACGCGCAAGCTGGTGCTAAAAGCCCTGCGCGAAACCTACACCGGTTCCCTGACCCCGGACGATATTGACCGCGTACTGCTGGAGGGCGGGTCCTCCCAAATGCCCTGGGTGCGGGAGATGTTGCTGGATATTTTTAGCGACGAGGGCAAAATTTATTCATCCGAACGCCCCGCGTTGGACATTTCCCTGGGGGCAACCTACTACGCCGCCATGAAAATGGGCCTCCTCTCCCACCCGGACATGGAAACGGAAAAAGTCACCGTAGACTTCGAAGTTACCGTGCCCCACGACATCGGGCTGGAAATTGACAACGGGCGGGAGAAGAAATTCTTCCCCATGATACGCCGCGGCACGTTCTACGCGCTGGCGAAGAAGGCGCATGTGTTTACGTTGAGTGGCGACACGGAGGAGGAAATGAGTGGCTTCGCGCTGAAAATACTGGAACGCGTGCAGGCCGACGACCCCTTCGAGGCCTGCAAGTTAATCGGCGAGGTGGCCATCTCCGGCCTGCCGACTAGACCCAGCGGTAAAACGAAACTGCGCATTACGCTGATGGTCGAAGAAGAAGGCGGGCTGGTGCATGGGCGCGTAGAAGATGTGGGGTTTGGCGAGCAATGGCCCGCCAGTGAATTTAACGAAACCTTCGCGCCGGAACGATTCGTGAAAACGGAGCTGCGGGGCGGCGCGTAATGGGCGCGGTCGTACCCTGCACGCCCGATGACCTGCACAAACTAAGCCCCCTGCTGGCAAAATTCCGCGCGGCGTTGAAAGCGTACAAGGGCATAATCGCGGTCGAAAATACCGAAGCCGCCCACGAAGAAGCGCAGGAATTCTTCGCGGCGGGCTTTCCTATTTTCGCCTACGAAGAAAAAGGCGCATTCGTGGGCTATATCGTGTGCCGCCAAGACGGCGCATGGTGGGTGGAGCAGCTGTACGTACTGCCCACCCACCGCGGGCGCGGCGCGGCGGAAGCCCTCTACGCCGCCGCAGAAAAACTGGCCGCCCCGGACACCCTGTACAATTGGGTACACCCCAACAACGACGGCATGATTCGCTTTTTGGCGAAGCGGGGGTACGATACGCTGAATTTAATTGAAATTCGGAAGAAGTACGAAGGCGAAGAACCCCGCGAGCGGATAGCGGTGGGGAATAATGTATTTAATTATTGATTGAGGGAGCAGTTTGTGCAGATGGGGGCGTATAAAGTATGATTGGCTACGCTGGTATATTTTTCGACTGGGACGACGAAAAGGAAATTGCTAATAAAAAGAAGCACGGCATTTCGTTTGAAGAAGCCATTTCCGCCAGAAAAGCCACCCGTCAAGAACGCCAAAAATATGAACATGGAGGTTGACCCATGCATAATACTTGTGAATTAAAAGGCGCACCACGCAAAAATCATTACGCAGAGAAAATTAAAAAACACGGCTATTCCGTTTCCATTCATTATGACAGTCCCGAGGATGTAAAAACGGACGAAGCCGTCAACACCATAAAAAGCATTCTTGAACGCCCGGGGCTAAATTCCATTCATTTATATGTAAAAAAGGAGGCAACCCATGACACTGTATGAAAAGATAAAAGAAGAAATTAAGGGTGATTATTATACGCAAAATTACGCCAACGAAGGGCAGCGTTTCGTTGCGTGGTATGTCCACAATATCCACCGGCAAGATAAAAACCAAACAAAGGATGCCATCACCGACGGCGCAAATGATAAACAAATTGACGCCATTGTCATTAATGACGATGCGCAAACGGTGTATATCATTCAAGGGAAATTTATTACGAATAAAACAATTGATGCTGAACCCCTGCGCGAAGTTTTGTCTGCATGGTTGCAATTAAAAAACCTTGTAAATTTACAAACCGTGGGGAATGAAAAATTGCAAAGCAAAATGTCTGAAGTAGCACAAGCCCTTGAAGATGAGTATGAGGTTTGCTTTGAATTAATTACCACAGCAAATTTAACTGATGCGGCAACCCATGATTTAGCAACTTTTCAACGGCAGTTAGCAGATATGTCTGATGGGGAAGATTTTGACGCTACATTATCGCTAGTTAATGAAAATGAAGTAGCCATGCGTTACGACATGGCATTGGGCGTAGATGACCCGCAAATAAACTACACACTGGATTTAAGCAACAGTCAGTACATGGAAATGGACATTGCGGGAACAAGTGTCGTCATTGCCGCAATACCCTTAAAAGATGCGGTTAAAATAAAAGGCATTAAAGATGGCACATTGTTTCAGAAAAATGTCCGCCAAAGCTTGGGCGTCAGCAATGCGGTTAATAAAAAAATAAAGCAAACCATACTGGGCGAAAAGCACAGTGATTTTTTCTTCTTCCATAATGGGATTACAGGCATTTGTAATAAAATGTCCTTGGATGAAAATAAATTGCACCTTACAGGGCTTAGCATTGTAAATGGATGCCAATCGTTGACCACTATCCACAATTGCAGCGAGGCGGTAAAAACGCTGGACGACACTTTTGTTTTATTCCGCTTTTATGAAATACCTCAGCTTGACCGCGCCGACATGATTAGCACCAACACCAATTCACAAAGTGCGGTAAAACCCCGCGACCTCCGCTCCAATGACAAACGGGTATTGTCATTAAAGAAGCAATTTGAACAGCGTTACACACAGGGTTATTTTGTTACGAAACGTGGAGAACAAGTACCCGCATCTAAAGACAAAACCTATGTAATTGATTTGTCCGATTTTGGTAAATACTTGATTGCATGGTATTCACAGCGCCCCAATATTTCTTATGGCGAAACAAAAATATTTGACAAACATTTTGAAATTTTATTTAAACGTGGGCAAAGCTACCGCCCAGAGGATATTCAGGCACTTAACCACTGGATGCAGGAAGTACGCAAGGTATGGGTCGAAGCCAACCCGCTGGGATTTAATGAAACATTATTAGCAATGAAAGCGTATGCCCCTTTTCACCACATGTATGCCGTTTCCATGATTTTCGCCATAGCCAACCAAAAATCTGACCGTGTCCCTACGCCGTCTGCCACCTGGGAAGCAGCAAGCAATCATGGAAAAATTAATCAATTAATTACCATGGCAGGCAATTGCCTTTCCTCTGCATTAACCAATGCCCTTAATCGTACCCAAAACGAAGGGAAAATTTTTAACCCTGCTAACTGGGTAAAAAGCAATCAATGTTTACATGACATAAATGCCACTATATTGCCTACATTAAATGTATTTGAAGTCGTTAATAAAGAAATATACCAAGACTTAATTGCTTCTTTAACGCTTGATGGGGCTAGTTTTGGGTATCGACTGCAAGCGGGATGAGTAAAGACAGTCATTAGTATAAGGAGCGGTTGCCATGTGCGCACCAAGCCATCAACTAACGAAAATAAGTATCAAAGGATACAAATCTATAAAAGAATGTGACATCTCATTAAACAGCATCAATGTGTTAATCGGCAGCAACGGCGCGGGAAAGTCAAATTTCCTGTCGGTGTTTACGTTGCTGCATCATATTTTAAAAAATGAAATGCAATCGTATACAGCAAAGAAAGTATGCCGTACTTTTTTTTACGAAGGGGTGAAAACCACCCCTTATTTTGGTATTAATTTTTATTTTGGCGATTTGTCGTTTACGTTTGAATTGGAAATGAATGAATATGAAGAGATGCGCTTTCGAGAGGGAAGCCGATTTTCTGCGCAACCCCTTGAATGTATTAAAGCCAACCCCATCCGTGTCTATCATTTCCAAAATACCAGCCCGACTGCCGAAGTCAAATCCTCACATTCCATACACAATAACGAAGTTCTATTTGATGACGCGCGGAATCTGGCGGCGTTTCTTTACCATTTACGCAACAATTATTTCACGGAATACAACAATATTGTACAAACCATCCGGCTAGTTGCCCCCTATTTTTCGGATTTTGTACTGACGCCCAACGGGGAGCATGGCGACAATATTTTTTTGAAATGGAAGCAAAAACGATGCGAGGATATTTTTGGCGTGTCGCAATTTTCGGATGGGACATTGCGGTTTATTTGCTTGGTTACGTTGTTGTTGCAACCCGCCGCGTTACAACCCAGCACCATTGTCATTGACGAACCTGAAATTGGGCTTCACCCCTATGCCATCACCATTTTTTCGGAAATGGTAAAAAAAGCGGCCGTTGAAAAGCAAGTAGTTATCTCAACCCAATCGGTTGAATTATTAAATCATTTTAACGCAGAAGATGTTATCGTGGTGGACAGGGGCGATGAAGGCTCTACGTTTACACGGCTACACTACGCGCAATTAGCCGAATGGCTGGAAGATGATTATACCCTGGGGGATTTATGGAATAAAAATATCCTTGGCGGGAGATATGCGCAATGAAGCGGCTGCTGGTGTACTGCGAAGGTGAAACCGAAGAAGGATTTGTAAAGGAAGTGCTTGCCCCATATTTATATGCCTGTAACATCAATGCGCAACCCATTGGCGCAAGGGGCGTAAGCAAGTACAGCATCATAAAAAAGGAATTGTTGCGCTTATGCAAAAGTAACCCCACGGCCACGATAACCACAATGCTGGATTATTACGGCTTGCCCGCCGAAACCCCGGCTATGGCAACCGCTACAGGAGCACTTTATGAACGGGTTACGCAAATAGAAACTGCTGTTGAAAATGACTTAGGCAATTTGCGCAATTTGTTATTTAATTTGACGGTTCATGAGTTTGAAGGTCTGTTATTTTCCAACCCAACTGCATTTAACATTGTTGCTAATGAAAAAGCGGTGGTAACATTGACAAAAATAAAAAACGATTTTGAATCGCCGGAGCATATTAACCAATCGTATGACACCGCCCCATCACGCCGGATTTTGAAAGTCATTCCTGCTTACATGAAAATTCGGGATGGTACGCTGGTTGCGAAAGCACTGGGCATTGAAGTTATCGCTGAACAGTGCCCACATTTTTCACGATGGCTGGCGAAAATAAAGGAGCATTCACTTGGATAAAACAACCACCATCTACTTCATCCGCCACGCCGAACCCGCGCGGCGGGCGAATTCTCACGCCCACGGGCTAACCGACTACACCTACCCCCTGACGGACAAGGGCAAGGCGGACACGGCCCTCGTCACTGCCTTTTTGCGGGACAAAAACATTGACGCGGTGTTATCCAGCCCCTTCAAGCGGGCGGTGGACACGGTAGCCCCCTTCGCCCGGGAGGCGGGGCTGGCGGTGGAAATCGTCGAGGACTTTCGTGAGCGGCGCGTTACTTACGAGCATGTGTGGGTGGAGGATTTTCGCGCCTACGGCGATGCGCAATGGGCAGATTTTTCGTACAAGCTGCCCGACGGCGAATCGTTGAATGAAGTCCAAACCCGCAAAATAGCCGCTCTGCACGAAGTCCTGCGCCGCCACGAGGGCAAGACCCTGGCGGTGGGCTGCCACGGCACGGCGTTGTCGCTGGTGATGAACCACTTCGACCCCACCTTTGGCGCGGCAGATTTTTGGGACATGGCGGGCAAAATGCCTTGGGTCGTGAAAATGACCTTCAATGCAGCGGCACAATGTACGGACATGCAAAAAATCGACCTGTTTGCCCAGCGGCAATGGACTTGCGTGTGCCATCCGTATCAGACGTTCGGCACCTACCACTACGCGGTTATTTGCGCGCGGGTGGCGGTGGACGGCGCGTGGCGGTGGCTGTTTGCGCGGCACAAGGAGCGCACGGGCTGGGAGCTGCCCGGCGGCCACATAGAAGCGGGCGAAAGCCCCCTCGAAGCCGCCCGGCGGGAGCTATTTGAAGAAACCGGCGTCACCGACTGCCACCTGTGGCCGGCCTTCGACTTCACCGTCCACTGGCCGGACACCGCCGCTACTGACGGCAACAAGGCGGGGCAGGTGTTTTTGGCAGAGGTGAAGGCGCAGGGCGCGCTGCCCGCCCACAGCGAAATGGCGGAGGTGCGGGCGTTTCCCGGCTTGCCCGACGCGCTGCATTATCCCTTCGCCCACCCCGTGTTGTTCAACGAAATGCAGGCGTGGCTGGCGAAGAACACGCCGGACGAATTGCGGGATTTGTTCGACGCCGAACGCCGCCCGCTGGGCACGACCCACCGCCGGGGCGACCCCAAGCCCCCCGACGCGTACAACGTGGTGGTGCGGGCGTGGGTCATGAACGCCGCCGGCCAAGTGCTAATCACCCGCCGCGCGCTGACCAAGCTGGGCAGCCCCGGCCTGTGGGAAATCCCCAGCGGCTCGACGGCGGCGGGGGAAACCAGCCTCGAATCCGCCGTGCGCGAATTATATGAAGAAACGGGCATCACCGTGCCCCCCGGCAGTGGCACATGCTTTCTCACCGCCCGCCATGATGGCGCATTTTGGGACGAATGGCTGTTCCGCGCCGAATTTGACCTAGCGGATGTAGTGCTACAAGAAGGCGAAACTATCGACGCCCGCGCCGCTACATTAAATGAAATTGTGCAAATGATGGATGATGGCATTTTCATCCATCATGCGCGCAATGAAATTGAGGTGCTACGTGAAAAAAGCTGACCGCGAACGGCTGGCCGAATTACTGGCCCAACTAAACGACCACCTGCAAGGCGCGCCCACTACCCCAACCGCCCTGCGCACCTTGGCTGAAAACCACTGGAGCGGCTACATCAGCCGCGACAAACAATTTTTCCAAGTCCTGCACGACCACGCCCACCAAAACGCGGACACCAACCCCGCGTTTTTCCATGCCTTTGAAACCTTCGCGCGGGATGCATTTGAGGGCGCGGCGCGTCAGGCCGTGCGGGCGTATGAACAGACCATTTTCCCCATCCCGGATAACGTGCGGCTTTGCCCGGCTTTTGTGGCAGCCACGGGGCTTTCCGTGGGGGCGTGCGTAGAAGCCTTCCGCGCGTGGCAGGATTTTATGCGCCGCGTGTACCGCGAAATCGCAAACGGCGCGCCCTATGAATGGGGCTGGCCGGACTGGCACGGCCTGACGGAATTCGGCATTTTGCACAACCGCGTCATGCTTTTGCTGCACGCGCTGGCGGCCAACGGGCGGGTGGAAAACGGCCTTTTGCATGTGGACGAAGCCCGCTTCAAAAAAGACGCGCGGCTAAAAAATTTAGGCAACACTTCTTTATTACTGGCGCGACTGGCGCAGCATGGGCTGTGCAACCACGCGTTCACCTTCTCCTTTTTCGCGCATCCGCAGGTCATTCCCGTGCTGTACGCGTATTTTTCGCTGCCGCGCAAAACGCCGTACCACGTACAATATTTCTCCTACCGCTTCATCGAGGACGCCGCCACGCAGCCCCGCGAAGCCCTTTTCCTGGCCAAAACCGACGCCGAGCCCCCGCCCATTCGTGCCATCCATTATTGGCTGTACGACGAAGCCACCCGGCACGGCTTCCTGCCCACGGGCGAGGAAAAAATTTTTTGCTATTTGTTCAAAAAAGGCACAAAGGAGTGGCTGTTGACGGGCAAAGGTTCGTCCTACCACGAAGAGGAATTTTTGCACAGCACAACGGCGGCCCTCTCCGTCAAGCTGGCCTTTCCCAAGACTTTTCAGCGCGCGCCGGAAAAGGTGGACGAATTAAAACAACGCTTCCCGGCGGCGTTCAACACGCGCTGGGGCTGGTGTCACCATTGCAAGGCCGCGTATAAAGATTGCCCTAACCACGACGCATCACGCTGCCGCAAAGGGCTGCACTTCTTCCACAACCCCACCTTCCAAGAGGTGGAATATCTACTGGATATATTCAAGCAAGAACACAAAATAACCCCACCACGAGAGGACTAACCCCATGCAAACATGGCACATCACCATTGACCAATTCGGCTACCGCCCCGGTGACGAAAAAGTGGCCGTCATCGCCAACCCCCAAGCAGGCTTCAACGCCCACGAAAATTTCGTCCCCGGCAGCACCTATCAAGTGCGCCGCGTGGCAAACAGCGAAGTCGTTTTCTCCGCCGCGCCCACGGTGTGGAACGGCGGCCAAACCGACCCCCTCTCCGGCGATAAGGCGTGGTGGTTCGACTTCTCCGCCGTGTCCGAGCCGGGGGCATATTTCATTTATGATTTGGAAAACCGCCGCGCGTCCTACGATTTTGTCATCAACGAAAATGTCTACGAGCGTGTGCTGTACCATGCGCTGCGCATCTTCTACTACCAGCGGTTGGCCATCGCCCACGAAGCCCCCTTCGCAGAATACCCCTGGTACGACGAAGCCGCCTGGCTGCAAGACCGTCACGCGCGGGATGTTTTCGCCCCCGACGACACCAGCCGCATACGCGACGTCAGCGGCGGGTGGATGGACGCGGGCGATTCTAACAAGTACATCACCTTCATCGACGCCGGGCTGCACGAGCTGCTGGCCATGTACCAATCGAAGCCCGCGTTTTTTAAGGACTTCTGCCTAAACATCCCCGAATCCCATCTGGACGCCCCCGACATTCTAAGCGAAATAAAATGGGAGCTGGATTGGTTTTTGAAAATGCAAAACGCCGACGGCAGTGCCCACATTAAATGCGGCGTCCGCACCGAAAACCCCTACCGCGGGCCCGACGCCCATAACCGCGACACTTTCGTGCGCTATTACAACGGGCACAAGTCCTCGGCGGCGGCGGTGGCTATTGCGGGGGTGTTCGCCCATGCCGCCATCGTGTACGCGGACATCCCGCTGTACAAAGATTATGCCGCGTTGCTGGGCGAAAAAGCCGCCTTGTCTTGGCAATGGTACACCAACAACCCCCGCAACGAAAAAGTAGACGGCGGGGAAATTCACGCCGGCATTGCCAACCGCACGTTGGCTGAGCAAGACAGCATGGCAATGACCGCCGCTATGTACCTGTTCATGCTAACGGGTCGGGACGAATACCACCGCTATGTAAAGGAAAACATCCGCGCGGTTGCCCCCTTCAACGACACCACCCGCGACGGCCCGCAAATAGGCGCAGACTTCCACGATTATATGAAGCACCCCGCCGCCGACCCCCAAATCGTAACCCTGCTGCGCGAAAAATACACCGAGCTGGCGAAACGTGATGACGTACACGCGCCCCTAACATTCCGCGCCGAAGATAACGCCTACCGCGCCTACCTGCGCGAGGACGCCTTCTGGTGGGGACACCTGCGGATGCGCTGCTTCGCAGGCTACGACGCCTTCCTCTGCGCCGAATCCAACCTACTGCCCGAGCAGTCGGCAAATTTCAAAAACCGCGCCATCAACCATCTGCACCACATCCACGGGGTCAACCCCTTCGCCATGACCTTCCTGACCAATATGTACCCGGCGGGCGCGTCCAAATCCTGCCGCTACCTGTTCCACGAATGGTTTATGACCCTTAACGGCACGGGGGTGCATTCGCCCCCCGGCTACTTGGTGGGCGGCCCAAACCGCTACAACGAGGACTTGAACCAACAAAAACTATCCCCACCGCTGAACCAGCCGCCCATGAAAGCCTACCTGGACGCACCCCACTACATCGAGCAATACGGCGCATACGGCTACACCGAGCCCATGTGCGCATACCAATGTTCCTACGTGCGGCTGCTGGCTTGTTTTGTGGGGTAAAAAAATTCTCGTTTTGCGTGAGAAACTCACGGAAAACGAGAATTTTTTTGTTTATTGCAAATTAAATGGTATAGCCACTCTGCCGTACAATAGTGGGTGAAATTCAATGTTTTTCCCTTAGGGCGTAAAAATTTCTTCGTGGGTATAGCGTTACTAAATACGCGAATCAAGAGTTGAAATAAAAAATGACAAAAGGGCGAAAAAAGTAATAAATTGGTTCTATGCGAAAAGATATTGTTTAGCAAATCTTGTTTGTTTTTGTCGCTGGCGTAGCGGATGATAGGCCAGCATATCAAATATGTCTATAAACGCCGTGACAAACATGGTATAGTACAGCAATAAAAAAAGGGGGGCAACGCAGTGAGCGCGTATATTTTAAGAACACGCGGTATGAGCAAACAATACGGCGGCACCTATGCCCTAGACAATGTAAGCATAGAGATAAAACGCGGCCAGGTTTACGGATTGATTGGGTTAAACGGCTCCGGCAAGACCACCTTCATGCGTTGCATAATGGGGCTAATCGCCTTGAGTGCGGGAGAGGTGGAGTTATTTGGCACGACAGATAAAAAGGAGCTGCAAAAAAACCGCCGTCGAATTGGTCAATGTATTGAAAGCCCCGCCATACACCCCAACAGGACAGCCAAGCAAAACCTACACATACAGCAGCTTATTGCGGGCATATCTGACAAACCCGCTATTGGCAGGACACTTGACGTAGTGGGGCTTTCCGATGTAGCCGATAAAAAGTCGAAGCATTTTTCTTATGGGATGAAACAACGGCTGGCGTTGGCGGTGGCACTTGTAACCAATCCCGAATTTTTAATTCTTGACGAACCCGCCAACGGGCTAGACCCCAAGGGCATCATCGAAACCCGCAACCTGATTCGTCATATTAACCATGAAATGGGCGTTACCCTGTTGGTATCGAGCCACATGCTTGACGAGCTGTCCCAAGTGGCCACCCATTACGGCATCATCGACAAGGGCAAAATTATCAAGCAGTTTTCAGCAGCAGAATTAGCCGCCGTTACAACTAAACGCCTGGACGAATATTTTATGGGTTTACTGGAGGAAGCGTGAAGTCCTTACTGGTTGCGGAAATGTATAAGCTAAAACAATCCAAGCCGGTAATCGGATTGTTGTTGCTGGCCCTTGCGATGTCTGCGTATGTCATACCTTTCATCTATGGGGACAGGGTACGCGGCGTGGAACCGGCCATAACGATGCGCGAGAGTTTAACGCTTTTCACCGTGATACATTACCTGCTGGTTGGCATTTTCGTAGGGGTAGCCATTGGCGGTGAATTTGAAAACGGTTTGATTCGCAATGCCCTTTGTTTGGGAAAAAACAAAATTGAAGTATACATAGCAAGACTTTTTTCTGCGTCATTTTTAGCCGTTGTTGTCTTTACCCTATATTCCATTTCAAAAATTATTTTTATCGGTTATATGGAAGGTTTCGCCGGTTTTAATTGGGCAACTATTGGGGGGTATTGGGTTGTGTTTTTGCCCTATTACCTGGCTGTTTCCGCTGCCTTTACGTTCTTTGCTTTTATTGCCAAACATTCCGGCGTAGCAGTGACTTTGTGCATGGCATATACCCTATTGATTTTTTTGCTGCCCGGCCCGTTTGATGTTCGGTTTATTCCCCAATTTTACATTTTTTCTTACGGTTCACCACATCCTGTTTATAATAGAGATTTTTCGCATTTAATAAGCGGCATACCTGTGAGTGTCTTGCACATTATTGGATTTACCCTGGTAGGGTGTCACTTATTTGTTAAATCTGAAATAAAATAATGGCACTACCCGTATGGAGGGGGAAGATAGTGAAATCCTTGCTGACCGCGGAGCTATATAAACTGAAACAATCCAAGCCGGTTATAGGATTGCTGGTTCTTGCGTTTGTGATTCCTACATATGTTATACCCTTCGTCCGCCGGGGCAGGGCCTATAGCACGGCTTCGGAAGAAACACTGCGTTGGGCTGCGGCGGTTTTTATGAATGTAAATTATATTATTGCCGGTATTTTCATAGGGCTGGTTATAACAAGCGAATTTCAAAATGGTTTAATCCGCAATGTCATTTGTATGGGCAACAGTAGGGTGCAGATATACCTATCAAGACTTTTTTCCGCTTCGGTAATAACGGTGGCTATCTTCATTGTTTATTCATTTTCTAAGATTGTTTTAATCGGTTTTATGGAAGGCTTCGCGGGCCTTGATTGGGTAGTAATAAGCAAGTATGGCATGGTGTTTTTGCCCTATTATTTAGCGGTTGCCGCAACCTTTACCCTATTTGCCTTCGTTAGCAAAAAATCCGGGATAACGGTGGCACTGTGTTTTATATATACTATGTTTATTTTCCATTCACCCTCGCTTTTGGATGTACGGTTTCTTCCCCAATTTTTTATCTATACCTATTTCGTGGGTACGCACCTTGATTTTCATAGGGATTTTACCTATTTATTACATGGCGCGGCGGTAAGCGTGGCGCATATGGTTATTGTCACTGTTTTTGGGGGCGTTGTGTTTATTAAATCAGACATTAAATAAGGCAACCTCCGAAAACCCCATTCCGAAGGTTGCCTTATTTCACTCCGCGCCCCGCTCCCCCATCCGGGTCATGGCGTCGGGGTCGAGTATCTTGCGAATCATCTCCTCACCGCCCAGGCGGTTCACCAGCGATTCGTCTGCCAGGCATATTTCCAGCGCGGTGGTGCGTTCGGACAGGGCAATGCGGGCGATAGCCCCGGCGCGTTCGTAGCCGATGTAGGGCGTCAGGGCGGTGGCGATGATGGGCGAATTATTTACATAGGCACGGATGCGGCGGCGGTTGCGCTCGGACAGGGTAATGCGGCTGACGCAGCGCTCGGTGAATACACGGAAGGCATTGTTCATCATCCCCACGGACTGGATAAGGTTGTAAATGAGTACCGGCTGCATGACGTTTAGCTCGAATTGGCCGGCCTCGGAGGCAAGGGACACGGTCAGGTCATTGCCGATTACCTGAAAGGCGACCTGATTAATCAGCTCGGGGATGATGGGGTTGACCTTCTCGGGCATGATGGACGAGCCGGATTGCAGCTTTTCCAGCGTAATTTCGCCGAAGCCGCACTGGGGGCCCGACGCCATCATACGCAGGTCATTGGCAATTTTCGAGAGGTTGACGGCGCAGATTTTAAGCGCGGCGGATACCTCGGTGAAGCAGTCGGTGTTTTGCGTGCCGTCAACGAGGGAGTCGGCGCGGCGCAGCTGGGGTATGCCCGTGATGTTGCGCAGGCAGTAAATGACTTCCTTTATATAGCGGGGGTTGGCGTTAAGCGCTGTGCCGATGGCGGTTGCGCCCAGGTTTATTTCGTACAGGTAATTGCCCGTGTTGGAAATACGCGCCATGTCCCGGTCAATGACGCGGCGGTAGGCGTCGAATTCCTGCCCCAGCCGGATGGGCACGGCGTCTTGCAAATGGGTGCGCCCCATTTTCACAATATCGTCAAATTCTTCTGCCTTGGCGCGGAAGGTGTCCCGCATTTTTTCCATGGTCGAAAGCAGCTCGTCCAACAGGCGGCGGATGCAAATGCGCGCCGCCGTGGGTATCACATCGTTGGTAGACTGCGACATGTTTATGTGGTCGTTGGGGTGGATAATGCCATGCTCGTGCTTGTCGCGCCCCATTTCTACCAGCGCTATGTTGGCAATTACCTCGTTGGCGTTCATATTCAACGACGTGCCCGCGCCGCCCTGAATCGGGTCAACCACAAAATGCTCGTGGTAATATCCGTCAATTATCGCATCGCAAGCCGATAGGATATGCTTGAACGCGCCGGGGGCTTTTTGCTCCAGCGCGCGCTCGTTGGCCTGGGCGGCTGCCTTTTTCACCATCGCCAGCGATTTTATTAATTCCGGATGCAATTGATAATTCGTAATCGGGAAATTGTCCAGCGCCCGGCGCGTAGAAATGCCATAATACGCGCCCGGCGGTATCATTACCTTGCCCAGCGAATCCTCTAACGTCTTGCCCTTGCGCGATGCATTGCGAACACTTGCCATGTCGTCGCCTCCTATTTGTTTTATTATGCACAAGAATGGGAATATTACAACGCAAACCTTGACATCGCTTCGCGCCTCCCGTACAATACCCTCGCCACTAAGCGGCTGTGGCGGAATGGCAGACGCGCATGGTTCAGGTCCATGTGCCCGAAAGGGTGTGGAGGTTCAAGTCCTCTCAGCCGCAAAAACGAGAAAGCCCACGAATACAACGTTCGCGGGCTTTTTGTATTTTATTTGTGAACCCCCGTTATTCGCATTTATCTAATGAATCAAAAGATTTTTGCCATTAAAATAATATTTTTAATTTAAATAAACTTATTTCGACAGATTTAAATTTATATTTCATGTTATCTATTGATTTATAAAAAATTATCATTTAGAAAGGATATTGACCATGCCAATAGTGAATGATATTATAAGTAAGAAAAATGTATTTTTATGTCACATTGAAACAGG
>Ga0209755_10003475_pt1 | contig 19712 bp, 14 predicted proteins | sample TergutCo191P1_FD_187301 | JGI IMG/M metagenome (GOLD analysis project Ga0209755, IMG submission 187301) | Cornitermes sp. P1 segment gut microbial communities from Petit-Saut dam, French Guiana - Co191P1 (SPAdes) (version 2) | ecosystem: Host-associated > Arthropoda: Insects > Digestive system...
GATGGTTTTACGCTGGAGCATTTTCGTTTTCTGTTTTTTGAAAGCGATTACCCCATTTGGTTCCGCAACACCTTTTTCGTGGCCCTCTCCACCTCCATCGGAACGCTGTTTATCGCGTCTTTAAGCGCCTACACCTTTTCCCGGTTTCGTTTTTCCTTCAAGAAGGGCATGATGATGTCGTTGCTGGTTTTGCAGATTTTCCCTTCGTTTGTTGGAATGATTGCCATTTACGTGGTTCTGCTTCGGCTGGGCATGTTCAACACCCTGCACGGGCTTGTGCTGGTGTACCTTGCCATGAACATACCGTTCAACGTCTGGCTCGTAAAAGGATACATGGACACGATTTCCCGCAGCATGGACGAAGCCGCCAGAATCGACGGCGCAAGCCACTTCCGCATTTATTTTACAATCATTTTGCCGATAGCAAGGCCGATTTTGATTTTCCTTGCCATAACAAGTTTCACGGCCCCTTGGATGGACTACATCTTTCCAAACCTGATACTTCGCTCGCCGCAAAACCAAACCCTTGCCCTTGGCCTGTTCACCTTTGTGCTGGACGATACCCGCAACGAGTTCACCCGCTTTGCCGCAGGGTCCGTTACGGTGGCCGTTCCGTTTATCATTGCTTTTGTGGCAACGCAGAAGCTGCTGCTGGCCTCTTTGGGTGGGGCCGTAAAGGAGTAGGCGCATGAAAAAAAGGCGATTGGCCGTTTTGGTCGGAGCTGTTGCCGTCCTTTGCGTTGCCGTTTTTGTTGTAGCCGCCGTTACGGGAATGTTCGCGGAGCGGGACACGGCCGTGGAGTCCGGTATTTTTGTTGGCCGTGTTGAAGGCTTGGGCGAGAGCTTCAAGCTGGGAGTGGATATCTCCAGCGTCATAGCTCTGGAGCACAGCGGAGTCGTTTTTAGGGACTGGGACGGCAGCGAGGCAGACCTGTTCAGGCTTTTCGCCGCCGGCGGGGCCAACTACGTCCGCGTGCGCGTGTGGAACGACCCCTGGCTGACGGACAACGACGGCACACGCCGGGGCTTCGGCGGCGGCAACAACGACGTGGAACGCGCCATCGAAATAGGCCGGAGGGCCACCGCCGCCGGCCTTCGATTGTTGGTAAACTTCCACTATTCCGATTTCTGGGCCGACCCGTCCAAGCAGATGGCCCCCCGGGCCTGGAAAGGAATGGACGTGCAGGAAAAAGCTTCGGCCCTGTACGACTTCACCTACGACGCGGTTTCCCGAATGTTGGAAGCCGGCATAGACATTGGCATGGTGCAAATCGGCAACGAAACCAACAACGGCATTGCCGGGGTAACGGGCTGGGGCAACAAGGTGCGGCTCTTTGAAGCCGGAAGCCGCGCGGTGATCAACGCCGAACGCAGTTTCCGTTCGGCCCAAGGCCGCGATGTTTTTGACAGGGAAATTTTAATCGCCGTACACAAAACCGATCCCGAAAACCGCGGACTGTTTATCCACGCCGCCCAAGCTCTTGCCAACGCCGGCGTGGTGTACGATGTTTTTGGCATTTCCTATTACAACTTCTGGCACGGAAGCCTGGAAAACCTTCTCGATTTGATGAACATCATTTCCCGCAATTTTGACGTGGACGTTGCCATTTTCGAAACCTCGTATCCTTTTACCGATATTGACACGGACGGTCACGGCAATTCCTGGAGCGGGTACGGGGAAGTGCTTCGCTACCCGATATCCGTTCAAGGACAGGCCCATGCCATACGCGACGTGGCGGCGGCCGTGGCCCGCGTGGAAAACGGCAGGGGGGTGGGGCTGTTCCTGTGGGAGCCCGCCTGGATTACCGTGGGGCCGGCAGACGCCGAAGCGAACACGCCCCTATGGCAAGCCCACGGTTCGGGCTGGGCCACAAGCTACGCCGCCGTTTACGATCCCTATGACGCGGGGCGCTACTGGGGCGGCTCCTCCTGGGACAACCAGGCGTTTTTCGACCACCACGGCAACCCCTTGCCAACGCTAAATCTTTTCAATTATCTTCGCACGGGCGCGGTATCGCGATACGGCAACCGCATGGACATGATCCAGCTTACGGAATCCCAAACGTACTTCTTCAACGAGCTTACCGCGGCCTACTTATTGGAAAACGTATTGCCAAAAACCGTCCCCGCGATTTTTGCAAACAACGATATCATGCCGATAAACGCAACATGGCGCGAGTCCGATCTGCAGGCCGCCATCGAGCTGTTTCGCGCCCAAGGCGGAATAACGCTTTCCCATATCGTCGGAAGCGTAACCCATGGCGGAAACACCCTGCCCGCCTTGCACGTGCTCACAATCATGCCCGCAGGAAACCTCGTGCAGAACCACGGCTTCGAGGAGCCGAATATGGAAATGTGGCGCGTCAGCTTCCGTGGCGACGCGGGCGGCTATGCGAATCGCGGCAGCGAAAACGTACATGCCGGCAACTTCGGTTTTCGTTGGTGGAGGGCCGCCAACCAACCGATAAACTTCGCCATAGAGCAGGACTTCATCGGCCTGTCGCCCGGAACCTACGGCTTTGGCGTTTTCCTGACCGGCGGCAATGCCGGCAGCGGCTACGAAATTTATGTTTACGTTCTTATCAACGGCGTGGAAACCGCCAGAGTCCACAGCTACCTGCCCGGCTGGAACAACTGGAACAACCCCACCATTGCGGACATCCGGGTTGAAGCCGGCGACGTCGTTACCATAGGCGCGTCCCTGTTCTTCCCCAACACAAACGGAGCTTGGGGAACGCTGGACGATTTCTTCTTTTTCCTTGCCGAGTGAGCTCGGAGTCGGGGAACTGGCAGCTTCGAGCTCCCGTTCCCCGACCCGCAAAATATTTCTTGACAGAAACACATTTGGGCAATAAACTTTTTCCATGGATGCAAAACAAGCCATTATCGAAGGCAGAACGGCCCTTGGAATCGAGCTCGGCTCCACGCGCATCAAAGCCGTGCTGATAGACGAAAGCTTCTCGCCCATAGCCGCCGGCAGCTACGAGTGGGAAAACAAGCTTGAAAACGGAGTGTGGACTTACAGCTTGGACGACGTATGGACTGGACTGCAAAGCAGCTTCAAGAGCTTGACGGACGACGTGCAAAACCGCTACGGCATAACCCTTGTCACGGTTGGAGCCATCGGCGTTTCCGCCATGATGCACGGCTATCTGGTGTTTGACAAAAACGATAACCAGCTTGTCCCCTTCCGCACTTGGCGCAACACCTTTACCGAAAAAGCCGCAACCGAGCTTACGGCTTTGTTCAGGTTCAACATACCCCAGCGTTGGAGCATAGCGCATCTGTACCAGGCGATATTGAACAAGGAGCCCCACGTAAAAGACGTAGCGTTTTTGACAAGCTTGGCGGGCTACGTGCACTGGAAGCTAACCGGCCAAAAAGCGCTTGGCCTTGACGATGCCTCCGGCGTGTTTCCCCTTGATAGTGCCACCAACAATTACAGCGAACCAAAGCTGCGGCAGTTCGACGAGCTGGTAAGCCCGCTGGGGTTTGGCTGGAAAATCAAGGACGTTCTGCCCAAAGCTTTAAACGCCGGCGAGCTGGCCGGAACCCTCACGCCGGAAGGGGCAAAGCTGCTGGACGCTTCCGGACAGCTCAAAGCCGGGATTCCATTTTGTCCGCCGGAGGGAGATGCCGGCACCGGAATGATTGCGACCAACAGCATTACCAAGCGCACCGGAAACGTTTCGGCGGGGACTTCTATTTTCGCAATGATTGTGCTGGAAAAGGAACTGTCAAAGGTGTATCCCGAAATCGACATGGTTACGACACCCACCGGCCGGCCCGTCGCCATGGTGCATTGCAATAACTGCACCACCGATCTTGATGCCTGGGTCAAGCTCTTTAAGGAGCTGGCCGGCCTGACCGGAGCCGGCATTGACACGTCGGCGCTTTACGAAACACTGTACTCCAAGGCCCTGGAAGGGGAAGCCGACTGCGGCGGTCTGTTGTCGTACAACTATTATTCCGGCGAGCACCTTACCGGCATTGAGCAGGGCCGGCCTCTATTTGTCCGTTTGCCCGACAGCAATTTTACGCTGGCCAACTTTATGCGGACTCTGCTCTTTTCCGCAATGGGCACCTTGAGACTCGGAATGGACATACTCACCGAAAAGGAGAACGCAGCTCTTGACAGCCTTTTGGGACACGGCGGCCTGTTCAAGACAAAAAACGTAGGCCAGCGACTGATGGCCGGAGCGCTCAACACTCCGGTTTCGGTTATGGAATCCGCCGGGGAGGGGGGGGCCTGGGGCATAGCTCTTCTCGCCGCCTTTATGCGACAGGGGCAGGAAGGGGAAAGCTTGGAGCAATTTCTTGCCGAGAAGGTTTTTTCTGGGAAAACGGGCATCACGATGGAACCCAATCCAAAAGACGTAAGAGGTTTTGAGCAATTCATGAAACGCTATGCGGCGGGACTCGCCATTGAGCGGGCCGCAGTGGAAAACTTGTAAGGAGACGGCAATGGAACTAAAAAAATTTGAGTACTGGTTTATCGTCGGCAGTCAGGACCTTTACGGGGACGAAACCCTCAAACAGGTTGCCGCGAATGCGCGAACCATGGCGGACGAATTCAACAAAGACCCGCTGCTCCCGGGCACGGTGGTTTTGAAACCAACGGCAATAACTCCGCAGGCGATTCGCGGGCTTTTCGAGGAGGCAAACGCGGCGGCGGCCTGCGCCGGCATAATCACCTGGATGCATACTTTTTCGCCGTCAAAAATGTGGATACACGGCCTTGCCATAAACCGAAAGCCGCTATTGCATCTGCACACGCAGTTCAACCGGGACATCCCTTGGGCCTCGATTGACATGGACTTTATGAACCTGAACCAGTCGGCCCACGGCGATAGGGAGCACGGTCATATCCACGCGCGGATGCGTCTGTCCCGCAAAGTCGTTGCCGGTTTTTGGCAGGACGGGGAAGTGCGCCGCCGCGTCGGCGTTTGGATGCGGGCCGCCGCCGCATGTCTTGAGGGCAGGAACTCGGTGGTCCTACGGCTGGGGGACAACATGCGCGAGGTGGCTGTAACCGAAGGCGACAAGGTTGAGGCGCAGGTCAAGCTTGGCTGGCAGGTAAACACCTGGGGCATCGGCGAGCTTGCCATGCGTTATGCTCAAGTCAGCAACGGGCGGGCTGAAGCTTTGGCAAACGACTACGCCGACTTGTACGAGCTTGCGCCCGATCTTGCCCAGCCGGGGAAAGCTCGCATTGCAATGCTGGAACAGGCAAAGATAGAAATAGCTTTAAAGGAAATGCTTGTGGCCGAAAACGCCGCAGCTTTTACCACCACCTTTCAGGACCTTCACGGCCTGCCCCAGTTGCCCGGCCTTGCCGCCCAGCGGCTCATGGAACAGGGTTACGGCTTCGGCGCGGAGGGCGATTGGAAGCAGTCCATGCTTACCCGCTGCGCCAAGGTGATGGCTTCCGGCTTGCCAGGCGGCGTTTCTTTTATGGAAGACTACACCTACCACTTCGAGCCGGGCAAGGAAGCCGCCCTTGGCGCGCACATGCTGGAGGTCTGTCCCACCATTGCGGACGGCAAGCCGCGCATAGAGGTGCATCCGCTGAAAATCGGCGGCAAGGGCGATCCCGCCCGCATGGTGTTTGATGCGGCACCTGGCCCTGCGGTTTTGGCGACGCTGGTGGATCTTGGTAATCGTTTCAGGATGATCGTCAACGAAGTTGAAACCGTCAAAATCGAAAACGCCATGCCGAAGCTTCCCGTTGCCCGCGCCCTATGGAAACCCCACCCCGGCCTTAGCGAATCCGCCGAGGCTTGGATACTCGCCGGCGGAACCCACCACTCAGTGTATGCAACGGCTTTAACAACCGAGCATTTCCGTGACTGGGCCGAAATGAACGGCATAGAATTCGTGTTGATAGACATGAACACCAAACCCGACAGGCTGCGTGACGAGCTTCGCTGGGGCGAGGCGTATTGGTCGGGGCGTTAGCATGGATGAGTACAAAACCCTGCGGGAAGAGGCATACGAGGCGAATCTTGAAATCAAAAGGCAGAATCTTGCCATCTACACCTGGGGCAACGTTTCCGCTTTTGATCCCGACAAAGGCGTGTTTGCCATAAAGCCCTCGGGGGTGGCCTACGACGAGCTGCGGCCCGAATCGATGGCGCTGGTTGATCTTGACGGCAAAAAAGTTGACGGCAAACTTAACCCTTCCTCGGACACAAAAACGCACATGGTGCTGTATCGAAAGTTTGCCGGCATAAGGGGAATAACCCACACACATTCGCCGTATGCGGTGGCGTGGGCCCAGGCCGGAAAACCCGTCCCCGTGTTTGGCACAACCCATGCGGATCACTGTGCGCGGGAAATTCCATGCACCGACTTAATGGACGAGCAGGCCGTCAAAAACGACTACGAGCTTGAGACCGGAAATCTTATCGTTAAAACTTTCGAAACGGAACGACTGAACCCTGCCCACGTGCCTATGGTACTGGTGGCAGGGCACGGACCATTTACCTGGGGCAGCTCCGCCGCGCAATCGGTGTACCACGGCGCGGTTCTGGAGGAGGTCTGCAAAATGGCGCAGCTAACGTTAAACATTAACCCAGGGGTGCAACCCTTGCCCGACTACATCATTAGAAAGCACTGGGAACGCAAGCACGGGGCGGGGGCGTATTACGGACAGCGGTGAAAGGGATGCTTTTCTCGCCGCATAGAGACAGCCGTCCGTGAGCTCCGTCACACCTCCGTTCTTGTGTCCACGGGGATGAAATTTACAGCTCGCCTGCGTCCACCAACTCCTCCACCTTTTTGGAAAGCCGCGTTTGCCAGTTTTTCCCCGAGGCTCGCAGGTGGTTAAGCACACGCGGCGAAAAGCGTATATAAGTGCCGATCTTCCGGTCTTCGACCTTGAGTTTGGGGCGGCCGAGATTCGCCGCACGGTCAAAAGTACCACTCGCCAACTGTTTGTCCGTCGCCTCTGGGAGGTCGGAAAAATCAATGTCCGTGTCTCCCAAAGCGTTTACCCTGCTCCAGTCCGTCTTGGCTATGTTCTGCGCATTTTTGACCTCGTCCCACTCATACTGCATGGGTTTATTGTATATCTGCTAAGTCGGAATGTCAAGGGGCGTAGGCGTGTGAATTGCCATGCTGCCGACACGTCTTGTTTTGATATTCTTGCCCGGAGTCTTCTTTACAACAAACAAAACTTTAACGGAAAACTAACGCGCATTTTACCATGGCCTGACAAACCGCCCTTACACTCTCCCTATCGTTGGAAAACCCAAACCGATAAGGAGACAACCGTGAAAAGAATACTAACAACCGGCATTGCCACGGCGGCAATTGCCATTGGATTAATCGCATGTGCCGGCGCCAGGCCAGCCCCCGAAGCGCCGCCTCCAAGAGTAACCGCGCAAAGCGACACCGGCAGGCTTGTTCACCTAGCCAGCTACGACACCGGTGCGGAAGGCGCGGAAATCGTCGTTTTTAATCCCGTAAACCAAAGCTTTTACGTGGTAAGCGATTATTTGCAGGCAATCGACATTGTGAACATCTCTAACCCGAGAAACCCGACTTTGGTGTACCGCATTGACATTGCCGCAATGGGGCAAGCCCGCGGGTTCGATGCCGGCGATGCTACCAGCGTGGCAATCAACGTGCAGAGGGGAATCATCGCGGCAGCCGTGCAGCATCCTGATTTTACGCAAAACGGTTTTATCGTTATCATGGACTTTGACGGCAATTACCTAAGGCATTATCGCTCCGGCGTTCAACCCGACATGATCGTGTTTACCCCCAACGGCGAATACGTGCTTACGGCTAACGAAGGCGAACCCAGGAACGGCTTTGGCCCAGGGGCGGTTGACCCAGAGGGCAGCCTCACGCTGGTAAGGCTGGCGGACGGCTATGTAAGAACCGTGGGCTTTCACGCCTGGGACAACAGGAGAAGCGAACTTGTTGCAAACGGCGTTTTACTAAAACCCGGCATACCGCCGTCCCGTGATTTGGAGCCGGAATACATTGCGGTAACGGAAGACAGCAGGCTGGCCTTCGTGTCCCTACAGGAAAACAACGCAATTGCGGTGTTTGACATGGCAACCTACGAGTTCGTGTCCATCAGGGGCCTTGGCGTTGTGGATCACAGCTTGCCGGGTAACGAGATTGCGCTCCACACGGGCAGTCAAATCACCATCCAAAACGAAAACGTCTTCGGCGTACACATGCCGGACGGAATAGCCACCATCAACATTAACGGCGTGCAGTATATCCTGACCGCCAACGAAGGCGACGCTAGGGAATGGGGCGACTTTGAGGACACGCACAGAATCCCCATCGGGAATACCCCGAACGTGGAAGCCATTATAAGCGAATATAAAGACGGTCTTGACAACAATCGCACCTATCTATTGGGAAGCCGCAGCTTTTCGATTTTCAGGGCCGATACCATGGAGCTGGTTTTTGACAGCGGCAGCGAGTTTGAAAGGGTAACTGCGAGAATGTTCCCGAATAACTTCAACGCCAACCACAGCTCAAACGCGATTAACAACAGGAGCAACAGAAAAGGCCCCGAGCCGGAAGACGTGCAAACCATAAGGGTAGGCGACAGGATATATGCCATCATCGGGCTGGAGCGCATGGGTGGGGTGTTCATGTATGACATCACCAACCCAAGCGAAGCGTTCTATGTTGACTACATTAACATTCGCTGTTTTGATTCGCCATTTAACGTAAGAACCAGCGGCGATTTGGGGGCCGAAGGCTTGACGACAATTCCCGCCGAGCTCAGCCCCAATGGTCGTCCCTTGGTGTTGGTTGCCAACGAAGTATCCGGGACGGTTACCATTCTGGAAATAACGCAGTAGTTGAACTTTGGTCAAGCTGAACGCGGGGGAAGCTTCCCCCGCGTTCATAGCTTGTGGTTGGACACCATCCAAGAAAAGGCGAGCTTGTTCCAGTAAGCCGAAGACCAACCGAAAACATTTACAGAAACCGTGTGCCGGGTTCAATTTCAAAAAAGGAGGAAATTTTTGTTTGGGAACGTCCGCATTGGTTGCGGCTTCCCGAACGTCTTCAACCGCCCACAATCTTACTGAAACAAGCCCGCCTTTCTTAGAATACCTCCAACAAATTTTTGTGCGTCTTTTGCGCGGTTACGGTGCGATAATAAAACCCCAGCCCGCCGCTTTTAAGTTACAACAAGCCGGGGTTCCAAAACGTTACACGGCGGCTAATTGGTTTAGCGCCGTGTAAATAATCTACTAATCAGCCGAGCCCCAAAGAGCTATGGAGTCTACGTAAAGAACAAAAACGGGAGCGACTGCGGGGCCCACACCGTGATCGCCGTCTGGGGGAGCGCCGGCTCTGCCAAGGTGCAGTCTGAACCCAGTAACATTATGCTCGGCGGTAAGGGGGGCTCCAGCGCCATTCGTGAAAATACTGAGATCGTCAAGAGGTATAATTACACGATGCCAGTAATCAAACCCATCAAGAAAAAACTGATTAGCCACATCGCGAATCATAAACTCGTTGTTTGCAGCGGGACCATCAACGCCCGTCGTTTGGAGTCCAAACATTACGGGACTTACATCAAGCTGGAAAGGTATTTCCGGATAGCCAAAGTTAACCGAAACCTGGGATGACAACACGGAGAAGGCGACGTATTCATAGTCGGAAATATCCACATTCTGTCCTCCGCTTCCAAAACCAGTGAACCATTGACCTCTCCTGACGCGTATCGAGTTGCGCCCATGGTTTTCCGCTATAGGCGAACCCCAGGCACTAGCCCACCACCCAGGAGCGGCCGGAGTTGTACCAAAATTAGCCATAAACGTGTGAACCAACCCAGCTCCCGGCGGCACTAGAGTACCTGGCCCATCAGGGCCTTCGATCGGCCTAAACGCGACACCTACGGTGATGTCGGCCGCCGGCATATCAAAAGTCCATGGGCTTTCCTCGCCTACAGTAACGGCACCTGCCGGAGTAACAAGCCACCTATAGAACTCGAAACCAGTATCCGCCGTTGCCGTAAGTGTAACCGATGTGCCGGCTTCCAGCTCATTATAGGGGGATGGGGTAATTAGAAAGCCGCCACTGCCGGTAAAGCCCCTTGTGATGGCAAAGATAGGCGGCACAATTGTGATGCTATCGATGTATATATACTCTGCCACTCCTTCGTGACCAATTTGAACCCGTAAATTATCCCTAGCAGCCGCAGCCTCATTTAAAGAGACGGACAGGTTAAATGATGTCTCTCCAACGTGAGGCTGGAAAGGATCATTCTCCCAGTTCGGATCGTTGATTATGTCCATCCAATCATGATTCGGCCCTTCCTCCATAATAAGGGCATTTAGCAACATCCTTCCCGCAGCCGTGATATTATAAGCACTTCCGGTAACGGTTACTACATCACCCGCTTCAAAATCAGCAAGAGAGATCAGCAGCCCATACCAATCCGTGCCGCCAGTTCGCACTGACAAAGAACCGTCACGTAGAACCCATTCAGGCCGCGGGGCACCCTCATCAACACTCAACGGGCCTACGGGTGTAAATTCGCCTTCAGTTATAACTAGATCGAGCCAATCAACGTCAATGCCCGCCCCAACGGTTATAAAATCTGCCAACGTTGCCGATACCGGATCCCTATCAACAAATGTCGCGTTTATCGTGATGTTTGCCGCCGGCATGGCAAAAGTCCAGTCATCGGTTCCTTCTACCCGAACCGGGGTAACACTGGCACCGGTAACATTCCACGCATAAAATTGGTAATCCTCACCAGGTAAAGCCCTAATGGTGATCTGTGCACCCGCCGGTGCCAAGGATTGGCTGAACACAAAATCGCCGGCCTCAGTAACAGCACCACCCACAATTGAATGCCTTTGAACGTTGGAATCCAACGCGACAATGTTATTTAGCCAAATAACACTGGATGGCCTCACCGGCGGCATCTCTCTATGGATTCTCCACCCCGTAACATTGGCAATAGGGAGGAGATCGCCATCAGCGTTCCTGAAGTCGGTAAGCGGTATCCTCACCTCAACCCATTCCCTGTCGAATGCGTCGGTAATAACAATATCACCTTCGGCAACAAAGAATTGATCGGCACTAACCTCACCTGTACCGGTTGTCAGGAAAAACCTGTATGTTTCCCCTTCGGCACTATTGCCGCCATCATCACCGGCGGTAAAGTCTGCCAATACCCATAAGGAGATGTAGTTGAACCCGGTTAGATCCCATGTTTGCCCGTACCTTCCGGCACCGGAAAACCCATCACCATAGCCCATAAACGACATATTGGCACGAGGGAAGAGGGCGGGGTAATTGAACATCGCCCACCAGCTAGCAGCCCAATAATAACCATCGGCATCATTTAGATTACCGGTTCTACCAAAAAACCCATCAAGGCTAAGCTCGGCCCGAGGGGTAGGTGGCGTTGGTGTCGGATCATTCGTCCCCGGACAGGCAGTAAACGCCAGTGAAAAAATTCCCATGAGTGCCAGCACTACGGGAATACCGAACAATTTGTTTTTCATACAAATCCTCCTCAAAATATTCTAAACCCGCTAACTGCGGACTTATTCCAATTTCAGCCAATTCAGGGCCAAGTTGCCGGAACGAACCGTCAGCCGTATGGTATGCCTGCCTGCATCCAGCTCCAAAGGGAAAGCCGTGGTTCGCCACACGTGCGTTCCCGAGAACTCAACGCTTCTTGCAAACAAACCATTGACGTGTATATCCATTGCCGTTGCCGAAGGCGCCACATTGCGAAAACTAACGGAAGAGGTTCCCGATGCCGGAACTTCCACCTGGTATTCCACCCACACGTTTGCGGTAAAGTTATGTATGTCCAGTATCTCCCTATCGCCGACCGGGTTTGTGCTTGGACGAAAATGCACGGAGCGGTCGAACACGCCGGGCACAAGAAGATTCTCAGAAGTATTGACATTGGTAATGTGGCTCGCCACCATGCGTCGGCCTGTTGGCACGAATACGTCCCTGTCGAAAGTGGGCATGTGAACATACACCTCCCCCAAGGGGGTCAGTCGCGGCGGATCCGTAACGGTAAGCAGGTGGTGAAAAGGCGGATTCGTATTGTAGGTGCCGGCCCAGCCACCCTTGGGAATGAACCAGAAATATTTTTCTATCCATGGGTTAAGCTCCAGATAGACAAGAGCCTCGCTCATAAACTGCATCTGGAATTCCTCGCTGGTTGAGTAGTACCATGCGGAAAATTCCGTTACCCAGATGGGCAAGTCCCACTGCTTGAATTGTTCCACGTACCATTTAAGGGCCGACGCATGTGACATATATGTGTGAATACGAATGGCATGTAAGTCTTCGACATAAACACCGGGTTGCTCGAAAAACTCGGTGAGCCATACGATAGGGTTTTCGAAGCCGGCCATGGTGCCAAAGTTCATTGCCGGCGATATAATTTTTAGGTCAAGCTCGCGGGCAAGCCGCACGAAACGAGGCCAGTCCTGGGCAGCTCTTGCGGGAGTCATGTTGGCCTGATCAACAAGGTTAGGCTCGTTGTATCCCATTATCCAGCGAATCCCCGGGTTCTCGGCAATGAGCTCGCGCAGGTTATTCAGAACGTTGTCAAAATTCCAGTGGTCGTTCCATATCTGGGGGATAAAAACCAGACCGCGTTCCCTGGCGGCCTCGTTTACATGCGCCGGCATACCAGGGCTCCAGTTATAGAACCACCTTATGCCGGGCGCAAGCAAATCCATGTCGGCTTCCGTTGCGATGCCTGTATTGGGAGTGTTAAAATTGTAGGCCACGCCGCGTTTTGCGGAGGCACGGCTAGGCATTACGGGAACAAACCCCTCCGGCCTTTCCTGCCAAGGCGGAAGGGGTTCCCCAACGGGACACGATGCCAACACCGTTAACAGAAAAGCCGACAGCGCGGCTGTTCCAAGAGCTTTAAGGTTCTGGTTTTTGCCCATCAATCCAACCTCAACCAGTTCAAGGCCAGATACCCTTCGTTTACCCTAAAGCGGATTGTGTGCCTGCCGGCTTCCAGCTCCAAGGGGACGCTGCCGGTTGTCCAGACGTCAATCGGATCGAAGGTAAACGTTGTGGCAAGCCGTCCGTTTACGGAAATGGCCATCTCGGTTGGAGCTTCGGCCATGTGCCTCATGCTAAGGGTGTAGGTTCTGGACTCGGGGAGCTCCACCTGGTATTCAATCCAGTTTTGCCTGGTGAAGTTGTGCATGTCCAGCACTGCCCCCCCGGGGTCTGTTCCAGGGCGGAAGTGCACGGAAGCGCCCCTGGTGTAACCGTGTTCCGCGCGCGGCCAATGCGGGCCTTCAGGTCTAAGGAATTCCGAATCCACGTATTCCGAAAGGTGCAGGTTTGTTATGTTCGATGCCGTCATAAGCTCGCCGGCGGGAATAAACACCCTGCAATCGAACGTGCTCATGTTGACGAACACCACCCCCAGGGGGGTAAGCTGCGGCGGATTGTCGTGGGTAAGAAGCTTGTTAAAGGGATGAACGCTTTCATGCTCGCTGCCTTTGGGGATAAACCAAGCGTATCTTTCGATCCAGGGGTCAAGCTCCAGATAGGCGACCATCTCGCTCATAAACATCATTTGTTCTTCGGGCGAACCCACGTCTTCCCAGGCGCAGAACTCGGTTAGCCAGATGGGTCTGTTGTACCTTTTAAAAGTGCTGATAAACCATTTCATTGCACCTGCATCACGCATGTAGGAATGGATACGGATGGCGTGAACGTCGTCAAGGGAAACGCCGGGGAAGCCTCGATTTCTCGTAATCCTTCCCGTGTCTTGGTTGACCGAGTCGATTCCAAAAAACTCGTCCAGCCAGACCCACGGCAGCCAATAGTTTTCAAGGGTGCCAAAATTTACCGCCGGCGATATTACCGTAAGGTTGTGTTCCCTTGCGGCGTTCATGAACCTGCGCCAACCGGGAGCGGCCTGGGCGGGGGTCATGTTCGCCTGGTCGGTAAGGTTGGGTTCGTTAAAGCCTTTGATGTACCTGGTGTTTGGGTGGGCAGCCATGTGCCTATCAAGGTAAGGCTCGAAATCCCACGGATCCCAAACCTGGGGGATAAACTCTATGCCGTGATATACCGCGGCCTCGGCAACTTCCAGCGGCATGGTGATCCACCAGTTGTAGAACCAGAAAATTCCGGGGGCCAATAGCGCCATGTCTTCCCACGTGGTTCCGCCCTGCTCAAAGCTGTAGGCTACTCCCCGCTTGTAAAAAGGCCTGGCGTCCCGTTCCAGCCTTGGCGGGCCTTCCGGGACGTTTGGCGCGCCACGGCACGAGATTAAGGTTGTCGTCAGAAACAGTGTCGCTACAAATAGCGCCGTTATAGTTGCCGAGGTTTTTTTCACCTTTGCCCCCTGCGTTTTATTCGTCCGGATTGACAAATCTCATTTGCGTAAAATGCACGGCTCCGGAAACTGTACCCTCTGGGGGAGCTTCTTCAGGTTCGTAAGGCCCTTCAGGTTGCATGAAGAACATGTACTCATAAACCGCATCTCCAAAATCCGGAGGGAAGTCAAGGAAAACCTGTTGCCGCACGCCTATCGCCTCTATCGTAAAGCTTGTCTCTGCCACGATCCCGTCAACGCATATAGCCATAAACAGCCAAGTGCCGGCTACCTCTAACAGCTCCTCGTCCCTTCCATCATCCGTGCCCTCCTCAAAAACCCAGAAGCTGATTCCTGTAGCTCCGGCAGGCACGGGACGCGACTCTGTTTCTCCGGTTATGTTCTGGAAAACCCTGCCCCAAGAATTTTCAGGATGAGGCGTATAATAAGCGGAAACACGGTTTAGGTGCAGGCTGCCGGCAGTGGCATGAGGAGCATCGATATGAAGAAACAAATATCCCCCAAGGCTTACTCCACCAAACCAATACCCTAAGCCATCTACGCCGGCACGATCATCACCCCAATAAGGATCAGTCGGAGAAGAACCAAACCCATTCAACGGGGAAGCAAAGCCATGGTTAAAGTCGTCAAGTATCCATATCTCCGGCGGCGGCGGAGGTTCGATAACGACAGGATCCCCTCCAGGACATGCCGTAAAAAACGCCAAAGATAAAACCAGCACGGCGGCAAAGCCGACCGCTTTTGTGAATCGTCTTTTCATAACCTTTCTCCTAATCTGTATGTTTTCCGGCAACACGGAACCGCAACGCAATTCCCATGTGTCGCTTTTTACTGTTCATATCCCTCATGCGTGTCCTGATAAACAAACACCATTTGGGCAATGGACATACTTGCCGAAGCTCCGGGCCCTGTCGCGGCAGGCGGGAATTCCCGCATCCAAAAATCGTAGCCGGTTATCCATTCGCCCCTGAAGCTTTCGGGGAATTCGACAAAGAATTCCTGCCACTGGTTTATCGCGGTTACCTGGAACTCCAAGCTTGCCACAGGATCCCCCTCCCCTTGGCCGGCGCGAATATAGAGCGCCCATGTAGCCCCCACAAAAGCCACGCCCACTTCGTGCGCCCAGAATCTAACGCCAACGGCATCGGGCGCGCTCAAGGGGGTTGGAGCTCCGTCCGTATTTCGAAAGGTTCTTCCCCACCCGTTTGCGGAACTCGCCAAACCAAAAGTGCTGACTCGGTGGTTAAACGGCGCGGGCTGCCCGGTGGGCGGCAAGTCGTAAAGTACCATGGACTCGGAGCTTACTCCGCCAAACCAGTAGCCCAGGCCGTTTGCCGCAATAAGGTTGTTGCCCCAGGTTCCGTTATGCCCGTTCAGCGGGGAAGCAAAACCATGGTTGAAGTCGTCGAATACCGCCAGGTTCATAACGGTGGGCGCGATTGGCTCAAGGACAGGGAGGGGACGCTCGCCGTTTGTAGCACATGCAGCAAAAAACGCCAATGTCGAAACGAATATTGTAAACCGTTTTTTCATGCCATCCCCCTAACCCCTAGAATCCTTTTGTTATTCCTTGGCTTCCGCCACAGGCACGGCTTCAGCTTCCGGATAGATGAACCTCATCTGGGTAATGGACATAGCGGAAGCGGCGGCAGGGGTAAGCGCGGTTGCGGGGAAAGGATCCCGCATCCAGAAATCGTAACCCGTTATCCACTCGCTTCTGAAACCCTCCGGAAAGTATATTGCGAACTCCTGCCACTCGGCGGCCTCGGTTATCTGGAACTCCAAGCTTGCGCTGGGCCCCCCGGCCCCCCTGCCGGCATGAATGAAAAGCGCCCAACGGGCATCCACAAAAGTCGCGTTGTCCTCGCGGGCCCTGAACCTAACCCCGACGGCGGCTGGTGCGCCAACCGGAGCAGGTATCCCTTCCCTGCTCTGGAAGGTTCTTCCCCAACTGTTTGCGGAGCTGGCCAGACCAAAAGTGGCGACACGAACGCCTACGCCGTGGAACGGCTCGGAAAGCACCATCGACTCGGAGCTTACTCCGCCAAACCAATACCCCAACCCGTCAAGGTGAACGATATTGTCGCCCCACTGCCCGTTGTGTCCGTTTAGCGGCGAAGAGAAGCCGTGATTAAAATCGTCAAACATCGAAGGGTTCATGTAGGTTGGGGGGATGATGGTAGGCCGCGCGGCGGCGGGGCCGGTGCCACACGCGCCAAACGCCAAAACCACAACGAAAACGCCGGCAAAACCAGCCGCCTTTACAAGTCCGCTCTTCATAATTTTCTCTCCTTGCATGTGTAGTGTTAGGGCCTATATACCCGTATCCAATCGACAAAGAATCTGCGATCCTCTATCGGGGTCTCCTCGTCAAACATCGAAGGGTCGGGCAGCACGCCGCCGATAAAGTTGCCACCCACGGCAACGTTGATGTTGATAAGCATTCCCGTCCTGGCGGTAAACGCCTCGTGTATGTATGAACGCCTGTCATCGGCCTGCAACTGCCTAAGATCGATGGTCTGCCAGATTTCGCCATTAAGCAGAAAGTGCAGGGTGTTCCTGTCCCAGGTAACGCCAAACACGTTCCATTCGTCCGCCATGCTTGTCGGCAAGTCTATAAAGTCCCCAAGGTGCCTGTTGAGGGGCCAGTAGGGGCCATAATGGATTGTCGAATAAAGCCGGTGTTCATTGCCGCCGCGAATTTCCAGAATGTCTATCTCGCCGCTGCGGGGCCAGCCGATGTGCGCCCTTGGGCCGCCGGCACCATACGGGTTAACGGTGGTGCCAAGCAGCCAGAAAGCCGGCCAAAGCCCAACGCCTCGGCTGCTTTTTATACGCGCCTCTATTCTCCAGCCGGGCATCACGGCAAATCTTTCAGGATAGACCGCCCCGTAAGACGTTCTAATCCCGCCGGTAGTAACCTTTCCGGACGTAAAGGGCATTCCCGCATAGCCATCGTTGCGCACTTCGAGGATTAACATGCCGTTTTCGACAATGACGTTTTCCCTTCTGTAATACTGCGACTCGTAGTTGCCCCAGCCCGTAAGTCCATACTGCGCCCCGGTGCCGGTGTCGATGTTCCACCTGGTTGGATCCAGAGTGTCTCCGTCGAACTCGTCGTACCATACCAAGGTTCCACCGCTCACAAACGGTTCCCTGTTAACCGGTCCTGTGGCGCATCCGCCAACCATGATGAGCACGACAAAAGCTGCCGGCACAATCCATCTTGTTTTCATTCCGCTCCTCCTATGTTCATTTCTTTCACTTGACTCTTTCATGCACCCGCACCCAGTCAATCGTCAGGCTGCGCTCTCCCAAAGACGAGCCCGGCGCAAACGACGCGGGATTCGGATCCCTGTATGCCACAGGCAGGAAATTGCCGCCAACGGCAAGATTGATGTTTATAAACTGTCCCGTCGGCGCGGTAAAGGATTCGGCATTTGCGGCATCCCCGCCTTGCAGGTGGCGCAGGTTAATGGTTACCCAGTTTACGCCGTTGAAGTAAAAATCCATGTAGTTTTCGTCCCAGCGCACGCCGTAGACGTGAAATTCGTTGGCAAGATCCACGCCGGGCGGCAAGCGCACAGGCGTTCTTCGGATTACCCGGCCGGCGTCTATATGCGCCTGGCCTACGGCAATTGGCTGCTCCCTCTCGTCGAACCACATGGACGCACCGGGATACCAGCGCTGCGCCGGAAAGCTTAAGCCGTGGTGAATAGTCGCCATAAACCTTGGGCCCACCTCCTGACGCTCGCCTTGGACGGTTGCCATGTGGCGGCCCGCCTCGTGGCCGCGAATTTCCATGATGTCAATCTCGCCGCCGGAGGGCCAGCCAACGTACGCATCGGAACCGCCGTTGCCAAAGATATTTGTATTGGTGCCCAACGTCCAAAAAGCCGGCCAAAACCCTGGCCCCCGGGGGGATCTTATTCGGGCCTCGATAAACCCCTGCGTTATGGAAAACCTTTCAGGAAAAACTTCTGCAAGGTAGGTGGCACTGGCCATAGTGCCGCCGCTGGTAATTTTGCCGGACGTAAAATCCATTGCGCCGCGTCCATCATCGCGCGCCTCAAGAATGAGATTTCCGTTTCGCACCATCACGTTGGCTTTTCTGTAATACTGGAATTCGTTATTGCCCCAACCGGTCAGGCCGAACTGCGAACCGGTGCCGGTGTCGATGTTCCACCTATTGGGATTAAGCGAGTTGCCGGAAAATTCGTCGTTCCATACAAGCCCCCATTGTTCCCTTCTGCCCGGAGCTTCCCATCCCACGGGAGACGGGAACGTTCCGGGGGCATACCCGGCCACCGGTTCAACGCCTGCATGGGTGGGCGAGGAAACGCTCCACCCCGTTCCAGGCGGCGTTCCCATAGTTCCAGATTCGGTATCTGTGGAACACGCGGTAGCAAAAAAGCTTAGCACAATTACCAAAGCCGCGCATCCGAATATTGAAAATCGATTGCCGTTCATTTCGCCTCCCTCTACTCTATCTGGCTCTCTCGTGTACGCGCACCCAGTCGATGGTCAGGCTGCGGGTTTCCCAGGGGGCATCCTGGGCAAAGAGCGACGCATCCGGAATTTCGCCCCCAATAAAGTTGCCGCCAACCGCCAGGTTAAGGTTTATAAGCTGGCCCGTCAGCGCGGTAAAGGACGGCGCATTTGCATAGTCCCCGCCTTGCAGATGGCGCAGGCTGATGGACATCCAATTCACGCCGTTGAAATAGAAGTCTATGTAATTTTCATCCCAACGCGCACCGTAAACATGAAACTCATTAGCCAAATCCACGCCTTCCGGCAATACCACCGGCGTTCTGCGGATTATCCTGCCCGCTACCAAATGCCCCTGGCCCGCCTCGATTGGCGGATCCCGGCCGTCGAACCACAGGGACGCGCCGGGGAACCAGCGCATGGAGGGATATGCCATGCCGTGATGGATTGTTGACATAAACCTAAGGTGTTCCTCGCCGCCGCGTATTTCCATAACGTCAATCTCTCCGCTGCGCGGCCAGTTAGTGTATGCCGCAGGGCCGCCATGACCATAGCGGTTTACGGTGGTGCCCAACGTCCAAAAAGCCGGCCAGAAGCCCACCCCCCGGGGGGATCTTATTCGGGCCTCGATAAAGCCTTGCGTTATGGAAAACCTTTCCGGAGTGTAAACGCTGCCGTAGGAGACACTGCTCATGTTGCCGCCGGTGGTAACCTTGGCGGACGTAAAGGGATTGCCAAGTCGTCCGTCGTTGCGGGCCTCCAGAATGAGGTAGCCGTCCTGCACCCTTGCGTTGGTTCTGCTGTAGTACTGCCGTTCCGCGTTGCCCCAGCCATGCAGACCGTACTGCGCCCCGGTTCCGGTGTCGATTGTCCACCTCGTAAGATCAAG
>Ga0209755_10003476_pt1 | contig 19710 bp, 17 predicted proteins | sample TergutCo191P1_FD_187301 | JGI IMG/M metagenome (GOLD analysis project Ga0209755, IMG submission 187301) | Cornitermes sp. P1 segment gut microbial communities from Petit-Saut dam, French Guiana - Co191P1 (SPAdes) (version 2) | ecosystem: Host-associated > Arthropoda: Insects > Digestive system...
AGGAACGCTTATTAAACTGCCGTTATCTGCAATTGCAAATAAAAATCCGATAGGGCGATTGACAGAAGCAGAGAAGCAAAAATTGCTTGAGTTCTTAAACAGATAAATTTTACTTAACCGCAGCTGGCTCGTCTTTTTCTGCGTATTTTCCAAGTTGTGGAACGGTTGTAATTATTTTGACCGGAATTATACAAATAAGACTGTTTAGTGCTGTTGATAACAAACCATTGACAATCATTGTTATAAATCTTATTTTAATTAGCAAGGTCTGTATGCTTGAAAAAGATAAATTAGCTGTCTGTCTAGATCATCTAATTGATGATATTGATGGTCTTTCTCAGCAAATTACAGAGATTGCTTCTCCAACAGGAAATCCAGCGGCGATCCAATATGGATCCGATACAGCTACCTTCTTAGCTTCTTTGTTTACAGCTAGTAAGTATACGACAGATCAAATAGAGACCCGAATTAAAACAATTAAAGAATCGGTTAGGGCAATCAAACTCCTTTTAACAAAGGAATCTTATATCGAGCCAAAAGATCATAAGTTAAGGGTTTCAACTATTAATGGGTGTACTTCTTTCGTAAGAGTCTCAAATAAAGTGTCTCTTGATCTCATAGCAGATTTAGATAATTCCTCGGAAGCAACTTCTCATTACAAGAAAATAGAAACTGTCATGCTTGGGTTTCGATCTCTTTTACTGGAGTTTAATACTTGCATTATTGAGTATAACCGTTTGCATCCATCTCAACCATTATCATCAATGGTGGAGACAGATATATCACCATTAGGTTAATAACCACAGTGATGTTCATATGGAAAGAAAATACCCGTTCATTAAAAATATTTCATATCTTCGCGGACATGACTTTTTAATTATGTTTGAAAACGAAGAAGAGTTCGTTTGCGACTTAGCAGAGTGCTTTAACATTCCTGCGGCGTACAAATATGCTCCGCCTCATATTATGAAGAACTTCGGATTTACAAAGCTGTCAATATACTGGGGTGATCACGATAGTGAGGAATGCATGGAGATAGGTTATGACTCGTTATATGACATGTCTGTCTCCCAATTAAAAGTATCAGATGGTACCGATGTTCAGGATTTTAATGGGTTGGTAGCTTCTATTCATAAAAATCTAATATCGGGTACAATCAATTAGATTTTCTTCTTTAAAAACAGGATTATTATTATATCCAATAACCCCATATCCAACATAACTATTAATATTGGTAATTGAACCTTGCGGATAGTTTTTTAACATTTCTTCAAATATTTTATTTTTAATTCCTTTCTTGCCATACATTTCAAGGTATTCTCTTACTTGTTTAATTGGATCGTCTTTTTTATTTTCAGGCGCTTTCATTTCAAAGAAAAATACTTTTCCTTCACCGTCGTGTGCAACAATGTCAAGTTTCTTTCTCTTTTCATTTCTTCCTCTGCTAAATATAACTTCTGATGCGTTAAAAAAGAGATTTTTTACACAAAGCAGTTTTTTTAATTTTGTATTATTTTCTAAATTATTAATCATTTCTGCCTGATGAGGATATTCTTTATTTCCGTTAGCTTTTTTATTATCTTTTCCTCCTTTTTCAAAACCTTTCCCGGAGTTATAATTTTCTTTTTCTATTTTATTCCAATTTATTGTTTCGTCATTTTTAATACAATCAGCAAGGAATTCAACAGTGTTGATTAGTTTTGTCACGCCAACTTTTATTCCTCTCATTGGACGATCCGGATGTGTAGATACGATAGTTATTTTGTTTGAACAAGGACGAAGATGGAAATACTTTTTAAATTTTTTATATACATCTGGATTAGCTCTCCTAAACTCGTCAATTGCTTTTTTTGATTTTTCCGAAATTAATAATTGTTTTTTATAGTCTTGAATATTTTCCATAGTAATACTCCTTTAGTTTGTCTTATTATTGATAATATTGTGGCTTTCTTCATCTGTCAATATATATTATAATAAAAAAAGGAGTTAAATGCGGATGATAATAACAATACATCGCGGAACAAAGCAGATTGGCGGCTGTGTAACAGAAATTAAATGTGATCAATGGCGTTTATTTATTGATGTAGGTGATAATCTTCCCGGTAATGACTCAGTGCTAGCGCCTATTGACGGGCTTACTGCCGGAGACGGATCAAAGAGTGCTTTATTTTTAACTCATTATCACAGTGATCATGTTGGAAACCTGGACAAGGTATTAAAGGAAATTCCTGTTTATATCGGCATAACCGCAAAAGAGATAATGATGACAATTGCCAAATGGGCATATCCTGAAAAATTGACCATGATGGAAAAGATAAATACCTTCACGCTTCTTGAAAAAAAAGAAATAGGTCCTTTTACAGTTACTCCGCTGATGATTGACCATTCGGCGTTTGATGCGTATATGTTTCTGATTGATTTTAACGGTTGCCGTATATTGCACACGGGAGATTTTCGACTTCACGGTCAACGCGGAAGCAAGACTCTGAAAATGCTGACTAAACATGCCAAAAATGTTGACTATGTTATTTGCGAAGGAACAATGCTCTCCCGTGACGGTGAGCAGCCTACCAGCGAATTCGATTTACAGGATAAAGCGGCAAAATTTATGAAAACCGCGCCTTATGTGTTTGTTTTATGTTCATCAACAAATATTGATCGTATAGGCGTTTTTTACCATGCAAACCCGAAAGGAAGATTATTTATATGCGATAAATATCAAAAAGAACAGCTTGATACAATCAGCGAAGGACACGCTAAAAAAAGTTCTTATTATGATTTTAAATATGTTTATAGTTATGCGCCTAATTTGGACAAGCTTATGGACGAAAAAGGATTCTGTATGCTTGTTCGCAAAAATTCTAATAAAAACAATCTTATAAAAAATATTTTGGATAAATACAAAGATAAAAGCCTTGTAATATATTCCATGTGGAAAGGGTATCTTAATGAGAAAACAAAGGATACGGACATATGTGATTTTCTTGCGCCGTATCGTGATAACCATGAACGTTACAAAGAGCTTCATACCTCAGGTCATGCGCCTGCCGAAGATTTGAAACGCCTGTTTGAAACAGTAAATCCAAAAAAAGGTCTAATACCCATTCACAGTGAAAAACCGCAATCTTTTAAAGATTTTATACCGGAAGATAAACTTTATTTTCTAAAAGACAGAAAGGAATTTTCTTTATAAACTGGTAACTAGGAGAACTTATGGCATTTAAAGAAACAATGAACCAAACACGAAAAAAATATGCAGGTTGGGAGAAAAAATTATTTCTATTTATAGAAAATCAAAAAAGATCGGAATCGGAGTTTACTGTACAATTTAATGACGCAATTGAATTAGATATTTGCTATACGCATTCCTCACAAGAAGCAACATCTATTAATGTATCAATAAAATCAGAGCGATTCCCTAATGCCGGGATGATTTTGATAAAAATAAAAGATGACTACTATGCCGCTTATCCTCCCGAAAAATCAATGCCAAATCAGGTGTTTCAATATTTACTGGATATTTTGCAATATAGGGAAAATAAGTAAAATTAAATAAACATATTAACGTATGTATAGATAAAATAGCAAATTTTATAGAAAATTTAAGAAAGTTGTAAAATACACTGTAGTTTTTGAAGGTCACATCCTATATAGATTCTATGGCTAAAGAATTAAAACAGGAAGAAATTGAATCATTACTTTTATCTAGTATTAATGATTCGGATACCCAACTAGATGATTATAAATCTGATAATTCAGATGAAATATTTGAAAAAGAGTTTTATAAAATATTTAAAAGGGTCATGTTACTTTCCGGTAAAGCGCATGTTGAAGGTTTATTATCCTTAGAAGATTATTATGATCGGGAAAAGGCAGTTAATAAGTATATATTGGATTATGGTTTATCTTTTGTCATAGATGGAACCGATGAATCAATTGTTGATAAAATATTAACAAATATAATTAATCAGGAAAAAGATGAAGTTCAAAAAAAATTAAAGATTATTATGAAAGAGGCAGTAATGGCAATTCAATGCAACATGAATTCACGACTACTAGCGCATTTGCTTAATTCATATACTAATATTCCTTTAAATGCGCCTGAGTATAATAAAATAATCGAAAGAAGTATAAATGAGAAAAATTCGCTGCTTAATATTGTTAGAAATTTTGACTCATTTATAATACTTATATACAGCTTAATAAATGCCAAACTTAATATTATTTGCTCAAACAAGGTTATGAGTAAAACATGGCTTGTACTGACAATTGCCAAATATTTAGCTATCTATATTAAAAAGAATATTTTATTTATTTCACTTGAAATATCGAAGGATTCTTTATGCAAGCAAATATCCAGGATTTATTTAAAAGATACTTTTTCTTCGGATTTTTCTCCCAATCCACCGTTTGATGTTATAGATAATCCAAAGGTTACATTTTCAGAAATAAAACAATTTATTATTGATTTGCATAACAAAAAGAAAATAGAAACCGTTTTTATCGATTCAATAAGTATATTAATTAAAAATGAAGATGATTTAAATAATGAAAAAGAAGAAAAAATATTTGCAGAATTAAGAGCTTTAGCAGTTGAATTAAATATTTCTATTATAACTACGCTACAGGCTCCTGCAGGATATAAAAATATTTATAATTATCTTATTGAATCTAAATCATATTTTAAAAATGATAGTATATGTATAGATAATTTAATTACAATACGGGATTATTCATATTATGAATCAATACTGGAGGTTTATGAATATCAAGAAAACAAGAATCGGATAAATAAAGAAATAAGATGGGCATTTCCTTATGATATAGAAATTGGTGAAAATAATTTTTTTTAATTTAATTATAAAAATAAAAGGAATATAAATTTGATAAATAAATATGAAAAATTATATATAAGAATATATTCAACTGTAATTGGAGCGATGAGTCAGGAAGAAATAGATAGAATATTTTGCGATGATATAAATGATAATATGGAACTTTTCTCTATAAATTTCTTTGATATAGATTTTTGGTCATTATATGATTTAAAAAAAAAGTTGTCTGATAAATTATTACTTTCAAGGTTAATTAGGCAAGCTAAAATAATAGTAATAGACGAAAAAGAAAACAACAATAAACGCGCAGAGGCACTTGTTCGAACATATCAGCTATTAAAAATTGTATTTTTTTTGGTTCCTAAATTATTGGAATACGCCTTAAAATTAGTACCGGATATGCCACTGGCTTTGGTTAATATGGGAATTCATTATTCAAATATAAAAAACAATAAATGCGCTTTAAGATACTTTAACAAAGCAATAAAAGTTGATCCTTTATATCCATATTCATGGGTGGAAAAAGCTGATATTGAAAAGAATTATAAGAATAGGTTTTTTTATTATTCTGAGTTTTTAAGACTTAAATCTGATTCGGCAAGAGGCTATTGTTCAAGAATAATTCTTATTGAAGATAAAATTTATAATAAAATACCGATTAAAAAAATATTTAATGATTTTAATATTGCAAAACAATTAATAGAAGATAATGCTTCATTATTAGATTTAAATATATTTGATTTAAATTTAGACAATTGTTTATCGGTTTTTCATAATTGGTTATATAAGTTATCTGATGAAAAAACAATTAATTTTCTTAATATAATAAATAATATTTTTCCATTTAATACAACTGCGTATTGGATAACACAATTAATATATGCTAATACAATGAAATATGATAATTATATAATAGCGATAAACAAATACAGTGAGATTATTGATAATAACAATACAGGAAATCGTTTGCGAATGCATTGTTATTTTAATCGCTCGAAAATATATTTTCGAAAGAAAGAATTTAAGAAAGCCTTTTACGATAATTCAAGATTATTGGAAATTTATCCTCAATTACCGAAAATAAATTCCGGATACGAAGAATGTAATATAATCGATATAAGAAAAGAAAGAATTAATATTTTAAAAGAAATGGGAGAGTATGACAAAGTTATTCAAGAATACTCGCTTGTGTTAAACGAACTGGATAAATATAAAGACGAAATTTCTGAAATATATATGGAACGCGCATGGTATTATAAAATAAACAATGAGACAGAAAAGGCCCTGGCAGATTTCTCAAAAGTAATAGAAATTGGAGTAGATAATATTAATTATACTGTTAAAGGTGCCTATGCTGCAAGAATTGATATATTAAAAGAACGTGGAGAAATGGAAAAAGCCTTTGAAGAATATTTAAAAATGTCAAATATTAAAAAAAGCAATGATTATTTATCTTCGGATCGTTTGCCGGATTGGGAATCTACGTCGCAATATAAAATTATTGAGTAATATATGAATAAAAATGACAGTTGGATGTTTGAACAAAGGATGGATACATTATGAAAAATAAATTAAGCATTGATGATATTAAAACATTATATCAAAAAATAGAATCTATAGTAAATGAAGTATCATCTCAGAAGGATATTGATAGATTATTACATTGTAATTATAAAAAGAAAACTATTGAACTTTTTTCTATTAATTTCTTCGAAATTGATTTTAGATCATTAGATAATTTACAAGAAATGCTGACTGATAAATTATTTTTTTCTGATTTAATAGGACAAGCAAAAGAGATTGCGATAGACGAAAAAGAAAACGATAATAAACGCGCAGAAGCTCTTGTTCGAACATACCAACTTTTGGAAATTGAATATATTTTGGCTCCGAAATTACTGGAATATGCTTTTAAATTAATACCGAATATGCCACTAGCTTTGGTTAATATGGGAATTCATTATACACATATTAAGGAAATTGAAAGTGCTTTTATGTATTTAAACAAAGCAATAGAAGTTGATCCTTTATATCCGTATACATGGTTAATTAAAGGTAATATTGAAGTATACGACGAAAAAAGATTGTATTATTATTCAGAATTTATTAAACGAAAACCTGAATCTAAAACAGGTTATTATAAAAGAATTGCAGAATTGGAAAAACAGTTTTATGAAATTGAAACAAATAGAAAATGGAAGATAAATAAAAAAATAATTAAGCAATTAATTGAAGATAATGCTAAACTTATTAATTTAAACATTTTTGATAGATATTTTAATGATTGTATATCCCGTATACAAAAAGTATTTTCCGAATTACCAAAGGAAAACAGGATAGATTTATTTGAAGAAATTATAAAAGAAATAACTATAAATACTACATCATATTGGATAGCTCAAATAATATACAATAAGATTTCAAATTATAATAATAACCAGGACATTGAAATGGAAATATACGATAAAATAATAAATACAAAAGATATTAAAGAGCGTCTGAAAATGTATTGTTATTATGAACGTTCACAAATATATTTTCTTAAAGAGGAGTATGAAAAATCACTTAATGATAAAATGATGCTGTTAAATTTATGTTCAATTATTTCAGATAAAAATTTACATATAAATGAATGTGATCAGTATAGGATAAGAAAAGAATGTATAGATATACTAAAACGAGCAAAAGAATTTAATAAAATAATTATTGATGAATATTCAAAAATAATTGAGGAATTATCAGGAAATATATTAGAAAAATATTTAATTACTGACACATACATGGAACGCGCCAAATATTTACTGGAAAATAATAAAATACAGGAAGCCTTAATTGATTGTTCAGAAGTTATAGAACATGGTTCCAATGGAATTGAATACACAATAAAAGATGCTTATGCTTCAAGAATTAAAATTTATAAAAAAACAGGAGAAATGAACAAAGCATTTGAGGATTATCTGATATTTTCGGAGATTGAAGAAAATTATGATCAGGATCTAGTAGCGGAAGATTTTATTCCGCCGCCTCCGTATGAAATTATTGAGTAAGATAAAATTTGATTAATGAGGTGGTTTATGAAGTTTACATTTTTATGTAACGATCCATTAAATTATAAAAAGCTTCTATCGGAACTGGCAAATAATTGCCGTAGATTTATTTCAATATGTAAAGATGTTAATCATGTTACTGATATGTTTTGTATTTATGAACTGGGATTAATTATTACTGAGGCGGATGAGTTTGAAGATAATAAATCATCTATTATATTTTTAGACGAACTTCTGAATGAACTTCAAAATGATTTGGAAGAGATTAATATTAGTGCGAATAATAACCTTAAAAAGTTTTTTTTAATTAAAGAATTACTAATTCAAATTAAACCAACTGAACAAAAACCTATAATAAATGAAAAAGAAATTATTTTTTCAGTTTTACATTCGATTAGAACGAATGCGAACTTTATTCCGTTATGGTTGGCCTTAGCTAAGGAGGCTAAATTCTCAGATAAAATAGAAGGTGAGAATATAATAAAAACCATATCTTCAATTACTGAAAAGTGCTGGAAAGCTCTTTCAGAACTTAATATAATTCTTGATAATCTGCCGATAGATAGAACAGAGAATGTATATTGTCATTTTCCAGAAAATGAATCAGAGCTTATATCCTAAACACAAACCAAATAAATATTCTTTAATTACTTACTTAACCGCAGCAGGTTCACCCTTTTCTGCGTACTTCCCCAACTGCATGAGTGCAACCTTCGGATTGGTAACAACCAAAGGCCCTGAGATACAGCCACCCTGACAGGACATTACTTCAACCAGGTTTGGTGTGTCCGCGGTGTGCGGAAGTTCTCCTGCGTTTATTTTGCCCAACTCGGCAAGGCGTTTCATGCCCGCTTTATCAAGACCGTCAATAATTGCTTCCTTTAAGATTGAGGCGTCTTTAAGACGCGCTTTTACCGCCTGCGCTACGCCGCCTGATTTGGCGAAGTTTCTTCCGCTTGAGGTGGGGAGCTTCTTCCCCGGAACAGCTTCCGCTTTTGCCACGTCAATGTTTTTGGCAATGAATAAAGAACCAATCTCTTCTATAGTAATGACATAATCAACAAGATCGTCGTCCATGCCTTCCTGCCGTTTGGCAAGGCACGGCCCTATAAAAACTGTGATGCAGTCCGGGTATTCTTTCTTGGCAATTTCGGCAGCGTAGTGCATGGGAGTAGAGGTGGTGGAAATGCAATCCGCAAGCTGCGGCACATGCAGGCGTACCGCACGCACATAAGCGGGGCAGCAGGAAGTAGTCATCATCTTGTCGCTCTGTTTTGCGCGCTCTTCAAATTCTTCAGCTTCTCTGTCAGCGGTGATGTCCGCGCCAAGCGCTACTTCTACAACGCCTGAAAAACCGCAGGCAAGAAGCGCGCCTTCGAGCTGACCGCTTTCAACGCGGAATTGAGCGGCGGCGGCAGGGGCGTACATGGCGACAACTTTTTTACCAGCCATAATGTGTTTTACAACGTCGACGAGCTGGCTCTTGTCTACCAACGCGCCAAAGGGACATTCCCTCATGCAATTGCCGCAGCTGATACATTTATGATAGTCAATGCGTTCCTTGCCGCTATCATTCTTGGTAATGGCTCCCACAGGACATGCTTCCTCGCAGGGAACCGGAATTTTGATGATCGCTTTATACGGACAATTTTGCAGACACAAACCGCAGCTTACACACTTACTGCCGTCAATCCATGATCTTCCTTCTTTAATTTCAATCGCTTTCTTGCCGCAGTTGGTAAGGCAGGGACGCGCAAGGCAGGCCTGACATGCGTTGGTTACCATAAAGTGCGAGCGAACACAGGCATTGCAGGCTTCGTCAATTACTGTGTGAATCGGCCATATTGGTTTCTCACGCGCGAGAGCTTCCTTAGCGTATTCGGAAATGCGTTTGTTATCATCGTAATCTTCAAGGCTCCAGCCAAGCCGGGCGATTACGCGCTGGCGGATTATTTCTCTGTCATGATAGATACAGCAGCGGATCGATGTGCTCCCAAGCGGAGCAAATTCTTTTGGTATATTGTCAGCGGCTTCGTTAAGTTTACCTTCAAGCTGAATCTTTGTTAAGCGCACAAGTATTTCGCGTTTTAGCCTGAGAGCATTGTTGTTCATATTAAGCATGTTAAGCCTCCAGCTTTCTTAAACAGTTAATAATTTTTATGACGCTTGCCTGTTCAATTATTTCACCGTCAACCTGCGCGAAGGGAGCGTGGTCAGCCTGTGCTCCTTCGTACTCGCTGCGGTTGCAGATGCCGCTGCATGGAGAGCCTTCAATTTCTGTAACTGCCTTAAGATCATCAGGAAGCTCTTCTTCCAGAAGCAGCAGTTCCGAGCCGCCCATTACAAAACAGGCAGTGCCTGTACATATTGTCACTTTGTGTTTTTTCATCGTTTCACCCTTTCTATAATCTTAATATACCACTTTTTAATGGATTTTAATAGATAGAGTTTTTTATGTTTTAAAAAAAAAATTATTTGGTGTATTGTATTACCGCCGTAACAGCAGCTATATGTGTACCAGCTTCTCAAAACCAAAGGTTTAAATTTTATTATCGTAATGAACTACAAGCGATCAAATAACTGGGAAAATTAAACGTCCGTTAAATTTTCCCACTTACCTATGTATGAATGTATCAGTTAACATAAATATAGTCAAGCAAAAAACCCGATTTAGTATAATTTATTATAATTTTTAATAAATGAGAAAATGGTCTTTCGAGACACGCCGAATCTTTCGGCAATGACGGTTTGTGGTACTTTTTCGTCTAACAAAGCTTTTATATCAGCTTCATAACCTGATAATTTATGTTTGACGGATTTACTGCCTTGAGGTCTGCCTAGCGTCATTCCTTCCGACCTCTTTCTTGCGAGGGCTTCTTTTGTTCTTTGAGATATTAAACTTCGTTCTATTTCTGCGGATAAACCGAAGGCAAAAGCGAGTATTTTAGCGTTAATATCGTCCTCCAGCCGGTAATTATCCTTAATTGTCCATATTTTTACACCATTTTTCATTAAATCATTCAATATGGACATTATCATAAATAAGTTTCTGCCAAGCCGGGATAACTCTGAACAGATGATTAAATCACCTGTTTTTGCTCCGTCAACTAAAGAACCTAACAGGCGTTTTTCCGGCTGCTGTGAACCGCTTATTGTTTCCTCGATCCATTGGTCAATTTCCAGATTGTTATGTAAACAAAAACGTTTTATTTCAAAACGCTGATTATCGACCGATTGTCTGTCTGTGCTTACTCTAATGTAACCGTAAATCATAAAAACCCCCGTTATTCGTTGTTATTTAAACTGTAACTTTTTAACGGACATTTAAATTACCCATTTTATAAGGCTTTTTCGCATGAAAAAGACAACGAAATTTTAATAGGAGTTTTTATGAAAAAAAACAAACATTTCAAAGTAATACATAACATTGTAATTATCGCTATCATAGCGATAATCGGGTTTTCGTTTATCGCTTGTGATGGATTATTAGGCGGCAACGGAGAAGAAAATGGTTCTCAAAGAGAGACACCAATTATTGCAGACTTTAACATCAGCGGAATAGGAACGGTTAATTTTGACGGTACGGAAAAAAAAGTAACCATTGCCGCAAAAACGGGAAAAACAAAAGGAGCAGTAACAGTAAAATACAATGGAGAAGAAGCCTCTCCATCGGAAACCGGAGAATATACTGTTACTTTTGACGTAGCGGCAGCAGAAGGCTGGAATGCGGCAAACGGACTTTCAGCAGGAACGCTTAATATCATAATTCCAACCCCGGTTGCCGCAGATTACGACATCAGCGGAGCAGGAACAGTTTATTTTGATAATGAAGATAAAATCGTGGATGTTACCGCCCGGACAGGCAAATCCACAGGAGAAGTTACTGTCTATTATGAAAGTACAGATAAAGAAACATATCCCATAACAGATATACCTCCGAATTATTTCGGAACGTATAACGTAACATTTAACGTGGAAGCGACAAGTTTTTGGAAAGATGCAAGCGGACTGTCCGCAGGAACGCTCACTATCGCTGACGGAACCCCTGCGGCTCCATCAGGCGTTAATATTTCACTGCAATCTGCAACATCAATAATGGTAAACTGGACTTCTGCCGCAAGGGCGACAAGCTACGATGTTTATTACATAACATCGGAAGGTATGGAAGAAATTGAACTTGTCGGAACAGTTACAACGAATTCTTTTACTCATAGCGGCTTAACGGTAGATGAGATTTATTATTACTACATCACCGCCAGTAATAGTTATGGGGTGAGTGATTATTCAACATTCAAAGCAATTAAAATCGGCGCGCCTCTCGCTCCGATTAGCGTGGAAGCTACCGCGACATCATCAAGAAGAATTGATTTAAGATGGGGGACAGTTCCGGGAGCTACTAGTTATAGAAGTTATATATCAACCACTCCGACCGGTGCCAAAACTGCCGGAAATGTGTATACAACGACTTCGTGTAATTGGACAGGATTAACACCTAACACAACATATTATTTTCATGTTGTAGCTATAAATGCTATAGGAGAAAGCAGTTTTTCAGAACCGGTATCTGCTAAAACGGATGACGGAGGTAATTATGCTTTTCCATCAACCTTGAGTGCTGAGTCAGTCACGTATGCAATTACTCCAAATGCAATACAATTAAGATTGAACCCTCAACTCAGTGTCATGTACTCTATCGAACTCTATTACACAGTCGGTTCTCCAAGCAATACAAAAATATTGCTTTCCAGTAATATATATGCATCTTATCTCCATATCAATTTAAATCCGAATACTACCTATTATTACTGGGTTAGAGCCCGTCATTCTTCATATGGAACAAGCGACTTATCAGAAATGGTTTATGCGTCAACGGGAACTCCTTCGCCTGTAACACTATTACCGTCTACACCGGCGGTACCAGCGTTAACAACGCCTCCTACAGGGGGAAGTGCTGGAGAAAAAAAATGTACCGCCGTTTATTGCCGTAATGGGGACTGTATTCGTCCTGGTGCAAATTACATACAATGCTCAGGAGGGCTAATAGATTGTCTAAAATGTGAGGGATCAGGTCGTTCGGGTTCTATTATACTTGGCACTGATAAATCATGCAGTTCATGTAGTGCAACTGGAAAAATTAAATGTTCAATTTGTAATGGTACTGGCAGGTGCCTGCGTTGTAAAGGGACAGGGAAAGTTTAATATTTTGTAAAATATAATTTGTCGACGGCGACTTTAACACCGTAAAGGAGTATATTTATGAAGAAGAATGTTTGTTATTTATTAATGTTAGTATTGTTGTCTACGGTTGGATTAATTTTTTCCGGTTGTTCAACTACTCCAGGGATGAATATTGCCGCTTCAACTAATGTAAAAACCGGAAATTTTCCAAATAAACCTTTGGATTTTATTGATTTCCCTAAATATTCTGTAGTTGGAACAGTGGTTTTAGAAAAAAATTGGTTTGGAGTATTAGGATTTAGTACATCCGCAATTGGACGTATTCCTCCTATAGATTTTTATATTTGGCAAGCAGGAGGTATAAATTATAATGATCTGCTTAAAGAAGCAAAAAAAACGTATGGAGATGTGGATGCTGTTGTAGATATAAATGTAGATTATTCAGGTAGTTTTTATTTATATTTATTTTCTCATAGAAAAATTACAGTTACTGGAATTGCTATAAAATACTCCCGTGATGAGGTTGGTAAATAACAAACGGCAGCTACAAAATGCCCTGTCCGGGTATTTTGCAGCTACCTGGAACGTTATGTGCCAGTATGCAAGGTGTTTTTGTAAAATATTACAATTTGTTTAAGGTAACGCAATGATAGCAGCCACCGTTTTTCCATAGCTTACTTATTTAAAACGGTACACCAGGATATAGCGTGGTCTTGCAAACTACGCTATATTTTGAAAACAAAAAATCCTTAACACCGTAATAATGTATTGAAAGCAAAAGGCATAAAGAAATGAGGTATACGACAGTTGCACTGTTTAATAAAATAGTTGATATAAAATTATAATTATGATACTATCTTAAAGCAAGGAGAATATAATAATGAAAATAAAACTATTTTTTATAACTATTGGTTTATCTGTTTTAATTATGACAATACTTTCTTGTGCAAATACTATGTGGTTGTATAAAGATAGTACTATAGGAATTATCGGTGATTTCAGAGGTTTTAGTCCCGATGGAAAATATATAGTTACAGCATATAATAATTCTATAAAACTTTGGGATATAGAGAGTGAAAGAGAAATAAAAAACTTTGAAAATAAAAGAATACGATTTAAAGGATTTAGCCCTGATGGTAAGATTATGGTTACATCTATTTTTTCAGGAACAGGCGGCGGAGATGATTCTTTAATTTTATGGGATGTAGATTCAGGCAGGCAAATAAAGACAATAGATCGCCTTAATAAAGGTGCTTACATATATTATGACGGTTTCAGCCCTGATGGCAAGATATTAGTGACTTATCAAGCAGAAGCAAGAAATAAGATAGTGTATAGATTATGGGATGTTACAAACGGTGAATTATATAGAGCTTTCTGTTTTGAACGTAGTTATTTTTTTCCCATTTCTTTTACACCAGATAGTAAACAGATGTATACTGTTTTTGATGTATTATTAAAATGGAATGTAGATATAGGTGATAGAAATAATGAAATTTATATTTATAAAAAAAATGGTCAATTACATAATGGTGTGACAACTTTTACTACATGGTTTATGAATTCAAGAGGTCTTAGCTCTGATGGAAAATATTTCATCTCTTATTCTAATCTATTTAATGATTTTTATAATAGAATTCCTTCATATAATAAAAATATTAATGTTCAAAATTTTCAAACAGGAGAAATAGTATTTAGAATATTTGATTTTAATAATAGTTATATTATTTCATCAGTTTATTTGAGTAGCGACGCGAAACAAATTAGCGCGTTAATTGGAACATGGGATAGAAATTATTTTAATAATTTTTCATTTATTCAATGGGATACAGATAGCGGTGATGAAAATAATATCGGGTCTTGTAATAAATATAAAAAATCTTTTTTTATAGGTAGAATAAAATCTGATTCATTACTTCCGCGTTTAACTCCAGATTATAAAAATATACTCTTTGTTGATCAAAATAATTCTATTATTTTAATGGATTCAGAAAATGGTAATGTAATAAAAACATTTACAGGACATACAAAAAAAATTGTTTCATTACATATACATCCAAATATGGAAAAACTTATATCTGTTTCTGAAGATAATACTGTTAGAATTTGGGATTTTTAAATATTAATTTTAACAAAGGAGCAACCGTCGTATAACAAACGGTAAGAGCTACGAGCGTTGTTCACGCCATCACTTACCTAGAACGGTAGAAACATTTAATCTTAATAAAGCCGTAAAACGCAACATAGAGCGTTTTCCTGGTGATTTTATGTTTCAATTAAACAAAGAAGAATGGGAAAACTTGACATTCCAAATTGGAATATCAAAAAACCAATAACATGGCAGCAGACGCTTCATGCCTTGTTTGTTTATAATAAAGTTGTTCGGAAACTTTTTTTCCTGAACAACTTCCATATGAAAAATTTCTGATTAGCTAAAGAGGCTGTTTGTGAAAGGAAAAACCTGTTTACTTGTATTATTGGCAATGTGCACGCTGTTGTTTTCCTTTTGCAGCAGAAACAATACGTCAAAGGATGGGGCGGATAAGTTAGAAGCCGCTTCGTTTGAAGTTCCATCGGAGTACGATTATTCGAAAATCTTAAACGGCGATATATCTGAATTCGCAGGGATTTGGGTAAACGGCGAAGGTTTAAGAATGGAGCTGCTGTCAAACGGAATTTTTAGAGGCGCAGGCTCCGGGGATGCCGATGGTATTAGCTCAGGCGGTTTTAAGAAAAATGAAGACGGCTCTTATCTTTGGGGCGTGGGCGGAGATATGTACGGCGGCTTTGGCGTAATGCTGTATCCTGTCGGAGTTGATGTTATCGGGCAAATTGGATTTGTGGATTTTAAATTTGAAATGGGGATAATTCCTACTGATACAGGAAAAGTACGCTTAGCAGTAGTACAAGCGCCACCTGCTGATCCAAAAGAAATTTTTTATTTGGAATCCGAAACGGAAGATGTTTTACTTCAACCCGCACCGAGAGGAAGCGGAAGAGCGGAAGACCCTTTCTTAATTTACACCGAGGCTGAGCTGCTCACACTCGCCAAGCTGGGTTATGAATATTTTAATACAAGATATACGCTTCAATCGCACTATCGCCTTATGTCGAATATTATTATGTCAGACTCAGGCGGCAGTTGGCAGCCGATTGGCGGGCATAACGGGTTCTCCGGCGTATTTGACGGTAACGGGCATACTATTACCGGCCTAAAAATTATCAACCCTGAACTTATTCAATATGGTTTAGGCACGGGATTATTCAGCAGAATCGCCGAAAACGGCAAAGTCGAAAACCTCGGACTGATAGCCGTGAACATTGCCGCTAACGCGGCGGGAACCGGCGGAATTGCCGGAGTAAATTCCGGTACTATACAAAACTGTTTTGTAACAGGCGCAATCGGCGATATGACGGTTAAAGGCGGAATCGCAGGCAGCAACACAGCGAGCGCTGTAATAAAAAATTGTTATTTCTCAGGCGAGGTCTTTTTTAATAATATACATTTAAATCATACATCCGGCGGAATCGCCGGAGAATCCTCAGGCGTTATTTCAAATTGTATATCGCTGGCTAAGAGCGTTACAGGAGAATATGAAAATGATGTCGGGCGTGTGGTTGGATTTAATCATATAGAACAGCAGGCCGGAACGCTTATCAATAATTACGGATGGAGCGGCACTACAACCGGAGGATCTTATATGTATTACGTAACAGTTCCTGTTTCCGCCGATCCTGACAGTAAAGAAGGCGCGGATTTGAACACAGCGGAACTAACGACAAGAAGCGCATGGGAGAAAGCGGGTTTCTCTTTTGGCGCGGACAGCTTCTGGGTGTGGAATAGAAACGATATGCCGAGTTTGAGGAATCAAAATAATACAGTACCCTGGCACGCGTATTTGGAACACCCCGCAGTGGCGGTTCCTAACCCAACCAAGATGTCAGAAACAGGCTATTAGCATAAAACCATGCTCTTTGAAACATAGCCGGCAAAGTAGCGGTAACAAGGCATGAGTTCAGGAAATATGTAACTGGAGAGATAGCAAAACCGCAAGGGGTTACAGTCATTTATGTAATTTCAGAATCTCCTATCTCATAGATACGGAGTATAATCGCCTCAATTGTAAAATATTTATATATGATGTATATTATTAGTAGATTTTTAACTAAATTAAAAAATAAGTATTAAAGGGAATATCGCAGAATGAGCGTAATTTCTTCCATAAAGGGGTTTCTCCATACAAGGGACGAGTTATCTCTAGGCAATATAAGAAAGGAATTGTGGGCGGTAATAATAATATTCCCCATGTCAATCATACTCGCCAATATGCGCCACTTTGACCTAAGCATCGAATTTGCGGGATTTCAGTCTTTTGAATTAATGTTTTACCTTTGGGGTTTTGGCTGGCTGGTTCTTGCCCTTTCCCCAAAACGATTGATAATTCCTCTTCTTAAAATCGCGGCAGTCATCAGCGCAATTCTTCTTTTATTCCAATTAGCGCTTACAGCGGATATCCCATCGCACCTTCCAGGTGCGCAACTTTTTGTATTTACGGCTTATATGTTTTTTAACGGAATATGCTGCGCCTGCGCTTTTTTTATCTTTTGTTTCAGTTTGAATAATGTAGAAAGAATGGCAGGGATTATATTATTGATTTTCTACCACAGCCTTGATTATGCGGTCTTTAAAACATTTCCGGCTGTTCAGAAAATTTATGAAACATGGTGCGGAATTGCGGTAATAGTTTTCTACCTTGTATTGGTTTTTTTATTCAATAAAAAAACAGAAGAAATAATTATTAATGATAATAAAAATGCAAAAACAACGCAGGACATAAAAGAATCGAAAGTAGGAATAATAATCCTGCTCCATATCGTCTATTTTTCATCAATGCTCACGATCCATTATCTTGAACTGGCGGAAAATATTGTTTTCAGTCTGCCTTACGGTTTGGGACAGTTTATTTCAATCATCTTTACAGTTTTGGTTATGGTGCTGTTTAACCGAAATCCGCTTTATATATGGCTTTTCTTCCTTGTTTTTACGCTATTCGGATTATCAATCGTAAATTATAATTCCGCAGCGGCGCAGTTTTCAGGTTCTCTTATTTTCGGAACAGGAGACGGGTTAGGTTATATTATTACGATTTATCTGTGCGCAGGAGCAATCAAAAAAAGCAAATCAATTAAAATGTACAGGCTTTATTGTTTTATCCTTTTTATCGAATATGTTTTTATATCAGGCATATTATCAAAAGTTTTTAATTTCTTTGCGGAATCAACACATACAGTCGCGTTTATAATTGTTCTTGTACTTTGTTCGCTTTGTTTCCTTCTAATACCGTATTTACAGAAAAAACTTTTTTCGGAAGACTGGACTGACGGCTTGAGCGCAGCAGACATACCCGAATATTTACCTGCTCTTGAACAGGCACAAAAAGCGGACAAGGAAGATAATTTGGGACTAACCCCTCGTGAAAAAGATGTTTTTGCTCTTCTTATACAAAACATGCCGCTTAAAACTATCGCTTTAGAACTTGGGATAACCTTTAATACTGTAAACTCACATTACCGCTCAATTTACCGCAAACTCGGCATTACCAGTAAGGGTGAGTTATTTATGAAATATCAAATTAAAACATAATTGTATACTTTTTCATACATCACTAAAACGTGCGAGTTGTTTATTTTTTAAAACAATTTAGCATAAAAAAAAGTATTAATCTAACCTGCCGCATAATAATAAAGAAACGAAAAATAAATAAAAGGAGTTTTTATGAAAAACAAGATTAAATGGATGGGGATAATAGCTATAACAGCTATAATCGGGATTGGGATGACAGGCTGCGGCGAACCTTCTGGTACAAGTAACAACTCAATCGTTATAAGCGGTACGCTGGGCGGAAGCAGTCAGCTTCCCAATATAATATCGCGCAGTACATATGATCCTTCTGCAGATGTAAAAAGATTCAGCGGAACAGTACAAAGTGATAATACAATACAAGGTATTCTTGAAGACGGCGCTATGCTTTTTAAACTGACAGGTGTTTACGACCCTGATACAAAAGCGTTTTCCATGCAAGCCGCAAGCAGCTTGATGGTTTTTGCTCTGACGGGAAAATTAGACGCATCCAATGCTATAGTCCCTTCTGAAAGCACGGCTGTTCTTCATGTTAAAGAAAATAATAATTGGACGACAATTTCTCTTGGCAGTATAAACCCAAGCAAGGCAACTGTATCAGGCGCCGTTAATCAAACCGATGAAAATATTACTCCTGAATGGGCAAGAGGCATTTGGTTTGATCAGCTTACAGGTTTAAGGATTGCTGTTTCCGAAAAAGCAATTTCCATGACGGACGGTTATATTATAGTACCTTTTAACATTCTGGAAATCGCAATTAAAACAGAAACTCAAGGCAGCAGATCTTTAGAGCTGCTCACACGCGCTGTATTGCTTGACTCTGAAATGGATATCGAACCTATCAATTATACAACAAGGTTTTATGTCGCAGAATCATGGGATGCAAAACTTACCTCCGCTTTAGGCAGCGTAAAATTGAATGAACTCTTTGATTTCCTTGGAGACGATCTTGGAAATAAAACATTAACAGAAGCGCAAAGTATGCTGGCTGGCAAAAAAATGTTTATCG
>Ga0209755_10003477_pt1 | contig 19704 bp, 25 predicted proteins | sample TergutCo191P1_FD_187301 | JGI IMG/M metagenome (GOLD analysis project Ga0209755, IMG submission 187301) | Cornitermes sp. P1 segment gut microbial communities from Petit-Saut dam, French Guiana - Co191P1 (SPAdes) (version 2) | ecosystem: Host-associated > Arthropoda: Insects > Digestive system...
GAATTGAGAAAATGCTTGAATTAAGACAGATTGACCCTGCCGCGCATAGGCTTTTATGGCATGACCAAGAAGCGGAAAGGCTCGCGATAAAAAAAGCAGTCCCTTCATGCGTAACAGTCTATGGCTCGCAGGATATGGAAGAGCGCGAGGAAGCGATTATTAATTTCTCGGACGGCAAAATACAGGAGCTTGCGACGAAGCCTGTTATAGCAGGCTCAGGCTGTAATTTTCAAAGGTTTTGCGCTTGGGCGATATTCCTCGGCATCGGTTATAAGTTTAACGATTTTATTCAGGCGATACACCGCGTCTACAGATTTTTACAACAGAAAAAAGTCCGCATCGATATTATTCACACGGAGAATGAACGCGCTATAAAAGAAGTTCTCATGCGTAAATGGGAACAGCATAAACATACCGTCGCGCAAATGTCAGAAATAATAAAGAAATATGGTTTATCGCGTAACGCCATGCAGGACGTTATGAAAAGGAGGATAGGAGTGGAAAGAATAGAGAGTAACGGCAAAAAATATAAAGCGATTTTGAATGATTGTATACTCGAAACGCAAAATATGGCAGATAACAGCATCGATTTAATTTTAACGTCGATACCGTTCTCTACTCAATATGAGTACTCGCCTAATTACGCCGACTTGGGGCATACCGATAATAATGAGCATTTTTTCAAGCACTTTGAATATTTAACGCCTAACTTGCTGCGGATATTAAAGCCAGGGCGTATCGCGGCAATCCATGTAAAAGATCGTATAGTACCGGGTGGACTTACGGGGCTTGGCTATCAGACTGTTTATCCTTTTCACTGTAAAACTATCGACCATTTTGTTAAGCATGGTTTTGGCTACATGGGAATGAAAACAATCGTAACCGACGTGGTACGCGAAAATAATCAAACGTATCGCCTCGGCTGGACTGAACAATGCAAGGACGGTAGTAAAATGGGCGTGGGAATGCCTGAATATTTATTACTGTTCAGAAAAACGCCGACCGATACGACCAATTCATACGCCGACGAGCCTGTTGTAAAAAGCAAGCAGAAATATTCTAAAGCCCGCTGGCAGATTGACGCTCACGGCTTCACGCGCTTGGGCGGATGCAGACTTTTAACACCTGAAGAATTGGAAGTGCTGTCGCATGAGACGATTTTCAAATGGTTCAAGGTTTTTAACATGGAAAATGTTTACAACTTTGAGCATCACGTTAAAGTCGGCGAACAGCTCGAAGAATATAAACGCTTACCCTCTTCCTTCATGCTTTTACAGCCGCCGTCGTGGAGTGAGGAAGTTTGGAGTGATATAGCTAGAATGAGAACGCTCAACATGATACAGAGCCAAAAAGGCAAAGAGCAGCATTTATGTCCTTTACAATTCGATATATGCGACAGAGTTATTGAGCAACATACTAACCCAGGTGAAACAGTCCTTGACCCCTTTGGCGGCATTATGTCAGTACCTTACAGAGCGGTATTAAAAGGCAGGCGCGGCATTGGCATTGAGTTAAGCGAAAAATATTTTTACGACGGCTTGTATTATCTGAAAGCGGCTGAGGAAGAAATGGATGTGCCTAATCTGTTTGAATTGGAAGAAGTTAGCGAGCGGGAGGAAGTGGCGGTATGAGAATAACAGAGATTGTAAATAAGTACTTAAAAGTAAACGGTTTCGACGGTTTATATAATTTTGAAGATGGATGCTCCTGTTATATAGGTGAAGCTTGTGGAGATATGTGTGATGATTGTGAACCTGTCTATCTGCATACTATACCAGATGATTGTCCAAAAGACTGTAATAGCAATTGTTTTGAAGTAAAAGACTATCAAGAATATTTTTGCGTTATACCAAGAAAAACTGATAAATCAAAACTCAATTATTTTAAAAAGATATTTACAAAAAAAAAACTTGTGAGAATTGTAATAAAACATATCCTTCAGTACTTGAAATTGCTGGTAAAAAAATAGGAAGGGTATCATGCCAACTTACTCATAACTATGTAAAGAATGATGAATCTTGCAAATATTGGACTAAGGTATGAAGCGCATATCCTTTGACCCTCGCTTCATTAATGAAGCAGGTGACGATTTAATAAATGACAAGATTCACACGATTAGAAAAAATCTTAATTACTGGCAGCGGTTTGAAGGAAAAAAAGTTGCCTTGTTTACATGGGAAGGAATACCATACAGAAGTAAACAGAAAGTATTTTGCGTAAAGAAGATAGTAAGTGTACAGCAGGTTGTAAAAAGTGAAGTAGCGGACTTTTGGGTAAACTATTCCAAAGATGACCATCCTATACCTTTGAACATCATTTCAAAAAATGACGGGTTTACTGATAGAAATGATTTTATTGATTGGTTTATTGAATTACCTTTTGGTGATTATGCGATTTTACATTTTACGGAATTGAGGTATTAAATGGATAATATAATAGATATTAAATGTATTTGCGCCAATAAAGTGCGGAGATATAAAACGATTAAAGGTAAATATATAATTTATTGTACTAACTGTAATAATAGTACCAGATACCGAAAAACTGAAGAAGAAGCCTTGAGAGAATGGATAAATAAAATAGCAAAACAAGTAAAAACGAATATACAACTGCTTAATGATTTAATTGATTATAATAGTATAGTAGGGAATAACATAGGAATTAAATAAGAATGATACAATTAAAGAAATATATCCAAAAACCTCTTGACAACATTCCAAATATCTGATATAAAATAACCATAAACACTGCTAGGTTTATAAAGGGGATAAATGCCTAAAAAGCCTAGCAGACCATGCCTATACGCCGGGTGTACCAATACGGTCCAGTCCGGTTACTGTCAAGCCCACGCGCATTTTTACAATCCTCCCGAAAGAGCAATAGACCAAAGACCCTCCGCAGCCTCTCGTGGCTATGACCGTGTTTGGCAGCTTATAAGAGCCAAGGTATTAAAAGACCACGGTATACCTTCAGACCAATGGCATAAATACGATATACACCATGAGCCGCCATATAATCCACAAGTAGAACCCCGACACACAGCCTATAAACTCACACCTCTTCTCCGCAGCGAACATAGTAAGGTTACGGCAAGGCGAAGGAGACAGGCATAATGTACATTGAAATTAGATTTAAGGATGAACCTCTTTTTAGTAAAGACCCATTAATTGAAGCACTCGGAATTATATTGATTATTCTCATAAGTATATTATTATCGGCTGGTATATTTGCTGGTATGGAGAAACTAATCGAGCATCGAGACGGTAGGGGGGTTGAATCTCTACAGGAACAAGCTGAGACCGTTAAGGTGAAGGAACAAATTGACACGTCCATAATTCAGGAAGGGGGGTTGGATAATGCCGGCAGGTAGACCCCGAAAGCCGACGGCTCAAAAGAAGCTGCAAGGTACAAATAAAAAATGCCGCGAAAATAAAAAAGAGCCAAAGTTTACTGAATTAAAAAAAGGAACGCCGCCGCCTGAATATTTTAATAAGTATTCAAAATCGATGTGGATAAATCTTTTGGCAGAATGGGAGAAAAATCCCATAACAGAAGTTACTGATATTTTCGCATTTGAAATGTTATGTTACACTTTTGGTTTTTGGAAAGACGCTGCGGAAAGAATAAGCAATAACCCGATGCTCATGGAAGTTGAAACGAAGGGCGGCGCTTTTATACCCACTGTTTTATTGCAGCAAATGAATAAATGTTACAGTTTATGTGAAAAGCTTATGGCGCGGTTTGGGCTTACTCCGTCGGACAGAACCCGAATCGGCTTATTGAAAAAAGAAGATATAGACACGGACGATGAAAAAATGAAGGAGTTGATAAAGTGAAAAATGTATTTCTATTTGTTTTATTATTGTTATTTACGGGCGGTATGTTAATGGCCAATTACACAGCTGAACAATATATCGCCGACGTATCGGACAATAAAATCGTAACCTGTAAGTGGGTTAAGCTCGCGGTTAAAAGGCACGTTAACGATTTAAAGAAAATCGGGAAAAAAGATTTTCAATATCACTTTGACGATGCTGCCGCAAAAAACGCAATCGATTTTATTCAATTACTGGAACATACCAAAGGCGAGTTCGCGAACAGGGCGCTTAATAAAGACATTAAAATAAAACTTGAACCTTGGCAGCAATTTATAATTTGGTGTACCGAAGGCTGGCGAAATAAAGAAGGTTATCGAAGGTTTACGCGTGCTTACATAGAAGTCGCAAGGAAAAACGGAAAATCAACCTTCGCCTCCGCGCTTGCTAATTATCATTTTTTCGCGGACACGCCAAAAGAAATAGCGCCGGAGATATATTTTGCTGCGACCAAACAGCAGCAGGCTTCCATTACATGGGAGGAAGCGGACAGGCAAATACAGCGTAATAAAATATTAAAAACGCAGACGCAGACTTATAAAAGTAAAAAACATATTATCGTGCCAAAAACCGCCGCAGTCATGCGTCCGCTTGGCAGAGACAGTAAAACCGAGGACGGTCTCAATCCCTCTTTTGCGGTTATTGACGAATACCATGCGCATCCGGACGCGGGGTTAATCGATGTTATTGAAAGCGGTATGGGCGCCAGAAAGCAGCCGCAAGTTTTTATTATTACAACAGCAGGAACGAATTATAACAGCCCGTGTTTGGAAGAACATGAGCATCTTAAAAAAATGCTTGAAGGTTCCATTCCTTCAGTTGATTCATTTTTTGGTATAATATTCACGCTCGACGAAGGCGATGAATGGAAAAACCCAAAAACATGGATAAAAGCAAATCCCAATCTGGGAATATCGGTTGATAAAGAAAGACTGGCCGAGCAGATAGAACTCGCGGCTTCGTCAACGGTCAAGATAACAAATATAAAAACGAAACGCCTGAACATTTGGTGCAAATCTATAATGGCATGGTTTGATTTTGCGACATGGCAAAAATGCGGTAAGGTAAAATATACTGAAGAAGAATTAAAAGGACGTATATGTTACGGGGCTATGGACTTATCCAGTACACAGGATATTACCGCTACTTGTTTATCATTTCCGCCTATTACGGAAGGCGAACCTTATAAACATATTTATAGATTTTATATCCCAGAAGAATTAATACAGGAAAAAGAAGAGACCGACAAGGTCCCGTATCGTCAGTGGGTCGAAGAAGGAAATATCATAGCTACTCCCGGCAACGTAATCGATTATAACTATATCGAGGCAGATATAAATGAGTTTGCTTCACTTTACGAAATAAAAGAGTTTGCATTTGACCCGTGGCACGCTCAAGAGATTGTAAATAATCTCACAGACGGCGGCATGAACATGATACCAATTCAACAAGGATATCGAATGATATCTCCCATGTGTTACACTTTTGAAAAATACGTCTTAGCCGCAGATCTCGCTCATAATGATAATCCTGTAATGTACTGGATGATATCCTGCGTGGAATTAAAATCAGACAGGCAGGGAAACATAATGCCAATGAAGCCGCGCCGCAATTCCAACGGAAAAAGAATTGACGGTGTAGTGGCGAACCTTATGGCGCTCGGCAGAGCTTCATTACAGGTAACAACAGGCTCTGTTTATGAAGAAAGAGGAGTATTAACGGTTTAATGGGATTTTCTGATATTTTCAAGCGTAAAGCCTCCGCGCCTGCCCCGATACATGATTACTCGGGATGGGGCGCTCCCTCCGTCTCAGGCGCGGTGGTTACAGAAAACCGCGCGATGGGTTTATCCGCACATTTTGCTTGCGTAAGTTTAATATCAAGAATAATTGCATCCCTTCCCATCCATGTTTACGAAAGAACTGCCGCAGGCGGTAAAAAAATAAGAAATGATCACCCAACGGCGCGGCTGTTAAGAAAAAAACCTAATCCCGAAATGACTTCCTTCTCCATGATTGAGGCAATGCAAGCGCAGATATTAAATCGAGGTAAGGCATTCGCAGAATTAATATTTGATAAAAATGGCAACGTCTGTGAAATATGGCCAATCGCTCCGGGTATTTGCGAACCAAAAAGAAAAGATAAATACAGCCCGATTGAATATCACTTCCCTAATTCAGGCACGATATTACCGGCGTGGAAAATACTTCATGTACCGGGTCTTGGTTTTGACGGCATTAATTCATTTTCGCCTATCCAATTATTCAGGCAGTCTTTAGGTTTGGGTTTGGCACTTGATGAGTTTGGCGCCCGTTTTTTTGGGCAGGGTACAAACATCGGCGGTATGTTATCACACCCGAGTAAATTATCAGATGACGCACATAAAAGATTAAAAACAAGTATGAACGAACAGTATGCAGGTCTTTCAAAATCTCACAGAATGATAATCCTTGAAGAAGGTATGAAGTTTGAAAAACTTGGAATGCCGCTCGAAGACGCACAATTTATAGAATCCAGAAAGTTTACAGTATCGGAAATGGCGCGTATTCACGGCGTGCCACCTCACTTAATAGGCGACTTGGAAAAAGCGACTTTCTCAAATATAGAAGAGCAAGGACTTAACGCCGTTATTTATTTATTCCGTCCTTGGATTGTTCGCTGGGAGCAAGTTCTTAATAATAAATTATTCACAGGTGAGGAAGAGCAAAATAAATATTACATTAAGTTTGAACTTGACGGTCTTTTACGCGGCAATATGAAAGCGCGTTACGAAGCGTACTCAATCGGGTTACAGCAAGGTTTTTTAAATGCTGATGAAGTGCGGGAACTGGAAGATATGGACCCATTGCCAAACGGTCAAGGAAAAACATACAGGTTCCCTTTAAATCTTGGAGAAGCTGGAAAACAAATTAAGGAGACTAAAAATGCCTGATATTAATAAAGCTAAAGGAAAACATTATAACGCATGGTTTGCGGAAAATCCCGTATTACCAAAGGGAACCGTCGCAGTTGTTACTTATGGACAAGATATCGGCAAGCGGAAAGTCGGCGATGGTGTAAAACACTGGCGCGATTTATCGTATGAAAAAGAACCTCTTGTAAAAAAAATAAAAAAGATTTTCAAGCGTGGTAAAAAATGAACGATAGAAGAGTTATTCAAAGAGCATTTGAACATTGGGATGATTTAGACCCAATTTTAGAAATAGGCAATATCGGGATAATCTCCGCAGGTCAGGACTTGGGTAAAATGAAAGAAGGTGACGGCGTTACGCGCTGGAACGATCTTCCTTATACCAAAGCCGGCATGGGTGGAGGAGGTGTTGGCTCGGAAGCGGATCCAATATTTACGGCAGCACGTCCGAGCCTTGCGACTAAGCAGGATTTAACGGACGAAGCCGCAGCGCGTAATCAACAGATAACTGAAGCCGTAAACATAGAAGCACAGGCGCGTCAATTGCAAGTAACAGATCTTAATGAAGAATTACAGGAAACTAATCATGTGCTTGCAGGTGTTCATACCAGCGCTTTAAATGGTGCAACACTTACAAGGGTATTGAGCGGTACAACAGCAATAGCAAAAAGTTTGTTTGCACCGGATACCATATTCATGGAAGGCAAAACTTTAATTTTTGATAGTAACGGCACAGTCGGCGTTTATATTGGCGATTATGATAGCGCGACTATTAATGTACTTACAAAAACAATAGCGCCCATCGGCTTGGATGAACCTACGCTTTTAGGACAGGTAGATACCTTCTCGGATTTACCATTTACCGTTCAGGATGCAGAGACGCTTTTTGGACGTACTCCTAATCTTGGCGACCATGTTCAAGTAAAAAATGACGAAACGCATAACGACAAAAGAGTTGAATGGTACATATCAGAAATTGAAAACGGTGAAATAACATGGGGTAACCCTGTTGTAATAAACGATTCTGATTATCAGGCGCAGACTTCGCAAGCCGACGCTGGGCGCGTATTGACGGGCGGCGCCACTGCCGGAACTTTTGGCGAAAGTATCGGCATCGATATGGAACCGTTTGAAGATAGTGAAAACTTGGTTAAATCTGGCGGCGTGTTCTCTGCAATTAACGAAGTATATAATACGAAACAGAATAAAATAACAGCGACAGGCAATACAAATCTTCTAACCGCGCCTGCAGCCGCAGGTGGTCAACCCGAAACTAAGGCTATATCTGATTTTGTTCAGATAACAGGTATTCAATCAATTACCGGAAATAAAACATTTTCCGGGAATATTAGTTTTTCAGGAATAATTACTGTTCCTGACCAGACAGTTCCTTGATAGGAGTTTATTTTGGGAAGAAGTAATATTGCAAATTGTAAATATGTATGCGACGCAATAAATAAAAAGATGGGTTATAATGTAATAACTCCTGTCTCTGGGACAGCTCAAAGAGCTGCAAATAAAAATTATTTAATTGGTTGTATAAATAAATTTAGAAGACCTACATTATCACCTATTAATGGTGACAGAGCTGTTAATTGCGGTACAGTAGACGATGCTATTGCAAATTATCTTCAGGATATTTATATAATGGAAATATATAATTATACAGAATATATAAATAATTTTGATAATTTTTGTTATTTAATTTTTGATAATATCAATAGAACTGTTACAAAAGTAAACGGTTCCGTATACAATCCTGCAAGCTCGTCAATTAGGATTAATTCAAATACAACCTGTATAGGAGGATATCTAGGAGTTATAAACGATCAAAACGGATCAAAATGGCAGAACTGGATGCAACAGCGAGGCTGGAATTATTCAGGTTCTTTCATAAATAGAATGATTATAGCGGCTCAATCCAATACATGGAGTTCGGGCGGGCAAGTTACGCAGGATTTTACTTTTGATTTAAGAGTTACTACCAGCGGCAATCCCTTCAATATAACATCAAGTGTTCAATCACAGGTATCTCCGGTCATGGCAAACCCTGCTGTGCCTCCAATAAGGATGCAATCGATATTATTATGAAATTATTAACAATAAACATAATCAATTCATGTAATTACTCATGCTCTTATTGCCCAATTCCTGAAAAATATAAAGTTCCTATTGATACAGACAGAAAAGATGTAAATTGCCTAGACTTAAAATCATTAGTTGAATGGGTAATTATAAACTTTAACTCAAAAGACACTATTATAGAAATTATAGGCGGTGAGCCTACCTTAGTAAAATGGCTTAATGATTTTATAGAAATTATTTGTTTTCATGAATTTAAAGTTATCCTTAAAACGAATGGCAGTGGTTTTGTTACTAAACGCAAAGGTCTGACAATTGTTAGCGCATGGCATAAAGACCAACCTTTCCCAATATACTATGATGTTATCTGCATAATTAGAAACCCTGATGATGATTGGCAGACAAAAGAGCGATACTGTATTGAAAATAAAATACTGTATAAAATAGTCGAGTTTAATGAAATACCTCACGGTGAGAATAGGGATAAAGAAGCAAATGGAGAATTAAAAATATTTAATAAAATTGTCCATGTTAATTCTTCTGGGCAGATTACAATGTGCAGCCGAATGAAACCAAATCCCGATATTACAATTTGGAACTCAATACCGACAGATGGTATATCAATGAGAACGCCATGCAATCGATGCAAAAACGTATATGACGTTGAAGTTTTTATAAACAAGGAGAATGAAAATGAGTAAAGAAAAGTTCCATACCAAAATGGTGCGAAGGTATCGCGCTCTTGAAGGAAGTGATTTTGAAATGGTTTCAACAAGGAACGATGAGGAAAAAACTACCTATAAAATTAAGGGTACGCCGATTGTTTATAATCGGGAAGTCGTTCTTTATGAAAACCAGCATTTTCGATTATCAGAAATAATCGAGACGGGTGCGGCGCGGGAAGCGTTGGTTAGAGCCGAGCAGGTTCTTTTATGGAATCATGAAAGCTCAAAGCCTATGGCCGCGCGGAAAAACAATACTCTTTCTGTTCGCGAAGACGTGAACGGTGTATATATCGAGGCGGATGTATCAGGGACAGTCTGGGGGCGCGATGGTTTTGAGGCGATAAACTCCGGGCTTGTAGACAAAATGTCTTTTGGGTTTTACGTGAATGAAGACGGTTATACCGAAGAGCGTTTTGTCGAAAGCGGAAAAAGATGCTGCAAGCGGTCAATTAAGAAATTGGAACGTGTTGTAGATTTTTCTCCTGTTACTTATCCCGCCTATCAGGATACCGACGTACAGGCAAGAGACGTTGAAAATATCCAAACAGATTTTGACACCGACGAAGCGGAAAAAGATAAACAACGCGAAAAGTTAAGAGCGCAAATTGATGAGCTTAAAAAACTCGTCGAAAAGCATGACAAATAGCATCGTTGATGTTATACTACTCTCATGTCGTGAGACAGCATGAGTAGATTTTTAACTAACGTCGTGATGACGTAAGGAAATTAAAATGAATAAGATTCTTGAATTGCGCAAGAAGCTGCACGGTCTGTCTTTGCAGTTGCGCACTTATCAGGGCGAAGAAAACCCTGACACTGCCAAAATTGACGCAATCGGCGCGGAGATACGCGCTCTTTGCAATCAAATCGAAACAGAAGAAGCTCTCGCCCGCTTGCAGGGTGAAGTAGATCCTTTATCCAGAAGCGGCGAAGCAACCCCTGCAACTGAGGATCAAAGACTTGAAGAATCCCGCGCCGCAATTATCGCCTATATGAGAACAGGCGACAGAGCGCAGTTACGCGCAATGACAAGCGGCGTAACAGGCGGCGGCGATACTGGCGGTTATCTCATTCCGACAGAATGGGAGAATCAGATAATCGAACAGGAGAGGGATATGTTCGTTATGCGCCAGCTTGCGGACGTGCAGACATCGGCATCTGACAGAAAGATCCCCGTAGTCGATGACCACGGGGAATCCGAATGGATCGACGAAGGCGGCAATTATCCCGAAAGCGACGCTTCTTTCAAACAGAAGATGATGGAAGCGCACAAGATTGGACGCATCTGCAAAGTATCGGAAGAGCTTTTGCAGGATAACGAGTACAATCTTGAATCTTGGTTGACAGATTCATTTGCGTATACCAACGGTATCGCAATGGAAGAAGCCTACATCCAGGGTGACGGCGTAGGAAAGCCGACAGGTTTTCTTATTGACGCAGACGCTGTAGCGGCGAAAGGTACGACTCTTTCATACGGCGATTTATTATCTCTGTTTGCAGAACTTAAAGCAGGATACTTCGCGCGTTCGCATTGGCTTATGAACAATTCCACTTTGGTAAAAGTTATGAGCCTAAAAGATGACGCAGGCTCATTCCTTTACAAACCGTTTGAACCAAAAACTCCGACAGACCCACTCGGTCAGATTTTGGGACGCCCTGTTGTAATATCATCCGGCATGCCGGATGTTGGCACAAGCAAAAAACCTGTAGCCCTCGGCGACTTTAAGAGATACCGCATCCATGACAGAGCAGGCTTCGCAATTCAGCGCTTGAATGAACTGTTTGCGGCTTCAGGTTTTATCGGTTTCCGTGGTATGCAACGAACTGACGGAAAACTCTTAATCGGCGAAGCCATTAAGGCTTTAACCTTTTAAGGATTGAATATGGTCGGTGATTTAGTAAGCTGGGATAAAGTCAAGACAATTTTAAATCTTGACGATGACCAAAAGGAAACAGTAGAGTTTCTCATTTCCGACGCGTCAACGCAAGCTGAAAAAATTGCCGACCGTATTCTTGCTGCTCAAGATATCGATATAACAATCGATGGTACTGGCGGCAGGGAGTACTTGCTTCCTAGTTTTCCTGTTAATGATACCGAAATGGTAAGGGTAAATGATAACGAATTACAACTGAATGAATACAGCGTAAAAAAAGAAGGTATATTAAGGTTTAAGAATTACAAGCCCGAAGGATGGGAAGCAATTAGTTATAAGGGGAATATTGGCTATGAAGATATACCTGAAGATCTTCAGCGAGCGGTTATTGAAATAATTTCCGCTAATCTTCGCAGGTTTGCACAAAGCGGCGGTAATGTAGGAATTAAATCATTTTCAGCTAATGGCGCAATAACAACACAATATGAAATAGATATACCATTAACAGCGCGGCAGACGCTTCTAAAGTACTCAAGGGAGCCTAATATATGATAACAACAGAAATTAAAGGTAGTATTAATCTCACACCCATTGAAGAATATTTTATAGAAAATATCTCGGCGCGGACTGTAGCGCGTGTTTCAGGTAACTTTATTAATTACTTGAAGAAAACGCGTTTTGAACAGTTATTTACAAGCAGAAGTGGAAAAACAGTAAGCAGCATTGACGGGTATAGAACAAGAGCAAAGGAACCTACATATAAAGTAAGAGCCGGTGTAGGTATACCAGGAAACATGAATTATTTAAAAGCACTTTATAAAGGAAGAGGAAGATCACGCAGCGGAAACTATTTTGATTATTCTAAAAGACGCGACTTAATAAATGAAGGCTGGCAGCAATATGGCGGTGAAGAAAAAATACCGATGATTTTTGCCAACGAAATAGCGAAGGCTATTAAAGAAGCGGAGGCATTACTTGCGAAATAATTTTAAAGAAATATATAATAATTATATTTCATATCTTAATAACAATGTTCCCGAAATTGGAGATATTCTTTCATATTGGGATGATCCTCTTAAATCACGTAAGACACGTTCAATATTATTACCATATGCGCATAATGTAGATAATAATACTTTTAATTTTAATATAGAAGGATTTGTATTTATAGTAGAACATAATCCACTAATTATAACATTGAAGCAGATTGGTATTATGGAGTCATTATTTACTGCGATACATTCAAAAGAAGCTCCGGAAACGGGATTAATAATTGACTCTGATTATTTTCCACCTACACCTGAAGCGCAAAATATAGGTGTTATAAGGTTTGTAATAAAATTAACAATTGATTACTTGGATGATTGCGAATAGGAAAAAATTATGATACGAAAGTTACAACAGGTTGAAGAGAACGGTAAAAAGGTATGGCGTATAACAGATGGCGAAGCTGCCAAAGTTATATGCAAGCCATGCGCAAAAATGCGAAGAGCGCAAAAAATGGCAGAGCAAGTAACCGCCGAAATTGAGGCGGATAAAATAAATAATGTCGAGAGACATAAGGAGCAAGACAATGAAGAAATCAGGAATGTCAAGAAGGGCTTTTTTAACAGTTAACCCGGACATTATCGAAGGCACGGACGGTGTTAGTCCAATTGAAACAAAGGCAGGTACATGGTACTTAATTCTCAAAAAAGGTGAGAATAGCGAACTTCCAGAAGACGTGCCGCTAAACATACCATTCCGAAGTCCTGCGGATGGTACACAGTTTAAACTGGTTGAAGGCGACCAGTTGATTGAGTTTCATTTTGAAAAGTTCTGCAAAACAAACGCGAACTTTGAACTTGGTCAAGGTTCTGTAGACACAGGCGACGATTGTGACCCCGGCGCAAAAATACGCGACGGTATCACGACAATCTCAGGAAGTCTCGAAGGCTTCCTCGTATTTGACGATAAAACTGAGCAATTGATTGACGTATCACAAAAAATACTCAATCTGTTTTTACCTTACATAGAAGACGATGGAAAAGGCGGTTATTCATTTAACCCGCCATCGGATTTTCGTATTTATTTGGGTTTGCTTCTTAACGAAGACGCGAAAGATTCAAGTATTGAAAATTGGTTAGTAACTCCAATTATAATACCGAGCCTTAGTTTGCCGGGCGGTAATACCGAGGCTCAATCGATGAGCATATCATGGGAAAAAGGCGAAGGTTTGGCAGTATCTTATAACGTACCAAGAGCGGCTTAAGGAATTAATCCCCGAAAGGATTACTGCTCCGAGTAGGGGTGTTTTACAAAAACATAATGGAGGACTTATGGCAAAACTTAAAAGTTTAAAGTCAAAAAACAAGGTATTTATTTTTTCTTCTTTTGAAAATGACAAAGAAGAAATACCAGCGAAGATTATATTCAAAAGGTTTCCGCTTCCAGGTGAATCTTTTACGAATATCGACAGAAAGGATTTATTTGAAGGTATTGACTTTGAGAATATTTCAAAACGTGAAACGAAGGCAAAAGTCGCTGATAAAATCCTCGAAAGTTTCATGCACAATTTACAGGCAGGTAATAATGACCTCAAAAGATTTTTTGATGAATGTGTTGAAAGCATTGCATGTTTTGAATACGAAAACTCAATAATTATTACAATTAATGACTTTTGGCAAATTTTACCGCAGGATGCGGCATACACAATCGCTCAAGAGGCGTTTGATTATGCCATAGAGCGCGAAGAGTTTACAATGGGAAACTTGAGTGCCTGATTATTGGATACCGTCTCTATAAGTTAGGCATTTTAAAAAACGACGGATTTAAAGACCCATATCCGATAAATGTACCGGGTATGGCGCCCATTTTAAGCTATAGGGTTGAGGAATATGTAAATGAAGAGTTTATTTATTATTACAACTTTTATTTATCATGCAAACATGCAGGGCTGCCATTTAATAAGGATTGGACAGATTTACCTACGTGGGTTACTCAATTAATTATAGCTTTTGATAGAGAGACTGAAGTTGATAAAAAAATGAAGGATTACAAGTTTCAGGCAGAATTACATGGCTGCAAGTTAAAGTAATTAATACTTTGGGTACATTTTTTTATAGGTTTTTATAACCAATAAAGCGAATGTAAGTATAAGGAGAATTGGGAATATGACAAGCCAAGGATATACATGCATGAAAGTAAAAGCAACAAAAAGAAGAGGTAATGCAATTATAGCAATGATCCAACCTATCATATTTTTAATTTTACCTATATTTGGAGATAATGTCAATGGCTGATTTATCTATAAATATTAAAGCAAATACTACGGAAGCTTCTAAACAGTTTAAAGAACTCTCTGAATCTTCAGCTGAATTACAAACGAAAATTAAGAAACTCGGCGATGATATGGGAAAAAGTGATGCTAATAAATTAATCGAACAGCAAAAAATAGCGGCAATTGCCTATAAAGCAACTGGTAAAGAAGTAGAAGGATTAACAAAACAAAAAGACGCTTACGAAAGAAAAATAGTATCATTGATAAATAAAGGAGTGGATCCGGCAGGTGAAGCAATACAAACATTAAGAAAAGAGATAGATAATACAAATAAGGAACTATCCAAACATGGTGTATATACTGGCGACGCGGCTAAAGGCGTGGAAGCTATGGGAAAGGCACTAGATTTTGCTGTAAAAGCATCTCTAGCCTTAGGCGCGGCAATGGTAGCCATGACACAAAAAACCGCAGAAACCGGAGATGCTGCAGCAAAAACCGCACGGTCCGTTGGTATGACAGCGGAGACATTCCAGGAATTGGACTATGCTGCGAAACAGAGTGGTGTAAATAATTTAAGTGGATCTCTTCAAAAATTAAATAAAAATATGTCTGGATTACGCGATGGTTCTGGTTCTCTTGTTACAGCATTAAAAGGTAATAATGATGCTTTACTAAATCAATTAAAAACTGTTAATTCAAATGAAGAAGCTTTTGACTTGATGATGCAAGCCATCCGAGAAGCTCCTGATGAGTTCACGCGAACGCAAATTGCTACAGCCGCCTTTGGTAATGCCGGACATGATATGATAAATATGGCTTTATCAGGCGCAGATGGTATTGCGGCTTTACGTGAGGAAGCTCAGAGATTTGGAATTATTTCCAATGAATCTGCCGCTGCTTCCGAAGCATATATGATAGCTCAATCTAAATTAAAAAAAGCTTTAGAAGGTGTACAGATAATTTTAACAGAAAAACTATTGCCTGTCTTTACTAGTGTAATTGATAAAGTTACAGATTTTATAGCAGGAATTGACAACTGGGATGCTGTATTAAAAACTGTTGGTATTACTCTTGGTGTCGTAACCGTAGCATTAGGCGCTTTTATGTTAATTGTTAAAGGCGCGGCTATAATAGCGGCATTCTCTAAAGGCCTTGCAGTCATGACAGGTGCTTTTAAAGCACTTAATTTGGCAATGGCTGCTAATCCGCTTCTTGGAATCGCTGTAGCCATTACCGCTGTTTTAATTCCAGCAATTATATTTTTAATTAAAAACTGGGACATGGTGCAAACATATTTACAGCAAGGTATCGCGAGATTAGAGTTTGCATTCAAATGGTTCGGAAGTGTTGTTAAAGAAATATTTACAGTGGCTTTTAACGGCGTTAAAATAGCAGGCGTTACTCTTTTAGATTTTATATATGGAAATATTATCCGCGCAGTAGGTAAATTATTAGAAACTATAGACAGTGCATTACAGGCAGTCGGTATAACTGTCATGGATAAAGCGGCTAGCAGCGTTAAAGCTCTTGGGGATTCTATTGGTAATCTTGCTGAAGAAACAAGAGAAAATTCCAGAGCCGCTATACAAGCCGCAAAAGACGAGCAGGACGCAACAGAGATTGCGTTACAGGCAAAGTTAGCAGCGGTTGACGCGGTAGCACAAGCAAGACGCGCGGAACTTGATGCGGTTAAGGCGAAAAATACAGCAGAGCTTGAAGACACTATACAGACAGAGGAAGCAAAAGCTGCAGTGGTTATCAATAAAAACACTAAGACTATACAAGACAGGCTCGCTTTATTTAAAGAAGCTATAGACTACGAAAAATATGAAGAACAAAAAGCGCAGGAAGATCGTATAGCAAGCTTTGAGGAGTTTTTTACAGCTCGGGCTAGTATCGAAAGTAATAATGCTGCTGAACGTATAGAGTTTATGAGGCAGCAGTCCGATACAATTACTGCAATTTATGAAGAAGGCGCAGATGAACGCCTCGCAATAGAAAGAGCGTTACAGGATGCGATAAATAAAGAACTGGAAGCGTCAGCTGCAAGGGAAAAAGCTGTATTTCAAATGCGTCTAAGTGCTGCAAGCGATTTAGCAAGCGGCTTTGGGCAATTATTTAGCGAACTTGGTAAAGAAAATACGCAGATGGCAAAAGTCGCTAAAGGTGTAGCACATGCTGAAGCTGGTATTAATACTGCGCTTGCATTTACAAAAGCAATAGGCTCTGTTCCATACCCGCTTAATATTTTAGCCGGCGCAAGTACTCTCGCCGCAGGTATTGCGCAGCAGATAAAAATAGCAAATACGCCAATACCAACAAGCGCGGAAACAGGCGGCAGTTTTATAGTACCTAACCTTGCATCAGGCGTTGACAATGTTGGCTTAAGAGTTAACCCAGGTGAAAGAATAGATGTAACGCCGCGAGGAATGAGCGGAAAAAAAGATAATTTTAATTTTACATTTCTATTGGATGGAAGAATATTTGCAGAAATTATTAACAAACAGGCAAGAGCAGGTGAATTATACACTTTACAACTTGCGGGGAATGTATAATGAATATATTAATATATGATGTTATACAGCAATCGAGCGCTCCTGAAGAATTAAAAAGCCCTGCTTTGGCAGAAGTTATTTATATAAGCCCAAGCTTGGACATTACATTAGATGAAGAATGCGAAATTAATTGCATCGGAATAGGTTACTGTAATGTTTCTCAATTATCCATAGAAATTAATGGCGATACAATAAATATAGATTATACAGAAAGCGGTTTGTATTTATTAAATAAAACTTATAATACAACACTCATAAAAATAAATAATAATTGCAGATTAGGAAGATTTGCTGCGGGTATTGCGTGTGATATACCAACGTCTATTGCTAAAGAGCCTGCCTTTGCATCGACTATAGAGCCTAGAGTAACTTTATCGGGTCAAGTAATAAAAGGTAGAGGCGGTTATAACTATAGAGCAGTATCACTTGACAGCAGGTATAAGATAAATCAAAAAATAATGGATGAAATTGTAAAAGCGCGAAAATATATTGGCGAAGGTTTTCCATTTTTTATTGATTTTACAACAGAGGCTTATAAATTGCCTTTTGATAAACTTTATGCAAATGATTTAAATCAAAATTATCTAAGCTTTGAATCGGGTGTCAGATATTTTTTATACTCTAGACGCTGGGAATTAGAGGAGAGGTTTTGATGATAAATTATATGGCAGAATTGTCGTTATTTAACAGAGAAACTGTAGTACAACCTACTCCGACTAACGATATTAATAAAAGATATAACATATATTATATAGATTTAAGTCCTCATCCTAACAGTTCTTATTGGCTAGATTGGGGTGGATATTATGATACTTATACCGAAGACAAAATAGTTTTGTATTATTCAAAATACTTGGAAGAAGTTTATACCTTGCAAGAATTGCTACAAGTGCCATACTCCATGTATTTTTTTAACAACAATTTTAATAGAAGGATATGCTTAATAAACTTAAGCATACATCCATGGCTGTATCCAGACCATTCGGTTTTAACCAGGAGACCAATATTCTTTTTATCGATTCCTTTAAACCCTAATAATCCGTCCGATTTAGAAATAAGAACCGGCGAATATGCAAAAATATTATTAGAGCCTCCTAATTTTTCTATAAAATTATCGGACGCTATTAATGGTATTAATTTAAACCAAAGTTTTAATATATATTTAATAAATAACGATGGCTATTTTGATGACGAAGATATTTTTAACTTTTTTAATGTGCCTTTAACAATTAAAAAATCTACCGTTGAAAATCCTAAATATGATGATTTTAAAGAAATTAGACGCGGGTATATTACAGATGCAAGTACAGATTTTCAATTTTTAAACCTAAGTTCGTCAGATTTAATTAAGTCCATGAACCAAAATGTCTGCAAGACTATAAACAATGACGAGATATCAAGTTTAATAGGACAGCCCATTATGTCAGGCGCTATCGATAAATTTATACCTTTAGTATACGGTACTGCTAAAATAAACTTGATACAGTTAACCAGCAATTTATATTACTGCTCTGAATATACTAAAACTATACACAGAGTATTAGACAGAAATGGTAACAGTGTACCGTTTAGTAATTCTCTATGGGATAATATTATTAATGTGCCTACAGGAAATGCAGTCTCTGCTGTTATAACCGGTTATGATAATAATAACCTATGCGCAATAATTAAAGATTTAATATACTTAAAAAGCGGTATACCATTCGGGCCTTCATACTGGAATGTAGACGAAACGAACGATTACGAAATTGACGCTCCTGATATAAGCATCTCATTTAATAGTGGTGATATAAAAAACGCAGTTCAAAGGATATTAAAAAATGATATTTCTTATTTAATACAACAAACAGACGGCAGATTAACAGTTAGAAAATATAATAATACATATAAAACCCATGATTTAAAACCATGGATGATAACGCAGAAACCTAAAAAATTATACTCTATTGCCATGATAAATTATTTCTCATCTTGCATAATCGAATATTTAAATAACGACATATTTAATGAAAACAAATTTACATTTTTATTTAATGAATTGGAGTCATGGGCAGAATCTAATTATGGCAAGGTGTTAACATCTACATTTGATACAGATTTAATAAGTATTGATGATGTTGATGCTTTGGCAAGATTATTAAGCTACAGATACACTAATATGCGGCAGACTATAGAAGTGCCTGTAGGTTATGACACGAGCGTTATGGAATTATTAGATACCGTTAACCTTGAATTAGATATAAATGATAGAAAGTTTAGTAAAGCAAGTAAATTTATCATAAAAGAAATTAATCAAACTCAAGATATTTTAGTACTGGAGGAAATCTAATGCTGCAACAAATACCCAATCCGACAAACAACGTAGAAGCGGTTTCAACAGGCTACCAGAGACAGAATACAAATCTGTTTATACTGCAAACTGG
>Ga0209755_10003478_pt1 | contig 19703 bp, 13 predicted proteins | sample TergutCo191P1_FD_187301 | JGI IMG/M metagenome (GOLD analysis project Ga0209755, IMG submission 187301) | Cornitermes sp. P1 segment gut microbial communities from Petit-Saut dam, French Guiana - Co191P1 (SPAdes) (version 2) | ecosystem: Host-associated > Arthropoda: Insects > Digestive system...
CATGGGTATCTTTGCCGAATGAATCTGTAAGCTTTGCGTAGCGCACGCCTACTTTATTGCCACATTCTTGCGGGACTAGATAGTCTGCCATGTTATCCGCTACTTTGTTGCGGTATAGGCCTAGCTTTGCGCCGGTTATTTTGTCGGTATAGGTTTCCTGTGGCCCTAGGCCGAACCATTCGAGATTATTGAAATCTGCATTTAGTTTCAGCATCATGCCAAACTCTGGCATAGACGGCAGACCTTTCCCAGGGGAACAGGCCATATCTACTTTAATGGTGCCATCGCCGTAGACTGTGTAAGTTACCTGGCAGTCTGTGGCGGGGCTGGTTGGTAGGGCGTAATTGTAGCTGATAGTGGCACAGCATTCTTTTACCTCAAAATTTGGCTTTGAGGTAAATACCGGTGACGGGTACAAGCTGGCTAATTTCCATTGACCTTGGCGCTGTGGCATATGATTACCCATGTCATTATCTACCGGTGCGCGCCAAAAATTAGGCATAGGCATTTTTTCAATCATTTCGCGACCCGCATAGCGATAGGACACAAGCGCACTTTTTGACTTGGAAAACAACGCAGAAAAATGCAAGCCCTTAACGCCTATATTTTCGCCGTTGCTGATTACTTTAACTGGCATTGTACAAGCTACCGGAGGGCTGGCTACTTTATTTACATTTTGCTCAAATGCGACCTCGTGGCCTTGCTTGCTGAACGATACTGTAATAACATACTCGCCCGGTGTTTTGGGGAATTTAAGCGGTAGAGCGTAGCTTTTAGACTCAAGCGGCGCTACATCAGTCTGCATTGGCATACGGGCAAGCTCTTTGCCGTTCTTCTCGATTATTACTACGCAATCGTATTCTGAGGAAGGGGTAAAGAGATTTTTATTTTTAATTGTCACTTTGCCGTCGTCTGTAAAGCTCATTGTAAGCGGCTGATAGTTGTATTTAACGGTCTGCATTTTAGGGGAAGGGCGGCGGTCGCCGTACATTATGCCGTTTCCGCTAAAGTTGTAGTCTGTTGGCCGGTCGCCGAAATCGCCGCCGTAGGCCTGAAACTCCTTGCCGTATCTGTCCTTCTTGACCAAACTTTGGTCAACATAATCCCAAATAAAACCGCCCTGATACCTTGGCTGGCGCTCCATAAGCTCTATATACTTATGCATTGCCCCGCCGGAATTACCCATAGTATGCACGTATTCGCATAGTATAAAAGGTTTTTCTTTGTTCTCTTCTAGGTATTTTTCTACCTCTGCGGCGTAGGTGTACATTTCGCTGTACATATCGGTGGTATCCGGATAGCGAGGATCCCATTTTACGCCTTCGTAATGCACTAGGCGGCTGGGGTCTAGCTTGCGGAAGTGGTTAGACATATCTAGCGTTACCGTACCGCCGTAGGACTCGTTGCCTATGGACCATATGATGATGCTTGGGTGGTTTTTGTCACGCTGATATACGGACTCTACGCGGTCTATCATTATATCGCGCCATTCTGGGCGGTCGCCCGGCAGGGCGGCTTCTACGCCCTGTGTTAGAACCTTGTCCCATTGGCCGTGGGTTTCCATATTGGCTTCGTCTATTACGTATAGGCCGTACTTGTCGCATAGCTCGTAAATGTGGGATTCATTTGGATAGTGCGAGGTGCGTAAGGCGTTGATGTTATAGCTCTTCATGTCTAAAATATCCTGCTCCATCATTTCCTTGGAAATAGTGCGGCCCGTATAGCATGAAAACTCGTGACGATTAGTTCCGTAGAAGGCTATGCGCTTGCCGTTTATGCACATAAGGCCGTCTTTCATTTCAAAGCGCCTAAAGCCTACTGTTTGTACTATTACCTCTTGCAATTGATTTTGCTCGTATACTGTCAAAACTAAGGTGTAAAGGTTGGGGTATTCCGCGCTCCAAAGTTTAGGGTTCTTTACTGTGCATTTTAAGCCCTCGCCTTCTTCCACTAAAACGTCATCAAAGAACAGAGCCGTTTTTACCGTGGCGCTACTGGGCATGTCCAAAGTCAAAGTTAAATCTGCACTGGAAAAGTCGTCATTTAGACTGGTGTCAACTTTTAAATCCCAAACATGCACTTTAGGCGTGCTAAACAGATATACATCCCTAAAAATACCGGAAAAACGGAAGAAATCCTGATCCTCTACCCAAGAGCCGGCGGTAAATTTAAATACCTGCACCGCAAGCTTATTTTCACCTTGCAATAGATGCTCGGTAATTTCAAACTCGGAAGGGGTAAAACTATCGCTACTATAGCCTATATATTTTCCGTTTAGCCAAAGAGCAAAGGCGGACTCTACGCCTTGGAAGGAGATATAAATTTTATCGCTCTTCATATGATCCGGCGGTGTAAAATAGTTTACATAGGTAGCAACCGGGTTAAAGCCCAGGGGAATATCGCCGGGCTCTATATCCTCTAACCCGTCCCAGGGGTACTGGCGGTTAGCGTACTGGGGCGCGTCGTAGCCCTGCATTTGGATATGCCCGGGTACAGTAATATCGTCCCAAGCGCGGCAACAGTAGTCTGCCTTCCAAAAATCTTGCGGGGCTAGGCTGTAGTTTTTGGCGTAGTGAAACTTCCATGTTCCGTTAAGCAGATGCTTAAAACTGCTTTCCCCCAAAGCGGCTTCATCCGCGTTGCGGTAATACTTGTGGTCTGAGTGGGCGCTTAGCCTGTTCTCCATAAAATAACTGGGGTCTTTTACTTTGTTGTAATTAAAGCTCATGGTTTAGATACTCTCCTTTAATTTGTCAAAATCTTTAGCTTCTATTATATCCTTAATTTGGCTAAACTCTGCTACTAAGGCTTTGTATTGGTTTATTACGGGATAGGCTGTGCTTGATATTAGCTCTAATATTTCGTCAATATTTTCGATGGCTTCGTTCGTTATTTTTGGCGTTAGTTTGCCGCTTTCAAGCAAGACCTTCAAATTTTCTGCCGGGTTAGGGGATATGGCCAAATTTACAAGCGTGTTAGATATAATCAAAATACAGGCGCTTGTACTCATATTTGTTATAGTGTTAAACCTTGACTTCACCATTTCCGCAATATGGTCAGATACATTTCCTTCTAGTATATCGTTTGCGGCGTCAATATATTTTTTTACCAGAATCGAATCTTCATCAACCTTAAAATATGGGTTTTCCATATCTGAAACCGGTATCACTATCTGGCAAAGGCCAAACAACAGCGCCGCCGTTTCGACTTTCTTTATTTCGGCGTTTTTCATATCAAGCAACTCTGCCAGGCAGCCAGAGGCGGCTACAAGTGAGGCCGTATGGCTTGCCGTGCGGGAATCTCTAAAATCTACAACAGCGCTAAGCATAGTTGCGTACTCGCTTACTTCATCGTCCGACATTTTAGTATCCCATAAAAGCTTTTTAAATTCTTTGTCATTTTCGAGATCCTTAAAGACTGTGTCCAGATCAATTTTTGCCTCTAAGTACATGTCTACTACATCGCTTAAGTACTTGTTATCGCGATAACTTTCTATGTGCGCATTAAAGTCGTTTGAGCTACCGCCGTGTAATGAAAAAACATCGGCACGGTCTGTAAGTGAGATTAGGTTGGCCAGCATCCTCTTCTTAGGTTCTAGCACTTCAAGCTCTTGGCAAGAGGCATGATGAAACAGTAACACAGGCGCAAGCTCTTTATGCGGAGAAAAATACTTCTGATAGAGATAGCCGTTGACGGAATGATCCCATACGTCAATGGTCTCAAAAATTACCATTTTGTCAATTTCCTCTACACGATAAGCGCCTACGTCGTGTAGCATGGCTAAAATGCAGACGTTTTGAAGCTGTTTATTGTCAAAGAGCTTTCTGGGCTCTAGCACCTTGTACATTAGGTATGCCACCCGTATACCGTGGTCAACCAAGCGTGAATCCACGTTGTTGAGTACCTGCTCCATCACATTGACAATTTTTTCGTTTTCCAATAGTTGCATAAAATCAACTCCTTTACGGGAAATAGTACTATGCGAAGGTAAAAATTGCAAGCTAATGTATTGAGTGTTACAATAGAAAGCAAAAAAACTAAGGATGTGTTCATAGGTGAAAACGTATTATATTACGACCCCGATTTATTACCCAAGCGATAAGCCACATATAGGCAACGCATATACCTCTGTGGCCTGTGACGTAACAGCGCGCTATAAAAGATGTAGAGGCTACGATGTAAAATTTCTAACCGGCAACGATGAACATGGCCAAAAAATGGAAAAAGCCGCCGCAGAAAACAATTTACAACCCCAACAGCATGTAGATAATATGGCAGAAATTTTTATAAACATGGCCAAGGCCGTAGATTTAAGCAACGATATATTTTGGCGTACAACCGACCCCAAGCATAAAGCGGCAGTGCAAAAGATATTTAAAAAATTATACGAGCAAGGCGATATATATAAAGGTTCCTACGAAGGTCTGTACTGCACCCCTTGCGAAACATATTTTACTGAGTTACAGCTAGAAAAAGGAAATTGCCCAGACTGTGGCCGCCCCGTAGAGACTTTAAAGGAAGAAGCCTACTTCCTAAAAATGTCCAAGTATCAAGACCGCTTGATGAAGCATATAGAAGATAATCCTGAATTTATTATGCCGCCGTCTCGTAAAAATGAAATGGTAAACAACTTCCTAAAACCGGGGCTAGAAGATTTATGCGTATCACGTACCTCCTTCACCTGGGGAATACCGGTGGATTTTGACCCCGGCCATGTAGTTTACGTATGGATAGACGCGCTATCTAACTACATCACCGCCCTGGGCTTTATGTCTGAGGACGATAGCGAATATAAAAAATATTGGCCTGCCAGTGTTCATATGGTAGGGAAAGAGATTGTGCGCTTTCATTCATTAATATGGCCTGTAATACTGATGGCGCTTGGTGAACCGCTACCCGGCCAGATTTTTGGTAACGGCTGGCTTACTGTAGAGGGCAGGAAGATGTCAAAATCCTTCGGCAATGCAATAGACCCGCATGTGCTGGTAGACCGCTATGGCTCTGATGCTGTGCGTTATTTCTTTATGCGTGAGTTTGTTTTTGGCCAGGACGGGGATTTCAGATACGAAGCCATGCTTACCAGAATGAATTCAGACCTAGCCAACGACCTGGGCAATCTGCTTTCCCGTACGGTTGGCATGATAGATAAGTACTTCGGCGGGCAATTACCAAACTCTAGCGCTATTGGCGAATTCGACAAGGAACTAGAAGAAATGGCCACTTTAATGCCCGGCAAGGTAGAGGAACTAATGGACAAATATAATTATTCCGAAGCTCTAAACGAAATTTGGAACGTGATACGCCGCGCCAATAAATACACTGACGAAAATCAGCCATGGGTGCTATGCAAAGACGAAAGCAAAAAAGACGAACTTGCCAACATTTTATACCACCTAGCGGAAACTCTACGCATAATTTCAATCGTAATAGAGCCGGTAATGCCAAAAACCGTAGCGCCCCTACGCGCCCAGCTTAATATCGAAAAGCAAAACTGGGATGATGCCAAAACTTTTGGCCTACTTCCCAAAGAAGTAAAAATCACCAAGGGGGAAGTATTGTTCCCCAGAATCGACATTAAGAAGGAATTAGAGGAAAATAAAATAAATGCCTAAAATATTATTGGTAGACGGTTTAAATATCTTATTTAGGGCTTTTTACGCGATCCCTGTTTTAAGTACAGCATCGGGCGAGTACACCAACGCCGTTTACGGCTTCATTAACACTTTCATGAAATTTTATGATGAAGAAAAGCCCGACCGCGTAGCAGTAGCTTTCGATTTACCTGAGCCTACTTTTAGGCACAAAAAATTTGAAGCCTACAAGGCAACACGCGGCGAAACCCCGCCGGAGTTTCTGCCGCAAATTCCGCTGGCGATAGAGTTACTAAAGGCCATGAAAATTCCAATAGTAAGTAGCCCAGGCTACGAAGCGGACGATGTAATTGGAACTTTGGCAAAGCGTGCAACTCAACAGGGATATAAAGCGGTAACAATTTCAGGTGACAGAGACATGCTTCAGTTGGTGACTCACAGTCACCAACTGAAAATGCCCAAGACAAAAAAAACGGAGGACTACACTCCGGAAGAGGTAATGGCAAAGTACGGGGTAAGTCCCAAGGCTTTTATAGACGTAAAGGCTCTAATGGGCGATACCTCAGATAATGTTCCGGGCGTGCCAGGAATAGGCGAAAAGACCGCAGTAAAAATTATCCAGCAATACGAAACGGTAGAAAACGCAATAGCCCATGCCGCTGAAATCAAGCCCAAGAAGGCGTCTGAAAACTTAGCAACATACGCGGAACAGGCTCTACTAAGCAAGGAACTAGTAACAATAATGCTAGACGTCCCTTTTGAGTACGACTTTAACGAGCCAATACAAGACATGTGGAACGAAGAGGCAAGAGCGATAGCAAAGCGTTTAAACTTTAAATCCTTACTATCGCGCTTTCCGAAACAGCAAACACAGTCAGTAGAAGGCGTCACCATAGTTTGGGACGTTAAAAAAGAATTTAAAAATAAAGAAAGGCCAGAAGGCGAAATTTTTGACACCATGCTGGCAAGCTATATTTTAAATGAGGAATTAGACTACGAAGAAGCCCGCAAAGCGCTAAAAGAAAACAACCAAGAGTATCTATACGATGAAATTGAAATACCCCTAGCCTTTGTATTGGCAGATATGGAGCGTTACGGCATAAAAGTAGATAAAGAAGCCCTAATTAAATTCGGCGAAGCGCTAGACGTACAAATTGACAAGCTAAGCGCTGATATTTATGAGCTTTCCGGAGAAATTTTCAATATTAATTCCTCCGCGCAGTTAGCGGTTATACTCTTTGAAAAGCTGGGGCTTAAAGGCACTAAAAAAACAAAAACAGGCTATTCCACCGCCGCGGACGTACTTGAAGCTATTAAAAACGAGCATCCACTTATTCCTAAAATACTGGCTTATCGTAGCCATGCCAAGCTAAAATCCACCTATGTAGACGGCTTATTACCCCTTATTGACCCGGCAGATTCCCGCATACGTTCCACATTTAACCAAGCGCTAACGGCCACCGGGCGCATATCCAGCACCGAGCCTAATCTACAAAACATCCCCATAAGAATGCCACTTGGCCGAGAACTCCGCAAGGTGTTTGTGCCGGAGGATGGCTACATCTTCATGGACGCAGACTACAGCCAAATAGAACTGCGCGTACTGGCACATATGTCCGGGGACGAGGTTCTTATAAAGGCTTTTCACGAAGGGCAGGATATTCACCGGCTTACGGCTTCCCAGGTGTTCCGATGCCCGGTGGATATGGTGCAAGACTACCAGCGCCACGCCGCCAAAGCCGTAAACTTCGGCATAATATACGGCATAAGCGCCTACGGCCTTTCCCAAGACCTAGACATATCCGTGCCAGAAGCCCAAATGTATATAGACGGCTACTTTAGGCAATACCCAAAAGTAAAGGATTTTATGGATCGCATAATCGCAGATGCAAAAAAGAACGGCTATGTCTCCACAATATACAATCGCCGCCGCCCAATGCCAGAGCTTGTTTCTGGCAACTACGCAACACGAGCCTTCGGAGAACGCGCCGCAATGAATATGCCGATACAAGGAACAGCCGCGGACATAATAAAAATAGCCATGCTACGCTGTGCCAGGCGCCTGAAAAATGAATCTTTAAAATCACGCCTAATCCTACAAGTACACGACGAGCTACTTCTTGAAGTAGAAAAGAGCGAAGCGGCCACCGTTAGGGCCCTGATAAAGGAAGAAATGGAAGCCGCCGCAGACTTATCTGTCCCCCTGTTGGTAGAAGTACATGAAGGAGCCTCGTGGTATGACACAAAATAAATTTTTATCAAAAAAGATTATTGGAATAACCGGAAACAGCGGAAGCGGTAAAACAACAGTCGCTAAAATTTTTGCCACAAAACATGGCGGCCACGCAATAGAAGCAGACAAAGTAGCCCACGGAGTAATGGAGCCAGGCAAACCGGCATATAACAAAGTGGTAGAGGCCTTCGGCAAAGAAATTATAACGAATGGCAAAATAAACCGCAAAAAGCTAGGCGCAATAGTATTTAACGACATAGAAAAGCGAACCCAGCTAGAAAACATAGTACACCCGCTGGTAAGCGAAGAAATACTAAACGAAGCAGAGTCGGCAAAAGCACAAATAGTGACAATAGACGCTGTACTATTAGTAGAATCCGGCCTACACAAAAATTGCGATGCCGTATGGCTAATAATCGCCTCAGAAGAAGAGCGCCTAAAGCGAATTATAGAGCGGGACGGCCTAAGCCAAGAGGCCGCCTGGGCTAGGATGCGCAACCAGCGCGATACCGCTCATATAGCGGCAATAGCGCAAGTAATAATACACAACAACGGAGATTTAGACGACTTGCATAGCCAAGTAACAAGAAATATAGAAGGTGTTAGATGATAACCAAAAAGAAGCTACTGCTAACAGCGGTATTTTTTGCAATATTAGCGGCAATCGCCCTTATAATTTTAGTACAAATACGTTTCCCAATCCGGCATTTAGACGTAATAAAAGCCAATGCCGGAGAGTTTGAACCGGCATTTATTTTCGCGGTAATACACGCGGAAAGCTCGTTTAGGCCGCACGCCGTTTCCCACAGGGGCGCCATGGGGCTAATGCAGGTAATGGAGCCAACAGGCGAATGGGTAGCCGACATGATGGGCATTTACAACTACGAAGTAGACATGCTTTTTATACCGGAATATAATATAGCCATAGGTAGTTACTTTCTAAACTGGCTATGGCGCTATTTCGACGGCGATACAACGCTAATACTAAGCGGCTACAACGCCGGGATAGGAAATGTAAACCGCTGGCTACAAGATGAGCGCTTTTCCCAGGACGGCGAGACCTTGTATTACATCCCCTTCCCAGAGACGCGTAACTACGTCAAGCGAGTGGCACGCAATGTAATTATCTACGAATGGCTTCTAAGGCTCAATTCATGGAGGTTTTTTTGAGAATGTTTAAAATAATCGTCGTATTTTTATTTTTTCTAATGGCCGGATGCATGACGCCGATAGACGAGCCCCCAATGCAACCGCTACTACCGCCGCCGCTTCCGGCAATGGCTCCGGCAGCCGGCGCGGATGCGGATCAGGACGAAGATAGCCCAGCAATAACTTTACGGCCAGGCGGTACTTTACGCCTTTCTATGCGTTCGCCCGTAACTTTAAACCCCTTACTTAACGAAGATGCAACCGTGGCAAGAATCCTACAACTGATGTTCGAGCCGCTTATAAACATAGACGACGACCTCAGGCCGGTTCCCAATTTAGCAAGCCTAGATTTCGCCTTCAACGGTGCCAGCGTAATAGTAACAATCCGGGAAGATGCCCGCTGGAGCGATGGAACGCCCGTAAGCGCCGAAGATTTAATCTTCTCAATAGAAACCCTGCAAGACGAAGAAAACGAATCCATATACAGCCGAAATGTAGAAAACTTCGCCCAGCTAGAGCTATTAGGCGAAAACAGAGTCCGCATTATCTTCGGCACTATAGACGGCGGCTCGGCGTATTTATTCAACTTTCCGATAATACCAAGGCACCACTTTATAGCCGAGCCAATGAGCATGGAGCCAATAGGAAACGGGCCCTTTGCCTTTGCGTATTTTTCTGATTATCTGGTGCTTACGCGCAATCCGTATAGCTTCCGGAGCCGTGCTAATATTCAGGAAGTGCATGTGCTTATAACATCCGACGCAGAAACCGACCGCCACGCCTTTGACCGTGGCCTGATTGATATATACCTAGCCGGGGTTCCGGAATGGTCAAGGCATCATAGTGTAAAGCCCGTGCATCATGCAGAGCATCTTGCTATGTATTACGATTTTATTGGCTTTAACTTTGCCAGGGAATTGCCATCTAATTTACGCTTTAGAAGAGCTATAGCCCACGCCATAGACGTTGAGGGTTTAATAGCGGATGTCTTTTTGACACACGCAATGGCGGCCAGATCGCCAATACACCCGGCATCGTGGCTCCACGAGCCTTTAACACCAAGGGTGGCCTATAACTTCGAGTCAGCAAGGGATCTGGCACGTGGCGTCAATATGCCGCTGGACGAGGAAGGCGAAATAATTCCGCTAACAGTTATAGTAAACCGGGAAAATGTGGAAGGCGTGCGCATAGCCGGGGTATTAGTATCGCAAATGAACGCGCTTGGCCTATATACCGATTTACTGCCTATGTCCTTTGAAGATTACGAGTGGCATATATTAAACGGCTATTTTGACATGTTTGTGGGCGGTTATAAGCTATCGTTACAGCCTAACTTACGCTTTGCCTTTCATTCAGAAAGCCCGGAGAATATTCTATCGTTTAGCGACCCAGAGCTTGACAGATTAATAGAAGCCGCCGCAGTTTCCGGCACGGATAGCCAGTTTTTTAGGAATTTGTCTGAAATTCAGATTTATATAGCAGAGCATGTTCCGGTTATTAGCTTAGCCTTTAGGCATTCCGCGATTATAGCCGACAAGCGGGTAGCGGGGGATTTGCGCCCATCGGCCGGGAATGTTTTTGCTAATGTTCATGGGTGGTATATTGTGGAGAGGTAGGCGCGGGCTTTAAGCAAACTCCGCCGCCACCGTTTTCAAAGCCTCCACAATATCTATCTTCTGCGGGCACCTAGGATTACAAGCGGCACAGCCAGTACAATCGCCCGCCCTTTTCCCCTCTGGTATGCCTCTATACATAACCGATCTATTAAACTTCTCCCCAGCCCTTATAGTCTCGTTATAAAGGGATATACAATGGTCAATCGGAATTCCCAGCGGACATTCTGCCAAGCAGTATTTACATGCGGTGCAAGGGATACTCGCTTCTTTTGACAAAATATCAAGCGCCTTATCTATAAGCTCATAATCACCGGCCGTCATAGGCTCAAAGGGATAAAATGTTTTATTATTATCCAAAACTTGATCCAAGCTAGACATACCGCTTATTGTCGTAACAGCGCCTTCTAAGGAAGCGGCATAACGCATAGCCCAAGCCGCAATAGAATGATCTGGCCGGGCGGCCTTTAGCAAAGCTTCGGCCTCAGCAGGCAAATGCGCCAATGTACCGCCTTTAATCGGCTCCATCACAAATAGCGGTATCTTATGTTTTAACGCAGATTCATGAAAACTACCGGCTATTCCGCGCAATATATCAACATAGTTAAGCTGTAGCATTACAAATTCCATTTCCGGATGCCTGTTTAGCAAAACCTCCAAAAACTCTGGTGTATCATGAAAAGAAAAGCCGACTTCGCGTACTAATCCCTTCTTTTTCTGCTCTTGCGCCCATTCGTAGGCACCTACGTCTAGTAATTTTTTTTCATTTCCTTCGTCCAGGGCATGAAGTAAGTAATAGTCAAAGTAATCTACGCCGCAACGATTTAAAGATTCCTTTAATATACGGTCGCAGTCCTTTATAGAATTAACCGACCAGGGCGGCAGTTTGTCAGATAAAAGATAACGCTCGCGTGGGTGCTTGCTGGTAAGGGCACGCTTTAACATTTCTTCCGAGCCGCCGTATACATAGGCCGTATCAATATAATTGCCGCCGCTTTCTAGGTAGCTGGCAAACATTTTTGTACATTCGTTTACATCTGTCGGCAATCTCATGGCGCCGAATCCTAATAATGTTGGTTTCATAATAAATAACTCCTCTCACCTGTTCATTATAACATAATCCATGGTATAATTGTACAAAAACCAAGGGGGTACTTTTATGTCCTATGTATTCGATGGCTCAATAAGCCGGGAAGTGCTAAATAACTACCTATCACGCGCAGTAACCCATACCGGAATAGGGCAAGATTGCCTCTCACCCAGCCAGACATTTAAAGACGACCTACGAATGCTACGCAACGAAGGCGCAAAGTTTATAGGCCGCGCCGCCTTCGCGTGGAGCGAAACTAACGAGGAAGAGCATTTTATTGTAGCCAAGGAAAGAGCCATACAAGCGCACGAAGCTGATCCGGATTTGATTTTACAGGCCTGCGTATTTGAATGTATTACAAAATCATTTATAGACACAGTGCCTATTCCGGCCTGGGTATTTGAAGCCTTTGGCTTAGCGCCGCAAAAGCGCAATTTTTCCTATGACGCCATGCTAAATCCCGGGGGGATGTACGTAAACCACTGGCACCAAGATTGCTCTGTACAAGACATAACGCAACTAGAAAGCCAGCTTTGGATATACTACAGGGCTGTAGCATACATAAAAGCCGGCTACGAGGGCATACATTTTGGGCAAGTTCACTTAATAGGCGGCGCAGACGATGGTTTTAAATGTTGGAAGCGCATTATTGATATGGTAAGAGATTTCGCCAAGCAACACGCCCGGCGGCATTATGTACTATTTGACGCGCACACCCACGGCATAGAAGTTGAAGGTGAAATGCTGTTTGACTACAACTGCTTCCCACTTAGACTAAAAGAGACAATAGCAAGCCCAATGGAATGTACCTTAGAAGAAGGCTACCTAGACAGCCTGTTTGGCAGAAGTAAGGGCGGTAAATCCCCAAGCGGATGGACTGCGGAAGCCATGCCTTTTATAGTAGAGTTTGACAACTTCGGCAGAAGCCGTTTTAAAGGCGAGGCACGCCACGAAAGCTATTATGTATGGGGCTACGATGAAATAACATGGTTTTGCCTGCAAAGGGACGAGTACCGTCATAAGATACTACGCTATGTATGGGACTGGGTAAACAGCCGCTATCCGGAGGGATGGGTACAAATGCCCTCCCGCAGATGCCTTACCGAGGATATTCCATTCCTATGGGAAAAGCCTGATAGCGCCTGGTTAGATAAGGTAGCAAAAGACGAATTTTTAAGCTATAAACTAGACGGACAAGGCCGCGCTCATATTCTTCGCAGTTATTACAGCGCCAACAGAAGAAGCGATGCCTGTCCATTCGGTTACGGTGACGAAGATGTTATTGCAGAATGTTTTAGAAGTATTTCAACATAAAATCAAACAAAATAAGCTTCTTTAAACTGCTGGGGTGTCATACCCAACTTTGACTTAAACAGCCGAAAAAGCTGACGCTCAGACCGATACCCCAGCATTGCGGATATTTCCCTTAAATTTTTACCGTTATCGGTGATTAATAGCTCCATTGCCTTGCGTATACGCAGTTTATATACAAAGTCTAAGAAAGTTTGGTCTAATTCTTTTTTAAATAAATTACAAATATAATTTTCACTTACGCCGGAAAAAATAGCCAGATGCGTAAGAGATATTTCTTTTGTATAATTGGCTTTTATGTAATTTACAATCTTGCACAAAGAATGTGATAAAATATCGGTGGATACATCTTCGCAGACTACAGGAAACTCTAAAAATATGCGTTCCAGCTTTGTTTTTTTATCAGATTGCATTGCCAGGTCGCGTATATGGCTTTCCAGCAGGCTCCAATCTATAGGTTTTATCAGATAATCTACTACACGACAGCGTACTGCCTGTCTTGCGTATTCAAAATCCTGATGGGCGGTTAAAATTATGTAGTTATGACAAATACCTTCGTCACGTATTTTCGATAGTAGGCTAAAACCGTTCATACGCGGCATTTGTATGTCAGTTACTAATAGATCTGGTATAAAATCTTCCATTATTTCCAGGGCGTTTTCTGCGGAATGTGCGCCTACTGCTTGTACGTATAAGTCTTTCATACTCCTGATTCGTTTTACTATACCCATAGTGATAATAGGTTCATCGTCTACTACTAGAATATTCATGTGTGGTAAAACCTCCCCCCAGGCCGTACTTGCATTTGATATATCAAACATGATAAAATATCTTACAAGATATGTCAATAACAATCTAAAAGAGGTGCAATATGAAAACAAATGGCGATATACCCCTATATCAAATCATAATAGACGACATACAAAACTTGATAGCAGAAAATAAATATGAGCTAGATAAGCCTTTGTGTACGGAAAAAAGCCTATGTGAAAAATATAATGTGAGCCGTATAACAGCCAAACGCGCCTTAGATATGTTAGAAAGTGACGGTCTGCTATACCGTAAAAGAGGTGTAGGTAGTTTTGTGGCAAGCGCCGGCAGTAAGGAAGAGCCAAAGAATTTTGCCTTACTATTACCCTTTAGCACAGCCCAAGGCGGCATTTTTAGAACCATAGAATCTACAGAGCAAGTGCTATCCAAGTCAAACAGCTACCTAAGCGTACATATAGGCCAAAAGAACGCTGGGCGAGATCGCGAAATGCTGGAATATTTGTACTCGCAAAATATAGACGGTTTGATATACTATCCTTGGTCAGCAGAAATGCCACTGGATATTCTACGGAATTTTGCAGAAAAATCTAAGCCGGTAGTTGTCTTAGGCACGCCTTGCGAAGATAAAAGTTTAAGCAGTATTATTTGCGACAACTATAACGGCGGCTATATGCTTGCAGAGCATTTAATTTCTTACGGTCATACAAAAACATCGTACCTGGCTCACGAAGCGCCGGATGTTTTCTATAGCATAAGCGAACGCTACAGGGGATACTGCCAATGTTTAAAAGATTATAACTATATGCCGCGTTTTTCCCGCTGGGAATCTTACAAGCAGAGCGGCGGCTATCATTTTCTTAAGCACCTGGTCAACTCGCTGTATCTTGAGGGCGTAACGGCCATTTTATGCGTAAGTGACGAAATAGCATATAACGTATACACATGTTGCCTAAGCCTAGGAATACGCATACCGGAAGATATGAACATCACCGGCTTTGATAATATCGACTGGTCTACCATAGCCAGTGCGCATATTACTACTATAGACCGTAACGCCCATCAAATTGGCGAGACTATAGCCCGTGTTTTACTGCAAAAAGAATACAGCCCGCGGCACTATATTATACCCGTAAAACTTGTACCCAGGTTCTCTACCGGGAAGGCGAAGGCGCCCGCCGCACTGTCAGATTCTTTGGTCAGATATAAATAATACACAGCAAAGGCCGTTTTTGGGGCTTTTGCGTAAAGATAGTCCGTATTTTTCCCCGTAAAAATATTTTAATCTGCTGTTTACGTTCCATAGTCCTAGGCCGCTTGCTTCGCCGTCTAGGCCTTTTTGTAGGCTTTTATTTATTTCAGCCATCTTGTCAATATCTATGCCGGGGCCGTTGTCGCTTATGCATACTTCTACACCATTGTTTTGGTTTTTTACCTCTACTAATATTTGTAAGGTTCGCCCCAGTTCCGATATTCCGTGCTTGAAGCAGTTTTCTACTATCGGCTGTAGAATGCAAAAGGGACAGCTTATATCGCCTACATCTTCTGCAAGTTCTATGGAAAAGCTAACAAGGTCGTTGCGCCGGTAGCGGTATATTTCCATGTAATGGCGTATGTGCTTTAACTCGTCAAAGAGACTACTTTCACGCCGCATAGAGATATGATAGCGTAAGAAATTGCCTAGGTTAAATAACATATCGTCGGCTTCTGCATAGCTTTCTGTTTCTATGCGCATACGTATATTTTCTAGGCTATTGAACATAAAATGCGGGCTTATTTGCGAGGTCATAGCGTAGTAGTTTGCGTCCTTTTTTTCTTTTGTGAGTTCGTCTATCTTTTTTAGCTGTTTCCGTAACAGCGTACAAGCTAAAAGCCATAGCAAAAAGGCTGGCGCTAAAAGCTCCACGCGCCAGCCGGCAAAAATAATGATCGGTAATAAAACTAATAGTGAGTATAGCAGACTAAACAGTAGCAGTAATTTTATAGGTCATCCCCGCCTGTGCTTTGAATGTAAAACCATGTTCGGTCTTATTGGTTTCTACGGAAGCGCCGTTTAAACTTACCGGGTAGTTTTTGCCTCTTATTTCTACGGCACCGGCTCCGGCTGTAAGGGCTACTTCGCTAAGGCTACCATCTTTCCAGCTAATGTCAAGTATATGCCCACCTCTGGCACGTAGACCATAGGCTGTGCCCTCTTTCCATTCTGGTGGTAGTGCTGGCAGTAGCTCTATTATTCCGGTGTGGCTTTGTAGTAAAACCTCCGCAATAGCGGCCGTCATACCTAAAATGCCGTCTATTTGGAATACATGAAAGCCGCCCCGGAAGAAGTGCCTGCCGTCGCTGTTAGCGATCATGCGGCGTATGCCTTCGCCTGTTTTTTCGCGGTTGCCCAGGCGTGCAAATTCGCAGACAAACCAGGAAAGCGGCCAGCCGCCTCTGCCGCCGCCGTGGTCTACACGTATATCCATAGATTTGCCTACGGCCGCAAGCAGTTCCGGGCTATCCTTCCAGTTTATTTCGTCGCCGGGGTAGGCCGCCCATAGATGGGAAATGTGTGGCATACCGGGTGTCATTTCCTTAAGTTCTTCGCGCCATTCTAGTAATTGGCCGTTAGAGCCTATGGCATCTTTAGGTACTTTGCTGTGTGCTTCTTTAAATTGCGGGGTTAATTCATCGGTTAGGCCCAGTATGTCGGCAGATTCTATACAGGCGGCAAATAGCGATCTTATTACCTGATTATCCATGGCTGGGCCCGCGCAGATAGGGGTATCAAAGCCATCGTCCATTACATAGCGGTTTTCTGGGGATAGGGAAGGATTTGTCACCAAAAAGCCCTTGCCATCGTCTATCAGGAAATCTAGGAAGAACAGCGCGTGTTCCCGTAATGTTGGATACCACTTTGCCAGGAATTCCTTATCAAGGGTAAAGCGGTAGTGTTCCCACAGATGCAGAGCCATCCAAGCGCCGCCTATTACCCATTGGGTAGATGCCATGTAAACATCTTGCGGTGCGCAGTCGCCGTAAAAATCTGTGTTATGGTGACACATGGTACCACGGCACCCGTACATAATACGGGCTGTATCTTGCCCTCTTGGTAGCATTGTCTCTATTAGATTGAACATAGATTGATGTATTTCGCCAAGCCCGGTAATTTCCGCGGGCCAGTAGTTCATTTGCGTGTTGATGTTGATGGTATATTTGCTATCCCAGGGCGGTATAAAGTCGTGGTTCCATATGCCTTGCAGGTTAAGCGCGGCTGAGTTTTCTCTACCGCCGGATACCATCAGGTAGCGCCCAAAGGCGAAGTATAAAGCGGCTAAGTCTGGGTCAGCCGGGCCACCGTCTCTTATTTGTTTTATCCGCTCGTCTACGGGTAGATTAGGTGCCGAGCCAAGGTCTATAGTACAGCGGCGCATCAAGCCCTCAAAGTCGGCTATATGGGCGGCTTTTATGGAATCGTAGCCTTCTCTCGCCGCTGAGTCTAGTAGCTTCATGACGGCGGCTTCCGGGTTTTCTTCCCGGTTAGTTGTTGTTGCGGCTAGGTATAATGTGACGGTAGTGGCATCGCGCACAAATAATTGGCTGTAAGGATCCTCTATTACCCCGTCAGTTACGGCGCGTACGGCACAGCAAAACTCCACGCCGGCAGAGTTACCTTTAAACATAAGGGTATTGCCGCCTGTGGTATGACATTCGTCCAGCATAACGCCAGCCCAAGGGCCGCTACGCGAAAAGAAGCCGGGTCGTCTGCCGTCTGGTGCTTTTTCGTCAGAAATACGGCTACGCTCAAGTAAAATATCAAGATTAATAGCCTTGGCTTGGTCTGCTTTTAGTTGCAAGCATAAAACTTGCGCCGGGTAGCTTGCAAACATTTCGCGCTTGTAGCTTACACCTTTTTCTTTGTGGCTGATGGTATGTATGCCTGTCATCATGTCTAGTTCGGCATTGTAATCTTCCGCGCCGTGAATATCCGGCATCCAGCCCATGGCGAATGGGGTGTGGCGGTTAAGTGCTATATTAAGCTCGCCAAGCGGTTCGTAGTGGCGCATACTTGCTGGCGCGCCGCATAGATATTGGGTGATTAGGGTTTCTGCTTCGCGTATTTCGTTAGCAAATACGTGCTTTCTGATTTGTTCCAGTTTGGCTTTTGCGGCGTGGTTGTTGCGGTCTATAAAGCCGCCGTACCAGAGGCTGTCCTCGTTTAATTGTATGCGCTCTGCACCGGTGTAGCCGTATACCATTGCGCCCAGTCTGCCGTTACCTAGCGGAATAGCATCATTCCAGGTTTCCGCAGGTCTGGTATAGTTTATGCGATAGTCTTTTCTAGGCATTTTTTGACCCCCTTTTATATATAGCTGTACATGTCTCCGGATTCGATATATTTTACCGGTATTTTGTTATCTAATAGTTTGGGAAGCCAGGTGTTGGCCATGTAGCGCATACCCAGGGCTTCCATACTAAAATGACCTACGGCTAAAAGCCCAAGAGGTTTTCCCAGCTCGGCGGCATCACGTATATAGGAAAGCACAGTCCAGTCAAGAGTCTCGAAGGATAAGAGTACATCAAACTTACCGTCCCATACATCAACGGTATGAATTTTTTCTATACTCATTGTTTTATCGCCGCTTATCATCGCAAAGAATATATGAGCCAAAAAGCCCACCTTTTGGACTTCTGCGTCCAGGTTGCCTATTACCCGTATGCCGTTCATGCTAAATTTTTCTTTCATTTCCTTAGCTAAATCGCCTAATTTAACTTTGTTTGGTAGCATGTACGATTGATATACGCCGCCGTTTGGAGTTCTGCCGCCTATGTGGTAATCTTTCCAGCCCAGCTCCATTGTAATGCCCTCAAACATTTTATCCGGGCTGTGGCGGTGCATATGGTCATGATAGCGCCATAGGGTGATGCCGTGCTTGTCCAGTAGTGCGGCTTTTTCTTCAAAAACATCGTCGCCTTTTAGCCAATCGGTTTCGTCTGTATCAATATAAAATGCGTTTTCGTGTGCGATCATGAGGTTGCAACCCGCTTCTGCCGCTTGGCGTATTGCCCCTACGGAAGATGTTAAAACGCAAGCCACACCGGTACATTCGGCCTCTGGGTTTCCGTACTTATAAACATCAAGCGGAACCCTGTTGGGTGGACACAGCCATATAGGGTCGTCAGCCAGTATTTTATTTGTTATTTCACTATGCTTCATTTTTGGATTCCCCTCCTAATAAATAAAATTGAACATGTCGCCGGCTTCTATGTATTTTACCGGTACAGCGTTATTTATAAGCTTCGGTAGCCATACGTTTGCCATGTTGCGCATACCCAGGCGCTCTCGGTTAAAGTGTCCTACTGCCAAAACTCCCAGCGGCTTTCCAAGCTCTGCCGCGTCCCGTACGTAATTTAGCACAGTCCAATCAAGAGTCTCTGAGGTCAAAAGAACGTCAACATCACATTGCCGCATATCTATGGTATGTATTTTTTCGATACTCATAGTTTTATCGCCGCTTATTAGGGCAAAGAAGATATGTGACATAATGCCGATCTTTTGGACTTTGGCGTCTTGGTTGCCTATAATGCGCAGTCCGTTTAGGCCAAATTTTTCTTTAACTTCCTTCGCTAAGTCGCCAAAATTGACGGGGGAAGGCAGCATATACTGATGCAGAATACCGCCGTTGGGGCTTCTGCCGCCTACTTCGTAATCTTGCCAGCCAAGCTCTGCCGCAACGCCCATGTACATTTTGTCCGGCTTGTGATGGTGCATGTGGTCGTGGTAGCGCCATAGGGTAATGCCGTGTTTGTCTAGTATTGCGGCTTTTTCTTCAAATACTTCGTTACCTTTTAGCCAGTCGGTTTCGTCAGTGTCAATGTAGAAGGCGTTTTCGTGTGCAATAACCAGGCTACAGCCTGCCTCTGCCGCCTTGCGTATAACATTTACGCTTGCGGCCTCTGCTACA
>Ga0209755_10003479_pt1 | contig 19695 bp, 17 predicted proteins | sample TergutCo191P1_FD_187301 | JGI IMG/M metagenome (GOLD analysis project Ga0209755, IMG submission 187301) | Cornitermes sp. P1 segment gut microbial communities from Petit-Saut dam, French Guiana - Co191P1 (SPAdes) (version 2) | ecosystem: Host-associated > Arthropoda: Insects > Digestive system...
AACTTATAAAAAATTAAATGCCCCACAACTTTTCGCCAGTACAAATATTTTGAACGCTTTAATTAAATCCTGCGACGATTTAGAAGAACTGTACTCATCATACAATGGTGCGGAAGGATTGTACGCACATTTATTTGAACTTACAAATGAAGCTGAAATATTAGACTATGTAAAAGAGCTTGTTGGTTTGATAGTCGGCATAAATGCGAGTATCGTCACCAATAACATGGAAAACAGTCTGCAAAAAATTATACACTATATGGAAGCTCATTTCTGCGACCCTGATATAAGCTTGGAGCATCTCGCAAAAAATGTGAATTTTTCAGCAAGCTATATAAGTGTATTGTTAAAGAAAAAACGAAACACATCTTTTGTTAAAATGCTGACTGATTTGCGCATGGAAAGGGCAAAAGTGCTTTTGGCAGACCCTGAACTAAAAATTATTGATATTGCAGAACAGCTTGGATATAACGACTCGTACTATTTTAGCCACTGTTTCAAAAAACATGCGGGGGTTTCCCCAAGAGAGTTTAAGAATAATGTTTAAGTCAATAAGCTTTATAATTACGGCAATTGGCGTCTTGATTGTTTTGACCTTCGCCTTTTTGCTTGGAACGCTTACTTTTAATAATTTCCGGGGCAGCATGGGCGATGCCGTTAGGATTCAAACTATGGAGCTGAGTACGCAAATTGTATATAATTATGAAAATTACATTAGGAGCATTATCAACACTTCCGTCACTATTCAAACCGAGATAAGCATGGTTCAATCTTTTGACGATTGGAATGATGTTTCTGCTTTTTTTAATGATGTCCTTCGCTTAAATAATGATATCTTAAAAATAGCCGTCTTCGACTACGAAACTCGTGTGTGCCTTGCTTCTTCCGATTTATATGAAATGGGAAGTTTTCTTTACGCAGACGCAGTTTGGTTTTATGAAGCCTTGGAAAACCCTACGGTTCACGTGTTTTCAGGGCCATACTCCGGCGACGGCGTGTACCGTGTGAATGTAAGCCGAAGTATTGGTTTGCCCGATAGCCGCAGAGGCGTACTTAAAATTGAGATTAGCTTTCAGCGTTTTATTGAGCTTGTTATTAAGTCGAATTTGGGTGATGGTGGACACATTACAATAATTGACCAAGTATAACCCGTTTTTCCGGCATCTCAGAAACCAAAATTTCCGATTCCGTGGTGCTTATGCCCTCAATCAACAACTCCAGAAATGTGCTGATAACAGAATAAGCATCTTGCATTGAATGTATTTTATTCATTACTATGCCTTGCTGTTTGCTTAGGAGCTTCATTACTTTTTCTGGGGAACGACTTTATCCTAGCTCTTTAATAGTTTGAAGTGGTACACCAATTTCTGTTAGTACACGAATCATCTTTACTGTTGTAATTTGTGTTGGCGCATAATACCGATACTTGTTTTTAATCCCTGTTCCATATTCTGCGGGCTTAAATACACCTTTCCTGTCATAATGGCGCAACGAGTCTACAGTTATTCCCACAAATTTTGAAAACTCTTTTATGGAAAGAAAATCTTTGCCAAAAATGTTGTTATCCATTTATTGTTATCCTATCTATGGTCAGATTTTTTATAAAGTAGGCTGTTCTTATAACCAAAAGAATGATTTCATAACAGGCTCGATGTATATAGTGGCCTCGTATTTCTGAAAAAATGACAATAAAAAGCCTCCTAACCTCATAAATAAAGGTGCAGAGGCACAATCCCCCAGCGGCGTTTACTACATATAAACGCTCGATAGTATCTAAACCAGCCAGAGTAGCGGCAATATAACCATATCGTCAAATATTTGAAGTATGCTGTCTAAAATTTCATATTTACGAATCAATAACTATACCTAAAATATCTGCAAAACTTGATAAATTATAAGTTCCTTTGCCACAGTTCACCGCATCGCCTATAGCAGCTACATCCATGCCTGCGGCTATAGCAGCATTCACACCGCTTTCTGCATCTTCAACCACTAAACAGGAAATAGATGGCATCCCCACAGATTCTGCACCTAAAAGAAACACCTCCGGGTGCGGTTTAGAATTTTTTATATGTGTGCCATCAACAATCACATCAAAGAAATCCAATAAGCCAATTTGCGATAATATTAATTGGGCGTTTTTGCTGGAAGAACCTATAGCCAACTTACAGCCGGATTCTTTTAACTTTTCCAATGTGTTTTTAACTTCTAAACTCACATCAGCAGGGGTTAAGTTTGCTAATAAGCCTACATAAATATCATTCTTTTTCGCTGCCCATTTTTCTTTATCGCCTGGTTGCATAGCTATGGGATATAGTTCCAAAATAATTTCAAAACTCTCCATGCGGCTAACACCACGCAGGCGGTTGTTAATAGTTTCATCAAAGTGAATGTCTAATTCATCCGCAATTGATTTCCATGCCTGAAAATGATACCAATCTGTATGGCAAATGACCCCATCAAGGTCAAAAATTATAACTGAGTATTTCATCATAAATGCATACCACCTTTACCACATAACGTATCTGCCAATTGAACACTTTCTAAAAAACACATCTTTACATTTAAAAACAGACTTGTGCATAAGCCTAAAATGCAGTAGTATGTATTCCATATTAGAATCCGATAGAGGGGAGAGACGGCTAATATGACAATTGACCAGCTTAGGCATTTTGTAACCGCCGCATCTACTAAAAGTTTTTCACATGCATCCGTGCTGGAATTTACAACCCAATCTACTATAAGCAAAAATATTGCGTACATTGAAAAGGAATTAGGGGTTAAATTGTTTACCAGATACAACCGGAGGGTTGAAATTACAGAAGCCGGAAAGATGTTTCTTGTAGATGCGAAGGCAATATTGTATCAGTACGACACAGCAACAGAACGTATTAGGCGCGTCCACCCCCCTAGCAACGCGCCATTACACATTATTAGCTTACCCTTAACAGCTCAATACAATCTGGACAGTGTCATTCAAAAATTTATGGACGAACAACCGGGAGTGCAGATTGAATTGGATATAATGCCGGAAAGAGAGCTGATGGAAAATCTACATTCAGGTATCGGCAATGCCTATCTGTTATACGAAATCAGTGCCGTATTAAATAATTTTGCCTATACAAGCTTGATACAGGATGAGTTGGCATTGTTCATTTCTGCCGACCATCATCTCGCACAAAATCAAAGCGTTTCGCTCAACCAAATCCGTTATGAAGAATTTGTACTGCTGCCGGACGATTCAGGGATATATAAGCTTTGTATGCGTTCTTTTAAAGAAGCCGAATTTATGCCAAGTGTGAAAACTACACCCCGTATTGAATATATTCTGTCCCAAGTGGCAACAGGACGGTTTGCCACACTTCTTCCGTCCAACAACACATACTGCTATAAGCTGAATAATATAAAAGTAGTAACTATATCTCCCAAAATATCATGCAATGTAATTTCGGTTTTGGCGCAGGTTACGGAGCGCAAACCGGATAGGGAACTGTATAAGAAACTCGTAGCATATATCCAGAATACATGCAATTAATTAATCCACTTACGTATAAAATTCTCAACAATCCCGAATACTTCATCAGACCAAAACGGAGGTCCTCCGTGGTCAGCACCGGCCATCTTGTAAAATTCCACTTCGGAATCAACAGCTTTTAAGGCTTCGTAAAGCAATACGCTTTGATGGAATGGTACAACCCTGTCTTTATCACCATGAATAATAAGCATAGGACGCTGCTTGCCTTTAATATGGTTCATAGGACTGGCTGGCGTAAATAACTCAGGATTTTCGTCAATACGAACCCCACCCATTAAAATACCTTCCGGGCTTTCCGCACTAAGATGGTCTTGTATAGACGGCTGTTCGCTCATCCGGCTGATGTCAGATACGCCGTAGAAGTTTATAAACGCTTTTACATCCAGCGGCGGCGCATCAGGCTCATCCGTATACGCCTTGTCGTTCAGGGTAACATTGAACATGCTGGATGTATGCCCGCCTGATGAATCTCCCCATACAACTACCTTATCGGTGTCTATGCTGTATTCCGAAGCATTTTTCAGCATAAAGCGCAACGCTGTTTTTGCGTCTATTATTTGTGCCGGAAAGGTTGCCACAGTAGATGGCCTATACTCCACACTGGCAATTACAAAGCCGCGTTTTGAAAAAGTTATAAGCGGGTCTATACTCACTCCCAAAGGTTGCGGAAACCAAGCTGAACCTTGCACATACATTATCAGCGGGAGTTTTTCTTTTTTCTCCCATGCAGGCGAAGGTATCATTATCTGCAAATGTAAGGGATACCCGTCTTTTACGGCATATTCAACATTTAAGTTAACGAAAGAATGCTGATACGAAAAATCCGCATTTAGGGTTTTCATTCCGTCCGGTTGCAAGGGGGATGCCGGGAAGTGCTCGTAAGGTATGTCATTTATTGGTTCAATATGCATAAGCAAAGCACTCCTTATCACTTAATATTTGGTATCCTCTAACCCGCAGAAATGTTCAACGGGGCTTACTCCTTCAAACTTTCCGGACGCAAGTTTCTCAACCAAGGAATCAACAACAACAGTAGATGGCGTGTAGCAGTTTATGCAGGTTTTAACACGGGGCGCATCTACCAAAAGGTAGGGGGACGCAAGCGAAATTAATATAGTAGGGATATACATATCAGTATCTGCCGCATTATTGGCGCAATGACCTTTATACAAAATTCTTGATGCGCGCCCATGCTCCGTCAACACATTGGCAAAGTGTATTGCCAAATCATACTTCTGTACCTCTGCTTTGGAATAATAGGCATTTATTTTATTTTTGGCACCCAAATCTTCGCTGTAGATTTCGACATCAAATCCTTCATCTTGAAGCTTTTTAACAAAGTATTTGAACATTCTTTCCTGGTCCCCCATGACTATCTTTTCCATTTCGGGGCGCATCACCGGGGCATCAACAATTTTAGTTGTATGTGAATACAGCAATATTTTTTTATATCTGTCAGGCGTAACCGGAAAGAGGTCATCCCTAAGATTTTTTGCCAGAGTGATGCTTTTATCCGCAGCTTCTTTGGCCCAATCGGCGTATTTGGGGTTATTGAGTTCACTAAGCGGTTTAAACGCCGGTACACCCTTGTGCAGCCCCAAGGCCGCTTTTGTCGCCAAAATTCTGGTCACGGCTTCGTCCAGTCTTTTTCTGCTTAATTTCCCTGTTTCCAAACCTTTGCGCATATAGTCTAAATCTTCGTGGAAATCCCTATAGAACAGGAACATATCATTTCCTGCCTCTATCGCCAGCGGAACAGCTTCTTCGCGGGTCAATTGGGCAGACATTCCGGCCATTTGGGCGGCATCGGTTACTATCATCCCGTTAAAGCCAAGTTTCTCCCTCAGCAGCCCCGTCAGCAATTCCTTTGATAATGAACCGGGCAAACATTCGCCGTATGTAAGTTCCGGGTTAAGTTTCATTGAGTACGAGGGAAGGGTAATATGCCCGGACATGCACGTTAACGCTCCGGCCTCAATCGCCTCTTTGAATACACTTCCAAAACTTTCGTCCCACTCGTCACAACCCAGCGAGTTAACGGAAATGGTTACATGTTGGTCCCTAAAGTCAACCCCGTCACCCGGAAAATGTTTAAATGTGGTAGCAAGGTTATGCTCTTGAGCCCCTTTTATATAAGAAGCAACCATCTTTCCTACTTCTACTGTCCTGTCACCGTAAGCCCTTGTTAGGGTTATGCTGTTCATGTAATTAAGGTTTAAGTCACTTACCGGTGCGTAAGTCCAATTTATTCCCATTACTTTGGCACTTTCGCCGCAAATTACCCCTTGCCTATATGCGTATTCCGGGTCATTCGTTGCGCCAATCTGCATACAGGACGCATAATCCTGCCCGCCAACAATAACATCCGATACACCGCCGCAAAGATTGCCTGCAACCAAAAGCGGTATCTTCACCTTAGCCTGCAAATATTCGGATGTGTGCTGTACGGCCTCACCGGTGTTGGGCCTGTGCATAAATCCCCCGGGCTGAATTTCGTCAAAGAAAAAATCCATATCTTTTGGGTCGCCGCTAATGCTTTCCAAAACAAACAACTGTCCTATCTTTTCTTCATCTGTCATTAATTCAAGGGTATCATTAACCCATTTTTCTGCTTCGTCATTAAGAAAGAATGGATTTACTCGTAGGTCTAACATAATATTTTCTCCTTTTTCATCAAAAATTTTTTATGAATCACATAAACTCCCGAGCCAAGCAGCATTAATACCCCCACACTGCTAAAGGCTGCGCAGAAGCCGAAAGTATCCGCCATTATGCCGCCAAACATCGGCCCGATAAACATGCCAATATCCATACCTATCAAATATGTACCTGTGGCTACTGTGCTGCGCGCCCTGCCAAGGCGCTGCACACAGTCGGTTTGAAAAGCCGGCAAAGCACTTCCGGTTCCCAAGGCAACTAAAACAGCCGCAATCACCAGCGCAAGAAGGCTGTGAGCCGCACCAATCACTATCATAGCTGCCGCCGCCAGTACATACCCCGGTATAATTATAAAGGCCGGGCTTTTGCGGTCTGTCAGCCTACCGATATATGGCCTTGTAACCAGAACCACAAATGCGTTAACAAAGAAATAAACACCAACCCCGTAAATGCTTCTTTCGTTTCCCATTATTACCAAAAAAGAAGTGGCAAGGCCGGTACCCATAGCGAATATAGATACAAAAGCAGCATTGGGAAGCAATTCCATCGCTATTAGGTTTTGTAAACGAAGCGGCGTTTTTGGGCTTCCATCAAGGCTTAATGGGGGAACATGCTTATAGCGCAATGCACATATCAAAAGCCCTGCCGAAATTATTGCTATCCCGCTAACCAAAAAACATACTTGGTACGAAAAACGCCCTGCAAGGAAAATACCGGCATTTGGTCCCACAGCCATTCCGATAACCTGCCCTATGCTTAAAAAGCCTATACCCTCTCCCATTCGATTTTTTGGGATGTATTCCACACCCAAGGCTAAGACAATAGCCCCGCCTACAGAAAACATCAAGCCATGAATAACCCTTACGGGAACCAGCATTATAAGGTTAGGTGTAAAAGAATACAGTATGGTAGAAAGCCCGTTTAAAGTTAGTGCAACCGCTAATAAATACTTTTTATTAAACCTGTCCCCCAATATACTTGCAAAAGGCCGTCCAACCAATGCCACAACCGCTATCATCCCTGCAATAACGCCCGCAACAGAAAGCGTGGCTCCCAACCCGGTAGCAAAGCTGGGGAATATAGGCGCAATCATCCCAAAGGCACTAAAGCTTATGATGCCGGCTGAAAGTACAATAATAAATTCCTTTCCCCACAGCTTTTCCGGTACTGTTTCAGAAACCAAAAGTCTCCATCCTCCTATCCCTTAATAGAACCTATCATTACGCCTGTTACAAAATGCTTTTGTGCAAATGGATAGAAAAACAGAACTGGCAGCGTGGCAGCCACTATTGAACTGTATTGAACAAGCGACCTATACAAAGCAACCTGCTCTAAGGCTTCCGCCGCCGTAGCTACTGCGGCTATGTCATCTTGAATAAGCACTTCCCTTAGAAATAACTGCAAGGGAAACAGGTTCCGGTCGGTTAAGAAAATGCTGGCGTTAAACCAAGAGTTCCACATAGTAATGGAGTAGAACAGTACCACAACCGCAATAGTGGCTTTTGCCAAAGGAACCATTATTTTAAACATAATGGTAAGCTGCCCGGCTCCATCAATTTTAGCTGATTCTTCCAGGCTTTCCGGTAAATTTGCAAAAGCCGTGCGCATTATTATTATGTTAAATACAGATACCGAACCCGGGATAACTACGGCAAAGGGCGTATTTACAAAGCCCAGAGCGCGAACCACCATAAAAAATGGTATCAAGCCCCCGCTAAACAACATGGTTAAAGCCAGAAAGAACATTATAAGGTTACGCCAATACAGATACTTGCGGGACAGTACATAGCCCGCTAAAATTGTAAGGGTTGTACCAAAAGTAACACCGGTTATTACGTACAAAATTGTATTACGGTAGCCGATAATAATACCGGAAGCAGCCGCAAATATCATACGGTACCCCTCAAGTGTCATTTCGCCCAAAGGCCGTACAATCAGCCCGGTATGGGCATTAAGCGCAACCGGGTCGCTAAAGGAAGCCATTATTACATGCCAAACAGGTGCAAGGCACGCAAATGCTATTAACAGCATAAGGGTAATATTTAATATATCGAAGCAAATTCTTGAAGGGGAACGTTTTATATGGCTCATACTGCACCTCCGTTAAAATAGACTGGTTTCTGATGTTTTACGGGCAACAAAGTTTGCAGCTAAAATAAGAACAAGTGCTATAACAGAATTGAATAACCCAACCGCCGTACTAAACCCATAGTCCAATTGCAGCAACCCCCTGCGGAACACAAAAGTAGAAATTACGTCCGCTGTTTCAAAGGTAGCCGGGCTGTAAAGCAGCAGCACTTTTTCAAAATTTACTGTTAACAGATTTCCAACACGTAAAATGAACATAATAGTGATAGTAGGGGCGAGACCCGGCAAGGTTACATACAAGGTTTGTTTGAGCCTGTTAGCACCGTCAATGGTGGCTGCTTCATACTGCTCTTGGTCAATGCCGGCTAAGGCAGCCATATAGATGATGCTGTTGAAGCCGATATTCTGCCATAAGTTAGTACCCACAAATATACTTCTGAACATGCCTGCTTGCCCCATTAGGTTGCCCGAAGGGCCGCCAAGGCTAGAAATAAGCATGGTCATTGCGCCGGTAGATGAAAAGAAATTCATTATAATGCCGGCTACTACCACCATTGAAATGAAGAAAGGCATATAGCTTATTGTTTGAATAACGCGCTTAAACTTGAGGTTGCGCAGCTCATTCATTAACAATGCAAAAATGATGGCGGCAGGGAAGTTAAGCAGCAGGTCATAAAAACTAAGCAAAAAGGTATTGCGCATTAGCCTGGGAAACTGCATAGAGCCGAAAAAATCCCTAAAATGCTGTAAACCAACCCATTCACTGCCAAAAATACCGCCCGCAATAGAATAGTTTTGAAATGCCATTACAATACCGGCCATAGGAGCATAGCTGAAAATCAGAAAAAAAATAATAACCGGCGATACTATAAGATAAAGCTGCCAATTATGCCTAAAATCTTCCTTAATCTTGGTGGTGGTGCTTTTTTGGGACATAAAACTTCCCCCTTCTAACCCCATTTAATAAAAGTTGTGAGGGGCTTTCCCTTCCTAAGGCCCCTCACATGGTGGCTCTTTATTCAAAATGTATTAACGTGCTAAAAATCTCTCCAGTGCTGCTTGTTGTATTTCAATTGCACGTTCTATACCCATTGCGTGTACTGTATCAATGAATGAATCTATTTCTGATAACGGTGTTTGGCCTGTTATGAAACGAACTACCATTTCATCCCTATACGTGTCGATATCGGCCATAATTCTTACAAATTCCGTAGATTCTGAATCCGTTAAGGTAACGCGCGGCATATTCCATGCAAAGGTATTGCCCTCAGACCATATATCCAAGGCATCCAAGGTATCCTGCGTTGCACCGGTAAGTTCCCTTCTCCAGTCGTGTATAAATCCTCCTGAAGCATGTTTAGTATAGCGTCTTACAGCTTGTGCTACTGTCAAGCCATCGGGGTTATCGTACATGCGATAATTCCATGCAGGGTTTCCTTGTTCATCAAATTCAAAAGTATGGCCTTCTACACCGAAGTTGGATAGAATCATGCCTTCATCGCTGTATTTATAGTCAATCCATCTGGCAAAAGTTACCGGGTCGGAGTTATTGCTTGTTACAGCCCATAAAGCACCTATAGGCATATTTCTTTGCCCCAAGTGCAAAATTTGCCCTTCATAACGCCTTGGGGTTGGAACAGCAACAGAACGGTAGTTGGGGTCTTCTGCCAGATTTGCGTTGGCCGGAAATACCACATAAGTGTCGTTCCATAAACCTGCGCGTCCGGTAGTTTTAAATTCATTCGGAGGTGAAGAACCAAAAGCGCGGGTAGAGAAATCCTGGTCTATTAATCCATTGGTATACCAACGGTTCAGCATTGTAATATAATCCCTAAAGCCCGGTTGTAATGGTCCCCAATTAACTGTACCGTTAACATTTATAAATTCACGCGCCGTTTCAAACCCGGCAGAAAACCCGTGGTCTTGTATGAACCCGGTCATTGGTATCATCAGCGGTGAATCGGCACCCATATCATTCCTAAACCTGGTAAGTACATATTCCCAATCATCAAAGGTAACGGGGGTATCCAGCCCTAAGTAGTCCAGCCAATCTTGGCGGGTGGTCATACCATTCCAAGGCGGCTGTAGAATATAATTTATTTGCCAAAAGCCCGGAAGGTGCCCTTCGTCTGTGAAGGCCTGTCGGCGTGTTTCCTCATCTCTGTGGATAGCAGCCCAAAAATTCGGAGCGTATGTTTCTGCAATATCGCGCATACACAGGATTATGCCATCGGCAATTCCCCTGTCAAGCCCGCCGGGGTATTGGTAACCGGGCGGTGTCATTTGTAATACGTCGGGAAAATCTCCCGTTGCAAGAAGCAGGCTTAGTGCAGTTTGTTCCTCGTTTATCGGAGGGTGCATAAACTGAATTGTTACGCCTGTCCTTCTTTCCATCTCTTGCCAGAACTCGCTTTCTTCTAGGGAATTCATAATGGCGGTTACATTTAAGTCTGTACGCTGCCAAATTGTAAAAGTAGTAGGTTCGGTAACTATGGGCAGTGTACCGGGGACCCATTCGGCGGCAGCGGGGGCGGCTTGGCCGGCCGCGGGGGTTTGTCCGGCCGCAGGGGCTTGACCGGTAGCCCCTGCACCCGGGGTGGCAACTGCTCCACCTGCGCCTCCATTACCACCACATGCTGCCAATAATGATACAGTTAGCAACAAAACTACAAACAAAACCTTCCTTTTCATAAAATTTCCTCCTGTTTGGATAATACACTTCAAAAAGTGAAGTAACCTATACTGTGATTTCATATTACTACTGTGATTTCATATTACACCAGCACATTTTACTAATTCAAATCGAAATACGCATATGTATTCGCAAAATGAATCCCATAATATAGGTTCCCTGCCAACAAAATTTGGGTATATTTTTGTTTATACTAAAATTGAACAAAGCAGCCTTATCACATTTTCAACCGGTTACAACTTGTAACCGGTTGAAGGGGAGCAAAAAAAAATACACTAATAAGGATTATCTTTGAAATACCTAAGTTTATATTCGCTGGGGGTACACCCATGAATTTTTTTGAACATATTAACAAAATTACTATAGTTATCGTAACCAACCTCTAATGCTACAAGATTAATACTAATATTGTATTCGGATATCATTCTTGCGGCAAGATTCATTCGCTCTTTTATAATAAATTGATTCAAAGAATATTCTTTTATTTTTTTAAATATTCGATTCAAGTAATCCGGATGCAAAAAGGCTTTTTGTGCAAGTTTTTCAACGGTTAAATCTGTAGATATATTGTCGATAATATAGCCGACAACTTCGTCTACAATTTCTTCGTTGTTTCTTTTTACATTCGATTGCAATTCTAACTTATCAGCCTTTTCTTTTAGCCATTGAGTGCCATAAAAGATTTTTTGAGCTTCATTATTTTGCTCTTCAATTTTTGTAATCATTCTCTTAACAAGTTCAGCAATTTGGTCAAATGGTATGGGCTTTACCAAATAATCAAAACTCCTTAATTTTAATGCTTCCTGTGCAAGCAAAAAATCTGCATGACAGGTAAGAAAAGCACATTCCATGTGAGGGTATTTTTCTCTAATCCAGTATAGCAATTCTATACCGCTTCCTCCGGGCATCTCAATGTCGCATAAAATAATATGGACTTTATTATTGTCGCAAATATTTTTTGCTTTCGATATTTGAGTAGCAATAAAAACATTTTTTACGCCTAATAAGCCCCAATCAATAGATTGTTTCATTGCTTCAATAACAATAATATCATCATCAACAATTAGCACATTCATATTTCACCTCGTATACCTTTTGATATATTCGGAATAGTTATAAGAACATTTGTACCTTCATCATACTTTGATGTTACTATTAAAGATATATCATTACCATAAAATAATTCGAGCTGCTTTCTATAATTAAATATCCCTGTATGTTCTACCCCGTTTTTATCTATATAAGGCTCTACAGATGAATTTATCATATCAAGAAGCGATTCTTCTATACCTCTGCCATTATCTTGTATAGAAATAAATAAAGTATCGTTTTCGATATAGATTTCAATTAAGATAATTATATTATTTTCGATTTCTATTGCATGTATAAAAATATTTTCTACAAATGATTGTAAAAGAAAAGTAGGAACCTTTGTTTGCAAAGTATTTTTATCTATTTTATAATTTATCGAAAAACAATCCGGATAACGAATTTGTGCTATTTCTATATAGTTTTGCAAAAAATTAACTTCACTTTCCAATGATACCAAAGAAGATTTATTGTAAATACCAACTTGAAAATGCTTTTTTAAAAATTGAATCATTTGTTGTATTTTTTTATACTCTTTTAGTTCTGCCAAACTATATATTAAATTGTATAAATTCAGTAAAAAATGGGGCCTTGTTTGTAGCTGTAAACTTTTTAATTCCATTTTTTTTCTTTGTAATTCTTTCTCGTAATTCTCTATCTTCAAGGTTGATATTTGTTCCATCATAGAATTAAAAGCATTATTTATAGTCTCGAATTCTACAGAAGATTTTTTAGAATTTAAGCGATATTCAATATTACCATCCTCAACAATGTTCAAAGCTCTATTTATACGCTTCAGCGGCTTTATCAGAATAATGTATAATATTAAATAAACAACAGGAATTAACCCTACAAGCACAAATGAAAGAATATATATAAACCGGTTAATAAACGGCAGCATTTGCAAAACGTCTTGCTCATACAAGATAAGGCTAAGATAAAGGGAGCTGTGACTTGACCTGACTTGGTAATACAATTGACCTCGCCCAACGTTAAGCAAACTATTGGTAGTTGATACAATTAGCTCTTTATTTTCATAATAAAATTGGTCGTATATTTCTGCTATTAAATCAGTAATAATTAAAAAACTGCCATAAAACATATTATTATTTTGATTAAATCTAATTAAAATAGTATCACTTCCAAGTTCAACTAAATGCCATCTCAATCTCTCTGAATTTAGAAGTATACGAGAATCCAAATAATCAGTCATTATTCTTCGGGCTTTAATCGTTGCACTATAGGCAAGAACAAGGTCATTTAAATCTAAATTTACAATAAATATACCTTCATTCACATCTTGGGTGTACAGTCTGTTCATTAGTTCCAGCCAAAGATGATAACGCGCCAACGTATGATTCGCACCCTCAATGCCGGAAGAAAACATAATAAAATTAGTGTTAAACGATGAAATCATCGAGATATATCTAACGCTGCTATTCATATCCCTTTCAATTTGCCTCATATAAATTTCCAAAATACCCTTATTATATATAGAGGCTTGTTGCTTTAAAATATCAATTGAAGTCGAAGATACATATATCAATAAGGCATTAACAGGAATAATAATTACAAAGAAAATTAAAACAATTTTTGAAGAAAGCAATTGAAAGATTTTAGTCCATTTTAAATAGTTGTTTTTCATATCTGTCCCCCTTTGATTCGCTATATGCGATTTTTCTTGTGGCACTTTACAGTATCCACACCGTTCCGTCATTTTAAACACATCTTTCTTTTCCTTTATAATACTGCATGTATTTGGTGTCTACAAGCCTGATACAGGGATAGTCGGAAAACAATATGTAGATGTCGAGAAAAAATATCGCTTTTATATAGGCTGTTTTGTTAGTATGCTTTCAATCAAAAGAGGTAGGGAGAAGAGGGGGATTGCAAATTAAGGGGATTATTATTGATTTAGACGTAGTTATCGTCTCTACTGATAACTATCTCATCCGGCATGGAAGAAACTGGCAGACGAGGGTATATGTTTTGACGTAATATTGGACGGAACAAGTATTACATATTCAAAGCCGCACCCGGAAGTATTTATCAAGTTAATTTAATTATCGGTGGAGTTTAACAGGAGGAGAAAGTATGAAAAATAATTTTGCAAAATTGGCATGTGTTCTGATTTTAACAATGGCAATGTTACTAGCGGCTTGCGCCCCAGGTACACCAGCACCGGCTGTACCTACGACAGGCCAGCAGGCCGCAACACCGCAACCCGGGCAATCGGCTGCCGCAACACAAAATGAACCGGCAGCAGAACCGGTAAATATTTATGTAACATGGATGACCAGCGGCAGATTTCCGACTGACCTTCTTATGGTAGAAGAAAGGGCAAATGAATATATAATAAACGAATTAAATGCAAGAATTACTTTGTTGCCGATGACAATACACGAGCGGGCTACTACAATACAACTCATGATTGCATCCGGGGAACAATTGGATTTAATGATGTCAACATTTAACGCCGGCATAGGCCCATATGTTAATAGAGGGCAGATTCTTCCGTTGAATGACCTTTTTGAAAGATATGGTGCTGGAATTGCCGCATCTCAGGGTACAACTATGGCCGGTGGTCTTTTTGGCGGCACTTTATATGCTATTCCCACTACAGAGTTTGCCGGACGTAACCTTGGGCTTGTTTTGCGGCGGGATATGGTAGAAAAATACGGGTTAGAAAATTTGGAAAATGTTACATATGAAGAACTTGACAGTTTCTTTGCAAGGGTGCAGGAAGGTGAAGGCGATGGCTTTTTTATGTTAGCTATGGGTGGTTCTAATATTCATAACTTCTCAAATTTTCACCCGATAGACATGCTCGGTTCTAGCCAGGCATCCGGCGTTCTAATGAATGGGGGACGTTATGATACAATTATTGTTAATGTGTTTGCAACCGAAGAATATAGAACACATGTAGAGTGGTTGCGCAGATGGGCATTAGCTGGTTATATTCAAAGGGACGCTATGACTATAACAGGAAGCAATACTGATTTGATGAGAACCGGCAATTTTTTGGGCTTGCCTACGCGAATGGAAATAGGGTCTCCTGAGAGCCTTTCAAATAGCGTTGGAAAGGAAATGGTAGGTGTTAGTTTTGCCGGTAAAGTTGGCACAACAGACCTTTACCAAGCAGCAATGTGGACTATACCGATAACAAGCGGAAACCCGGCTATGGCAATGCAAGTTCTTAACTTAATGTATTCATCAGAATACTTGACCAATCTTTTGACTTTTGGCATAGAAGGTTTGCATTATGTGAAAACCGATGACCCCGGTATTATTTCTCTTCCGGAAAGGGTTTCTTCGGCAGAGGTAGGCTACTTCGCAATGCAGCATTGGGGTAATAATAGTACAAGGTTCCGTTTTACACCAGTAGAAAGCAGTTTCTTTGAAGAATTGGCACTTTTTAATGCATCAATTGACGATTCTGTAGTTTCCTTGGCTCTTGGTTACACATATGACCCATCGGATTTCAGCACTGAATTCGCACTTGTGACTGATGTTATCGTCCGGTATAGGGCTGCGCTGGAATCAGGTGCTGTAGACCCTGCTACGGTAATGCCGGAATTTTTAGCAGCGTTAGAAGCTGCGGGAATATATCGGTTAATTGCGGATAACCAAGCACGTTTAGATGAATGGCTGGCAATGAATAATTAATTATAGTTTTTAAGCTGTTGGCGTTGCGGAGGCGACATTATTAATTTTGTGTTGCCTCCGCCGCAAACTTTTATAAAGTTTTTAAGGGTCTGTGGATGTAAAAGACGTTTAATTAGGGGGAATGATGTAATGGCGATAAGGCGCAAGAAGTTCACTAGATTTATACCTGTGTATATTATGGCATTGCCAGGTTTAATATACTTGTTCATTAATAATTATTTGCCAATGTTTGGGATAATAATAGCTTTTAAACATCTTGATTTTAGGCTGGGGATATTAAACAGCCCTTGGGCTGGCCTTGATAATTTCATGTTTTTGTTTAGAACACGGGATGCCTTAACAATGACAAGAAACACAATACTATATAATGTTGCATTTTTTATTATCGGTACAGTTCTGGCGTTTTTTACAGCCGTATTGCTCAACGAAATTAGAAGTAAAATGGCAACTAAGTTTTTTCAGAGTACAATTCTTATACCGCATTTGATGAGCTGGGTTGTAGTAGGTTATCTCTCATTTGCATTTCTAGCTTCTGATACCGGTTTTATAAACAACACAATACTTAATTGGCTGGGAATCGAACCGGTGTCGTGGTACACAACAGGGAGATATTGGCCGTTCATTTTAACAATTGTTCAGATGTGGAAATCGGTTGGTTTTACAATGATAATTTATTTAGCAGGCATTGTAAGTATTGATACGGGATATTATGAGGCAGCCAGGATAGACGGGGCAAACAAGTGGAAACAAATCGTCCATATAACACTGCCATTATTAGTACCCACAATATTAACACTTGCTATGATTAATGTAGGAAGGATATTCTTCTCGGACTTTGGGCTGTTTTTCCAAATACCACGCAATTCAGGGATTTTATTTAATTATACTCAAACAATAGACGTTTTTGTTTTTAATGCGCTGATGGTAAGAGGTGACCTTGCAATGTCATCGGCAGCCAGCGTATACCAATCTATTGTTGGTTTCATTCTCATTGTTTCTGTAAATGCGGTTATCCGAAGAATCAGAAGGGAGAATGCGTTATTTTAAATATTACAGCATATTTGCAAATATGGTTATCCGAAAATTCGGCCGAAAACTCAGAAGGGAGAATGTGATATGGCAAATGTAACAACGAAGTCAAATGTAGCAATAAATAAAAAAAATAGAATAAAGCAAGACGGAAATATACAAATTGTTGCTTATGTATATCTTAGTATACTAACGGCTCTTGTATTAATCCCTTTCACCTTGCTTATTATAGCCTCTTTTACTGATAACGATGTTGTACTTAGAAATGGATTTTCTTTCTTTCCCGAGCAATTCAGTTTGGAAGCATATAGATATATAGTTACTGAATGGGCAACGCTTGGAAGGGCGTATGGGGTTACAATATTTGTTACTTTGGTTGGAACTACAATAAGCATTATTATTACTTCATTGCTTGCCTATGCTTTATCCCGTGACGAATTGCCCGGAAGAAATATTATTATGTTTCTTGTTGTATTTACTATGCTGTTTAATGGCGGCATCGTTTCAACATATATTATTTACACAAATGTATTTGGAATAAGAGACACAATATGGGCTTTAATTGTCCCTAATTTACTCTTGAGTGCCTTTCAAGTAATTTTAGTAAGGAATTATTTCAGATTCAGTATCCCGCCTTCATTGATAGAAGCGGCATATTTGGATGGAGCCAGTGAATTTGGGGTATACTCGAAGGTTGTAATGCCTTTATCCTTGCCAATTCTTGCGACAGTTGGGTTGATGACAACTCTCCAATATTGGAATGACTGGATAAATGGCTTATATTTCTTAACTGCAAGAAACGGCTCGCATTTATTTAGTATTCAAAATGTGTTACATCAGATAAATGAAAATATCGCTTTTCTGGCAAATGTCTCTACCAGTGAGCTTGCGGGGATACCTATAGCACAACTGCCCAGCAACACAATAAGAATGGGAATAGCAGTAGTGGCGATTTTTCCAATTTTATTAATATATCCGTTTTTTATTAAATATTTCATCAAAGGCATTACGATGGGTTCAGTTAAAGAATAGGTAATGTTGTGCATGAAAAATCGAGTGCAGCGAATTAAAGGAGTATAATTATGGGATTAGGAATTGTTCAAACGAAGTATGGAAAGTTAAAAGGTGTTTTCAAGCAAAATTATACAGTTTTCCGCGGTATTCCATATGCGGAAGCCCCCGTGGGCGATTTACGCTGGAAAGCCCCGCGCAAGCCAATATCTTGGGAAGGGGTTCGCATTACTAAAGAATTTGGCAAGCGTTGCTCTCAGGCAACCCCTATCAGACCCGGAACCTTATATCATAAAGAGTTTTACAATGATGAGGACTATTTGCTTGAAATGTCTGAGGACTGCCTGTATTTGAATGTGTGGACTCCGGCTGAAAGTGGGGATGAGAAACTGCCTGTGGCTTTTTGGATTCATGGAGGTGCTTTTTCGGGTGGGAATAGTTCGGAAATAGAGTTTGACGGTGCTGCTTATTGCGAACAAGGTGTTATTCTTGTGACAATTAATTATCGCTTAGGGTTACTTGCATTTCTGGCACATCCGGAGTTAACCTCCGAAAGCGAGTATAATGCATCGGGAAATTATGGGATTTTAGACCAAATTGCCGCTTTAAAATGGGTAAATGAAAATATTGAATCTTTTGGCGGAGACCCCAATAAAGTAATGGTTTTTGGCCAGTCTGCCGGGGCTATGAGCGTACAAACATTAATATCATCATCATTAACAAGTGGAATGATTTCAAGTGCCATTATGCAGAGCGGCGGCGGATATAAAGAGAGGCTGAATAAGGATGTTACTCTTTCTGATGCAGAAGAGCAAGGCAAAGAGATTGTTGCGTTAAGCGGGCTTGCCTCAATCAACGAAATGAGAAAATTGCCCGCAGAAGAAATATTAAAAATAGCAGGGCAATATGTAGAAAAGCTCATTAAAAAAGGAAATATAGGGTTGGCGTTTATACCATGTATGGATGGATATGTTTTAGAGCAAAGCTATGATGAAACAATAGAAAAAGGATTGCATCATCCAATTCCCTATATCATTGGTTCCACAGCTAATGATATTACAGCTACGCCTGGAGTCGGCACTAATGATGAAAATGGCCTATTGTACACCGGTTGTATTAATTGGGGTTTGCAGGAGGAAAAATTAGGGAGAAAACCGGTTTATATGTATTATTTTACCAGATGTCCTCTCGGGGATGATGCCGGAGCGTTTCATTCATGTGATTTATGGTATATGTTTGCAACACTTGATAGAAACTGGAGGCCAAAAGACCGGCAAGACTACGATTTAGCCCGCCGAATGGTAACTTATTGGTGCAACTTTGCTAAACACGGCGACCCAAATGGGGCAGACCTCCCGTTGTGGAAACCATTCACTACTAATGAGCAAGTAGTTATGGAATTGAAGTAAGCAAATTTGGTAAAGAGGGAAGGAATATGATTCTATCCGGGAATCACCGTATAATGCAAAAACTGTTTCGACAATTTGCAAAGACTGAGTGTAAGCGTCAAATAAAGCAACGTCTATGCCTAGCAATGCCATTAAGTTAAGACATTGGCGAGAAACGAAGGAACAAAAGAGAGATGTGTGGAGAAATCCATCATCGTTTTTTTGTGTGAAGCAGGATTTTTGGGCATGGCAAAAAAAGCGAGGAGATTTTCGCCGCTACAAAGAATGGTCGAATTATGCTATTCTGTAAATGAAGTTAAAAGGAGCTTTTGAAGTGTTACGGCGTGAACCAGCATTTCCATTGCGAGTGGGTCTGATGGGCGTGAGACATTTTTTAAGCAGAGCTTCAACATCAATAGGGGGTTCATTGTTTCGAATACGCAGAAATCGTCGGCAAACGATAACAGCGTGGGAGAAATTTACTCGGTAGTCATGTTTTTTACCGCATGAAGGAATAATTACAGCGATAGTGATTATTG